>Ga0306921_10007475_pt1 | contig 11487 bp, 8 predicted proteins | sample sta12Cox44000080_FD_203760 | JGI IMG/M metagenome (GOLD analysis project Ga0306921, IMG submission 203760) | Lab enrichment of tropical soil microbial communities from Luquillo Experimental Forest, Puerto Rico - statoxic.12C.oxic.44.000.080 (v2)... | ecosystem: Environmental > Terrestrial > Soil... | reverse complement strand
CCCCGGTCGTCGACCCCGTCGATCTGGTTGGAGCCGGGGACAGTTTCGACGCTGGTTTCATCCATCAATTCATCCGGGGGGCGAAGATCGAAGATTGCCTCAAATACGGCAATCTCGCCGGCGCTCTTTCTGTCACGAAAGCCGGCGGAACCGAAGCCTTCCGTGACCCTGCTCATCGCGATGCGTTTCTTCGTAAGCACGGACCGGCCACTGCCGGGCGTCCCACGCTTGGCAGCCGGTAAACCGCCTCTCCATCATTGAAGTTTGGTCCGGGTCGATTCGAGCGCCTACCGGTTCGGGGCTGCGTCGAGTAGAAGGTTGCCTTTGAACTCTACCTGGAGTTTCGCGACCGGCCCGGCTACCGTGCCATAGTCTTTTTGATGAACATAGTCAGTCACATGAAAAGACTTCCCAGGCAGGCCGCGGAGCTCCACCTCGCCCTTCCACGCGCTCTCGGACGCGGCCGAATTCTTTGGATCCTCGGGTGCGTAGAAGGCGTAGTAATAGTGGCCATCTTTCTCGATCGCATATGCTTCCGGGGCATCAAATCCGTAGGTGTAAAGATTCAGGAAGTTGCCCTTTGAAAGCAGTTTCTGGTTATAAAGAGCGATCCACTCCTTCCAGTGCTCTTCTTTCTCCTGCGTAAGGTAGACATTCTTGAACTTCGGCCCGTAGTCCGGCCAGGTGAATTTCGTTCCGAGGACCCCGCCCGTGCCGAGGGTGGAAGCAAAATCCTCTCCCACATCCTGCTCGTTGTTTGTGAAGGTGTTGGAAATCCGCGTAAGTTCCACATGGTCGCCATAGATTGCGGCACGCGGCCCTAGCAGTGCCTTATACATCTTGATGCGTCGCCGTACCTGGATCGAACCGACAGGATCGGCCGTCACCGCCTGGTCCATATATCGCAGCCATGCAAGGCTTGGCGGCGTGCCGCAGGGGCAACTTTGCGTGACGCTGTCCGGCTTCAGACTACGGGTGGTTTCGAAAATGACCTTGTAGACATCACCCATCGCGTTGACCGAATCGTAGGGCGATTTGTGGTGATGGCTGGGGTTGTAGCAAAGCGGAGTTGAATAAATATTGTCCAGCTTGTGCCCGTCAAAATCCCAATCTTTAATGAATCGCGTTGTGACTTGTCGAAAATACTCACGCACTTCGGGCAGTGCGGGGCACAGCGCTGCGATATTGCGAGCCATGCGTGCCGGCTTTCCATCCTTGTCGAGGATCAGCCAATCCGGATGCTGCTTAACCACGTCCGACACAATAAATTTCCGGCCTCCGTAGCCGAACTGGCCATCCTCGGCCGCAATGGGCAACCACCACAGCTGCACCTTGATTCCCTGCTCGTGGAACTTCCGAACCATATCCTGAACGGCCCCATCCGGAAAATTCGTTGGATTCGGCTGCCAGTCGCCGTAGTCGTTGAACCAACCGTCATCGAGCGTCGCCCAATGAATACCAAATTCCTTCAGCTTGGGAATCGTGTCGAGCATCTGCTTGGGAGTCACAGCGAATTCGTATCCCCAGCCGCACCAGGCCACCGCATAGTTCTCATCGTTGTTGGCAGGCTTCGAGAGGCCTTCCTTCTCAATCGCATTGGACCAGAGGTTCAACGGCTCGTAGAAGTCGCCCTTGTAAACCGCGACAAATGTCCGAGGCGTAAAGAATGTTTCCCCTGGCTTCAATGTGGTTGCGGCGGGAACCCTGACAGCAGCCTCCACACTAGAGCCGTCTGCATCGGTCTTGACTGGAATCGAAACCGCGATCGGCAGCGTCTCCAGGTGGCCGACAGCCTCGCCCACATTTCGCGACCAGAACGCCACGACCGGAATCCCCCCTCCCACATGCCCCAGATCGTCATTCACTTTCACGGGCTCTCCGAACGGGTTGTCCTGCGAAAACTTTGCCGGGAGCCGGAAGATCTCGTCCTTTCCCCATTTCAAGCTGGAGCCTTGAAACGTCCACAGTCGGCCGTCTTGATCCGACGGTGAAACAAACGTGTGGCGTTCCAGGGCGACCGAATCAAGCCGGAGCTCGGACTTGCCCCCGTTGCGAAGCGCCGCAGAAAGCAGCGCGAGATTCGGAAAATCGTCATAGACCTCAACCGTCAGTGTCTCTTCCAAATCAGTCCCCGGCACTTTTCCGGGAACCTCGATGTGCTTGCCAAGCGAGCCGAGTTTCCCCGCCACATCGCGAATCTGCGGATGAGCGGTGTCAAACTGAGCGTCAGTAAACTCTTTCTTGCCGACGGTTAGAATTTGGCCGGACCCGGTCTGGTTGGAGTCGAGGGAGCTCAGGCTTTGATCCTGCGGCAAGGCTGCCGTCAGCCTCCCGCCCGGGCTCAGGACAAATACTGCCTTTTGGCTGCGAACCGTGATGCCAGTCGGCGTCGAATCCACTTCGATCGCCGAATGTGGTGCCGCCAGAGCGGCCGCCTTTTCTTCTTCCTTCTTTTGGCAACCCACCGAATAGAGCAGGCCCACCGCAAGCAGAGCAAGCGGAATTAGAACTAGCAACGGCTTTCGCATGATTCCCCCGGACGATTGAAGAAAATCGTTCCCTGTCTAATCAACGAATTCCCGTGAATTGCGCGAATACTCGATCTGCATTCTTGTGGTAAACCTTTTCAAGCACTTGATCAGGCAACTGCAAACCGTAAATCTCCCAGCGCCCTTGTCCCGGGTAACCCCAATAGGGAAAATACTCATCCGCAGTCTCGAGCCAGCGGAAATAGTTTGCATACATGTCGGTTTCTGGCTCGCTGTCGGTGCCAAACAGGACGCGGTCCTGATAGTCGATGAAGAATTTGTAGGCACGGCGCGGCTGTCGGCCAAGTTCCGCTTGGCGTGCGCCAAACTCGACGACCATGTTCGGATATTTGTCGAGCCACGCGGAAACCGCGTCCAGATTCTCCGGCCAGTTGGCAACGTGCAGCGCAATGAATGTCGTGTGCGGGTGCTTTTCGAAAACGTGGTTCCGCTCGGCCAGCAACGCTTCCTTGCTGGGAATGCCCGGCCCGTAAAAGCTCCACGTGGGGTTTTGATGCAGTTCCTCGTAACGCTCGTTGTGATTGTCAACCGGCGTGAAAAAAGCCTCGGGATCGGAGGTATGAATCGCCACGGGAATTCCCAGCCGGCCGCATTCCTCCCAGATGGGATCCAGTCGCGGATCGTCAATGGGAACCAGCTTTCCTGACTTGTCTTTGTCGCCTAAGCCTAGGTCCTTCAGGATCTTCAATCCGCGCGCTCCCCGGCGCACGGAATCCCGCAGCTGTTCGACCTGTTTCGCGGAAAAATCGGGATCATCAATCTTGCTGTAGTCAATCTGCGTGAACACCATGAAGCGGTCGGGGTACGGCTTCACCATTTTGTCGATGACGCCTTGCAATTTCGCTCCCCACTGGCCGGTGAGGATCACGATTTTCTCGACATTTGCCTGGTCCATTCGGCGGATCACTTCAGCCGGGGAGATTTCCTCGCCGTGTACGCCGCCAGGATCGTTCACATGGTTGTGCACATCAATCACCGGGAACTTCGCCCGCGGCACCTCGTGGGTGGGCACGTGCAGCATTGGTCTTGGATCGAAGTCCTTCAGAAGCAGCGTCATGTTCTTGGCGGCATTGGGATCCGGGGAATACTTAATGTCCTGGGCGCGAGCCGGGACCATTCGGAGGGTGACCGCCAAAGCACACAATAGGACAAGTTTTGGAGACGAGAACCCCGAGGAAGCAATCTGGTGTTTCCGAGACATAGGTCATGCCACCCCGCTTTTGTTCGCTAAAGGATTGCGACTCCACGGAATGAAAAAAAAGGAGTTCCTGCAACCGATGTGAGTGTACACACAACCGAAGCAAAAAGAAATAAAAAGAAGATAACCGAAAGTGGGATCTTTTATGCCGGATGGGCGTACATGTTCCAGCCGAGGTAGCGGACGGCGGCTTCATGCACCATGGGAGCCACACTGGAGAAATTCGCCGCCACGTGGTGCTCGAAGCCGTTCTCGCAGATATAGTGCAGCAACTTCTGCAACCCGGGAATCTCCACCACCCCGGCCCCGCCAAACGTCTCCAGCCGATCGTCGGTAAACCGCCCGCTCCCGGTGTACCCGCGGATCTTCCCGGCCCGGTCGTCGGTGGAAAACCGCGCGAAGCTCATGGCCCCCGCCTTCACCTGCCCCACACAGGTCCCGAACGTGTTGTCCTTCCCGACCGTCCCGGCAATGATCGCCTGGTAGTCCATCTTCACCTCCTGGAAGAAATGTTTCGGCAGGTTGCTGCAGTGGAAGCACACCGCCTTGTTCGGATCGTTCCCGTAGTTGTTGTTCCAGTCCAGCAGGGCGCTCGGCGTCCCCGAGGCCAGTTGCAGCGCGTGCATCCCCACCACCCCGCACACGTCCACTTCACAAGCGCTAGAAAGCAGCGATTCGCTCATCAGACTCATCACCGTGCACGGCACCACCCCCAGATTTTCTTCCAGCGACGTCCAGCACTGCACCGCGCTGATCTCCACCTGGGCCGCCTTCATCCACTGGTCGATCACCGCCCCCAGCTTGGCCATCTTCCGCAGCGCCGCTTCCGGAATAGCACTGGTCGCCACGTACTTCCGAATCGTTTCCAGCTTCTCGACCGCTGCCCGATCCCCATCCTTCATCCGCTCGATGCGTCCCAGCACTTCACTCAAGTCCAGCGTCTCGACGGTGATCCCGCTCGCCTCCAGCAGCTTCTCGCTGTAGCGCACCGTGTTGAACGCCGCCGGCCGCGCTCCGATCGCTCCGATCCGCAGGTTGCGCAGCCCTTTCACCACTCGGCACACCCCGGCGAACCACTCCAGGTCCTCCGCAAATTCCCCCGTCTCCACCCCCACCGTGTGCAACCTCGTCAGCGAGTACGGGATCCCGTACTGCCGCAGGTTGTTGCAGGCCGACATCTTCCCGCAAAAACTATCCCGGCGATCCCCGATCCCCATCTTCCCAGGCCGATCCGGCGTCGCCTGCACCAGCACCGGCACCGCTAACCGCGCCAGTCGCAACACATCGGCAATCGCCCGCTCGTCGCCAAAGTTCGGCAGCGTCACGATCACCCCGTCTAGGGCATCGCCTTTCGCTTTGAACAATTCCGCGCACCGCCGGGCTTCTTCATAGGTCTCAACCGCTCCATGCTTGCTCTGCTCCGGCCCCAGCACCACCGCCTCGATACCCGCCTGCTCTAACACCCCCAGCATCTGCTCCCGTCCGCTCTTTGCCAAATGGTCCGGGAAAAAACCCCGGTTCCCCACAATCACGCCCATCGTCATCGTTCGCTTGTTCGCCATGGCCTGGACTTAGATTCCCTTCTTTCCTCTCAGCTTAGGAGTGGTTCCCCGGCCGGAAGGGGACGCAGGTGGCCGAAGGCCGCTTCATGAATCCTCCCTCTCAAACATCGGAGGCCGAAGCCAAAGGAATGCAGCAAAGAGAGTAAACGTTTACCATGCAAGCCGTCAGATTGCAAGACCGTCCCGGTTTTTCCGCATTCCTCAGCACCTCCCGGCGAACCGCCACCCTTGGCACAGGTCCCATTTTTTGAATCTTCGACATCGATTCTTCCGGGCAGAGACCGCTCGCCTTTCTCCAATCGATTCCGTTGCGAAACTTTGAGATAGCGTATACTGTAGCCGCGATAACCTTTGAGCGTGGAAGAGCCTTCGTGGATATCCGTGACGTTGCAAGGCGGGCAAGAGTTTCGACAGCGACGGTGTCGCGTACCGTCAATCAAGTTGCCACCGTGGACGCGCAACTTGCTAAGCGTGTCTGGAAAGCCATCGAAGAACTCGGCTATTATCCCAACCGGCAGGCGCGTGCGTTGGTTTCCGGAAGAAGCCGCGTCTTCGGATTGATTGTTTCTGAGATCACCAACCCCTTCTTTCCGGAAATTGTCCAAACCTTCGAAACTTTGGCGGTAGAGCAGCACTACGAAATCCTGCTCACCTCGACCATTCATGATCCGAAACGCATGGAACTCGCTGTCCGCCGCATGATCGAGGGCCGTGTTGACGGTGTCGCGATCCTCACGTTCGGAATGGAAGATTCGCTGCTCGAACATCTTCGCTTTCGCAATCTTCCTCTTGTGTTTGTCGACGTGGGCCCGAAGGCGCCACGTGTGAGTAACATTCGGGTGGATTATGCCGACGGCATCCGGCAGGCCGTGCAACATCTCGCTGCCTTCCGCCACGAACGAATTGGTTTTATCACCGGGCCCCTTCGTCTCCGCTCCGCCGCAGCCCGCAAAGCAGCATTCCTCGCATCTATGTCCGAGATCGGTCTCCCGGTGGAACCTGAATACATCGTCGAAGGAGATCACCGGTTGGAGGGCGGTAAGAGGGCGCTGCAAAAGCTGGCGGATCTTCGGGAGCGGCCCACGGCGCTTCTTTGCTCGAACGATATGACCGCGATCGGGGTAATGAGAGAAGCCTACGAACTTGGCATCAGGGTGCCCCAGGAACTTTCGATTGTCGGTTTCGACGATATCCGTATGGCTGAATTTATGACTCCGCCGCTGACCACCATCCAAATGTCCCAATCCGAGTTGGCCAGGCTCGCGTTTGAAGCTCTATTGAAGGACGTAAAACGCGAGACTCCGTTGACCGAGGGAAGCGAGTACGTCCTCAAGACCCGTCTGGTACTTCGAGGCTCTACCTCGCTTTCGCCAGAGCACACCCTGGCGAAGCCCAAGTCTGGTCCCAAGCGCTCTACCAAGCCATAAACGCGGGCCAAAGCAGGAATCGCACTTCAGAATCGACTCTCCTTGACTTGTATGCTCCTACAGGGGACCTTCTTGCCGAGCACCGCAAGACTGATTTCGACGCCATGCTGCCATCCGCGCGAGGAGCAAGTTGTGAGCGAGGCTAGTGCCGCACCAGGCCGGTCCAAGCCCATTCCCGGGCCGCAATAACTGTGCTAAACTCAGGAGGTTCCGGAAAAGGTTACCTGAGCGATCCGTTCGCCTTTTCAGGTACGCTGTCTCCGCACAGGGCGGTCCCGCAATGCAGGTCGAATGAGCCACGCGTCCATTCCTTGGCAGTAGCGGGGGCCATTACTCAAAATTCAGATGACCGGCTACCGGTCAGAAGCACTAAAGAGGATTTGTCATGTCTGGGCATTCAAAGTGGGCAACGATCAAGCACAAAAAGGCGGCCACCGACGCCAAGCGCGGCCGCGTTTTCACTCGAATCATCCGGGAAATCACCATCGCTTCCCGCATCGGCGGAGGCGACGCAAACTCGAATCCCCGCCTTCGTACCGCCATCGCGGCAGCCAAAAACGAAAACATGCCCAACGAAAATATCGAGCGCGCCATCCTGCGAGGCACAGGCCAACTCGAAGGCGAGCAATTCGAAGAAGTGATGTTTGAGGGTTACGGGCCTGGCGGTGTCGGTATGTTGATCCAGGCCGTTACCACCAATCGCAATCGCATCGTGGGCGAATTCCGCCACCTAATGAGCAAAAACGGCGGAAACCTCGCGGAGGCCGGCGCGGTTGGTTGGATGTTTCACCGCAAGGGCGAGATTACCGTTTCGAAAGAAGCAGCCTCGGAAGAAAAATTACTGGATCTCGTTCTCGAGGCCGGCGCCGAAGATATGAAAGACGATGGTTCTGCCTGGTATGTCGTCACGCCCCCGGAATCCCTGGAAACCGTGAAAGAAGCTCTCGGGAAGGCAGGCATCACGCCGGCCTCCGCAGAGATCGCCATGGTTCCGCAGAATTACATCAAACTCACCGGCCCACAAGCCACGCAAATGCTGAGGCTTGTCGAAGCGCTCGAAGAGCATGACGACGTCCAACACGTCTATGCCAATTTCGACATTGACGAATCCGAGATTCGGGCCGCTGTTGGCGCAAACTGATCTCTGGTTCCAACAGGACGTTTCTCCTAGAGGCCATCCTCAAGTTCAGGATGGTCTTTTGTTTTCTGATGCGGACCCCTTGGAGAGCTTAGTTCCTTGCCGTAGACTATCAGCGATGACCGTTCATCCCACCCGAAAAGCCGCTTCAACAGTTCGCCGGATCTTAGGTGTCGATCCGGCTGCTTCCGGCCCGACAGGCTACGGCATCATCGAAACCGACGGTCGGAACTTTCGCGCGCTGCACTATGGGGCGCTCAAGATAGAAGCCAAGCGCCGCAAATCATCTTCCGGGGCTTGCCTGCTCGAGGTGCACGGCCTGCTCTGCCGGTTGATCGAAGAGTTCCAACCGAGCGCCCTGGCTGTCGAGTCGGTATTCACCGCCTTGAATATGCGGACCGCCCTGCGCCTGGCAGAAGTCCGCGGAGTTGTGTTGCTCGCCGCCGAGCAACACGGCGTTGAGGTAGCTTCCTATTCTCCTCGGGCAGTAAAAGCCTGCGTCTCAGGATACGGCCACGCCGATAAAAAGCAGATGCAGGTCATGGTTCGCGCGCTACTGAAAATGGAGGAAACTCCGGAACCCGCCGACGCTGCCGACGCACTCGCCGTGGCTCTTTGCCACATTCAGGCAGAGCAATTCGCCCGCCGCTTCGGTCTCCCTGCTAGCCACCCGCAAACCTCCGCACTTAAAGCTACCTCCGGTCCCGCACCGCGCCGGCCAATCGCCGTTCGCTCCGCGGGCATCCAACCAACTCGATGACTCATCTTTCGCGCCGCCTGTTTATGCTTCTGATGGTTGCCTCACTCTCGGTATGCTCGACGGCTTTCGCAGCGCCGAGCGGCAACTGGTTCACCTACCGCCGCGTCTTCAAGTCCAGCGTCCCGGAATTTATCGAAATTCGCATCCAGGAAAACTCCAACGTCTCCACTTACGAAATCCGCCAACTCGATGAAGATCCCGGCGCATCTGCTTTCGACGTGGGTCCCGCGCTACGGAGCAAGATTTTCCAGCTGGTTTCCGAACTTCACTACTTCAAAGGCTTGGACCTCGACGTTCACCGCAAAATTGCCAACCTGGGCGAAAAAACCTTTCGCTGGGACGCGGGCTCCGAATCGAGCGAAGTCAAATTCAACTACACGCTCAACACTTCGGCGACCCAGCTGCTTCAGATCTGCGAAGGCCTAGCTCGCCAGCAGGAACTCATCGAACTGCTGCAACGCCGCATCAAATACGACCGCCTCGGCGTCAACGACGCCCTTCTGCAATTCGAGAACGACTTAAACAAGGGCGTGCTTCCCGAGCCGGAACATGTGCTTCCTTTACTCGAGCAAATTGCCAACGACAGTCGTTTCGTCGAGATCGCGCGTCAGCGCAGCCGCGCTCTGGCAGAACGCCTTCGCCACCTTGGTTGAAGCAACGCGGCAAAATACCGGGGCGTCTAATTTGGAGTATCCTTTCACAATGAGAAGAATGATGCGAAAAAGCGCGAATTTGAGCGAGACGCTCAAGCGGGCCAGCTTTCTGCTGGTTGCCCTTCTGGCCTTTTCTCTCCCCTCGCCCGCCCAGAAGAAAGAGAAACTAGCGAAAAACTACCGTGACTGGCTGGAACGCGACGTCGTCTACATCATCACCAAGGATGAGCGAGACCGCTTCCTCAAGCTCACTTCCGACGAAGCCCGCGACAAATTCATGAGCGACTTCTGGGAAGTGCGCAATCCGAATCCCGGTTCACCGATCAATACCTACAAAGAGGAATTTTATAAACGGATCGCTTTTGCGAACGCACGATTTGGCAGCGAAGCGAATGGGGATGGCTGGAGTACGGATCGTGGGCGCACCTATATCACTCTCGGAGAGCCACAGGCAAAGCAAGTATATCGAAGCGGGGCGAACATACGCCCCATGGAGATCTGGTTTTACTCGGGCCCCAGTGCGGCTCTGCCGCCGTTCTTTTACGTTCTTTTTTATCAGCGGGAGATAGGCAGCCCCTATCGCTTTTATAGCCCGTATCTGGATGGCCCCGATAAACTGACAACCAATTCCGAGTCCATCAACAGTGCCAGCGCGGCGCTCAAGGTGATTGGGGATTCTGTAGGGCCGGAAGTGGCAAGGATTTCTCTGAGCCTGCTCCCTGATGAACAGGTGGATGTGACCAACGGTCGTTCCAGTCTGCAATCGGATATTTTGCTGAGTTCCATCAAAGGCTTCCGCAATCTTCCCGGTTATCGTGAGGAGATTGAAGCGCGCTACGCATTGAAAGAACATGTTTCCATTAAGGTCCTGTTGTCCGGCTCGAACCTGGATGTTTTGACGCTTCCGGTGAAAGACTCTCATGGCCTTACTCGACTGGATTATGCTGTTCGTTTTCGGAGGCCCGAGGATCTGACTTTGTCAAAAGAGTCTGACGGGAGATATTCTTATTCGATCGGTACAAGCATTCGCGTTTTTGGCGCGAATAACAAACTTGTTTTTGCCCAGGAGAAAACGGCCTCCGATACGTTCGGCAAAGAGCGGCTAGAGGAGATTAAAGGCCGGCCCTTTGGATTCTTGGGACTGTTACCGCTTGCCCCTGGGAAATACAGAATTTCTTTCGAACTTACCGACTGGACTCGTAAAGCTGCCTACGAAACTTCCAAGGAGGTCGAGATCCCGGATGTCGAAGCGGATGGGATACTTGTCCCAGCGCTCCTCCCATTTGAACACGCTGAAGAATGTTCGGATCCCGCGCAGCGTGACCTCACTCCTTTTGCGATGGGAGGTGTGCGGTTTACGCCTCTTGGGACCACCTCGCCAACGCTTTCCAGTTCTGTGCCGCTGCAGCTTGCCTATCAGATCTGGTCTGTCCCGAAGGACCCGCGATCTCTCGTAGGCAAGAAACTGGAGATTGAGTACGGGATTGGAGCTCCGTCTGTTTCAGGTACGGCCACCACTCTTCGCGATGAGGCTGCCATGGAGCAATTTGAAGCGACTGGCTCCCTGGTAAGCGGCAAGAAGATCAGCTTTGAGAACAAGCCTTCCGGCAACTACCTCGTCACGCTCACGGCTTCTGAGCCGGTTTCAACAAAAAAGGCGTTTGCTTCCATGCGCGTCCGGGTCATCGAACAGGGGGAAAGCAGCAAAAGCTCATGGGATGTAGACGAGCCGGACATCCTGAAGGATTCGCAAACCGGAGTTCTCGATCAGCAACGAGGTCTGTCCTGGCTAGCGCAAGGCCAACCAGAACAAGCCAGGAAATGGTTGGTCCGAGCGTTGAAGCTCGATCGGCAGAATGAAAGCGCCCGGGCCGCTCTGGTGGAAGTCTATTTTTCGAAGAAGGATTACCCGGCCGTGAGAAGCCTGTATTCCGACGCTGGTGTTACGGCGAAAACCGACACAAGCACTCTCGTGCGTATCGCGACTAGCCTCGATCAACTCGGCGATCGAGAAAAGGCATTTTCGTTTTTGGAGGCTGCTGCGGAAGCCAGGCCTACCGACGGTGCGCTGTGTTTAGCCTTGTCGAACCTTTACAAGGAAAGCGGAGACGTCAGCAAGGCGGCGGAGTGGGAAAAGAAAGGCAAGACCGATCTGGGCCTGAATTGAGGCCGCGCCAGGTAGAGTTCCAAAAATCGTAGT
>Ga0306921_10007473_pt1 | contig 11489 bp, 9 predicted proteins | sample sta12Cox44000080_FD_203760 | JGI IMG/M metagenome (GOLD analysis project Ga0306921, IMG submission 203760) | Lab enrichment of tropical soil microbial communities from Luquillo Experimental Forest, Puerto Rico - statoxic.12C.oxic.44.000.080 (v2)... | ecosystem: Environmental > Terrestrial > Soil... | reverse complement strand
CATCGCCATTGTTGAGACGAGTCTCGATCACCGCGCGCTCGTTCTTACAGAACAGCTTTTCCACCCGTTTCAGCGCGATCGGATTGACGTTCCAGGTGTCGCCATGGATGAAGCTCACGCGAAGGATGTGGACGTCGTGGGGCGCGTGAAAGCGGTGATACATGCTCGACATCAGCCGCAAGGTGATGAACTTGCCGTTGCTGTGGGCCGCCACCAAAGTGGGATCACTGAGGAGGTCGGTGAGCGAATAGGGCGCACCCTTGATCTGGTAGAGCTCGCCCTCCTTGATCGTGCCGAACGCGCCAATGATGGCATCCGAGGGGCTCACCACCACCGCGGGGTCCGGATCGGCCGGGCGCAACCCCACTTTCAGCTCGCGGATAAAGCAGTCGTGAAGGCTGTTGAAATGGGTTTTCCTGGCTTCCGACAGGTCGAGGTCGGAAAACAGCTTCCAGCAGCCGATCGAGAGATCGCGTACAAGCGGATTCTCGATCCTGGAGAACCAGCCCATAAACCGGGTGAGTGCTGCGCGCGGGACGCGGTTGGTCAGGAGAAAGTTGAGGTCCTCCTGTTGGGTTAAGGCGGCGATAAGGCTTTTGACTGTCATGAATCTGTCAGCAGGACTGGTTAGCGCTGTGATTATGGATTCGTCGATACCGATTCTGTCGCTGGCCGCTGGCGCCGTGGCGGCGACCATTGTGGTCGCGCCCAAGGTCAAGGCCCGGATCGAACTGTCGAGGGCAAAACACCGCTCGCTTGCCGGACACTCCAAGATGTCGCGCCGGGTGGCGCGGCTGATTCCCGCTTACGAATTCGACGTCAATGACTTTTTCCGTGCCGACGGCGCGCCTCAGGACGTCGCGACCAAGCGCCGGGACGGCTTCTTCCGCCTTGCCACGACATTCGCCGAGCGCTTTGCCAAGGGGCGTCAGCTGACAAAGGACGCGGCCGGCCAGATCTCCGATCTGCAATTCACGCAAGCTTACCGGGTGCCGTTCCAGTTCAGCCGTCTGGTCCGCGAGAATCTCGGCGCCGGCTCGTTCATGCAGTCCTCCGCCGGCGTAACGGTGACTGACCTTGACGGCAACGTGTTCTACGACCTGACCGGCTCCTACGGCGTCAATATCTTCGGCAACGACTTCTACAAGGAGTGCATCGAGATCGGCGAGAAGCGCGCGCATGGACTCGGCCCGGTGCTTGGCTCCTATCACCCCGTGGTTGCCGAGAATGTGCGGCGGCTGGTCGAAATCTCCGGGCTTGACGAAGTCTCCTTCCACATGTCCGGCACTGAAGCCGTGATGCAGGCGGTACGGCTTGCGCGCTACCACACGCGCCGCTCGCATCTTGTACGTTTCGCCGGCAGCTATCATGGCTGGTGGGGCGACGTGCAGCCCGGCGTCGGCAATCCGATTTCGCCGCATGAGACCTATACCCTCGCCGAGATGAGCGAGCGCACGCTGCACGTTCTGCGCACTCGGCGCGACATCGCCTGCGTGCTGGTCAATCCACTTCAGGCACTGCATCCCAACGTCAACGCGCCCGGAGATTCCGCGCTGGTCGACAGCTCCCGTGGCGGCAAATTCGATCGTCTGGCCTATACCGAGTGGCTGAAGAAGCTGCGCGAGGTCTGCACCGAGCGAGACCTTGTCTTGATCTTCGACGAGGTGTTCGTTGGCTTCCGCCTCGCCGCTGGCGGGGCCCAGGACTATTTCGGTGTCCGCGCCGACATGGTCACCTTCGGCAAGAGCGTGGCCGGCGGTTTGCCGATCGGCGTGGTCTGCGGCAAGAAGGAGTTGATGCGGCGCTTTCGCGACGCGCACCCCGCCGATGTCTGCTTTGCGCGCGGGACCTTCAACGCGCATCCCTACGTGATGACCGCAATGGACGAATTCCTGAGCCGGCTTGCCAGCCCGAATTTCCGCTCGGTCTACAATGGACTGGACGACATCTGGAACGGCCGCGCGCGGCAGCTCAACGAGATGATGCAAGGGGCCGACCTTCCGGTCTGTTTCGCTAATCTGTCTTCGATCTGGACGGTCTTCTACAACACGCCCTGCCGTTATAATTGGATGCTGCAATATTACCTGCGCGCCGAGGGTATTGCGCTGAGCTGGGTCGGCACTGGTCGGCTGATCTTCAGCCTGAATTATACCGACGCCGATTTTGCGGAAGTCGCAAGACGCTTTGTCGCAGCCGCGACCAAGATGAAACGGGACGGCTTTTGGTGGCACACGCCTGCCCTCACCAACAAGGCGATCCGCCGCCAGATCCTCAAAGAGATGATCGGCCACGCCTTTGGGCGGTGAGTTGCCGCTCCCCTTGCGGGGAAGGATCGCCACGCGTGAGCGACGCCAACCACGGGACAGGGTGGGGTGATCCCTCAACTCGGACACCGTTTGAGATCGAGGGCCTCCAGGGACGGTCGGACCGTTGCCAGAGGTCGATTTAATTGCATCATGCCGCGAACAACGTGGATGGCCGGGGCGGGCCCGGCCATGACGTAAGCTTCAAGTTTGCGACCGGCGACGCTTCAGGCGTGCTGCTCCTCAAAACCCTGGTGCTCGAGGATGTCGAGGCCGGGATCGATCAGCTCGCCACGCAGCAACGCGAGGGGCGCCTTGCGGTAGAGCTTGAAGTCGTTGAAGGGATCGGTGACGATCTTGGTCATCCAGACGAGGCCCGTCTCGACGTCACGGATGAAGCACAGCTGCACGGTGCGAAACAGCAGGCCACCGATGCCCACCACCAGCCAGAGCTTGGCGACGTCGCGGACGAACTCCGCCGGCGTGGTCCACGGCGTGAAAAGGCCAGACAGCGTCGGATCGATGTAGAGCGCGACCGGCGCCAGCGCCCAGATTGTCATCAGCACGACCTTGCGGCGCAGATTGTAGCCGACCTTGATCTCTTCCTTGTGCTCGTGGGTCGCCTGGTTGATGTGGTCATAGCCGCGCGGCTCGAAGAAGAAGTGCCCGGCTTGGCGCGAGGTCATCGACACCAGCCAACCGATCAGGGCCGAGACCAGGGGATCGAAAAACATCATAACATAGCCGACCATGAAGCTCACCGCGCTGACGAAGTGCAGGCTCTGGTTGATGCGGCTGTGGTGATAGTAGCGGTGATCATCCCAGCGCTGGATCCGCAGCTGCTCAAGGAAGCTCTTGATCATTTCGTTTCCCTCAAGGTGAGTCGGATTAACATTTACATGAATTCCATTACCATCATGTGACATCATCATAATGTCACATGATGGTCATGTTCGCCGCACGCCGGTCACCCAAAAATGAGTCAAGCGGCGGCGGCGAGCTCGATTTTGCGGAAACGGACCAGCGAGAAGTGGCCAAGCGGTGGGATCGGGCGGCGCTCGACGAGTTCCATATTGTGGGCGCCCTGTAGCCAGCGTGTGTAGCGCGACCAGGCGAATTCAGCGGTGCGGAAGCCAAGCCGGCGCACCACCGGCTGCAACCACTGCTCGATGGAGCGGCGCATGCCGGCGTCCGCGCTGACGCGGGTGAGGATGATCAACTCGCCGCCCGGGCGCAGCACGCGGGCGAACTCGTCTAGCGCGGCTTCCGGGTTCGGCACCGCGGTGACGACATATTGCGCCATCACCACGTCGAAGGAATTGTCGGAAAATTCCAGCTTTTCGGCGTCCATCACCGCGAGGCCTTCGATGTTCTTCAAGCGGAACTCGTCGACACGCTGCTTGGCCTTTTTCAGCATCGCTTCCGAGATATCGGTGCCGAAGATGCGCACCTGCGGTGCATAGAGCGGCAGCGAGATGCCGGTGCCGACGCCGACTTCAAGCACGCGGCCACCAAGCTTGTTGGTGGCCTGGATCGCAGCGTCGCGGCCCTTGGAGAACACGCCTCCGAACACGAGATCGTAGATCGGCGCCCAGCGGTCATAGGCCTGCTCGACCATCTCGCGGTCGAAATCCAGCTGCCTTGTCCCCTCAAGCTTCATCGTCTCTGCCATGATGACTTTGCTTTCGTTGAATGATGTTTTCAGCTGCGCACCGGACTGCGCCCCGCCACGACGGGTGCAGGACGCGGCGCCCGGCCCGGCTGCAGCACCGCAAGGTTGCCGATGAATTGCCTTGCGCTGTTCTCCCAAGAGCGCTCGAGCGCGAATTTGCGGCAGCTCTCGCCTGACATGGTGAGCGCGCGCAGGCAGGCGCTGCGCAGGTCGTTGTCGAGCGCGCCAATCGGATGATCGGCGATGACGTCGAGCGGACCCGTGACTGGGAATGCCGCCACCGGCGTGCCGCAGGCCAAGGCCTCAAGCTGGACCACGCCGAAGGTATCGGTGAGGCTCGGAAACACGAAGACGTCGGCGGCGGCCATGTGCGCGGTCAGATCCTGGCCCTTCTTTTCCCCAAGAAATTTTGCGCCCGGGAAACGCCGTTCGAGCTCGGCCCGTTGCGGCCCGTCGCCGACCACGACTTTCGATCCCGGCAAATCCAGCGCAAGAAACGCCTCAAGGTTCTTCTCTACCGCGACGCGGCCGACGGTCATGAAAATCGGTAGCGGTAAATCGAGCCTGGCCGGGTCGTCTGGATTGAACAATTTAGTATCGACGCCGCGTGTCCATGCCCCGATCCGTTTGAAGCCGCGCTCGGCCAATTCCTGATGGAGCGAGTTGGTGGCGACCATGATCGTGGAGGAGGCATCGTGAAAGTATCGCATCACGGCGTAGCCCCAGTTCAACGGGATACCGGTGCGAACCGAAACATATTCAGGAAAGCGTGTTGTGTAGGAGGTTGTAAACGGCAAATGATGACGTCGGCAATAGGCGCGGACCGACCAGCCGATCGGACCTTCGGTCGCGATATGGATCGCCTCTGGGGTGGCGGCCTCAATCCGCTGCGCGATCTGGCCGCGGTTGGGAATTGCCACGCGCAGGCTTCGATAGGTCGGGATCGGCACCGACGGGAATCCGTCGGGAGTCAAAAACTCGATTTCGGCTCCAAGATTGGCCGCGGCACGGGCGAGTGAAGTCAGTGTGCGCACCACGCCGTTCACCTGCGGATGCCAGGCATCGGTCGCAATTAAGATCCGCATGTTGGAGACCTGAGTTGAAAGGGCGATTCCTAGGTCCGGAAAATCAGGCACGGATATTTCAGGCGTGTGACATCATCAAACTGTTGCAGACTGTTTTTTGGCAAGTTCGGCCTCCTGGAGTCGCGAAACCGTCATGAAACAAATCCTTAAGGCCATGAAACCGTTTTGCTGAGGCGAAGCAAACCTCCGGAAACCTTTGCAATTTATGGTCTCTCTCAACGAGATGGGGAACTGGCGACAGCGCCGGTTCAAAGCCTGACACAACAAGGCAAAACAGGGGGACAATCAATGCTTAATCTTAGCGCATCTTTTGCGTCCTGTCGTCGCGCCGCGGCGTTGGGTGCATTTGTGATCGGCTCGCTTGGATGTTCGGGCTCCGCCTTGGCCGCCCAGCCTTCGCAGCTTTTCCCCCTGCCCTTCTTCCTGGTGCCGCAGAGCCAGATGGCGCCTGCGCCGAGCGTTGACGTTGCTCCGCAGGACGAGGAGCGCTCCGCCTTTGAGTTGCCCGCCCGGCTCCGTCGTCAGATCGTGAGTTACACGACCCGCGAAGCCCCCGGCACCGTCATCATTGATACCCCCAACACCTATCTCTACTACGTGCTCGGCGGCGGGCGGGCGGTGCGCTATGGCATCGGCGTCGGCCGCGACGGCTTTACCTGGTCGGGCGTGCAACAGATCACCAAAAAGGCGGAGTGGCCGGATTGGGTGCCGCCGCCGGAGATGATCGCCAGGCAGCCCTATCTGCCACGCCACATGGCCGGCGGCCCGGGTAACCCGCTCGGTGCGCGAGCGATGTATCTTGGCGGCACGGTCTACCGCATCCACGGCACCAACGCGCCGGAGACGATCGGCACGCATATCTCCTCCGGCTGCATCCGCCTTACCAATGGGGACGTCAGCGACCTCTATTCCCGCGTCAGCATCGGCACCAAGGTGGTGGTGTTGCCAATGCCTGATCGCCGCGCCGAGCTCGGCTCTGCGGTGCGCTGAGATTAACTTTTCGTAAGTTTGAGGAAGGGCTCATCGACCCCCGGCGGAGCCCTTTTTGCTTGGCACAGCGTTGGCTTGCGCTACTCTGGCGTGGCGGCAAAGCGCCCTGTAAAATCAAGAGCTTGATTCATGCAGGGGGGATGATGAACCTGCTGGTGCGGCTCAGAACGATCCTGCTTGCGATCGCGGCAGTCGTCGTTTTCTTTTTCGTCAGCCTCAAGGCCATGGACGTTTTCGCGCCGCGCGTCCCGATCTCCGCTCCGGTGCTGGCCGCTCTGCCGCCTTTGGTTCCGGCCCCCCGCAGTTCGATCGTCGTCGCGCCCGTCGCAATCGCGCTCTCGGCGATCCGCGAGGCCGCCGAGCGCGCCGCGCCGCGCAACTTTGCCGGCAAGTCCGACAAAATGGTGTTGCAGGTGCTGCAGAATGCCGACGTCGGCTGGACCGCCTTGCGCGGCCCGATCTTGGCAAGCGGCGCGCAGGACGTGCTGTCGCTTTCGACGCCGTTGACTGGAAGGCTCAACGTCACGGGCTCGCCGACCGCGAGGGCGACGGGCGCCGTTGGTGATGCGATCGGCAGCATTCTCGGTGCCAATGCGGCAAGCAAGATCGGTGCTGTCAATATCAAGCAGTTCAGTGCCAGCGCCGAGATCAGGGGCAATGTCACCATCACCGCGCGGCCAAAGCTCGCCGCCGCCTGGCATGTCGAGCCGAACTTGGCTGTCACGGTCAATCTCGGCGATAGCTCGCTGGCGGTAGCGGGTGCGAAGGTGAACGTGCCAGCGCAGGTCAAGCCCTACATTGACAAGACCATAGGCGAGCAGCTCAACGCGGTCGGGCAGCGGATCCGCTCCGATCCGACGCTGGAGCGCGCTGCGCGGGTGCAATGGAGCAAAGCCTGCCGCTCGATGCCGCTGCAAGACCCCGGCGCGGCCACATCGATGCCGGCTCTGTGGCTCGAGTTGAAGCCGATTCGAGCGATCGCGGCGCAGCCGCATGTCGACGACAGGGCCGTGACGCTGACCGTCGGAATCGAGGCGGAAACCAGGATCACGCCGACAGAAACCAAGCCCGACTGTCCGTTCCCGGAGAAGATCTCGATTGTGCCGCCGTCGTCGACCGGGGTTTCCATCGGCGTCCCGATTGACATGCCTTTCACCGAGCTCAGCCGGATTCTCCAGGCGAAGCTTGCTGGGCGCACCTTTCCAGAGGACGGCTCCGGCGCGGCTGAGATCACGGTCAAGCATGCCAATGTCGCGGCCGCCGGCGAGCGGCTCCTGATCTCGCTTTTGGTGCACGCCAAGGAGAAGAACCGTTTTTTCGGCTTCGGCGCCGACGCCACGGTTCATATTTGGGGCCGGCCGATGCTTGATCAGCTACGGCAGACCCTGCGACTGGCCGACCTGGAGCTCGCCGTCGAGTCGGAAGCTGCCTTCGGGCTGTTAGGTGCCGCTGCACGCGCGGTAATGCCGCATCTTGAGCGGGCGCTGACCGAGACGACGACGGTCGACCTGACGTCTTTTACCAGCAATGCGCATCGCAGGATTGCGGATGCGATCACCGACTTCCGGAGGAACGATGATGGCATCAAGGTCGACGCCAACATCAGCGCGATCGAGCTGTCCGACATCGCCTTCGACTCCAAGACGCTGCGCATCATCGCCGACGCCGCTGGCGCGATCACCATCACCGTGACCAAGCTGCCGGAGCTGTAGTTGGGCACCATCCTTCTCCGCGACCTGGTGAAAGCGCGAAGGAATACGCCTTGCCGCTGCGCAGATTTGTGGCAATACCTCCTCAAACCCCGCAAGGAGGGAAGAACAACCATTATGCAACTCGCAACTTTGGCCGCAATCGGCCTCGTGCTTGTCGCTGCAAGCAGTGCCGCGCAGGCGCAAACGATTTCCGACGACATCGTCAAGATCGGCGTGCTCACCGATATGTCGAGTCTCTATGCGGATGCCACTGGCAAGGGATCGCTCGCCGCCGTTAGGATGGCGGTCGAGGACTATGGCGGCAAGGTCAAGGGCAAGCCCGTCGAGGTGGTTTTTGCCGATCATCAGAACAGGCCCGACCTCGGCATCTCCATCGCGCGCAATTGGTACGACAACGAGAAGGTCGACGCGATCTTCGACGTGCCGACCTCGTCCGTCGCGCTGCCGATCTCGACGCTGACGCGCGAGAAGAACAGAATCCACATCAATTCCGGCGGCGGCTCTTCGGATATCACAGGCGTCGCCTGCTCGCCGAACACGGTGCACTGGACCTACGACAGCTATGCGCTGTCGAACGTCGCCGGCAAGGCGATGGTCAAGCGCGGCGAGGACACCTGGTTCTTCGTCACCGCCGACTATGCGTTCGGCCAGGCGCTTGAGCGCGACGCTGCGAATGTGGTCAAGGAGAACGGCGGCAGGGTGCTCGGCGACGTCCGCCACCCCCTCAACAGCTCGGACTTCTCCTCGTTTCTGTTACAGGCGCAGGCCTCCAAGGCCAAGGTGATCGGACTGGCCAACGCCGGCGGCGACACCACCAACGCGCTGAAGCAGGCGGCCGAATTCGGCATCATGCAGGGCGGGCAGAAGATCGTCGCGCTGTTGATGGAGATCACCGATGTTCATGCGCTGGGCCTCACGGCGGCGCAGGGACTGATCGTCACGGATGCCTTCTACTGGGACGCCAATGAGGAGACCCGCCGCTTCTCCGAGAAATTCATGGGCCGGGTCGGCCACATGCCGACCATGATCCAGGCCGGGCTCTATTCGGCGACGATGCACTATCTGAAGGCGATCGAGGCGATCGGCACCGACGAGGCCCTGAAGGTGGTGGCGCAGATGCGCGCGGTGCCGATCCACGACTTCTTCGCCACGGGCGGCAAGATCCGCATCGACGGTCGCATGGTGCATGACATGAACTTGTACGAGGTCAAGACGCCCGAAGAGTCCAAGGGCGAATGGGACCTCTATAAACTGATCGCGACCGTGCCCGGCGAGGAAGCGTTCCGTGCCCTGGACAAGGGTGGCTGCCCGCTAGTGAAGACAAATTGACGGCGAAACGACGAAGCGCAAGACAAAGCGCAAGACAAAGCGCAAGACAAAGCCGAGGCGTCGCGCGACCGCGTCCGACGACAGGCGCCGCGCCACCATTTACGACCCTACGCATCGTTGGATGGTGGGCACGGCGCAGCGCCCTTGCCCGCCTCGACCCTGATCGCCGATTGCGAGCGAAGCCAAGCAATCCAGAGAGCATGGACTGGATGCCGCCTCGCCTCGCTCCACGCAATGTCGAAGCGGGTGGACCGAGCGGATTCGCGCATGCCCACCCTCTCGCGGCTAAGTGCCCTCGAACTTGAAGGAGATGTTGAGCTTGACGCGGTAGACCTCGACCGCTCCCGTCTCGTCGAGTTGCATGTCGAGCTTGACTACCTCGGCGACGCGAAGATCGCGTAGGGTTTTCGAGGCTCTGTTCACCGCGGATGACGCGGCCTTCTCCCAAGAATCCTTGCTGGTGCCGATAAGTTCAATAGTCTTGTATACGCTATCGCTCATGACGTCCTCCCGTCGGTTAGAAGGCAGCAGGAAGCAGGTGCTCCCTGCCACTTCAAGCCTAGCATCGTCAAACCTGCGCTGAAAAGACACGCGCACCATGCCGCCACTGCGGCAACGCGCAAAAGTACCCGGCAAGACCGGGCGGCTTCTACCCTATTGGATTGATTGAGCCGAAAGCCACGCGTTGGCCTCCAGTAAATCCCTTTCAGCTTATCCTTGGTGGTATTGAACACCGCAGGGTCGGCGTAGCAGGGGTTGGGTTTTGCGGTGGGCGCTGCGGGGCCGGTGGTCGTGGTCGAGCCTGGCGGCCGCGGTGCTGCCGATGCCGCCACTGCTCCCGGGTCCGCCGGTGTTCGCCGACGTCGTATAGGCGATCGTACGCTCGACAACGTGATTTCGTCATAGGCACGGCGCGTCGTGCGAGCCCATGCCGGGGCCGCCGACGCTTGAGTACGGCCGCCCTGATATTGCCGCCCTTGTTCATCAAGAGCTCGTTGATCGAGCTGAGCTTCTGGTTGCTGCTGTTAGAGAGATCAAGGCCGGCGAGCTTCCATACAGACGACCTTCGCAGGTCGATCCCGCGCATCTTCTTGCGCAGCGAGTTCATCGAAGATGAGGTGCGGCGCGGGCCGCATGCGCGCTGGAGCTGGTTGCGGATCAGCCACGCATTGGACCGCGGCGACGATCCGCCTAACGGTCGCGGCCGACGGCACGGCGATCGGCTTACTTGTCGGCGTCGTCCTGCCGGCGCGTGCAGCGAACCGGCGCTGCGTGACTTGTGATCAGGCCGCGAGCGCTTCGCTGTCGCTCTCGTCGAAATAGGCGACGGCCTCGAAGCAATAGTCGCAGGCAAAGCAGTGCCAGAGATAGGCCGCGCGGCCGGGACCGAGCTCGATCCATTCCGGCATCGAAATCGGCTTGCCGCACTGGGCACAGGGGTTTTGCTGGGGCAGACGGAGAGAATCCGCTCTCGCCATGGTACTCTCCCTATCGTTTCTTGATTTTGCCGCAACGAACAAGTCAGGATTGTTGTCGCAACCGACCGCTCACTGCTGGCGCATCGTAGCCGAGGCTTGAATGATTTGCACGACAATCCGCCGCGCCAAAGCGTCGCTTTCGAGTAAGCGATGTCACGACTTAGGCTTGGCGTCGACGACGGGCTCGCGCGTGTGCAGCGCGCCGGCATCATGCAAATGGATGGTGGCGATGTCGTCGGAATAGATCTTCTGCCATCCGTCGATGTGATCGAGCAGCTTGGTGGCGGCGCTTTGCGTGCGCATCAAGGTTGCCTCGATCTGATACTGCTCGAGCAGACGGAACAGGTTTTCCGGTTCCATCAGCCCGGACGCGGCATTGTGATCGACAAAGAATTTCTCGCCATAGAGCTCGGTGCGACCGTCGATGAACGGCGAAACGCCGCTGGCGATCAGATAGCCGCCGAAATCGTAATCGTTGAAGACGCGCCTGACATTGAGCTTCTTTAGTTCTACGACCGCCGCGACGGGCGCGCCATGCATATGCGGCATAAAGCGGTGCACCGAGGTATAGGCCAACGTTCCCGTGACCAAAACAGCCGCAACGCAGGCGAACAGCACGCCGCGGTTGGGCGGCGTCGACAAGATAAGGACGTCAGAGCCGCCGATCTGGCGCGCGAGCGGACTGGCGAGGACGAGGGGCGCAAGCAGCGCAAGATTTTCGGCGGCACGCCCTTGCGCCAGCGCCATGTGCAACAGGCCCAGCAGGAGCACGATGCGCATCACCGGCAAGGTGACGCCACGGTACAGCACCAGGCCTAATCCGAACAGCAGGCACAGTTCGAACGGGCCGATGCTGGCGAAGTCGGCTGGCTTCCATTCCATGATTAGGGGCAACGCGCTGCCGAGATTGAGGATCTTTT
>Ga0306921_10007472_pt1 | contig 11490 bp, 6 predicted proteins | sample sta12Cox44000080_FD_203760 | JGI IMG/M metagenome (GOLD analysis project Ga0306921, IMG submission 203760) | Lab enrichment of tropical soil microbial communities from Luquillo Experimental Forest, Puerto Rico - statoxic.12C.oxic.44.000.080 (v2)... | ecosystem: Environmental > Terrestrial > Soil... | reverse complement strand
ACCGATTCGCAAACGCCTACGGCGGCGGTCGACCTGACGAGCAAATCCATCATCGTCAATTCTCCTTTGGCCATCACCACCTCCTCGCTCACCGCCGGGTCCGTGAACGTCCCTTACAGCGGTTCTGTGGTCGCCAGCGGGGGCGTGCCGGCTTACACCTGGTCAATCACGTCCGGCAGCCTGCCTGCAGGGCTCACCCTCAGCACCGCCGGATTGATCAGTGGTACGCCGACCTCGCAGGGTGCCTCGACCTTCACGGTGCAGGTAAGTGATTCGCAGACGCCGTCCGCCACTGCCACCGCATCGCTGAGCCTCGCCATCGGCGGCCCTGCCTCCCGGCTGAATGGTAACTATGTTTTCTCTCTCTCTGGATTCAGTCAGGGCAACCTCGTGGTGCAGGCCGGAAGCTTTACCGCCGACGGTATGGGCAACATCACCAACGGTCTGATGGATTCCAACAGCGCGGCCGGCCCGCTGACCAAGCTGCCGTTCACTGGCATCTATTCGCTCGACACCACCAACACCGGCCCTATGACTCTGAACATTCCCGGTCTCGGCACCTTTACCTACCAGCTCGCCGTGCCGGCCGTAGGAACGATTCGCTTTATCCAGAATGGCACCGCGGGCAATCAGGGCTCCGGGGTCATCCGTAAGGTCGCGTCCACTGTGCCCGTCACCGTTGCCTCGCTCGCGGCGTATTGGGCGTTCGGAGCCATCGGTGGAGATGTTTCGAATAATCGCTATGCCGCTGCCGGCACCTTCCAGGCCAGCAGCACGGGCGCATGGACCAACGGCGTCCAAGACATCAACAACAATGGCATCATAGCCGCCAGCCAGTCGTTCACCGGATCATTCGTCGCCATCGATCCCGTCACTGGGCGCGGCATTGCCACCTTGAACGCGAACTCCGCCGTGACCAACTACAGTTTTTTCCCTGTCTCCTCCAGCGAACTCATCATGCTCGGCATTGACCCGGTATCCGGCAACGCGCCCCTGGTATTATTCACCCTGGACACCCGGCCGCTGAACAACTACACCAACGCCACGCTCAATGCCACCACCGTGGCTGCACTAGAGGGCGTCGCCACTTCCAGCGGCAGCTCCGTGCCCTATGGGCTTCTGGCTTTGGTGAAGTTCGATGGCGCCGGCAACTTCAGCGTTTCCATCGATGAAAACCTCGGCGGGACTCTCAGTCCCCCCAATCATCACACCGGCACATACAGCGTCGAAACCAACGGACGCACCACTCTCGCCGGCTTCGGCAGCAGCACCATCATCTTTTATTTGTCTGCCAGTATCGCCTTCACCGTCGGGGCCGACGCCGCCGTCACGGCTGGTACCATTGTTCCCCAGGTGGGCACGTCGCTCTCTAACTCCTCCATTAGCGGCCCCTACCAGGGTGGGACGGTGCAAGCCGTCCTCCCCACGGTCACGGTCGAAGCCAACTCCGCCACCGCCGACGGCGCAGGCAACCTTGCACTCTTCTATGACACCAGCGGTCCCGGAGGCCCGCAGCAAGGCCTCACCTCCACCGCCACCTACAGTGTCGATTCCACTGGGCGCGCGCCACTGACGGCAAATGGCAGTACCACCGGAATTGCCTATGTCGTGAGCGATGCCAGCAGCGCAGGAGGCGGTGGAAAGATCCTCGTGCTCTCGACCGACGCCAATCCGAAGATCAATTCGCTGGAGAAGTAGAAGGTGATGTTGCGGCGGGTGCCCCAGATTCGTGCCACGGACCCTCCTGGTTGTCAGCCACTTTACGTCGCGGCTATGATGCCAACTCAGAGAATGGTACCCGATGAAAGTAATACCTGCAGTTTTGTTCGTCTTTAGTTTCTCGGCTCTCGCACTTGGCCAAACCTCGCACACGGCCAAACCCAAGACCATGCAAGGTTCCGGATGCGTGGAGAATGCAGTCGAAACCGGTTGTCACATTCTCCTCGATTCGAAATCCGGCGACACCTACAACCTGTTCTTCAGCGCCAAGGCCCCGAAAGCCGGCACGGCCATCTGGTTCAAAGGCACCGTCCACCAGGGCATGACCACCTGTATGCAGGGCAAGCCGGTCAACGTCACCAAGTGGAAGAAGGAAAATGGCATCAAGTGCCCTTCACCCTCGTCTCCCGCGCCCTGAATCGCCTAAGAGCCTCCCAACTCGAAACTCCGCCAACCCAATGCCGGGTGCCCTATCCTTTTGTCAGCCCCTGCGGGCAAAAGGGTGGGGTCCGACATACGGTCGGAATCCGCAGCCGCCGCATGCGGCTACCCCTACCAGGTATACTTTTGTGTCGGCTCTTGTTGTGCGGCTTCTGACAAAATCTTTTGCTTCCACTCGATCGCGCCCGTGTTCTTCGCTTCCCCAACCTCCGCCGCTCCCAAAATCAGGGCACGATAGGAACCCATCCACGGCAGCTTCAGCAACGAAGCGTCGGGAGTCTCGGCCAGCTTGACCAGCGCAAGTTGTGAGTCTTTCCATTCGGCCCGCGGAGTCGTGCCCGAATGCAAATAGTTCAACGCCTCCAGTCCAGCGCTCCCCAGCTTTCGCAGTTGCAACACGCGGTTGCTGGCGTCTTCTAGCACCGGGGCCTTCGTCGACATTGCGGCAAACTCCTGACCCATGTCGCGCCACTGTTGAAACGTTTTCGTCAGCTCTTCCGAACCGGCAGCGAACGTGGGTGCATCCCCCAGCAACTGTTCGACCAGCGCCGCAAACTCCCGCCGATAGGGCGGATCGGGCACTACAGCATCTGTCACGTGCACCAGCGGAGTGAGCTGCGTGTTGCCACGACGGGTCAGTTCCTCCCGCACGCTGGCCCCCTCAGGAGACGCGACTTTGCCCAGCACGCCGAGCGGCCCCAGGTCTGCTGTGCCGGAAACTTGCCGCAGCATCTTTTCGGTGCTCGACAGGTGCAGCAGTCCGGCTTGTTCCAGCCACACGCTCACCGCTTCCAGTCTGCGGTACATGTCGGCGACGTTGGTGACCTCGCGCGGCGACCAGAATCGTTCCGCAATCGCCGCGGTGCGCGGCCAGATCCGGCCATCGATGTTTTCCGGCGACAAATATTCTCCCCAGGCGCAGACCTCTCCTCCCACAATGTGAGATGCCTGATCCGGCGTCAAGGCTGAGTCTGCGGGCAGCGGGTCCGAGAGGTAGTGATATTCCGCCGGGCCCATGTGGTCCAGGTAGTACGTCGTCGACCAGATTGTGTTGTAGCCCTCACGGGCCGCCTGGTCGAGCGACTTATAGCCGCGCCATGATTGCACCGCCGTGTCCTTGGGAAGGTCGGGCATCAGCACCTCGTCCCAGCCCACCATCTTCTTGCCGTGCTTCTGCACGATCTTCAGCACGCGCTGGTTGAAGTACGTCTGCAGCTCGGCGGTCGTGTGATAGCCATGTGCCCGCATGAACTCTTGGATGTGCGGATTGGCTTGCCACTGCTTGCCGTTGTTCTCATCACCGCCGATGTGGAAGTACTCGTCGGGGAACAGCGCCGCCATCTCGCCGATGAATCCGTCGAGGAACTCGTACGTCTGCTCGCGCGTCGGATCCATCGTGGGATCGAAGATGCCCCACTGCATTTCGATCGCATACGGTCCTGGCGCGCTGGCCAACTCCGGATACCCGACCATCCACGCGGTGGAGTGTCCCGGCATGTCGAATTCCGGGATGACATGCACCCCGCGGTCCGCCGCATAGGCAATCACGTCGCGCACCTGCTGCTGCGTGTAATATTTCCCGCCGGAGCCCATCTCGTGCAACTTGGGATAGCGCTTGCTCTCGAGGCGAAATCCCTGGTCTTCGCTCAGGTGCCAGTGAAAGACATTCATTTTCACCGTTGCCAGCCCGTCGATGTTCCGCTTGATCACGTCGATCGGCTGGAAGTGGCGGCCCACATCGATCATGAGTCCGCGCCAGCCGAAGCGCGGCTTGTCCTCGATTTTGATGGCGGGGAAGTAGTAGCCGGCCGCATCGCCAGAGACGAGTTGCAACAGCGTCTCCATCCCGCGCATCGCGCCGACCACCGTATTGGCGCTCAGGGTTGCTTGATCGCCCGTGATCTTCAGCGAATACGACTCATCTTCGCCCAGCTTGGGGTACTGCTCGCCGCGAGCCTTAACGGCAACCGTCAGCGTGGCAGGCATCGGGCTGGCTGCGACGCCCAGCGGCAGCACGATTCCCGTGCGCCCTTTCAGGCGCTGCTGGATTCGGAGGATTGCCGCCTCCAGCCGGGCGTCGGTGTATGCGCTGGTTCCAACCGAGAACGTGCCGTCCAGCTTCAGCCTTCCCGAATGGACTTCCACCGATGCGGGCAGCGGCATGACATTGATGGTGAACGCCGCATTCGTGCCGGATTGTCCGGCAACAAAAGCGAAGATAGGCAGCCATAACATCGCAAGAAAAATTCGCATGATCCTCAGTAATCGGTGGTTCGTGTCCCGTATAACCACCAGGGTGCCGGGTGCCCAGATTCGCGCCGCCTTTGGGCGCTAACCTGGGTAGCTCTTTCCTCTGTGTGATCGGTCTCTACGCGAAATCTGCGGTTACCCCTGGGTTTCGACCTCGGTCTTATCCGAGCCATCCCTGGTCGCCTTTGCTTTTCATGCCGCGTAGCGGCCAGCACTGCCCCGAGTTTATCAGAATGATCGTTTGTGATCGAATTAACGATTGTTTGTGTACTTTTATGGTAGATTGTTAGGCGGGGGCCACGCCGTGGTGGCTGGGGGTGTTGCGCGCCCATCCTCTTAAGGAGCTTCTGGTCATGCCGCAAACCGGTCATTCGGGTCGCACACGCGAGTTTCGCTATCAGATGCTGAAGGAAGTCTACGAGCAGCCCGAGGCCATCCGGCAGACCATCGATCAGCACATCGACCCGGTCACCCGCACGGTGCGCCTCGACCGTTTCCCCTGGACACCCGCTGAAGTTGCGGCCTTGCGCCGCGTCACCATCGTGGCCAGCGGGGCCAGTCGCCATGCCGGGCTCTGCGGCAAGCTGATGATCGAGGACCTGGCGGGCATTCCGGTCGAGGTGGAGCATGCCAGCGAATACGGCTATCGCAAGCCCACCAACGGCAGGGGATCGCTGGTGGTCGCCATCACGCAGTCCGGCGAAACCGCCGATACCACGGCCGCCCAGCGCATCGCCAAGGACAATGGGATGAAGACCCTTTCCATCTCCAACGTGGTCGAATCCACCATCGCACGCGAAGCCGATGCTGTCTTCTTCACCCGAGCCGGCCGGGAAGTCGCCATCCCGGCCACCAAGAGTTTCACGACGCAACTCACCGCGCTCTATATGCTGGCCCTGTTTCTCGCGGCGCAAAAAGGCACACTGAGCGCCGACGAAGTCACCGCCCGCGTCCAGGCGTTGTCGACGCTGCCCGATCTCATCGAGCAATCGCTCGATCGCTTCAACGTCGAAGCTGAGACCATCGCCCACGGCTTTTACCACGATCAGACCTTCGTATTCCTGGGACGCGGCGTCCACTACCCCATCGCTTTGGAAGGCGCCTTGAAGCTGAAGGAAATTTCCTATGTTCACGCCGAAGGCTATCCCACCGGAGAGTTCCGCCACGGCCCCACTGCGCTGATCACAGAAAGTCTTCCGGTGGTGGCCATCGTGACCCGCGACCCGCGCGATCCGGAATCGATGGTGCGCTATGAAAAGTCCATCTCCCTGATCGAAGACATTCGTCAGATCTCCAAGCGCCAGATTCTGCTGGCGTCAGAAGGCGATGAAACCGTGCGCAACATGGGCGTGGCTTCCTTCTATCTTCCCAACCTGGAAGAGTTGCTGCTGCCCATCATGGAAGTCGTGCCGCTGCAGTTCCTCGCCTACCATATCGCACTACTCAATGGCCTCGACGTTGACCGCCCCCGCAACCTGGTGAAGTCGGTGATAGTGGACTAAGGGACAATCGGGTGCTGGGTGCCCGATGCCTTCCCGGGTTTGAGAAAAGGTGGGGCCGGTTGTCCAAGCGGTTGCTCCCGAGCGAGGCCGGCGAAGCGACCGAGTCGAGGGACCGGCGTCTGGGTCGCATTATCCGCCTCCCCAGGCTGCCCTCGATCGTTTTGACTTGGTACATCTTCCTAAATCAGTGGTCGTTCTTGTTTTTGGTCAACTGCGAACTGACCACGAATTTTCCATTCCTTCTTCGCTATTGATCGAATAAGATCGTATTCGAACTGCGTGCCAACCCTGGTGGTCCGCTGCGGACGCCGGGGTTGAAGCCGAAGGCCGCCCACGACCATGCCGAACAAACGCACTTCCGTGCTGAACGAAGAACGCCGACGCGCCATCGTGGATTACGTGAACCAGAACGGCCGCGCCCTGGTTCGCGAATTGGCCAAGAAGTACTCCAGTTCCGAGATCACCATCCGGCGCGACCTGGAAATGCTTCACAGCCGCGGCCTGATCTACCGCACGCACGGAGGCGCGCTGCCCATCCGCGCCGGCTCGGAGTCGGATCGCAACCTCACCGAGCGCGAGATGCAACACCCGCGCGAGAAGCAGCGCATCGCCGCCGCCGCCGCCAAAATGGTCAAAGAAGGCCAGTCGATCATCCTCGACTCGGGCAGCACCACCACAGCCATCGCGCGCGCTCTGCGCGAATTTCAGCACCTCACGATCATCACCAACGCCATCAACATTGCGAGCGAGTTGTCGGGCAGCAGCCTCGACGTCGTCCTGACCGGCGGGCAATTGCGCAGCAACTCCTACTCGCTGGTCGGTCCAATCGCTGAAGAGAGCCTGCGTCGCCTCAAGGCCGACATTGTTTTCCTGGGAGTGGACGGATTCGACACCCAGACCGGCGTTTCGACGCCCAACCTGCTCGAAGCCCAACTGAATCGCCTGATGGTGCAGATCGCGGCGCGCGTCGTCGCGGTGTGCGACTCCAGCAAGTTCGGGCGCTCCAGCCTGTCGTCGATCGTGCCACTCTCCAACCTTCACGGAGTCATCACCGATAAGCTAATTCCCCGGCAGCATCTTCGCGCCTTGAAGAAAGCCGGAATCGAAACTACCCTTGTATAACCTGCGCTGGGTGTCTTGGGTGGAACACCGCTTTACAGCGTGGGGATAACCGTTCGCGGGGCGGGGGTGTAAACGAGCACAATTTGTGCCGTAATGGGCTTTAACATTGTCGTCCTGAGCAGACAAACCCGGGCCCCGCGAAGCACAGCCTTTGCGCTTCGTGGGGTCATGTTAGTCCGCGAGGGATCTGCTTTCCCATTTCTATCATTAGCCTTCGAGACCGTTGCTTCGCTCGCCTTCTAGATGGCGACCGTAAGAAGCGTTCTCACGTACATTCGCGGAGAGGAACTTACATGACCGAACCAACCTACGAAGAGCTAAAAGCGCAACTCGCTGCCCTGCAGGAAAAAGCCAAGGGGCGGCAACGCGGCGAGATCAGCTTCAAAGTCAGCGAGAAGGGCGGAGTCAGTGTGTACGGCCTTGGCCGCTTTCCCGTGACCCTATACTACGAGCAGTGGATCCGCCTGCTCGACCAGGCCCATCAGCTTCGCGAGTTTCTGGAAGAGAACAAGCCCAGCCTGAAGCTGAAACAGACCGAAGCGTAGTTTCGAGCGGCGCGCGCACTTCGGACTGCGGGTGCCCCATCCTTTTGCGAAGGGAAAGGGTGAGATCATGTTTGGTGCGGGGTGACTTGTCATCCTGAGAGGAGCCTGCCGCCGCGGTTGCGGTCGAACGATCCGCGGTTGCTGGTTGCTGACCAATAGGAAAGCAACGCGTTTCTGGCCTCAAATCCTATCCGCGTAATCCGCAGTTGCCTTTATTCTTTCGATCTCCGTGTCGTCAGTGTACATCCGTGTTCGATTTTGAGCCTTCCGGAGAATCGCCTGACTGCGCTTGCTCCGTCGCCGCCGGCTCCGCAAACAGCTTCAGGTTCTGTGCTTTCCACTGCATCGCCGCATGAATGCGGTTGTAACCGCTGGGATGGTCAAAGAACATCCATTCCTCGACCGGTCCCGGCCTCATCTTGCGGTATTCGCCGAGGTGAATCGCAGCCTGTGCAACACCGTCAGGCTGGCGGCTGGCATTAATGCCGAAGATGTCAGCCTCGGCTTCGGTAGTGCGAATGTGCGTGTTCAGGATCGGTGTCAGCACGAAGAAGAAGATTGAGCCCAGCAGCACCACCAGGGGCAGCACCGCGGTATCGGCGATACCGCGAATCTGCCATTTCGCGCCCCAGCGCCGCAGGCACCACTCCAGAGACCATCGTAGGTACGCGAAGCCCACCACAGTCACCACCAGGAAGAACGTAATGTCCTTGGGAATGTGATTGAGCACATAGTGGCCCATCTCGTGCCCCATGACCGCCTCGATCTCTTCCAGTGAGCCGCGGCGCAGCAGGTTGTCATTGAGCGTGATGCGCATGGTCTTGCCGAATCCGCTTACGTTGGCGCTCATGCGCGTCGTCTGCTTCGAGGCATCCATCGTCCACACATCGTGTGCGGGAATGCCGTTGGCCCGCGCCATCGCCAAGATCGGCTGCGTTACCCCGGGATCATCCAGGCGGGTGACCTTGTTGAACACAGGCACGATGAAGACCGGCACGATCATGATCACGAACACCAGGAACAACACGGTGACGATCGCTCCCCAGATCCACCACGTGCGTGGTAGCCGCCGCACCACCCCGAACAACAAGACTGTAATGATGCCCCCCAACACCAGATTGAGTCCCAGACCCTTCACCTGGTCCCACATCCACGGAGCAAACGTCTGCGTCGCCAGCCCGTATTTCCACTCGCGGAAATAACCTTCATACACCGCCATGGGAAATCCCAGCAGCGACGTCAGCAACAGGTACTGCACCCAGTACAGAAAGGTCTGCAGCCACTTGAAACGCGTGATGCGTTCGCCCAAGTTGCGCATCGCCGCCGACCATCCCAGGTTCAGCAGCAACAACGCGATCACTGCCCCGATCAGGAAATCCCAGAGGATCAGCCAATACCCGCCTTCGAAATACGCATCCGAACGCGCCTTTGCGCTGGCCGGCATGAGCGCCATGTAGGCGTCGGTGGCAGCGTCCACGTCGAAGCGGTCCGAGGGCTGGGCCGCCTTCGGAACCTTGGTGATGTCAGCCTGGGCCTGCGGAGCGGCTTGTGCCGTTGCCGCACCTGCAAACAGCAGTACCGCGAACACCACAGGTGCTGCAGCTGCACGATAACGCGCAATCATAGATTCACCTTTCAGGGATGTGGTGCCTTGCAACCATTTAAAGGCATCTTGGAATCACCATCTATTAGGGCCCCCATAGCAGAAAGGTTCCCAAGGAGAATTTCTCCGGTTTCTTGAACCTTATGAGTATCGTCCTGAGCGGAGGCGGCGCGTCCAGCGCCGCCACAGTCGACATTGCGTAGTTTCGCGGGAGCGAGCAGCACGGGAGCCCGCAGGCGAATTCCTGGGCAAGCGCAGCCCGCCCAAGGAGCCCGGCGGGTTATTCTTTGGCTGACCAATGTGGGTGGGAGTGACGCTTATGACCTCGACCTCATCCCCGTAATTCGCGGTTGGCTTTGTCTTTCTGATCACGGTCTTATCCGTGTCACCCGTGAAAATCCGCGGTCGCTCTTGATTTTCGCCGCGCGCCGTAGCCTCGCGCGAGGCGACAACTGGCTACGGACAGCCGCTACTGGCTACTGATCTCCCCCACCGCCCGCCACGCCTGATCGATGGCCGCATTGGTATAGGCAGTCGTGATGCGCCCGAACGGCTGCCGTCCGATCACGCACGGCTGCTCTTCCGAATCGAAATCCGGGTCCCACAGCGTGCTGTACTCATACGCATATCCATGCGACCAGCGGTTCACCGTGATGGCCGCCATGTCGCGCGCCGGATCGAATCCTTGCGGCCCCAGCATTCTTCCCAGTTGATCGCGAATGTTCCGCTCAAACGTCGCATAGGGCGTCTGGTACAGCTCCATGTGTCCCCAACGATACTGGTCGCGCGCCGGAAGCCCCGGTTTGCACGGCGTGCGCAGCATAAACAAGACCGCCGGCTCGTCCGGATGGCTGGGAAACCTGTACTCCCCCAGGCTCACAGGAAAATCCAGCGACGTATAGCAGTGATAGCTGCCGGGCGACACGATGTGCTGCACGCCCAGCTTCTCAAACGCCTGCCAGTTGCGAATGGCGACGTGGGTGTAGACCAGCGGGACCTTCACCCCGTACTTCAGCGCCTCCTGCTGCTTCTGCGGCAGCTCCGGACATAAGTACGGAACCATCATGTTGTAGCATGCCATCACCACGTGCCCAGCGCGCACGCCCTGTAGCTTGCCGTCGCACATATAAAGCACGTGTACCTGCTTTGCGCTCGCCGCCGGACCGTCGTGCCGCACCTTAACCACCGTGCTGTTCAGCCGGATGCGCACCGCCGAACTCGAGCGATCGAGCTGGCTGTAATCGGCGCGCGCCGTCACAACGTCATACATATCGTGCCCGGGAATCGCCGCCGGAATCATCGACCGCACCAGCAGCCGCGCAATCGAAGCGTTACCGTCAGGGAAGTGAAAAATGTACGGCTCTTGCTTCTCGCGCTCCCCCAAATCCATTCCGTCGAAGCCCGCGTACTCGATCGCCCCATAATCGTCGCCCGCCTCGTAACACGACAACGCTGCCACGGCTTCGATCCCCACGCCAAACAGGTCGTGAGTGTAGGTCTGAAAGAAGGGAAGCGCCTCGGGTGTCAGCTTGCACGTCTTGGTCAGAAAATCGGCATAGCTGATTTTCGCCAGCTTGGCGCGTTTCTGCTCACGTGTCAGCCCCGGCAGGTAGTCCTTTTTGTCGGTATAGAGCCGCGCAATGTCGCGTCGCGCCGCCGCGCTCAGCGGAGCTTGCGCCAAAAATTCCGGCCACGGCGTGGTGTTCAGTCCCACCACCATGCGGTCCTGCCCGAACGTCTCGCGATCAAAGAACACTGCCGTGCCCAGATTCGAATACAGTTTCTGGTCGTATGCCTTGTAGAAGACCGAAGTATCGATGCCTAGCTCGGTCAGCAGGTCCTTGGCGATCTTGCTGTACTGCTCCGGACTCTCAATCGACTGCGTGCCGCCGTAGCTGAGCACCAGTCGGTTGCCAGCCGTGAACTCGTTGCGTTTCGCGTGGCCGCCAAAGTCGTCGTGATTATCCAGGAGAAGGATGCGCGCATTCTTCCCGGCCTTCTGCCGATAGAAGTAGGCCGCCGCCAGTCCGCTGATGCCGCCTCCCACCACCACCAGGTCATAGCTCTCGGTGGTCTCCGACGGCTTCGGCGCTAGATCCCAGAACGCGTCATCGCGCAGGGCGTGAGCATACTTATAGGTCGCGTCATAGCTGCCGCGCATGCCCGTCAGCGCCGGAGGATAGTCGCTCGCCGCTGCGCCACTCGCGCCAACTGCCTTTGCTTCGGTATTGAGTGCCGATCCCTCTAGCGCCCCAAATAGCCCCGCCTTCGAGCCCAGTACCGCGCCGCCCACGCCTATGCTGACGCC
>Ga0306921_10007468_pt1 | contig 11494 bp, 6 predicted proteins | sample sta12Cox44000080_FD_203760 | JGI IMG/M metagenome (GOLD analysis project Ga0306921, IMG submission 203760) | Lab enrichment of tropical soil microbial communities from Luquillo Experimental Forest, Puerto Rico - statoxic.12C.oxic.44.000.080 (v2)... | ecosystem: Environmental > Terrestrial > Soil... | reverse complement strand
CGGCTGCGCGGGCGCAAACTGCATTCCATCCACGAGGACCGAGAAGTCACCCGGCTGGGCGACGGCGTGTTCCGGTCCGCCTTCCTATCACCCGAGGCGATGGGCGAAACGGTCCACGTTCTGAGCCGGTTTCATAAGGCGGCGCTGCGGCTGGGCGCCGACCAGGTACGGGTGGTCGCCACTAGCGCACTGCGGGATGCAAAGAACTCCCAGGCGTTCCTGGAATGGGTGCATTCGGCTACCGGATGGAATGTAGAGATTATTTCGGGCTTGGAAGAGGCGCGCCTCATTCACCTCGGATTAGTGTCGAGCCTGAGACTGAATCGAACTTCAGTCCTGATGATCGACCTCGGAGGCGGCAGTTGCGAGTTGACTGTTTCGCGACAAGGGCATATCCGCGATACGGTCAGCCTGCCGCTGGGAGCCGTGCGGCTGACGAGTGAGTTTTTGCACCACGACCCGCCGCGCAAGGGAGAGTTAAAACAGCTCCGCGGGTTTATCACGCGAGAGGTAGCGCGGGTCGCGGGATTGATCCACGCATCGCATGTCAAGACGGCGATTGCGACCTCGGGAACGGCGGCAGCGTTGGCAGCGGCCACGAGCCACTTAATTGGCGTGCGCAAGGCTCATCCGCGGGAGACGGTTTCACGGACCGACATGCAGCAGATTGCGCGGCTCATCAGCCGGCAAAGTCTAGAACAACGGCGGAAGATTCAGGGCATTGGACCGCGGCGGGCGGAGATCATCGTGGCGGGCGCGTCGGTTTACCACGAACTGATGGAGCGCTGCCAGCTACGGTCGTTCCGCTATTCGCCGCTGGGTTTGCGCGACGGACTTCTGGCGCAGATGGCCGCCGAGTATGACCGGACCTCGCGATCGAGCAAGCAGATTGAGTCGGAGCGGTGGGATTCAATTCAGCAGGCGGTTGAACACTACCGGGTAGACCTGCCGCACGCAATGCAGGTGCGGGAGTCGGCCATGCAGTTGTTCTCGGCCCTGAAGTCGGTGCACGCGCTGCCGCCGGAGTATCGCGAATGGCTGTCGGCAGCGGCAATGCTTTACGAAGTAGGTGCGTTCGTCAACCGCAATGGACGCCACCGGCACACGCATTACATTCTCTCGAACTCGGAGATTCTGGGATACACGACCGAACAGCGGCGGATTATTTCGGCGATTGCGCGCTATCTCGGTAAGTCTCGTCCTACGCCCGGTGATGGACCCATGAAAGTGCTGCCACCCGCTGATCAGCAATATGTGGCGAAGGCATCTCTGCTCTTGCGCCTGGCTCGTGCGATGAATCTGGGCCGCGGGAAGGTGGCACGTAACGCTCGCGTGTTAGTACGCAATGGCGCAGTTCGGCTCACCCTCGGCTCCTCGGGGAGGCAAGGTGCTGACCTCGAACTCTGGGCCATCGAGAAGGATCGGGATTATTTCCGAGAAGTCTTCGGAAGAGAGCTTTCTGCGGCGGCTGCGTAAAGGACTCTCAGCACCTTTGGTGTGAGAATCCATTGTAGCGAGCCTGAAGTTCGGCGAAGCTCCACGCGGGCAACAGCGCCCTTGCGCAGGTCGGTGGCAGCTTCGCAACCGGCTGCACTAATCAAGCGGCCGAGGAATTCGCCGAGGTTCGGGTTGTGGCCGACGACCATGATGGCTTCCTGACGAGCGTACTTCTCGAGTAACTTACGGAATTCGGCGAAGCTCGCTTCGGGGCGCAGGGCCGGGTCGATCTGCAACTTGCCTTCATGCCCCATCTCATTGCCTACGAGGGCGGCAGTTTGTGTAGAACGCTTGAGCGGACTTGAGATGATGGTATCGACCTGCACGTCCATAGCGGCGAGAGCGCGGCCGACATAGCCGCACTGCTCGATTCCCTCTTTATCGAGCCCCCGTTTCTCGTCTTTCTTCGGAGAAGCCAACCGCTGACCGGCATTGGCGTGGCGCAGGAAATAAACGATCATCTTCGGCTATGCGTCCTTTCCAACGGTTGAGCGCAATTTCTTGCTTCGGGTGCGAGAAGTAACTACCGGCATGCCCTGCAGTCCTTCTTTGCCTTCAGCCAGGGCGATGAGAAATTCTTGTGCATTGAACGCCGCATCTCCGGTGGGCGGTTTCGGGTTGCGCGAACCGAGCTTCCAGATGCGCTCGTAAGTGCCATCTTTCAGCAACACGCGAGTCTTGAGTGTATCCGCCAGGTAGCACTCGAGGATCTCATGCAAGACACGCTCGCGCAGCATGGGGTCTTTGATGGGAACCAAAACTTCAACACGCTCATTCAAATTGCGCGGCATCCAGTCGGCGCTGCCCATATAGATTTCGTCTTCGCCACCATTGGCAAAATAGAAAATGCGGCTGTGCTCGAGGAAGCGGCCCACGATACTGGGCACTCGAATATGGTCGCTGACGCCACGAATTCCGGGACGCAGGGCACAAATACCGCGCACCAAGAGCTCGATCTCGACGCCGGCCTGCGATGCCTGGTAAAGAGCCACGATCATCTTCTTATCGAGCAGCGCGTTCATCTTCGCGATGATGCGGGCCGGTCTTCCCTGCCGCGCGTGCTCGGCTTCGCGCGCGATCAACGCGCTGCACTTCTCTGCCAAATCGAGCGGAGCGACGAGAAGCGGGTCGTAGTTGGGATGTTCGGCGTATGCGGTGAGGAAGCTGAAGACATCGTGGACGGCGCTGGTCACAGTGGGATCGGATGTGAGCAAGCTGAGGTCGGTGTAAATGCGTGCTGTGGTTGCGTTGTAGTTGCCGGTGCCGATGTGGCAGTAGCTGCGGGTAACGCCGTCGGGATCGCGGCGCACCAGCAGAGAGAGCTTACAGTGCGTCTTGAGGCCGACAAGGCCGTGAAACACTTGTACGCCGGCGTCTTCGAGATCGCGCGCCCAGCGGATGTTCGAGGCTTCGTCAAAACGAGCTTTGAGTTCGACCACGGCCGTGACCTCTTTTTTCGGAGCGGCGGCGATCAAAGCGGGCACGATCAACGAGTGTTCGTTGGTCCGGTAGAGGGTTTGTTTGATCGAGAGCACGCGATCGTCTTCGGCCGCCGACTCGATGAAATTAACTACGGCATCGTAAGAGTCAAAAGGGTGGTGGAGAAGGATGTCGTGGCGACGGAGTTCTTCGAAGAGATCCTGCGATTTGGCGGTGAGCCGCAGTTCGCGAGGAATAAAGTTCCGAAACTTGAGTTCGGGGTGCTGGACCTGATCGTAGACGTTGAATAACCGCGATAGGTTGACCGGACCATCGACGCGAAAGACCTGCCAGGCATCGAGGGCAAAGACGCCGCGCAGGCGCTCGACGATTTCAGGGTCCGCCTCGGCTTCGATCTCGAGGCGAACGGCGTCGCCTTTGCGGCGGTTGTGCAGTTCGGCCCGCACGGATTCGAGCAGACTGCGAGCCTCTTCCTCGGCGAGGTAGAGGTTGCTGTTGCGCGTTACGCGGAACGGGGCGGCGGAGACGATGTCGTAGCCGTGATACATGTGGGCGGCATGAAAAGCCACCAAATCGGCAAGGAAGATGAAGTCGTCCGTACCTTCCGCGGGCAATTTCACCAGGCGTGGCAGAGCGCGTGGAACGGACACCACACCGGTGTACGTATGCGAAGAGCGGCGGCGCCGGCGCAGCAAGAAGCCGACGCATAGGGCCTTGTTGATGACGCGCGGGAAAGGATGCGCCGGATCCACAGTGACCGGAGTTAGAAGGGGATCCAGTTCGCGAGCACAATACTCTTCGACGAACGACTTCTGGCGGCTATCCAGGGCCTCGAGTGTGAGGACGCGGATGCCGTTCTGCGCGAGATTGGGGCGAAGTTCCTCGTTCCAACAGCTGTATTGCTCGGCCACGAAGTCGTGGGTGACGGTATTGATTCGATCCCGCTCTTCGGCAAGGGTGAGGCCATCGGCCGCGCCATCGTTGTAGCCGTCTTCAATCTGCTGCACCAGCCCGGCAACGCGAACCTCGAAAAATTCGTCGAGATTGCTGGCCGAGATGGCAAGGAACTTCAGCCGCTCCAGCAGCGGGTTTCGAGGATCGTGCGACTCGTCGAGCACGCGCCGGTTGAACTCAAGCCAGGAAAGCTCGCGATTGATGAAGTATGACGGATGATCAAGTGAAGGTCGCAACATGGCTCAAAATTTGTCGCCAGAGTCTTTTGAGAGCCTGGACTTATGAACAATCTCGAAACGGGTTTCCTTGTTGTCGGGACGTTTCAGGAAAAAATAGTGTTTCTCAATTCGAGTTAGGACGACGTCATCGTTCTTCCACAACAAAGGTAAAGGATCGCCCGAACGGCGAGGCATAAACTCTCCATCGTACCGCATTCCGTTGACTTCGACCGTCACCGCCAGGTAGTGATCCTCGGTCATGATCGGTGTATTCACCTGGTAGAGAAGAACGCGGTCGCGGGACCGCTCTTCAATGGCCAAGATCGTACCTTTGACATAGCCGCGCTGAATGACCCAACCGGTGCACAGAAGAAGGGCCGTTAGCGCCCATAGGAGCGAGGTCCGGCGGTGTGTCATAACAGGTTGCCAGTATAAAGCATGGTCTCTCTGTGAGTCCGAATCGCGAAAAGCTACAAGGGCAGTCGCGGTACGCACCAAGAAAAAAGGCGCCGGCAAAAGCCGGCGCCTGGCATCAATCCGTCTGAACCTAGAATGTGTAGATCAGATCGAACTGCAGACGGTTCAGCGACGGCTCGGTTTGACCCGCCTTCACGCCCGCCGCCAGAGTGGAGTTCAACAAGTTGCTGTTGAGCGTCCGGCCATGCCACCAGGTGAAGCTGGCGGTGGTGTTCTGGCGCAGTCTCCAGAGCGCGTAGAAGCGGTTCTGGAGAATGTTCGTAGGAGCACGCTGATCGCTTTCTGCGAAGGATGCGATTACGGAGTCCTGCTCCTGGCGCAACCACGCATAGCCGACCTGAATGTCGCCTTTGGTCTTTTGCTGGCCGACGCTGACGTCTACAAGATAGGCGTGCGATTGACTCTTCAGATTGGTTGCCACAGCGGGCTGTTTGGTGGTGCAAACCGTGCCGGTTGTGCCGGTCTTGCAGCCGCTGCGCGCGGTGAAGTCGAACGGATGCGAGGCAGCGTTCAGGTTGTCCTCGTATTCGAGCAAGAGGTTGATGGGCAGACGCGCGATGGGCGTCTTGAACTGGTTGTTCAGGATCAAATCGGAATAAAGGAAGTTCGACAGGAAGTGATTCACCGGCTTGGTGGGGTTGGTGAAATCCGTCCAGGTCGAGTTGGTCATGCCATTGGGAGCGAATACGCAACCGTTGGCGGTCGGGACGTTGAGTAGGAAGGTCCCAGCGGAGGGCTGCGTGAAGCTCGGATCGGAGCAGCCCTGACCCTCGCCCGGGACGTTAATGGGACCAATCGGTGGAGTTGCGGTTGGGGTTGTCAGCGGATTGCCATTCTGGCCTGCGCTGGTCGCACCGACTGCAAAAGCGGTGGAGTTCAGGATTGCGTCCTGATAACGCCAGTTGAGCAGGGTGTACGAAGGGGTCATGCTCCAGATGCCGAACGACAGCCGTCCTGCGATCTGCCCGCCAATCGCATAGGAGTCACGGCCTTTGTAGAGGCCGCCCGTGCCGGAGACTTCGTTGTAGAGCAGGTTCATCACCTGCAAGTTGACGTTTTTCACGACTGCCATCTTCGGCAAATCGAAGTTAAGTTTCGCGTCGAAACCTTCGGGGTTGAGATCGGGATCGAAGGTGACCGAGGTCTTCTGCCAAGTTGGAGAAAACTTACCGCCCTCCAGGATCAGAGGCCTGAACCGGCTCGGGTTGAAGATGATGTAGGCCTTATCGAGGCCGATCGTTTTGCGATCGAAGTTATTCGTCAAGCTCTCGTTGGTGGTGGTCGGATCGCCAAGGGAACCCGTGGCCAAGGCAACTCCAGCAAGAAAGTCCTCATTCAGACGACCGTCAAACCCGAAGCGCACCCGGACTCGGGCGCGGTTGCGGTCGGCAACGGTACTCTGAAAGAAACTCTCACCGCGGACACGGACGTCTCCATTCCACCGGAAGCGACCAAAGGCATTTTCGAGAGCTGTCACCCGCTTCTGCTCATCCTGAGCGGTGAGAAGCTCATTCTGCATGGTGCCCTTGACATCGGTCAGGTCAGAATTGAGTTTGTCGACGGCTGCTTTGTCGGCAACCTCACCCTGCAGTGCCGCGGCTTTGGCGACGGCATCGTTAGCCGCCTGTTGCGCAGATGCGGCCTGCTGCTGAGCGGCGGTCACCGCCTGGTCGCGCTGCGAGAGTTGCTGACGAAGCTGCTCAATTTGCTGTTGCTGGGCAGCCAGAGCGTCTTTGAGCTGCTGTACGTCGGACTGCGTGGCGGCCGGCTCTTTGGCTACCGCCTTCTTGGCAGGCTTCTTCGCGGTCTGTGCGACCAACATCGAAGTCGCAAGCAGCGACACGATGAACCACTTCCATGAAGATCTCATCTCTCCACTTCTCCCTATCAGTTGAGTGAGCTGGAATACAGCTCCGATACAGCGGTCTCTATCCCTTGAAACGGTGGCGCTTCAAAACACTACTTAGTCGCTAGACACAATTACCATAGTTGCATTTGTCATGCCATTACCCCGGGCTGATCCAGCTCCCTTTGGGGGTGTCTGTAAAGCACTGCTTCCTAAGCAGATCGGTGCCAGGCACCAGCCCTGCCTCGCTGCTCGCAGACCGAGCACTTGCCGCCCGGATGCGCCGCGAAAGTTCACAGATTATCTACGCAGTTGCATATATCCAGCGGGCCTAGTGAACCTGTTTAACTGCGGTCTTCACCTTGTCGACAACATTCTCCGGCAACGGCGCATAGGTGAGTGCCGCGGTCATCTTTTGCCCGTCTACCAGCATCCAGGCCAAAAAGTCCTGGATGATCTTCCCTTTGGCAGCATCCTTGGACTGACCCGGAATCAGAAGCCAAGTGAAGCTGGAAATGGGGTACGCGTCTTTGCCCGGAGGGTTGGTGATGGAGACACGGAAATCCGCGGGCATGGACTTCACAGACGCTGCGGCCGCGGTCACGCTGTCAAGCGAAGCCTTGATAAAGGCGCCTGAGGAGTTCCGCACCACACCGTACGGAATGTTGTTCTGTACGGCATAGATGAGTTCCACATAGCCGATCGCACCCTGCATTTGGCGCACGACACCGGCCACTCCTTCATTGCCTTTGCCACCCAAACCGACCGGCCACTTGACAGAGGTGCCCTTGCCGACAGTGTTCTGCCACTCCGGACTCACCTTCGAAAGATAGTCGGTGAAGATGTAGGTGGTGCCGCTGCCGTCGGAACGATGAACCACAATGATGGGCTGGTCGGGAAACTTCACGCCAGGATTCGCAGCCGCGATGGCCTTGTCATTCCAGTTGGTGATCTTGCCGAGGAAGATGTTGGCCAGAACATCGGGCGTGAACTTCACTTCCCCACTCACGCCGGGGGCGTTGTACGCCGGTACCACCGCACCGAGGACGGTCGGTATATGCAGGATCTTCACCTTGGCCTGAGACAATTGCTCGTCGGTCATGGGGCCGTCGCTGGCGCCGAAGTCGACCGTTCCGGCCAGGACTTGGCGGATGCCGCCGCCGCTGCCAATTGATTGGTAGTTGATCTGAATGTCGGAGTGGAGATTGTGGTACTCGTTAAACCACTTCGAATACATCGGGTAGGGGAAAGTCGCTCCGGCTCCGTTCAGGGTAGTTTGAGCCAAGGCAGGAAGAGCGAGCGTGAGGCAGAGCAGGAGAAGCACGGAGCGGCGGATCACTATAAGAGCCTCCTGAGAAATTCTGGGTCGGGATATCCAGTCGTTTCTAGCCGCGGAATGTTACAGGACTGTTACAAGCGGATAAATTTCTCGTGAATGAAGTCCTGGCAGACTTGTGAACGTCACGAACGCTCTGCGACGAAAGAGCGCTGCCAACCGTGGATGAAGATTTTCTGGCAAACTGAGATTCGAGGTTGACTCTGTGACTGATGCGCATTTTGCGCCGGGCTGGCCCGGGATTGCTCCTCGCTGGACATCCAGCGCCAAGACTGGAGTGGGCACTGCGCTGAACGCGCATAGCCGGGTTTGGTACACGATTAGTCACGGGATCCTTAATGAGGTCTATTTTCCCCGTGTGGATCAGGCCTGCACGCGTGATATGGGGCTAATCATCACGGATGGGGCGGGATACTTCTCGGAAGAGAAGCGGCACTGCAGCTTTCAGAATGCGCCAATCGAACCCGGAGTTGGCGTGTTCAACCTGACGAACACGGCGCTCGACGGCCGCTACCAGATCGAGAAACAGGTTTTTAGCGATTCTTACCGCAATGTGGTGCTGCAGCGCGTCCGCTTTCACGCGCTTCAAGGACGGCTGAGCGACTATCGGGTGTATGTGATTCTGGCACCGCATCTGGCGAACTGCGGCTACGGCAACACTGGCTGGGTGAACGACTACAAGGGAACCACCATGCTGTTCGCGCAGCGGGCCGGCGTGACGCTCGCTCTTGGGTGTTATCCCAGTTGGCGAAAATTGTCGGTCGGATTTGTTGGGTATTCCGATGGATGGCAGGATCTGTCCCGGCACGGGCAAATGCAATGGGAATACACCCGCGCGGAAAATGGGAATATCGCACTGACAGGCGAGGTGGATCTATCGAGCAACCGTGGGGAGTTCATCCTTGCTCTGGGCTTCGGGGGGAACTGCTGGGAGGCAGCGCAGCAAGTGACCTCCACGCTCCTGGAAGACTATGAGGAAGTGCGCCAGAACTTCGTCACGCACTGGCAGAACTGGCAAGCTCAATTGCTGGACCTGGAAAATACCGAGCGTCCGGCGGACTTGTATCGGACAAGCATGGCAGTGCTGCGCTCTCACGAGTCGAAGGATTTTCTGGGTGGAATCATCGCCAGCCTTTCGATTCCCTGGGGTTTCAACAAAGGAGATGAAGACTTAGGCGGCTATCACCTGGTGTGGCCGCGCGATCTGGTGGAGACGGCCGGCGCTTTGATTGCGGGTGGTGCGATCACCGATGGCTTACGCGTTCTGCGCTACCTGGAAGCTACCCAGGAAGCTGACGGGCATTGGGCGCAAAACATGTGGCTCGACGGCAAACCCTACTGGAACGGTCTCCAGATGGATGAGACCGCGTTCCCGATCCTGCTGCTCGACTTGATCCGCCGGGAGTCTGCTGAGGCGCTCGGCGACAGGAGGCGGTGGTGGTCGCTGGTGCGGCGCGCGGCATCGTTTCTGGTGAAGAATGGCCCGGTTACGCAACAAGATCGGTGGGAAGAAGACGGCGGCTACTCACCCTTCACTCTGGCGGCTGAAGTGGCAGCGCTGTTGGCAGCGGCCGAGATTGCCGACCTGGTCGGGGAAACGCGCATCGGGGAATTCTTGCGTGAGACCGCCGATGCATGGAACGACAACATCGAGCGTTGGGTCTATGCAGTCGGCACGGATCTCGCGCGACAAATGGGCGTGGAAGGGTACTACATTCGGATCGCGCCGCCCGAAATAGACGGATCGGCGTCACCCATGGAAGGGTTTGTGCCGATCAAGAATCGCCCGGACGGGCAGAACCGCGCCCCGACGGCTCAAGTCATCAGTCCAGATTTCCTGGCGTTGGTGCGGTTCGGGCTGCGTGCGCCCGATGATCCGCGGATCCTAAACACGATCAAAGTCATCGACACACTTTTGCGCGCCCGCCTTCCGGAAGGGCCTTGCTGGTATCGCTATAACGGTGACGGATACGGCGAACATGAGGATGGACGCCCTTTCGACGGAACGGGCGTTGGAAGGCCGTGGCCGTTGTTGGCGGGAGAACGCGCGCATTACGAACTCGCCGCAGGGCATCGTGACGCCGCTGAGGCACTGCTGGCAGTGATGGAGGGATCGACTGCGGGTGCGAGCCGTTTGATTCCTGAGCAGGTTTGGGACGGCCCGCCGTTACCCGAGTACGAACTGTTTCCGGGAAAGCCTTCCGGATCAGCTTGCCCGCTGGTCTGGGCGCACGCGGAATACGTGAAGCTGCGGCGTTCCCTACGCGACGGCAAGATCTTCGACCAGCCATCGCAGCCTGCACAGCGATATCTGGTCGAGAAGAAGACCAGTCAGATTTTCCCGTGGCGCTTCAATAACAAAGTGCGGTCGTTGCCCTGCGGCAAGAATTTGCGAATTTCCATACTTGCGCCGGCTCGGGTGCATTGGAGCGTGGACGGTTGGACGACCAACAACGACCTTCAGACTGCGGACTCGCGGCTTGGTATTCACTTTGTCGATCTGCCCACCAACCAGCTTCCGGTAGGCCGACGGATCGACTTCACGTTCCTTTGGGCGGATGGGCGTTGGGAAGGAACGAACTTTACCGTTGGGGTTGAATAGCCTTGCCTTCGACGGGGCTGACTAGTTGTTTGGTCCCGTGTATTCGATTTCGACGACAGTGCAGTCGTCGCCGAGCGGCGTGCCCGCGCAGAATTCTGACACTGCATCGAAGATATCTTCGAGCCTGGGACTCTTCGCGGCCACCAGTTCCAGACGTTCGTTATCAAAAAACTCACCGGATGCGTTCTCCGCTTCCGTGACGCCATCAGTGACCAGAATGAAGCGGTCTCCAGGTTTCATCTGCACGCGGTCACTTTCATAGGTGGCTTCCGCCAAGAGGCCGACCGGGAGATTCCCGTGCTCTGGCCGCATGACGGTGGTGCCTGACACGAGTAGTGGCGGGACGTGTCCGCAGTTCACGTACTCCAATTCCCCAGCCTTATTTATAAGTACGATGACCACGGTGGCGTACTTTTCGCCAATGTGCTTTTGCGTGAAGAAGCGGTTAACCGCAGCCATGATGTGTGTGAGCGGCATGCGCGCACTCAGGTGGGAATAGACCATGCCTTGCAGCGTGGAAGCCAACAGCGCGGCCGAGACTCCCTTCCCCGCTACATCGGCAAGGATCACGGCCAGGCCGTCTTCTGTCGGGACCACGTCGAAGAAATCGCCGCCAATTTCCTTACAAGAAAGATTGCGGCCTCGCATCCTGGCGTACGGCACGTCGGGAATGGTGACCGCCATCAAACGCTGCTGAATGGACGCGGCGATCGCGAGTTCCTGCTGGTAGCGGCGGGACGCTTCCTCCGCTTGCACCAGCCGGGCATTCTCGATGAGCGATGCAGCTTCCGTCGCAATCGCGTGGAGGATGTCGTGACTCACACTGGAGATGTCGCGGGAAGCGAAGCGCGAATCCAAGTACAACGCGCCGACCACGTCACCGGCCGCGGTCGCTCCCGCGTTTGTGTCGCGAGTGGTCTGCACTTGCGGGCGACGCAAAGGCAGGCAGATCACGGTGCGCAGATCGTAGGCCACGATACTTTGCCGAACCGCGAGGTCGAGGGATTGGCTGGTGTCGGTAAACAGAAATTCGGAATTCGATTTCAGCGCTTCCTCGAGAATGGAGTGCGAGATCGTTTTGTCATCAAGGAGAGCCTCGCCCTTGGCGTTTCGTCCTGCCGCCA
>Ga0306921_10007466_pt1 | contig 11494 bp, 10 predicted proteins | sample sta12Cox44000080_FD_203760 | JGI IMG/M metagenome (GOLD analysis project Ga0306921, IMG submission 203760) | Lab enrichment of tropical soil microbial communities from Luquillo Experimental Forest, Puerto Rico - statoxic.12C.oxic.44.000.080 (v2)... | ecosystem: Environmental > Terrestrial >... | reverse complement strand
CTGCGCCAGCTGAGAAGCTTTACCTTCCGATCGATCCGTCTATGTCACGACCGGATGTTGAGACTGAGGAGAAAGATCCGGCATCCATGCTGAACTTCACCCGTGCATTGTTGAAGTTGCGTCGTGACCATCCAGCGCTCGCCAATGCGGCAGATTTTCAGCCGGTATACGCGGAGAAGAATAAGTATCCGTTTGTTTATTTTCGCACGGCCGATTCGGAGGAAATCATAGTGTCGGTCAATCCTGCTGCGCAATCCTGCTCGGTCACGCTGAACGGGTTGGACGATACTATGCCTTTGCTCGTTCAAGGCGCAGAACTCCAGAGCGGCCGCTTGCAGATGGACCCGGTCTCGTTTGGCATCTTCGCAGTCCACGCACCGGGACGTCCAAATTCTGCCCGATAAACGCCAGACTCTGCCCGATACAGCAGAACATTGCCCCGCTCGGCCTACGCGGCGCCGAGGGACCGGCGCCCTCCAGGTCTTGATCAAAGCTTTGATGGCCGTTGTTGACCTGGAGGGCTGCGGTCCCTCGCAGCCGCGAGTCGTGGCAAGCCTCTCTGCCGTGGCCATTTACGGGCAGGTGTGCACGATTCTGGTGGTAAAAACAGAAACGCAACGTTCTGCCCTATAGAGCAGAAAATTGCCCCGTCGGCCTACGCGGCGCCGAGGGACCGGCGCCCTCCAGGTCTCGATCAAAGCTTTGATGGCCATTATTGACCTGGAGGGCTGCGGTCCCTCGCAGCCGCGAGTCGTGGCAAGCTTCTCTGCCGTGGCCATTTACGGGCAGGTGAAGAACGATTGTCGCCCCGAAGACGGGGAAACGATTGGCCTTACGCTGACTCAGCGCATCCGGCAAAGGCGGTCTGAGCGCGTTTGCCAATTTCCTCCGGCGTCAAATCCTCCTTGTGCGTGGCCAAAGACCATCTATGCCCGAACGGGTCAACGACTATTCCATAGCGATCGCCCCAGAACATATCTGCAACAGGCATGCGGACCTGGGCCCCGGCAGCCACTGCCGAATTGAAGGCCGCATCAACGTCTTCGACATAAACGTGAATGCCAATGGGCGTTCCGGCGGTTCCCTGAGGTCCCAGGCTGCCCATCTGCGGAAACTCATCGGCGAGGAAGAGCCGTGAATCTCCGATCTTTAGTTCTGCATGCATAACAGACTTGCCGTCCGGCCCCGACATTCGAACGATCTCTTCAGCGCCAAAGGCTTTTTTGTAGAATTCGATCGCCTGGCTGGCCCCCTTCACGATCAGGTGCGGGGTTAGCGTGTGAAAACCTTCCGGGATTGCTTTGGTACGAGTTGTCATTTTTCTCTTCTTTTTTGTTTCGTGAATTTGTTGACCTGTGTCTTGGTCTCAATCAAACGACGAACGAGCCACAGAGTTCAGGACAACTGACGACAAACAGACTAGTCCGCATTTTTCATGCGCGGGGCCGAAACCGCAGCTCTGGCCTTTGCCAGGGCGGCTCTTCGGGTAGCCCGCTTAGTCGCCAGTCCCGAAAGTTTTCGGGGCTGGCCATTGAGATACTTGGCCCCGAGTGATCTAACAACGAATTACTTTTGCAGTTGCGGGGGCGCATGCTAATTGAGGACTGCGATGAAACTCTATATCACACTTGCGGGAATTCTCCTTGCGGTGCTCAACGGTCTCCTGCTGATCCCCTCAACAAGGACCTACACTTTCCAAATAGCCGCAATCGGGTTCGTATTGGCTGTAGCCGTTCTGGTGCTTTCCTATGTCGACGGCAGCAAGAAGACGGTCGTGCCTGAGCTCGCACCGCCGCCGCAGGTTTCCATCGTCCCTCCCCCTACTCCCGAGCCGCCGCCTGAAAACACGGCGCAAGCGGAAATCGTTGCTTTCTTTGCTCTTCTTCAGGAGAAAGGCAGGCTTGTCGATTTTCTAATGGAAGATCTGGCGTCATATGAGGATGCGGAAATCGGCGCGGCCGCCAGAGTCGTGCACGAAGGGTGCAAACAGGTGCTTCAGGAGCACTTCAAAATCCATCCGATCTCGCTGGCCGAAGAGGGATCACAGATCACGGTTCCAGCGGGATTTGCCGCCGACGAATACCGGCTGGTTGGAAAACTCAGCGGTGATCCGCCATTCACCGGCAAACTTGTTCACAAAGGTTGGAAAACCGACATAGTCAAACTTCCCCGACTCGTCGACGCCCGCCGCCTGCCGGCCATTGCTCCGGCAGAAGTGGAACTTGTCTGAGGTCCTTTTAAATGAGCACAAGTTTCAGTTTCGGCATAGATCTCGGGACGAGCAATAGTGCCGTCGCGATCGAAGACTTCGGTGAGGAACGAAGCGCGATTGTGGAGATGACGCAACTGCTGGCTTCTAATCGAGTTGGAGAAAAGCCCACATTGCCTTCCGCGCTCTATATCCCTCATCCGGAAGAATTTCCTTCGGAATCTCTGAAGCTTCCCTGGGCGAAAAATGCGGGTGGGCCAATCGTGGGCCACTTTGCCCGAGCGCACGGCGCACTTGTTCCAGACCGCCTTGTCACCTCGGCTAAGTCCTGGTTGTCGAATATTCATGTCGATCCGAAGAAGCCGGTGCTGCCCTGGAAATCGGACATCAAAGAACAGAAGCTCTCTGCGTTCGAATGTTCGAGAATTTATCTTGAACACATGAGGGAAGGGTTTCTCTATGCGGAGGCGGCCCAGAAGCGTAAATGGGACCTCGCGGAAGGAGAAGTCGTGATCACCGTTCCGGCCTCCTTCGATGAAGTGGCGCGAAACCTTACTGCCGATGCTGCTGTAGCAGCGGGTTTTGGCAAAGTAATCCTTCTTGAAGAACCGCAAGCGGCATTTTACGCGTGGACGGCGCAGGCAGGCAGCGACTGGCGCAACCAGGTCAAACGGGGAGATACCGTTCTTGTCTGCGATGTTGGCGGCGGAACAGCGGATTTCAGTCTGATTGCCGTTTCAGAAAAAGACGGGAACCTGGAGGTCGGACGAATTAGCGTCGGGGAGCACATCCTGCTGGGTGGCGACAACATGGACCTCGCCTTGGCCTTTGCGCTGCAGGCGCAACTGGAAGCAGCTGGAAAATCGCTCGATTCATGGCAGTTTCTGGCGCTGGTGCACGCTGCAAGCAATGCGAAGGTGGATCTCTTCATGGATCTTTCTCTTGCGCATGCGCCAATCGCGGTGCCCTCGCGCGGCTCGAGTCTGCTTGCCAAAACCGTTTCCACCAAACTGGATCGCGAAACACTTGAAAAAATCGTCCTGGACGGCTTTTTCCCGCTTACCAAGGTCACGGATCTGCCCCAGGAATCGCGCAGCGCCGGGCTGCAGGAATTTGGCCTGCCTTACGCCTCTGATCCAGTTATCAGCAAACATCTTGCCCGCTTTTTGACTCGAAGCCTTGCCAATGTCAAAGCGAGCGAAGCGTTAACCGCGCTTGTCAGTGGACACAAGGAAGCCCTGGCGGGCAGTTTCCTCAGGCCGACAGCGGTTCTCTTTAATGGCGGCGTTTTCAATGCGGCGCCCATCCGAAAACGGGTGCTTGATCTCCTGGCTTCCTGGAACAAGGGGGTACCGGTCCGCGAACTGGCTGGATTTCAACCCGATCTGGCGGTCGCTAAGGGAGCCGCAATTTACGGCCGGAACCGCGCGACGGGCCAAGGCATTCGAATCCGGGCTGGTACGGCTCGTTCCTATTACATAGGGCTTGAGACGTCGATGCCTGCGATCCCGGGATTCAGGCCACCTATTAAAGCCTTATGCGTGGTGCCACAAGGCATGGAAGAAGGCAGCGAATTCGTCATCAAAGACAGAGAGTTCGGACTGATCACCGGGGTACCCGCAGATTTCCGATTTTTTTCATCCGAAGTTCGCAGCGGAGATATCCCTGGGCAGATTATTCCCAACGCGGAGCGGGAATTGGAAGAAACGAGTAAAATCGAAGTCACATTGCCACCGATTGAAGGTTTTCCCGAAGGGCAGGCGATTCCGGTAGTTATCAATCCGCTCGTAACCGAGCTTGGAAACCTGGAGCTTTGGATGAAACACACCGGGTCCGATCGAAGGTGGAAGGTCGAGTTTCAGGTACGGATGGAGTGAGCGGGTCTTGCGTCTGCTGGGCTAGCGCCGTACGCATTTCGCCATCGCCCCGGCCCTCCGGGACGGGGCCGATTTAAAAATCGTAAGAAACCGGCGTCCGGCCACCGCCGGACGCCGGCCTATTTTTTGAGCGTCCCTCCGGGACGCGGGCGTGCATCGAGTGCGTCAGCGACAATCGTTCCTCGGAGGGATGCTCTCAGCCTTAATCTTGCGAAGGGCGCACTGCATCCCATCGCCGCCGATAGCGCCTCGGAGAGGCGCTTTGATAATAGGCCGGCGTCCGGCGGTGGCCGGACGCCGGCCTATTTTCGCTCGGACCGTCCGGCCAAGGCCGGACCGGCGGCCCATTTTCATCGCAACGAAAGATATGCTTATTTCGGGGACAGGACACTAGATGGCGCGCGCGAAATTCAGTATTGGCATCGATCTTGGCACAACCAACTGCGCGATGGCTTTTGAGGCCCTCGACGAAACGCCGTCGCGAACGGAAGTATTCCCGATTTCGCAGCTGGAGACGATCACGGCGTTCGTTGAGGCGTCAACCCTCCCCTCTTTCCTCTACCTGCCTCCGAAAGAGGAAATCAACGATCTGGCCGGCGCAGACGCGGACAGCAACCGATGGATACCGGGCCGCCTGGCGAGAAAAAAAGCGGCAGAATCCCCCGGTCGCGTAGCGCACTCTGCCAAATCCTGGCTTTGCCATCATGCTGTTGATCGTACAGCACCATTTCTGCCCTGGCGATCAGACGAAATCCTTCCTGATAAACGGATTTCTCCCATCCAGGCCTCCGCGCTTCTGCTTGAATATTTGCGTGCTGTCTGGGACGCCAGGTTTGCCAGAGCAGGTCATTTATTTAACGACCAGGAAGTCACCGTTACCGTTCCCGCCAGCTTTGATGCTGTTGCTCAGGCGCTGACTCTGGACGCCGCCAGGCAAGCGGGATTCCCTGAAAAGGTCCGTCTCCTTGAGGAACCGCAAGCGGCCTTTTATTGCTGGCTCGAAGATAACAACCTTGTTGGAGGCACCCTGAAACAGGCAGCCGGCCACGTGCTGGTTATCGACATTGGCGGCGGGACCACGGATCTCAGTTTGTTCGAAATCATCGCTCAAACTGGGGAGTCGGTACCGCGAATCAAGCGCGTCGCCGTGAGCGATCATCTTCTGCTTGGCGGCGACAATATCGATCTTGCCCTGGCTCACAACCTTGAGCCACGGCTGGGTAACGAACCGCTTTCACCGGTCCAATGGAACTTTCTCGTGGCCCGTTGCCGCGATCTGAAAGAGCAATGTTTTTCCGAGCAATCCAATGATATTTTCCCGATAGCGGTTCCGGGACGCGGATCAAGTCTGTTCGGCGGCACTCTTACGTGTCGAATCACACGAACCGAAATAGAATCCATTGTCCTAGACGGATTTTTCCCGGATTGCGCCTTGGACAGCGAACCCGCACGCGTGCAGACCGGCCTACGCGAATGGGCACTTCCTTATGCCGTCGATAGCGCCATCACGCGATACCTGGCGGACTTTTTGCGTGGTCGCCTGCCGATTCAAAGCGTTCTCTTTAATGGCGGTTCTCTCCAGCCGGAACCTTTACGCCGCCGTCTACTCGAGCAGATCGGCCGCTGGCAAAATGGTTCAAAGCCACAAGTGCTCAACAATTCCGAACCGAGTCTTGCGGTGGCACGGGGAGCAGCGCGATTCGGAAGGATTATCTACGACCGGTCTTCCCGGATCGAAGCCGACGCAGCCCGATCACTTTATCTGGAAGTTCACAGACGACCGGATCAGCGCAGCAAAAGTCCCGCTCCAACCCTCCTTTGCATCTTGGCATCCGATGCCTCGACCGAAGAAGAATTTCAGATTGCCGACGTTGGTCTCGAATTGCGATTGAATCGAGCTGTTCGATTCCAGACTTATTACTCGACACGTCGTTCCGAAGACAAAATCGGAGAACTCGTGGCGTGGAACGAACGGGATTTTCGCCGGCTTCCTCCTCTGCAAACGACAGCCAAACTGTCTGGACGAAGCGTCGAAGGCGACCGTCTGCCCGTCACTTTGAACATACACATCAATGAACTTGGGTTGTTGCGGATTGCCTGTGTGAGCGCCACTCCCTTAATCAGAGAGACTTGGCCCCTCGAGTTTGATTTGCGCGCCGAAGATTCAGAAGCTGCGCAAAGGAATCGGAACGAACCCGCAATCGGGGCGGCTCTCGACCCTGGAGTTGAACCGGCTCGCCTGGAAACCGCGCAGGCACGCATTCAGGCAGTTTTTTCGCGTCCTCTTGAGAGGCGCGACAAGCTGACCGCAGCCAATCTTTTCAAGAGCCTCGAACGAATCTTCGGAGCGCCTAAAGCTGAATGGAATTGGGTCCTGATTCGATCTCTCTGGCAAACGCTCTTGAACTTCCATGGCGACCGGTCGCGCTCGGTAGAGCACGAGGAAACCTGGCTGATTCTTGGCGGCTTTTTTCTCAGGCCTGGATTCGGTGGCGACGGGGACGAATCTCGCATCGATGACCTTTGGCGTGTGCAAGCGGGTGGACCCGCGCATCCCGGAAAACGTATCCAGATCCAGGAATTCATTCTCTGGAGGCGAGTTGCAGGCGGATTGAGTCGGGAACGTCAGGAACAGATTCTGGCACCACAAATGCCCCAACTTGGCGCCGGGAAGAGCGTGCCGGCCGAACTCGTCCGTCTTGCAGGTTCCCTCGAACGAATCGACGTTCACAAAAAGATTGAACTCGTTGATCTGTTCCTGGCGGCCGCCCGTGGACTTGCCGCCGAAAATCAACATTGCGCCCCCCACCTTGCCGCGCTTGGACTTCTCCTCAATCGCGCTCCGCTCTGCGCCGGGCCGGAAGCGGTGATTCCCCCGAGTTATGTCGAACGCGCATTCGACACGCTGTCGGATTTCGAGTGGACAGAGCCTGATCTGGGTGAAATGCAGACCCTATTTCTTCGAGCTGCTCGTGTGGTTGACAATCCGAAAATCGATATCCCGAAATCTCTTCGACAAAAGATCGCAAGCAAATTGGAAAAATGGGGTGTTGTGCCGGTGAGGCTCGCAAGAATTCGCAGTTTTGTCCCGATCGCTGCGACGGATCGGGCGAGCCTGTTCGGCGAATCGCTACCCCCAGGGCTGGTGTTAAGGAATGACGGGTGAACTGGAAGGGTGGAAGCGTGGAAGATTGGAAGGGTGAAGGATGGAAGGATGGAAGATAGCTTTGCTTCCCTAATTATTCGTCCTCGTGCTCGTCCTCGAATGGCGCAGCTAGGCCTGATCGCTCGCGCGCAGCCGGTATTGGTCAGGATCGAAGTGCACGACCAGCCTGGCAGGGATAGCCACAATGCGAACCGACATTTCTTTCGCGGATTGAGTCGTTTCCCAAAGAACAACTCCTCTCGCCACAAAAAGCATCCAAACAGGCGGCGCATTCTGTTCCCGAATTTCTCTGCCTCATCCGAGAACGACGACGAGCATTTGGTTGCGGACTTCGGCGTGAGCTTCATGTTATCTCGGTCGAACGCTTCGCCGCGTTGCGCCTTTGTGGTGAATTCCTCTCCTTGTCTCCGTTTTAGGTGTCGGAGGTTGCTTGCAAAAACCTGAGGTCTCAACTATGGAGTCGTCCAAATGATGCGTTTGATGCGATCGGTCGGCCAAAACAGTCTGACGACCGTCGCCGGTCTTGGCGACTTTGCCACGTTCGTGTCGCACGCGGTGGCAGTGGTTCCGGCTACTCGCCAACTGGGCCGGCGCTGGATACGTGCGGTCCACGAACAGGGTGTTCGATGCGTGCCGGTGGTGACGATTGTGGGATTGTTTTCGGGGCTCGTGCTGGGCCTTCAAGGCTATTATGTTCTGGCGCGCTTTGGATCGGCCGGGGCGCTGGGGACACTCGTCTCGTTGACGCTGACGCGCGAGCTTGGCCCGGTGATGGCCGCGCTGATGATCGTCGGCCAGGCGGGTTCTGCCATCGCCGCGGAGATTGGCATCCATCGCAACAGCGAACAAATCGATGCACTCACTACGATGGGGATCGATCCGGTCGGCTATCTGGTGACTCCCCGGCTGTTTGCGGCGTTAATTGTCTTTCCGGTTCTGACGATGGCTTTTACCCTGGTCGGGCTGGCTGGCGGATATCTGTCAGGCTCGGTCCTGCTCGGCGTGGATCCCGGGGTTTACTGGTCTGCGGTTCATTCCGCTGTTCGAGTCGCAGACGTTCGCGAATGCCTCGTGAAGGCGCTGGTTTTTGGTGTGATCACGATTGCAATTTGTTGTCATAGCGGCTTCACCACTCATCGGAGAATCGGAGTTTCCGGGTCGGTGGCGGTAAGCGTCTCAACCACGAGGGCGGTAGTCCTGGCTAGTATTGGTACGTTGGCAGCGGATTATTTGATTACTTCTTTTCTTGTATGATCCGCACAACGGTTCCATCCATTCTGGAGGTCAACGGCCTCCGCAAGCAATTCGGCGAACATGTTGTCCTGGCCTCTGTAAACCTGGTCGTTACTCGCGGCAGCATCGTTTCCGTGCTCGGACGAAGCGGGACGGGAAAGTCCGTTCTTCTCAAGTGCCTCGCAGGTCTGCTGACGCCCGATGCCGGCGAAGTCCGGTTCGAGAATGGGTCGGTGAACAAGTTTCGCCGGCGCTGCAGTTATTTGTTTCAAGCCAATGCCCTGTTTGACTCCCTGACCGCGTTCGAAAATGTCGCGCTGCCGTTAGAGCAGACAACCCGTTTGAAGAGGGGCGAAATTGCGCAAGCCGCCCGCAACGCTTTAAAAAGTCTCGGCCTGGATAAATTTGCAGACCATTTTCCAGCACAGTTGTCCGGCGGTATGCAAAAACGCCTCGCGCTCGCCCGGGCTCTGGTCACCCACCCCGAACTGGTCCTTTTCGATGAACCGACAGCCGGACTTGACCCACCGGCGCGCACCGCCGTTTTCGAAATGATCGTCCAGTATAGACGGGAATTTGATTTTACTGCCGTCGTGGTAACTCACGATGTGCCTGAAGCGCTGGCCGCCAGCGATCGCGTCGCCCTGCTCGAAGAGGGCCGAATCTATTTCGAGGGAACCCCGGCTGAGTTCGCCGCCTCTGGCGATTCCGTTCTGCGAAGCTTCAGCAACGATATTATTGCTGCTCGAACCGGCCTCGACGGATAGTCTATAGCGAGGCGGCGCCTCAGACCCGCGAGACGTAAGAATCTCAAGGTTTCTTGGCAGCAGCGGCGATCGGGAGAAGTGGCCTCGCTATAGAATCCTTGAAAAGCAAAACCGTCTGTTGATTAATGTGCGGATACAGAAAAAGACTAGACTCATGGGCAACCGGTTTTGTTTTTCAAGGATTCTAGTATGAAGCAATCCAACATCGAACTGTCCGTCGGCGCGTTTGTCCTCATTGGCATCGCCGCTATTGTCTGGTTCGCCGTGCAGGCCGGTGCCGGTGTTGCCTTTGGCGGTGGCACTTACGAAGTGAAAGCAAGATTCGCAAACATCGGCGGACTCAAACCCGGCAGCCAGGTTCTTATCGCAGGCGTACCGGTCGGGCACGTGGAAAAGATCGACCTCGATTCTCAATACGCAGCAATCGTTCGGATGCTCGTGAATAAAGATGTGCGCCTGCCCTCCGACACGATTGCTTCGATCAAAACGAGCGGGCTCATCGGGGACAAGTTCATCGCGCTCGCCCCAGGAGCTGATAGCGGGAATCTGCCTCCCGGAGGCACGATCACCGATACAGAATCCGCGATGGACCTGGAATCGCTTATCAGCCGTTTCGCCTTTGGCAACGTTTCATCACCTGCACCTTCTCCTTCCGGGGCCAAATAACTATGCGCACCGACCTGTTCCGATTCATCTTGAAATCCGCTCCAGTGCTGCTCGTGTTTGCTGCAGTTCGCCTCGCCTACGGCTCGGGTGATGATCCTGCAACCATGCTGCGCAGTTCTGTCGACGAGATTCTCTCTATCGCTTATTCCGGGCGTGAAAACGAAACCCTGCCCGCGCGCGTGCGGCCGGCACTCGAAAAATGCTTCGCCTTCGATCTCGTCACCCGCCAGGCTATGGGACCCGGGTGGCGGCAATTCTCCCCAGCTGATCAGAAACGTGTCACTCAACTTTTCAGCGAACTCGTGATTCGGACCTATTCGACACGCGTTGTCGGCACGCAAAGGCCGAAAATTGCTTATGGCAGTCCCGTCACGATCGCGTCTGACCGTTGCGAAATTCCTTCGCGTGTCAGCCATTTCGCTGCCTCATCCAGCAACGAACCGATCGCTGTCGTCTATCGCATGATAAGGCTTCCGGCAGGTTGGCGCATCTACGACGTCCTTATAGAAGGAGTTAGTTTTGTATCTAACTATCGCGCCCAATTTGACGAACTCATTCAAAAGGGAGGCGCTGCCCTTGTCATCCGAACCCTCGAGGCCAAACTCGCCGCACCCGCGGCTTCCCGATCGTGAAACACTTTATATTCGGTATCCTCGCTCTCCTGTTTGGTCTTTCTGGCTGCGCCGTTTCAGGGAAACGCTCCGCCACCGCGCCTGCTCCCGTTGCTTCTGCGTCTGAAGCCACGGATTTTACAAACGTCCCGGCACAGAAAACGAACGATCCGCTCCAACGCTTCAACCGGACCATTTTTGCCTTCAACGACAGCCTCTATACCTACGCTTTGGGTCCGTTTGCGCACGGATACGTCCTGATCGTGCCTCGCCCCGTTCGCACCGGCATCTCGAACTTCTTCGACAACCTGGGATTTCCTGTGCGTTTCATCAATTGCGTGCTCCAGGGTAAATTCACACGTTCCGCCCAGGAAACCGGCAAGTTTGTCCTCAACAGCACCGCCGGGGTTGGAGGCTTGATCCGCGTTTCTGACCACGTACCGAGCCTTGCCGACGTTCCCGCCGAGGACTTCGGGCAAACGCTCGGCGTCTGGGGAATTCCTCCCGGACCCTACATTGTCATCCCGGTGCTTGGTCCCTCCGATTGCCGCGATCTGGTCGGTTTCGTCGGCGACTATGCTCTATATCCCCTCGACTGGTACCCCCTTGGCATCATTCACCATTCGGTCATCAGTGACGCCGTCCTCATCGCGCTCTCAGCGACACGCTATGTTGGCGGACTCCCCAAAGCCATCGATACGTATGACCAGATGAAATCCGCGGCTGTCGATCCCTATATCGCCATACGTGACGGTTACCTGAGCTACCGCGCCGCCCAAATAAAAAAGTGAGCGCAGCACCGGTTGCCAGCGCCGAAGGCCGGGCCGATGTCCAATGTTAAGACGCGTCCCTTTATCTCATTGTTTATCGGTGCTTGCATGAAAGCCCAGATGTGCGCCTAGTGTAGTGTCCAAGAATTAACTGGACAGGGGTTTCTTGGGTTTTCTTTTGCGCGGCTGAGTGGA
>Ga0306921_10007464_pt1 | contig 11494 bp, 7 predicted proteins | sample sta12Cox44000080_FD_203760 | JGI IMG/M metagenome (GOLD analysis project Ga0306921, IMG submission 203760) | Lab enrichment of tropical soil microbial communities from Luquillo Experimental Forest, Puerto Rico - statoxic.12C.oxic.44.000.080 (v2)... | ecosystem: Environmental > Terrestrial > Soil... | reverse complement strand
GAAGCCGCGGTGAGTTGCTCAACAACCTGGCCATGGCCTACCGCGCCGCCGGCGACCGCGCGCGCGCCGAGGCCACGCTACGTCGCGCGATCGCCGCCGAGCCGCGGCTCGCCTACCCGCACAAGAACCTGGGCATGGCGCTGATCGTGCGTGGCGCCCCCGACTCGGCGCTCGCCGAGCTCGTAGAGGCCCAGCGCGTCGCTCCCGACGACGCCGAGACCGCGGGCGCGATCGGCGCCTTGCTCGCCGAGCGCGGCGATCGTGTCGGCGCGCGCGCCGCGTTCGAGCGCGCCCGCGCGCTCGCGCCCACCGATCCCCGGCTCGGCGCGCTGATCGAGCACTACGCGGCGGAACTCAAGTAGCGGCGCCCGGGGCTCCCCGCCGGCATGATTCCCCCCGCCACCACGGGGAGTACCATGCTCGCATGGCCGACGTGATCCCTCCTGCGCCTTGCCGTGCTCGGCACATCCTCCCGCTGATGCTTGCGATCTGGGTTGTGGCTGCAGCTCGTCAGGCTGCGGCCGACCATCCCGGGAACGCCCCATGGCGACTGGACGCCAAGCAGGCCGGGAGGGACAGCACCCCGCCCGACAGACCTCGATGCTCGGCCTTGGTTCATCGCGGCAGCAACCCCGAGCGCGACCTCGGAGACGGGAGGGTGTGGTCCCTGCCTGAAGCGGAAGACGGGGTCGTGACCATCACAGTCCAAGGCAGCGATGATCAAACCCCGGAGGAACGGCTTGGCTATCGGCTCGCGTTCGCCGGCGGCCGTCTGCCCCCATTCATGTACCTGCCTTCCGATCCCATCATGTGCTTTCCGATCCGCGATAAGGGTCGCGGCGAACATCTTCTCTGGATTGTCTGGCGCGATTGGGACCCCCAGGACCCCGAACATCTGCAGAGTATCGAGTTTGCCCTGCAGATCACGTGTCTGGACGGCGCGGGGAATGAAAGCGCGCCCTCAGACACGTTGTGGGTGACCGACCCCGGCCGCTGAAATCCTCGACTCTGCATCATCGCGGTCATCCAGCTCCGCGTGGATCGCCTTCCGCGAGAGCAGAAGCGGAAGTTCTGACGCCTCTGCAGGTGCCCGTCGGGACCGGCCGGTACACATCGGTCAGCGCCTCGAGCTATCCGCCGCCGCCCCGTAGGTGCGATCGAGGTACTGGAGCAGCCCGATCCCGTCGGCGTTGCCGGGCTGGAGCGCGAGCAGCTGGCGCGCGGCGTGCCGCGACTCGGCGACGTAGGCGCCGCGCTGGGCTCCGGGCGTCGTCGCGTCGGCGAGCCGCGAGGCGACCGCGCCGAGCCCGAGCCACCCGAGCGCCGCGTCGGGATGGAGCGCGAGCAGGCTCTGGTAGGTGGTCTCGGCGCCCTTGAGATCGCCGGCGTTGGTCTGCGACATCGCCCACTGGATCAGGATGCGGTAGCTGGGCCCGGTCTCGGCGGCGTTCGCGAACGCGGCCGCGGCCTCGGCCCAGCGCTCGTGCCGATAGGCGGTGATGCCCAGATAGTCCCAGGTCTTGGCCCGCTCGGCGGGCGTGCGCCGCGGCGGCTCGGTCACGAACGCGCGCACGCGCTGAACGCCGCGCTCAGCATCCGCGTAGACCGCGAGCCACTGGAGCGAGGCGGCGGCGGCGGCGAGCACCAGCCCCACGCCGATCCATGCCTGCCGCGGCGCGCGCGCGATCGCCTCGCTCGCCACCCAGGCGCTGACGATCGCGACCGCGGTGCCGGCGGCGGCGAAGTCGTCCCAGTCGCGGAACAGACCCTGGGCCGGATGGATGAACGGCGCCGCCAGCACCCATGGCAGCGCCAGCGCGAGCAGAAACGCGGCGGCGCCCGACCCGGACGGCGCCGGACGTGGTGCGGCGCCGGGCGCCGCAGGCATCGCATCGCCCCGCCCGCCGCTCAGCAGGAGCGCCGCGGCGGGGATCGCGAGCGAGAGCGGCGCGAGCACCATCAGGAGATTCAGCAAATCGAGCGCGCGGCCGCCGGCGAGCGCGGCGCGCAGCGGCCCGCCGGCCTGCGCGACCTCGGCGGGCTCGAAATGCACCGTGTCCCAGCGCCGCACGTCGGCGATGATGCGGGGCGCCATCACGCCGATCGCGACCAGCGGTATCGCGATCCCGGCCAGCGCGGCCGGCCGCCGCCATGCCCGGGCACCCGCCGCGCGCCACCACAGCAGCCACGCTACCACCAGCGCCGGGACCAGGCTCAGGGCCGAGCGGTGGAGCATGACCCCGAGCGCGACCGCGATCCCGAGCGGCAGCAGCGCCCGCCCGCGCGGCTCGCCGCGCAGCGCCTCGAGCCCGCTCGCCGCCACCGCAGCGGTCACCAGCACCAGCTCGCTGAATGCCTTGCTGTAACCGGTCATCATGCCGAGCGCGCCGCAGAAGAACACCAGCGCCACGGTGGTGGCGGCGCTCGCGCCGCGACGCCGCAGCGCCCGCGCCACGGCGAAGGCCAGCGCCGCGAACAGGGCGGCCTCGATCGCGCCCAGCAGGCGCGCGGCGCCGTTGGCGTCGGTGAGCCCGGCGCGCTCGAGCATGAGCGGCAGGCGATAGTGGAGCAGCACGTCGAGCGGCAGCGCCTGCGGGAAGATGACGCTCGGCTTCTCGGCCTCCTCGACCGTGCCCTGACGCAGCAGGAAGTCGCCCACGAAGCGCACCCGGTCGGGGAGCAGCCCCACCAGCGCGGCGGCGAGCGCCATCGCGGCGAGCCACGCCGGCCAATCGCCGCGTGCGATGCGGTTGCCCGGCCACTCGAGCGCGGGCAGCGCGCGGCGCGCGATCGCGGGCAGGAGCGCGAGCGCCGCGAGCCCCCACGGCAGCCACGCCCAGGCGAGCCCGAGGAAGCGCTGGTGGTTGAGCGACCACAGGTGCATGGTGGGCACGAACGCCAGCGCCGCGCGCGCCGCGACCAGCAGCGCCGCCACCGCCCACAGCGCCCACGCCGCGCGGGCGCCGCGCTGATCGTCGCCGGCGCGAGCCGCAGGCGCGGCGACGCGGGGGCGCGGATCGGGGCGCGGGCTCGTCATCGCGTTTCGGCCCCGCGGCGCTCGATCGCCTCGAGCATCTGGTGGATGCGCGGGTCGGCGGGGTTGAGACGCCGCAGCGCCTCGGCCGCGCGGTGGATCCCGGCCTGGTCGTCGAGCCGCACGCACACCGCGAGCAGGTTGAGCCACAGCCGCGACTGGGTCGAGTCGCGAGCGATCGCCTGCTCGAACGCGCCGCGCGCCACATGGTAGTTGCCGCGCGTCGCCTCGCTCAATCCCCACTCCATCAGCACCCGGGTGCTGGGGATCAGGGCCGCCGCGTGGCTCATCGCCTCGGCGGCCTGCTCGGGACGGCCGAGCTGGTTGGCGCAGGTGCCGAGGAACTCCCAGGTCTCGCCACGCTCGCTGTCGCTGCGCGGCGGCGGCTCGGTCGCGAACGCCGCGACACGCGTGATCCCGCGCTCGAGGTCGGCCCATTGGAGCAGCCCGAGGGTCGCCGCGACCACCGCGGCGGCGGCGGCCGGGACCGGGAGCCAGCGCCACCGCGCGTCCGCGGCCATGCGGCTCACCGCGAGCGCCGCCAGCATCGCCAGGCTGACGCCGGCGGGGGCGAACACGTCCCAGTCGCGGAACACGCCCTGGGTGGGATGAACGAACAGCAGCATGAGGAGCTGCGGCGCCGCGAGCGCAAGGAGGAGCGCTCCCTCGCGCCCGCCCAGGAGCCGCGGGCCGGCGACGAGGAGCGCGATCGGCAGGGTGAGCGCCACCGGAGCGAGCTGGCCCACCAGGTTCACCAGATCGAGCAGATGGCCGGGCGCGAACGCCGCGCCCATCACCCCGCCGAAGCCCGCCACGCCGGCGGGCGCGATGTGGTGGGCGATGTCGAAGCCGCCGATGGTGTGCGTGAGGCGCGGCAGCAGCACGATCAGGGTCGCAAGCGGGGCCAGCACGCCGATCCAGGTCGCGGGCGAGCGCCACGCGCCGCGGCCCCGCGCGCGCAGCCCGCCGGCGAGCGCCAGCGACCCGGCGGGCAGGAACGCCAGCGCCGAGCGGTGGAGCGCCAGCGCCACCGCGAGCGTGAGCCCGAGCCCGGCGAGCCCGGCGCCGCTCGAGCGCAGGCGCATCCCCAGCACCGCGATCGCCACCGCCAGCACGGTGAGCTCGCTGAACGCCTTGCCGTAGCCGGTGAGGAGCGAGAGCCAGCCTCCGAACAGCACCAGCGCCGCGAGACCCGGGGCCGCCGCGCCGCCGGGAGCCACCACCGCCGCGAAGCCGAGCGCCAGTGCCGCGAGGGCCGCGGCTTCGACGGCATCGATCAGCCGTGCGGCGCGGTCCGGGCCTTTGACGCCGCTCTGAATCAGCAGCCGCGGCAGGTGGTAGTGGAGCAGGTTGTCGAGCGGCAGCGCCTGCGGGAACAGCACGGCGGGCGGCAGCGATTCGAGCGCCGCCCCCTGGCGGATCAGGAAGTCGCCGGTGAAGGCGACGCGATCGGGCAGCGACCAGACGAGGAGCGCGGCGCCGAGCACCCACGCCGCGGCCAGCGCCGCACGCAGCCCGGCTGAGTGCGAAGCGCGCTCGCGCAGCGCGGCGAGGCCCGCCGCGACCGGGCGCGCGAGCGCGGGGATGAGTAGCAGGGTCCCGGCGGCCCACAGCGTCCAGCCGCGCGCCGGCGCGACGAAGCGCAGCAGGTTGAAGCCCCAGCCCGCCATGCCGGGCGAGAGCGCGAGCGTCGCGGAGAGAGCGGCGAGCGCCACCAGCGCGATCCACACCGCGAGGGCTCCGGTCCCGCCCGCGCCGGCGCGCCCCGGCGTGCGCTGCGGCGGATCGCCGGGCGCCGGGGTGGCCGACCGCGCTGCGCGCGCCGCCCCGGCCCGCGCTTCCTCAGGGCTCGGAGTCGTCATCCGCCCAGTAGAGCGGGGCGTCGAGCGCGTCCCACGCCATCTCGCGCGCCCACGCCTCGCCGGCCGCCGAGGCGAGCAGGCGCTGGAGGAACGGCGGGCGCGGGCGGCGGTACTCGGCGAGCCGGATGCGCTCGCCTTCCGGGATGCCGCTCAGCCGGCGCGCCTCGGCCACCGCCTCCTCGAGCCCGCCGAGGCCGTCGATCAGCCGGCGATCGCGCGCATCCTCGCCCAGCCACACCCGCCCCTGCGCGACCGAATCCACCGCCGCCGCGGGCAGCTTGCGCGCCGCCGCGACCCTGTCGACGAAGCGCCGGTAGGTGACGGTGAGCGCGGTGTCGACCGAGGCCTGATCCGCCGCGCGCCAGTCACGATGGCCCGACCACAGGCCCATCGCGCGGCCGCGCTCGAAGTCGTCCTCGCGCACCTGGTGGGCGCGGTCCCAGCCCTCGATCGACGGCCGGTAGTAGACCACCCCGATCGAGCCGGTGCGGGTCATGTGGTCGGCGACGATGCGATCGCCGTTCATCGAGATGTAGTAACCGCCGCTCGCCGCGACCGAGCCCATCGAGATCACCACCGGCTTCTTCGTCTCGCGCTTGAGGCGCTGCAGCTCGTGATCGATGAGGTTCGAGCCCACCACCGAGCCGCCCGGGCTCTCGACCCGCAGCACCACCGCCTTGACCCCGGGCTGCCGGAACGCGTCATCGATCTGCCGGGTCAGGGTCTTCGAGCCGAGCGTGGGCCCGAGCAGGAGATCGTTGCCGCTCGGTCCGTTCTCGATCCCGCCGCTCGCGTACACCACCGCGACCCGCGCCGGGACGTTCCAGGCGCGGCGCGCCTCGCGCACCGCGTTCAGGTTCACGACCCGCGCCTTCTGCCTGAGCCCGCACAGTCCGCCCAGCAGGCTCACCGCGTCCTCGCGATAGCCGATGGTATCGATGAGCCCGGCGCGCCGCACCTCCTCTGGCGGCCAGGCGCGCCCATCGAGCAGCGACAGGAGCCGCGCGCGGTCCATGCGGCGATCCGCGCTGACCGCCGACACGAACGCCTCCTGCTGCTGATCCAGGGCGCGCTCGATGGCCTCGCGATCCGCGGGCGGGGTCGAATCGGCGCTGAAGTTGCGATACGCCGACTTGTAGCGCCCGATCGCGCTGCGATCGAAGCGCAGGCCCCAGCCGGCGAAGAGGCGGCGGTAGTAGCGCCGCTCGACCCGCAGCCCGAGCGCGGCGAAGCTCGCCTCCTCGGTGGTCACGATGCGGTCGCAGGCCGCGGCCAGGTAGAGGTCGCCGCGCGTGGCGCCCTCTTCGAGGTAGGCCACCACCGGCTTGCCCGCGCTCCGGAGCCGCGCGATCCGCGGCCGCAGCTCCTCGAGCTGGGCCATGTTCGAGACCCCGTCGAGCTCGAGCAGCACGCCGCGCGTCAAGGGGTCCTCGAGCGCGCGCTCGAGCTGCCGGTGGACCGGCCCCACCGCCGTGGTCGAGACCGGGCCATAGAGCGTGAGGCCGCTCAGCGACTCGTCGCCCAAGGTGCCGCTGAGCCGGATCGCCGCCATGCGGTGCGCCCCGGGCGGGATGAGGGCGGTGCGATCCTCGCTGTCGTGCAGCGTCACGTTGTAGGTCTGCCCCGTGACGCCGCCCTCGCGCGAGAGCCCCTGGACGTGGAACCCGGCGCGCGGCGCCGCGACGCCGATGCCGAAGTGGTAGCCGCCGTGGTCCTCGACCGCGCCGCGCAGCCACACCCCGGGCAGCGCCTCGAGCTCGCCGCCCACCCGCACCCGGGTCTGCCCCCACTCGCCGTCCTCGGGGATCGCGAAGTCGCCGGTGAGCGTGAAGCGCGGGCCGAGCGTGTAGGCGCGCGGCCGCGACCACGCCAGCGGGCGCAGCCCGACGCCGAGCGTGTAGACGCGGCCGAGGCGGACGTCCTGGAAATCGGTCTGGAACAGGTGGTCGACGATGCCGCCCAGTGACAGCCACGGGGCCGGGCGCGACAGCAGGCCGATGCGCTGGTCGGACTTGACCTCATGCTGGGTGGCGCTCACCAGCCAGGTCTGCCCGAATCCGAAGCGCAGCTTCCCGGCGTCGCCGCCGGCGAGCGTGAAGCCGTAGGCCTGCATGAGGTCCTTGACCCGCGTGGCGCGGAGGCCGAACCAGCCCACCGATCCCAGCACGTGGTTGGTCTCGGCGCTGGGCTGCTCGCGCGTCCACGAGAACAGCAGATCGGAGTGGTAGCGCAGCCCCATGGTCGCGGGGTTGAAGAGCTGGCCGCGCGTGTCGTCGGCGGTGGTGACGCTCTCATTGCCGTAGAGCAGCAGCGGCAGCTCCGGGGTCGCGGACACCGCGTGGGCCGGGCGCGCCAGCGCCAGCGCCAGCATCGCGGCCGCGAGGCGCTTCACGCCGAGACCGTGACGCCGATGCGGGGGCAGTCGGAGGCGAGCGCGCAGGCCGAGCAGCGCGGCTTGCGCGCGTTGCACACCGCGCGGCCGTGGAGGATGAGCCAGTGCGAGAACGCGGTCCAGCGCTCGCGCGGCACCAGCGGCATCAGGGCGTGCTCGATCTTGACCGCGTCGCGCTCGCGTGTGAGTCCCAGCCGCTGCGCGACCCGCGTGACGTGGGTGTCGACCACCAGCCCCGGGACGCCAAAGGCGTTCCCGAGCACGACGTTGGCGGTCTTCCGCCCCACGCCGTGGAGCGCGGTCAGCTCCTCCATGGTGCGCGGCACCTGACCGCCGTGCCTCGCGACCAGCTCGGCGCAGCAGCTCCTGATCGCCACCGACTTGGCGTGGAAGAACCCGGTGGAGCGGATCAACTCCTCGAGCTCGGGGAGCGGCGCCGCGGCGAGTGCAGCGGCATCGGGGAAGCGCGCGAACAGGACCGGGGTCACCATGTTGACGCGCTCGTCGGTGCACTGCGCCGAGAGGATGGTGGCGACGAGGAGCTGGAGCGGGTTGTCGTGGTGGAGCGCGGTGGTGGCGCCGGGGTAGAGCCGCGCCAGCGTCTCGATCAGCCTCGCGACCCGCGCCGGATCGGGCGCCGACCAGCGCCGCGACGCCCGCGGGCGCCGCCGCACGCGTGCGACGCGCGAGCCCGCCGCGCGCCGCCTCGCGGTCGCGGCGCGCGCGCGCGCGTGGGCCATGCGCGCGGGCGTGGCGGCGCGGGCGGTGCGGCGCTTGGGCCGCCCGCGTCCCGGGGCGGTCCGGGGGCGTGATTTCCCCGGCAGCCGGGGAGCGGCCTCGGCCTTGCGCCGCGAGCGCGGGGACTTGCGCGACATGGGAGCGTGCAGCCTAGCCGAGGGGTGGGGGCCCGGCAACCCCGAGGGCCGCAAACGCGGCGCGGGAGGCCGGCTCGAAGCCAGCTCCCGCGCTGCGGCGCGCGACCGTCGCTCGCCTAGAAACCCCAGCCCAGGCCGAAGCGCCCGCCGACACCTTCGAGGTTCACGACCTCGCGATAGTTGGGCCCGCCGCTCACGTTGCGGCTCAGGCTGGCCTCGTTGAAGAACGCTTCGCCGACCAGGCGCGTGCGGCCCAGCGGGATCTTGAGCCCCGCCCATCCCTCCCAACCGAACCCGCCGTAGTAGGCGCTGAAGTGAGAGCCGGTGACGTAGTCGTTGGCCGAGAGCCACAGCGCCTCGTAGCCCGCGCCGGCGCCGACATAGGGAATGATCGGCAGGCGGCCGGCGCTCAGCTGAACGTAGCCGAGCATCGGCACCAGGTTCGAGCTGGCATGCGAGAGCACCTGCTGGACCTGGGCGTTGCCGCCGAGCGGCAGCGCCTGCATGCTCACCACGTTGACCTGCTCATCGGTGCGATAGTGCCAGTCCACGTTGACGCCCAGCTGGAAGTGCGGATCGATCGCCGCGCCGCCTCGGAATCCGAGCACCAGGCCGGTGGTCGAGTAGTAGCTCGGCTGGAAGAAGCCCATGTGGATCTGGCCGACGGGGCCGCCGCGATCGTCGTAGGACTGATCGCTGTGCTGCGGGGGCGGCGACGTCGCGGGAGGCGGATAGGATCGCGGCTGGTAGCGGATCGATTCGAGCGTCGTGATCGCGCTCTGCGGTGCGAAGCCGATCGCGGTGGTCGCGCAGCTCACCGGCTGGACCGGCAACTCCGCGAGCATCGAGATCGTATCGGTGACCGGAAGCGCGAGGGCGGAGGGCGCGGGCGCAGCGCCCGCGGGCCCCGCGATGACGAGGGCTGCAACAACAACCAGATGCCGTTTCATGACTTCCTCCGCCTCGGGCAAGGCGCGGGAGCGCTGGCCATATGATGACACCTTTTCCAGTCGCATGCGACGTGCCGGCCTCACTTTTGACAGATTCCGGTAATGGAAAGGGCTGGAAACCCGTCGATTGGCGGGGGTCGGGGGACCGGCCCCGCCGGTCCGCGACCTGTTGCGCCCCCGCCGCACTCCGTGGTAGATGACGGCGCCCCAACCCCCTCGAGGATCCCATGCTCCTGCCCGCCCTGCCCGTCGTTCTGCTCGCCGCCGCGGCGTCAACCCCGGGACCGACCCTGGCGATCGAGGACACCATGCACACCGAGGTGCCCGAGGTGGTGGTCCGCGCCCCCCGGGTGACCCTGGCCGAGATCCTCGACCGGGTGGCACGCGGCGAGGCGCGGCGCGACTCGCAGCTCGTCGACCAGAGCTTCATCGCCACGCTGCGGGTCATCGCCCACGCCGATGAGCGGGGTCATACCCCCGAGCTCCTGACCGAGAGCGTGTACCGGGTCTACAAGAAGCGCCCCAACCATCTGCGGACCGTGGAGCTGCGGCACTACGAGGCGCATCCGCCCAAGGACGGGAAGCCGGGGGACGACGGCATGGACGTGGAATTCGGCCCCGACATGAGCGAGGAGCTGGTCAACTTCGCGTTCCGGCCCGCCGCGCGGCGCGACTTCCGCTACACCATCGCGGGGCGCGACATCGTCGGCAACCACGTGCTCTACCGCATCGCCTTCGAGCCCCGGTCGCTGCTCGACCCCATCGTCCCGAGCGGACAGGTGTGGGTCGACACCAACGAATTCGTGATCGTGCGCCAGGAGGTGCACTTCGATCGCTCTCCGGCGCCGCTGTTCCTCAAGCGCGTCGACCGCATGGTGATCGAGCGCGAGGTCGCAGACGGGCACTGGCTGCTGCGCCGCATGCTGGTCCGCCTCACCGCCACCGTGCCCTTTCCCAAGGTCGGGAGGTCGTTCGATTTCGGCATCCAGTTCGACGACTATGCGGTGAACCGCGGCCTCCCGGACTCGCTGTTCGCGGCGGGCGGGAAGGAGCGGCGGTGACGGCCCGCGGCGTGGCGCGGGCCCGACGCAACACGTGGTTCTTCCCCGGCGCCGTGCTGGCGCTCGCCCTGCCGCTGATGCTCGGCCCGGGGGCTCAACGGGCGCGGGCCGCGGGCCCGGCCGCCCCGCCCGACACCGCGCTGGGGCGCTTCCTCGGCACGCTCTCCGACTCGACCGACCAGTACTTCGGCCGCGCCGCGGCGCCGCTCGACACCGCCGGCCTCGACAGCGCCGAGGCCCATGCCGGGGCGCCCCATCACGAGAAGCGCCGGCTGCGTGATCTGGTGAGCCTGGTGCCGATCTTCAACTTCAACCGCGCCGACGGCTCCACGTTCGGCGGCGGGGTGAGGATCGGCAACTCGTACGGGATCGGCCGGCTCGAGCTCGACGCCGCCTACACCGTGGCGGCCCAGGACTGGCTGGGCGGCGCGACCTACCGCCGCCGCCGGGAGCGCCACGGCTCGCGCTGGACGTTCGAGACCTGGGGCGGGCGAACGAGCGTGCACATGAACCGCGATTACGACGAGCCGTTCCTCGACGCGGCGCGCGCGCTGGTCAACGGCACCGACCGCACCAGCACCCTGCGCCACGACGGCTGGAGCGCCTCGCTCGAGCGCGAGAACCGGACCTGGCACGCCGGGCTCGCGATCCGCGACGTGCTCGAGTCGGCGGCCGAGACGCGCGCGACGTGGAACCTGCTCAACCGCGATCTCATCATCACCGACAACCTGCCCGCCACCACCGCCCGCGTCCGCGAGCTGGGGCTGGGCGCCGGAACGCGGCTGGCGGGGCTACCGGTGTGGACCCAGGCCGACTATTGGACCGCGGGGCCGGCGCTCTCGAGCGCGCTCGCCTACGATCGCGTGCGCCTGGCCGCGGGCGGCGATCTGTCGCTCGGCCGCTTCGCCTCGCTGGTGCCGCAGGCGGCGTGGGGCTTCGTCAACGGTGACCAGGCGCCGCAGGAGGCTTTCTATCTCGGCGCCGGGCCCACCCTGGTGAGCGTCCCGCGCGACGCCCAGGGCGGCTCGTCGTTCGGGATCGCCAAGCTCGCACTCGTGAGCCCCGCCGACCTGCTCCAGGCGCTCCACCTCCCCCACCCCGCGATGCTGGTGCTTGAGCCCGGCGCGTTCGCCGCCACCGCCGCCGTGGGCGGCACCGATCCCTACGGCGGGCCGGCGCGCGCCGGCGATCAAAGGCCGGACCGCGCGAACTGGCTCAGCGAAGCCGGGATCTCGCTCGACTACGCCCCGGGCTTCGGCCGCAACTGGATCGTGCGCATGAGCGAGGCCTGGCCGCTCGGTCCCACCGATCGGCGCGAGC
>Ga0306921_10007461_pt1 | contig 11495 bp, 9 predicted proteins | sample sta12Cox44000080_FD_203760 | JGI IMG/M metagenome (GOLD analysis project Ga0306921, IMG submission 203760) | Lab enrichment of tropical soil microbial communities from Luquillo Experimental Forest, Puerto Rico - statoxic.12C.oxic.44.000.080 (v2)... | ecosystem: Environmental > Terrestrial > Soil... | reverse complement strand
AACACGGTGGGGCAGACGTTCGCCGCAAGCATCGATGAGCCGGTGATGCTGAACGGCGATTCGGTGATTCCGCGCGGCGCCGACGTCGTGGTCAAGCTCGTGGACTCCAAGGAATCCGGTAAGCTCGCGGGGCGGTCGGAACTCACGCTGGATCTGGTTTCGGTCAAAGTCAACGGCCGGCCGGTGGATATCAACACGCAGACCGTCTCGCGCGAGAGCGCATCGCGCGGCGAGCGCACAGCGAAGGTGGCGGGAGGGGCGGCAGCGCTGGGCGCCATCATCGGGGCGATTGCCGGGGGCGGAAAAGGCGCCGCCATCGGGGCTGGCGCGGGCGCCGCGGCCGGGGCCGGAGCCGAAGTGGTCACCAAGGGGCAGCGGGTGAAGATTCCTTCGGAAACGCGGTTGACTTTCGTCCTGGATACGCCAGTTCGACTGTGACCGGCTAGCGGCCGTCGGCGAGATCCAGATCCTGTTTCAGGTCTTGGGCCTGCTGAACCCTGAGACTCTTCGCTTTGGTCGATTCCAGGGGCGTATCGGACACTTCCACATCGAAGGAGCTGAGCAGGCGATAGCTGCCCGGCGCCAGATCGGTAAATTGATATTGGCCTTGGGCATCGGTGCGCGTCACCAGCGGATCCTTCACACGGCGGGCGGCCTGATCATACGCCTCCAGGTACACGGGAGCTCCAGCTACTGGCTGGTGGCTCGATCCGGTGACCGTGCCATGCACCCCTCCCGGCATGGCGGAGAGCAGAAAATGAACCGTCTCGGAGGTGCCCGCGAGCAGGACATCGTTCCAACCGTCGGCACGGCCGGTGTTGCCGCTCTGAGACCGTGTGCCGGAAAACCCCGCCACAAAATACCCGGGTACGGGCGCGAGCGCAAGATCCCATCGTCCGGGCAGAAATTGGAGGCGATCGCCGCCTAGTTGAAGAGTTTGGGTCTTGCCGATGCCGGCGAGATCTTTGCGGCGGGCGAGCAGCAAAACCATCCGGGCATCGACCGGCTGGCCCTGACTGTCCTTCAACACGAACTGCACGTCCGGCAGCGGGCGCAACTCCACACGGATGTCGCTACGATCGCGATTCACCACCATCGGCTGATAGGCAGCCTGAATGACACCCGTCCGCGGATCGGCGGGACCTTGCGCATAGAGTTCGTACTGGCCGGCGGATGTGGGATTGAAGTAGAAATTCCCGGAGGCGTCGGAGGCCGTCGTCTCCGCGCCCGTGTCGGACACCAGGGTCACGTTGACCTGTGCCGGAGGATAGATCTGGCCCGAAAGACTAAGCAGGTTGCCGGCGAGCGGACGAATGTTGATGTCATCGGTCTGTTGATCGAGTGTGACCTCGATCGAGGTGGCGTCATCGGCACGCAGAGTGTCCCGGTAAAACGTCGGGAGGTAGCCGCCGTCTTCATACTGCCGCGCGACCGTCCGGATGTAGTATTTTCCGGGCTCCAGACCGGCGATGCGGTAGCGGCCGCGCTCATCGGAACGGGCGCGGGCCACCAGTTCAAGCGGCCGGGCCACCCGATACGCCACCACATCGTGCTCGGGCAGCCCCACGTCGCTTTCGTCCAGCACCGTTCCGGCGATAGACCCAAAACGGGGCAGCGGGATATTCAGGACCTTCGATTCTCCGGCCTGGACCACAATCGGGATCCCCGGCGCTCGCCAGCGTTTCTGTCCGTAATTCACCGGAGCGAAGCCCGGCCGCGAAACCGCCATCAAATAGGCGCCGCCGGGCAGCGCGGAGAACTCAAACGTGCCGAACTGGTTCGTGCGAGTCGACGCGGTTCGTTGCCCGACGCCGGACACCGGTTCAAGAACCACCAACGCGCGGGCCAGCGGACGCCCCGTCTGATTTTCGACCACCGTGCCACGGATGGCCGCGGCTTGAAGGCAGGCGGCGCCGAGCGCGACTAGCAACCATGTCCGCATAGCGTAAAGATTATTGACGCACTACCGGCGGAAAAAGCGCAACCCACAGGCCGACCGGGAAATCCCTTACAGGTGGTAAAGCATCGCATACACGACGACACCGGTCACGCTGACGTAGAGCCAGATGGGCAGTGTCCACCGCGCCAGCTGGCGATGCTCCCGGTAGCGTCCGGCGCGGCCGCGTCGTAGCGTAATGATGGCCAGCACCGGCACCAGCGCCGCCAGGACCGTATGGCTTGCCAAGATGCTCAAGTAAATCGTGCGGATTGCGCCGCTTTTCGGAAACCGCACCGAGCCCACCTGGTAGTGATACACCAGGTACGAGACCAGGAACAGGCAGGAGACCACAAACGCCGTCTGCATGACCTTGCGATGGGTTGTGACGCGCTTCCGCCGGATCAACCGATAGCCCCATACGAGCAGCACGGCGGCAGTCGCGTTCAGCAAAGCGTTCACTGTGGGCAGCAGCGGTGTCGTCATTTCTCGCGCTCCAACCGGCGGACGTCGGCGAGCAGCCGACTGGGAAAGTCCCGTTCCGAGAAGCCGTAGTAGCCCCGGATACGCCCCTTCCGATCGACGAGCGTGAAGCGGGTGCTGTGGTCGAGGCTCCCGTCCACACGATTCAGGTGGAACACGTTGAGCCCCAGGTGATCGAGCCGGCCTGGTTCACCGGTCAAGAAAAACCAGCGCCCGCGGGGCGCCAGAAAGTGCTTCGCATAAGCGTCGAGCACCGGCGGCGTATCGCGGGCCGGGTCCACGGTGAAAGAAACCAGCCGCACGTCGGCGAGATCCCGGGTCTCGGTTTCGACCTGGCGCATCCGCTCGCTCATCATCGGGCACGGACCCGGGCAGTGGGTGAAGATGAAGTCAGCCACCCAGATTCGGCCGTCGAGTGAACGGCTGTCGAAGGCGTGGCCATCCTGCCGAGTGAGCCCGAACGGCGGAACACCGCCCAGCACCGGTAACGCGCGCACGCCGCAGCCAATCCATTGGCCGAGCAAAGCAGCGACGACAACGAGAACCTCGACTCCCGGCCCCCGAGTTCCGGCTCCGACCCTCATGCCGCGCTACGCGTCGTTTTCTGCGTGGCCATCATGCCGCACAGGAGCAACAGGCCGAGTCCAAAGGCGAGCGTGACCAGCAGGCTTTCGGCCCCGCCCGGAGTGATGTTCGGCAGACGCAGCGTGTGATTTAACAGCGAAATCGCGTACGTCAGCGGATTCACCCGCATAATCAACTTGACCCATCCCCGCGCCTCGGAAAGCGGAAACAGCGCGCCCGACACCATCCACATCGGCATCAGCAGCAGATTCATGATGGCGTGAAATCCGGCCGTCGAATCCATCTTCCAGGCGATGGCGAAACCCAGGCCGGTCAGCGTAAACGAAATCAGGAAAACCGCCCCCACTACCGGGAGCACTTCACCCGCCTGAAGACTCACACCGGCGAGCGGGGCGAAGGCCAGAAAAATCACGCCTTGAATCCATGCCAGGGTGGCGGCGCCCAGAATCTTGCCCAACACCATGCTGGTCCGCGGGGCCGGCGAGACGAGCATCGACAGCAGAAAGCCTTCGCGCCGGTCTTCGATGATCGAAATCGTGGAGAAGATCGCTGAGAACATCACGGTCAGCACCAGCGCGCCGGAAAAGAAACGCCCGAGAGTGTTGGAACCGTAGCCGATCAACAGCCAGATCACGAGCGGCGACGCGATGACGCCGATTAGGCGGCTCTTCTGGCGCCAGAAGCGGATTAGCTCGCGTTGCCAAAGCGTCGCGGCGGGGAGAAAGAAACTACTCAATGGAGGCTCCTGTCTCGCGAACGAAGACGTCTTCGAGCGTCGGCTTGTGCAGGCCGACGGATTCAATCGCGCCCGGGAAAGCCTCGACCACTTCGGTGATGAAGCGGTGGCCGTTTTGGATCTCGACTCGCACCAGGCCGTCCATCACCTTGGGTTTGAGGCCGAAGCGCTGCTCGATTCGCCCGGCCAGCGACGAGGTGTCGTTCGCCTCGAGCACTACCACGTCGCCACCGATGCGAGACCGGAGCTCGAGCGGGCTGCCGTGGGTGACGATCCTTCCCTGGTGCAGCAGCACCAGCCGGTCGCAGCGGTCCGCTTCTTCCAAGATATGGGTGGTCAGTAGAATCGTGACACCCTCGCGGCTGCGCAGGTTTTCCACGTGGAGAGAAAGGTCGCGGCGGGCCGCCGGATCCAGGCCCGTCGAAGCTTCATCCATCAGCAATACCTGGGGCCGGTGCAGGAGCGCCTTGGCGATCTCGACGCGGCGACGCAGGCCGCCGGAGAGCGTCTCCACCAGATCCTTGCGGCGGTCGGCGAGGCCGAGTTGCTGCATGGCGTGCTCCATCCGCTCGCCGAGCGCCGCTCCGCTCAGCCCGTGCAAGTGACCCTGGCTGCGCAGGTTCTCTTCGACCGTGAGCGCTTTGTCCAGGCTCTGCGTCTGGAACACGACTCCCACGTGGCGCCGCACCTGGGCCGGTTCGACGACGACGTCGTAACCGGCTACGACGGCCCGGCCGGCGCTCGGAACCATCATGGTCGAAAGAATCCGGAATAGGGTGCTCTTGCCGCCGCCGTTTGGCCCCAACAGCCCGAAGATCTCGCCTGGTTTCACATCGAAACTGATCTCGGAGAGGGCCACCCGCTCGCCGTAACGATGAGTCAGGTTTTGGACTTCAATCACAGCCCCGGCCTATCCAGGATCATCAGGCCGTAGATGAGCGGCAGGTAAAGCACGGACGTCATCAGGACACTACGCGCGCGCAGGATGTCGCGGTCCAGCGCTACGCGTACGCCCGAATACAAAAACCACAGCCCGAGAACCAGCGCGCCCAGGCCATAGACGATCCCGGACATCCCCATCAACGCCGGAGTGAGGCTGACAGGAATCAAAGCCATGCCGTACACCACGATTTGCCGCGCGGTCGAGCGGCCATCGGGCTCAACCACCGGCAGCATTCGAATGCCGGCCCGCGCGTAATCTTCTTTGTACATCCACGCGATCGAGTAAAAGTGTGGGAACTGCCACAAAAACAGAATCGCCCCCAAAACCCACGCTTCTCGGCTCACCGCGCCCGCCGCTGCGGCGTAACCGATGACGGGCGGCATGGCACCCGGAATCGCGCCTACAGTCGTCGACCACCATGTTCTTTGTTTGAGCGGCGTATACAGAAACAGATAGCTGGCTAGGGTGAAGGCACCGATCACGCCCGAAAGCAGGTTCACCCCTAGCCACAACTCCACAAAGCCCGCGATTGAAAGCGCAACGCCAAACGCCAGCGCGCGCTCGGCCGGGAGCCGCCCGGCTGGAAGAGGGCGGCGAGCGGTGCGGCGCATACGGCGGTCCGCGTCGCGCTCGTACCATTGATTGAGCGCCGCCGTGCCGGAAGCCATCAGTGAGGTGCCGACGATCGTATGCACGAGAGAAACCAGATGGATCGTTCCGAGCAACGCGCGCCAACCCGCAGAGCGCGGCAGCCCGAAAAAGTAGCCGATCGCCGTGCTCATCAGGATCAGCCAGGTAATGCGGGGCTTGGTAAGTTCGACGTAATCGCGTACCAGATGACCGGTCTGTGGTTTGGAAGTCAACCCGGGAACCATGTGGAAAAGCCGGTGCCTTTATTGTAAACGTTTCCGACGGCCTCCGTCAGGTTGCGGACGGGGCGTGGCCGGTGCCCATGTGCGTCCTGGGCATCTTCTTGCATTTTGTGCATTTCGGGAGCATAATTTCCTCTATTCGCATCATTCCTCTCTGATGCTCTTGGAGCCATGTCGGCGCGGCACGGTTTGAGCGAAATCGGAATTTTAGGTTTTTAAACAGAACCTTTGTACACAGAAGAGGTGAACATGCGTTCCTTTAAGGGGTTTTCTGGCTTTCGGCCGGTAGCTTCATTCGGGGTTTTCGCTTTGTGCCTGGGGACCCTCGTCGGCTTCAGCGCCCGTCCGGGGTGGGCACAGAACGCCGCGGGCGGCGTTATTTCCGGCCAGGTGACCGATCAGCAGGGGGCGGCCGTGCCAGGCGCCAGCATCCGGCTGACGGAAACTTCAACCAGCTCCACGACCAACACTACCACCAACGACGCGGGCCGCTATACGTTTCCGTCGGTTTCTCCCGGCACCTACGACCTGGTGGTGACCAAGGAGGGTTTCGCCCTGACGCGGATGCCTGCGCAGAAGGTAGACGTGGGCCTCGCGCTGACCATCAACGTCGCGCTGCAACTCGGCCAGCCCTCGACCATCGTCGAAGTCTCCGCTGCCGCAGGCGCAGATCTGCAGACGATGAACTCCACGGTCGGCTCGACCATCTCCGGTGACGCGCTGCAGTTTCTGCCCAACCTCGGACGCGATGCCTCGACTCTGGCCACGCTGCAGGTGGGTGTGACGGCGTTCGGAAACACCGGCGGAGCCAATGCGGACCAGAACAGTTTCCAGCTCGACGGCGGCAACAACAGCAACGACATGGACGGCAATCAAAGGACTTATACGCCCAGTAACGGCTACACCGGCACTAGTTCGACCGGGGGCTCTCCCTCGGGGGTGATGCCGACTCCGGTGGAGAGCATCGAGGAATTCAAGATTGGGAGCAGTAACCAGACGGCGGACTTCGCGGGTGCAGCGGGGAGCCAGGTCCAGATGGTTACCAAGCGCGGGACCAATTCCTTCCACGGCGCCGCCTACGAACACTACTTCGCGGCCAATGTTGGCGCCGCGAATTTTTGGAAGAACAATCACACTCCGTCTGGAGGCCTGCCCTATACACCCCTGCCCGCCACTCACCGCAACCGCTTTGGTTTCGCCGGGGGCGGTCCGATCAGCCCGAAATTCTGGGGAGGCAAGACCTATATCTTTGCCAACTACGAAGGCTTTCGTTTCCCGCAGACTACTACCTTCGAGAAGGCCGTCCCATCGGTGCTGTTGCGAAACGGAATTATCCAGCTCCCGGACGCTAAGAACGTCAATCAGGCTTACAACCTGAACAACGTCCCGGTCACCGTGAATGGCGTCACCTATCAGCCGGCCACCTGCTCGAACGGCTCTTTTTGCGATCCGCGAGGGCTTGGGTTTAATCCCATCGTGAAGCGGATCTGGAGCACGATGATGCCGTTGCCGAACGATCCCCAGTACATTGTGTCGGGAGCTTCCGACGGCGTGAATCAACAGGGATATCTGGCCCCTATCCGACTGCCGCAGAGCTCCGATTTCTTGGTGGTCCGGCTGGATCATGACTTCGGCGATAAATGGAAATTCATGTCGAGCTATCGCTACTATCGTTTCCTGCAGTTAGCGACCACGCAGATTGACATCGGCGGGGTGCTGCCAGGCGACCAATTCGGCGTTCCTTCCTCGTCGGCCCCTCGGCCGCAGAAGCCCTGGTTTTGGGTGGCCGGGTTGACCGGCACCATCACGCCGAATCTCACCAACGACTTTCATGTGAGTTACCTGCGTAACTTCTGGCAGTGGTCGACCGTCGGCGGCCCTCCTCAGCTTCCCGGCCTGGGCGGCGCGCTCGAGATGGGTGGTGAAGGCGCCGCAGTGAACGCTCTGATTCCTTACAACGTGGATTCGCAAAATACCCGCCAGCGGTTCTGGGACGGACAGGACTGGCTCTTGCGCAACGACCTCAGCCTGCTCCATGGCAATCACCTGTTCCAGTTCGGCGGCTCCTACCAACGCAATTTCGACTATCATCAACGCAATGACAACGGTGTCGGCATCGATACGTCTGTCACCTATCAGCTCACCAACGGAACCGGCATCAACTTTACCAGCGCGCCAGCGAATCTGCCAGCCACTCAAGTCACCAACTGGCAAAACCTTTACGCCCAGGTGCTGGGCCTGGTTAGCCAACCCCAGGTGATGTACACACGGAGCGGCTCGAATCTAACTTTGAATCCGCCGGGGACACCCGGTTTCGATCAAAGCGTTATCCCGACCTACAACGTTTACGTGAGTGACACCTGGCACATGAAACCGACCTTCACCTTGACCTATGGACTGGCCTACACGCTCGAGATGCCGCCCTACGAGCTCAACGGAAAACAAGTCGGCCTGACGGACCAGTCCGGCACCCCGATTGTGTTAACCGACTTCCTCGCTGAAAAGCAAAAGGCGGCGCTGGCGGGTCAGGTTTACGACCCGACGGTCGGGTTTGCGACCATCCGCAATATGAGCCCTTCGCTCAAGTATCCGTTCGACCCCTTTTATGGAGGACTGAGCCCGCGAATCGCGGCGGCCTGGAATCCCAGCTTTGACAGCGGCCTTTTGGGCAGCGTGTTTGGCCATGGCAAGACGGTGATCCGCGGCGGGTACAGTCGCATCTACGGCCGGCTCAATGGCGTGGGCCTGGTTCTGGTTCCCCTGCTCGGCACCGGGTTGTTGCAACCGGTATCCTGTATCGGCGCCAGCGCAACCGGCCAATGCCTCGGAAACGGCGGGGTCGATCCCATCACCGCGTTTCGGATCGGCGCCGATGGCCTGACGGCACCACTGCCGACGGCTTCCCCGACTCTCCCACAGCCGTACCTGCCCGGCGTGAACGGCAGTGCGGCAGCCGGTGACGGCTCCGAGCTCGATCCACACTTGAAGCCGAACCACTCCGACGAGTTCAATTTCACGGTGCAGCGCGCGTTGTCGGAGAAGCTGGTGATCGAAGCCGGTTACATTGGCCGGCGCATCCGCGACGAGTTCCAGGAAATCAACATCGATGCCGTGCCTTACATGACCACCCTCGGCGGACAGAGCTTCGCCAACGCGTACGCGAACCTTTACCAGCAACTGGCTGGGGGCGCGACGGTTCCATCACCGCAGCCGTTTTTTGAGGCCGCCTTGGGCGGGGCGAATTCGACGTATTGCGTGAACTTTGCCAGTTGCACAGCGGCGGTGGCTGCGAATCTGAACTCTTCAAAAAACCCGTTGATTTCCACCACCCAGGTTTACAGGCTCTGGAACGCGCTGAGTGCCGTGCCGTCCTGGAGGCTGGGCCGTACTTTGCTCAGTTCCCCGGCGATCGGGGGAGGGCCGCTAGCTTCTCAGCTTTCCTCGCTTGAGTACATCACCAGTCTCGGATGGGGCAACTACAATGCCGCGTTCCTGTCGTTCAACGCCAAGAACTGGCACGGCGTGACCACCCGCTCCAACTTCACCTGGAGCCGCGCTATGGGAACCGGCAGCTTGCAGCAGTCGACGAGTTCCAGCACGGTGGTGGATCCCTGGAACCTTCACGCCTCGTATGGACCGCAGCCGTTCGACATCCGGTTTGTCTTCAGCCAGCTCATGGTGTACCAGTCGCCGCTTTTCAGAAGCCAGAGGGGGGTGGCCGGGCGTCTGTTGGGCGGTTGGTCGATCTCACCGCTGTTCACCGCGCAAAGCGGGGCGCCCTTGCAAGTCAATGTCAGCACCGGCAGCAACTCCGACGCGCAGGCGTTTGGTGAAATCTACGGGAACAACAACCGGGCCTACGAGAACGCCGTTCTCACGGGGCCGTACACTGGCGGGAATTCGGCGCATTACAACGTGTCGAGCTCAGGGGCCGGCGTCAACGGCAATCCGTCCAAGGGCGGCTCGGGCATCAACCTATTCGCCGACCCCAACGCAACCTACGCCCTGTTCCGCCGCCCGATTCTCGGGCTGGACACGACCGGCGGCGGCGCCGGCGTCCTGCGAGGGCTGCCTTCGTGGTCGCTCGATGCGACCGTCTCCAAGGAGATTCGCGCAACCGAGCGGCTCGGAGCCACGTTCATTATTCAGATCACCAACGTGCTGAACCATTTTCAGCCGGAAAATCCGACCCTGAATATCGACCAGCCACAAACCTGGGGCGTGATCACCGACCAATCCACCACGGGAACGCTGTCGGGCATCGGCGGCACGGCGCGAGGCGTGCCCACGATCAATCCGCGGCAAATGGAGTTCGGGTTGCGCCTGCATTTTTGAGCGAGCGCAAACCACCAGGGAGGCCGATCTATGTTTTCCTCAGCGAAACCGGACCAGGCGGTCGACCGGCGCGCGTTCCTCGGAGCCGCGGCCGCCGCCTTGCTGCCTTCACGAGCCGCACGAGCGGCCACGGCGCCCGACCTCAAGCCGATTCTGGCCGAGATCGAGAAACGCCACGACGAATCCGTCCGCCGGATCGAGGACTGGGTCAAGCAGCCCACGATCGCCGCGGAAAACAAGGGGATCAACGAAGGTTGTGACCTGATGATGCGGCTGCTGCGTGACGCCGGATGCAACCAGGTCACGAAATGTCCGACCGATCTGCATCCGGGCGTTTTCGCTACGCTCGACGCGGGCGCGCCGAAGACCTTGGCCGTCTACATCATGTACGACGTAAAGCAGGTGGATCCGACGGAGTGGTCGTCGCCGCCCTTCTCGCCCACGCTGGTGGAACGGTCCGGGCTGGGACGGGTGCTGGTGGGGCGAGGCGCGGTCAACTCAAAGGGTCCACAAGGAGCTTTTCTGGCCGCCGTGCACGCGATTCGAGGCGCGGGCCAGAAGCTGCCGGTGAACCTCGTGTTTGTCTGCGAGAGCGAAGAAGAAATCGGCTCGCCGCACATCCCGCAGATCGTCGACCGTCCCGAAGTCATGGCGGCGCTCCGCCAATCTGTGGGCGTATTGACTCCCTCTTCGGCGCAGTCGCTCGACGGCACGGTGACGCTGTCGTTGGGCGCCAAGGGTGTGGTCGAACTCGAGCTGGTATCGACCGGCGAAAAATGGGGCCGCGGTCCACGGCTCGATGTGCATTCGAGCAACAAGGCGCGGCTCGATAGTCCAGCCTGGCACCTGGTGGAGGCGCTCGCCACCCTGGTTTCCCCCGATGGCAATACGCCGGCGATCGACCACTACCTGGAAAAGGTGCGCCCGGTCAGCGCCGCCGAGAAGGCCATGATCGACGAAGCGGCCAAACGCGAGAACGAAGCGCTGGTCAAAAAGCAACTGGGTATAGAGCACTGGGTGCACGATGTGAGTTTCCGCGAGAGCTTGGAAATGCTGTGCTCGCGGCCGACGGTGAACATCGAAGGCCTGGTGGCCGGCTATACCGGGCCGGGCGGCAAGACCATCCTGCCTCACCGGGCGGTGGCCAAGATGGACCTGCGCCTGGTGCCGGATATGACGGCAGCCGATGCACTTGCCAAGCTGAAAGCGCACCTCGCCAAACGCGGCTTCGGTGATATCGAAGTGAATATGACCGGCGGCTACGATCCGACCAGCACGTCGCCCGATTCGCTGCCGGTTCGCGTGGAAACGGCGATCTATAAACGCAATGGGGTCAACCCCATCGTCTGGCCGAGGAACGCCGGCTCATGGCCGGGGTACGTGTTCACCGGCGAGCCATTGAAATTGCCGGCCGTCCAGTTCGGATTTGGCCACGGCAACGGCGCTCACGCGCCGAACGAGTATTACCTGATTGAGTCTAAGAATCCGAAGATTCAGGGTTTGGACGGAGCCGTGCGCGGACACGTCGAATTCTTGTATGAGTTAGCGGCGACGTCGTAGGATCTACCGAGCCGTCCAGCCGCCGTCGATCAGGATATCGGAGCC
>Ga0306921_10007460_pt1 | contig 11495 bp, 9 predicted proteins | sample sta12Cox44000080_FD_203760 | JGI IMG/M metagenome (GOLD analysis project Ga0306921, IMG submission 203760) | Lab enrichment of tropical soil microbial communities from Luquillo Experimental Forest, Puerto Rico - statoxic.12C.oxic.44.000.080 (v2)... | ecosystem: Environmental > Terrestrial > Soil... | reverse complement strand
GGCCATCCAGAAATTCAGCACGACCGGATGCATCGCGCAGACCAAGGCGACCGATGAGTCGCCGTGCGCGAGTATTCGAAGCATCTCACAAATCGGGCGGGTGGACCCGGATACGCTTTCCCAGACGCCGCCATGGTCGACCGCAACGCCGGTCAGCAGAAACCCTGCGTCGCGCAACCGCGCGAAGTCGGCAGCGAACAGCTCGCGCCGCTGCTGGCGCTCGTGGCGCTCCCGCAGTGAAGTCGGCGGATATCGCTCGGAGGTTTTCATAGACGGTGCTGGCATCCATCCCGACCGCTCCTTCTGATATCCCGTATTCTATCACTGCCTCGACCAGTTCTCCTGGACCAGTCGGCGCAGATCGTGAACCCAGTCCTCGGCGGTAATTCCGCTTGGATAAATCAAATGAGCGAGGTTGTCCTTCGAATACGCGAGAATAAACGCCTCATGGTCTATTTCATTATTTCCATCAGAAGGAGAAGTCTTTATCGCCGGAGGGATCCCGGCGGCGATCTGTGCCGACCGAACGGCGTTCTCGCCCCCGCCCAGCCCGACAAAGCGCTCATCGAACTGATCGAGCCAAGAGCGCAACACCTCGGCGGTGTCCCGGGCAGGATCGGTCGTCACGAACACCACCCGGATCTGGCGCGCATCGGCCGCGGGCAAGTCCTTCAGTGCCGCGGCAATGTTGGCCATGTGCAGCGGGCACTCTTCCGGGCAATAGGTGTACCCAAAATAAAGCAGAGTGACGTAACCTTGGGTCTCGGACCGCAGATCGAACGGAGCACCCGACGTATCGGTCAACGTGAAGTTCGGCTTCGGCAGAGGCGGCGTCACGATCCCGCCGCGGTAGCTCGCATCCGCCGTCGCGGCGGGTGCGGCATGTTCTTTGGCTGGATGACCCGCCACCCGACCGTTCGCGCCCAGCAAACCGGCAAGCATAGCCATGGACGCGACCCAAAATCGCAGCTTTAGTCGATGGTGCCGCGCGCCGACCATGGCCGCAGGACCTACGGCAGGACGATCACCTGGCCCACCATCCCGAGATTATCGTGATACGCACAGTGGTAGTTGAATATGCCCGGATGGACGAAGGTCACCCGGTAACGCTGGTTCAAATCCGCCGCGACCGTCGGCGGGGGAACCGGGTTCAGTACGACGGCCGGCAGAGGAAATTGCGACAGCTCGGGCGGGTCTGTCGGCAAGAGACCCGTATTGGGGCCGTTCACCGCCCGGTCCGCGGGCAACGGCCACAGCGCCCCCGAGTGCACATTGTCCGTCGGCAAGCTGACCGTCGCATGCAATGCCCCGTCCGGATCCAAAATCGCGTTCACACCCACGCCCGAGGTGACGACCGGGTTGGGCTGACGCAGCTTTGCGGGATCGACGCCGAACGTGATGCTGTGGTTCGTCATCGGATCCGGGTTCGTCCACTCGACGGTGTCCCCGACATGGACCGTTATCGTCTCCGGGAAAAAGCGCACAATCTCCGCGGTCTGAAATCCGCCTCCAGTCGCTGCAACCTGTCCAATGCCGGCGATCACTCGATGCGACACCGAGTCGTCTCGATCGCTATCGCCCCTATGGTCGATGTCCTCGACATCATGGTCAATATCTGAAAGCAAATGGTCACTCTGATGCGTCGCCTCTCGGTCATAGAACGCCTGATCGTGAGGAAGGAGCGCAAACGCCGCCAGAACGTGGATCGTTCCGTTCATGTATAGATGGGCCAGGCATACCAGCTTGAAGTTGCCAGGGGTCGGGAACTTTACTGTATAGGTGTTGCCGGGTGCCGGGGGGCAATTGGCTGGATTTCGACACAGCTCTCCGGAGTTCACATCATTGGGAGGCAAGCCGGGGAAGCTCGAGCCGCTCGGCGCCAAGAACATGGCGTCATTCGCGATCGTCGGCCGCACCGTGGCCGCCAGCAAAAAGGTAACGGTGTGGGGCTCGTCGCTGGCAAACGTCCAAGTGACGCTGTCGCCCTTATGAATCCATAGTTCGTTCGGCAGAAAGGCCCAGCCCTGGCTTCCCAAGTCATCGCTCTCGGCCCCGACGGTTGCATACCATGTCTTCGCCGCTGCGTCAGCCGCTAGCGGAAATATCGAAACCGCCAAGGTCAAGAACCCTCGGATCACGATTGAAGCCGCGGTCGATGTTTCCATTTTCCGAACCTGCTCCATGGTTCTCCCTCCCTCCGGACCGGCGCGTCGATTTCGGCTTGGCGTCAGCCCCTTTAGCCGTGCGATTACGACCATTGCGATCGGTGCGTCGAGCTTGCCTCGAAGCGAGGCGGAAGACTTTGCGGAGAGGTTGATTTATCGTTGAGGCGGGCTTGATAATTCATTTAGAAAATGCCGATCCCCTCGGGGGAACGAGCCATGGAGTTTGCCTTCGGCGAGCACTTGCTTGACGTCGACCGGCGCGAGTTCCGGCGGCGGGCCGAGCTGATCGCCCTCGAACCGCAGGTCTTCGATCTCCTGGTATATCTGGTGCGCAACCGCGACCACGTGGTCAGCAAGGACGAGCTGCTGGGCACAGTCTGGGGTGGGCGCATAGTATCCGAATCGACCCTGACCAGCCGCATCAATGCCGTACGCAAGGCTGTGGGCGATAGCGGCGAAGAGCAGCGTTTGATCCGCACTGTGCCGCGCAAGGGCATACGGTTCGTTGGCATCGTCCAGGAAGAGCCAACGTCCGCGCCGGCTTCGTCACCGGCGCCACGCCTGTCGATCGTGGTCCTGCCCTTTACCAATCTATCGCACGATCCGGAGCAGGAATATTTCGCCGACGCGATCACCGATGATCTGACAACCGACCTGACGCAGATTTCCGGAAGCGTTGTAATAGCCCGCAGCACGGCGTTCACCTACAAGGGCAAACCGATCGACGTGAAGCAGATCGGGCGCGACCTCGGTGTCCGCTATGTCCTCGAAGGCAGCGTGCGGCGGGCCGGCGAGCAGGTTCACGTCAATGCGCAGCTGATCGCCGCCGACAGCGGCGCGCACGTTTGGGCTGCACGGTTTGAGGCCAATCACTGGAACCTCGCCGAAGCGCAGAGGGAGATCACCGGCCGACTCGCTTGGACACTCAACCTCGAGCTCCTCGAGGATGTCGGCCGCCGCATCGAGCAGGAAAATACGATCGATCCCGACGCGCGGGATCTCGTGATGCTCGGCTGGACGTGGTGGCACCGGCCGCGATCCGCGGCCACGATGCGAGAAGCGCAGCGGGCTTTCGAGAGGGCCCTGGAGATCGATCCGCGTTCTGTCGATGCACGGGTCGGGCTCGCGCGGGTATTGACGGTCAATCTCCAGGGACATTTTGCTCCGCAAGCGAGGGCCGCCTTTCAACAGGAAGGGGTGCGCGCCGAACGGCTGCTCCTCGAAGCCATCGAGAGCGATCCGAACAATCCGCGGGCGCGTTCGACAATGGGGCGCCTCCGCCGGATTCAGAACCGCTTGGCCGAAGCGCGGATCGAATTCGAGACCGCGATCGTGCTCGACCCCAATGACTCCTTTTCACATGTGCAGCTGGCGGTCACATTGCTGTACTTGGGCGAGCCCGCTGCCGCAGTGCCCGAGGCCGAAACGGCCTTGCGCCTCAGTCCGCGCGATCCGCAGCTATGGGGGTATTACTGGCCATTGGGATCGGCCCGGCTGCTGTTGAATGAGGTGGATGCAGCGATAGAGATGCTGACCAGGGCTCGGGCCGCCAATCCACGGAACTGGCATAACCATTTCGTGCTCGCCGCGGCGCTGGGGCTCAAGGGCGATCTCGACGGAGCGAAGGCGGCGCTCGCCGGGGCGCTCGAGCGCAATCCGGGTGTCGCTTCGCTAGCCGGATACCGCGCCTTCCATCCCTGGGGCAATCCGCAGTACTGGACGCTGTTTGAAAAGACGGCGGCGGTCGGCCTGCGCCAAGCGAGATTTCCCGATAAGTGACAGCCCGCCCGTTTGATCCGGAGCTCGGACTAGGCGCACATCAACGATGGAGCGCCGGAATTTGCGAATACCATCGCACGCCCTGCCGTGTGCTGCGGCGGTGGCTGTCCGACGTGTTCATCGGGCGGCCGTGGGGCTCGCTGAGCCGACGAAGTTGCCGAACTGGAGCGCCGCGTGCGCGACATGCGTGCAGGCGCGACCACTCGCCGGGAGGTCCGTGAGATGACCGAGACGCCCTGGCAGTCTTATTCCCACGCCGCGCCAGAGCGGGATTATGTCGCGCTGCTCTCCTATTTGCCGCTCAACAGCGCTTGGTCTCTTCCACGGCTCGTCCTGTACTCCACCCGCATCCAGCGGCAACTGCGCACAAGCTCTGGCTTGATCGGCTATTCCTTGCGGGCGCGAGTCGCCGCCAAGCAGTTCTGGACACTGTCTGTGTGGGAGGACGCGGCAGACCTGCAAGCGTTCGTTGCCGCACCGCCGCATGTGGCTGTCATGACGGCGATGGCCCCACATATGGGCGCGACGCGCTTCGTGCGATGGAACGTGAAGGGTTCTGAGCTACCGCCTCGCTGGGACGACGCGTTGAGGCGCGGCTGATCCCCAGGGCCGGCTGGCGGTTGCAGCCCCGGAGCAACGCCCACGACCATGGGCGCGCGTTATTTTTTGTCTGCCGGCTCGCGCGAAAACCGAGCCCGCGCCGCATAATCACCGCTATGGAAGCTATTTTGCGATATTTAGGAAGTTAACCGCCGCTCCAGGCAGAACCGACACGGCGGCGATGCCCCCCATTATCAAAGCTTCGGGACGAAGGAGGAGAAACGGGTATGAAGAAGAGCGGGTCGGAGAAAAGCGAGTCTCCTTCTCAGCTGATAGACGCGAGAATCAAAGAGCTAGGCGACTAGCGGGCGAGATGCTCAGCCGACTCCGTGCCTTGGTCAAGGAAGCCGATCCCGAAGTCGTCGAGGAGTGGAAGTGGAGAGGGGTTCCGGTGTGGGAGCATGACGGAATTATCTGCACAGGCGAGACTTACAAGAACGTCGTGAAGATGACCTTCGCAAAAGGGGCGGCTCTGAGGGATCCTTCGGGCCTCTTCAACTCCAGTCTTGAGGGCAACACAAGGCGTGCCATCGACTTCCACGAGGGCGAGAAGATAGACGAGGAGGCGTTGAAGACTCTCGTTCGCGCCGCCGTGACCCTGAACAAGTCCACAGCCCAAAGCTAATCCACAGAATCAAACAGTCTGGTCCGGCGATCTCCATAGCGGTGAATCTGCCGTCAAACTGATCGGGGATGTTTCGCGGGGAATGGCCGCTTCTTACTTCGTCTTAGGCTGCAAACAGTTGATCGTAGGATAAGCCCCCCGGGTGGGGCAGAAAACCGAGCGTGCAAACGAGGCGCTTGACGATCTGGGCAGCGGCGCTCTGCGAGATACCGCCGTGTGCTAGTGTCGTGAGGTTCCGTACACCTGCCACGATACAAAGCCACCCGATCAAATTGGCCGCGCCCACCAAATCGCCGAGACCAAGCTCATATGCAATCTGTTTCCAAACAAAGACTTGCGGACAAGTTGCTTTATCGCTGAAGCGCGGTTGATAAATTGGAGAGGCGCCCGGCGCCCGGAACCCGAAGAGAGCGAAAGTGCAATTCTCCTTCGGCGATCATGTGCTCGACCTCGACCGGCGCGAACTACGGCGCAGCGGCGAGGTGGTTGCGCTACAGCCCCAGGTCTTTGACCTTCTAGTTTATTTGGTGAGGAACCGGGACCGCGTGGTCAGCAAGGACGATCTGTTGGCGGCGGTGTGGGGCGGCCGGATCGTCTCGGAATCGACGCTGACAAGCCGGATCAGCGCGGTGCGCAGGGCGGTCGGCGACGATGGCGAGATCCAGCGCTTGATCCGCACCGCGCACCGCAAAGGCCTTCGCTTCGTTGGCCACGTGACGGAGGCCCCAGCGCCGCCAAGGCCTCTGGCGGCTCTGCCCGACAAGCCATCGATCGCGGTATTGCCGTTCGCTAATATCGGCGGCGATCCGGAGCACGAATATTTCGCCGACGGCATAGTCGAGGAGATCATCACCGCGCTCAGTCGTATCCGCTGGCTCTTTGTGATAGCCCGCAATTCGAGCTTCACCTACAAGGGGCGGGCGGTCGACGTGAAGCAGGTCGGACAAGACCTCAATGTGCGATACGTACTCGAAGGCTCGGTACGCAAAGCGGGGCAGGGGGTGCGCATCTCTGCGCAGCTGATCGAGGCCGCGAGCGGGGCGCATCTGTGGGCCGATCGCTTCGACGGCTCGCTCGATGATGTGTTCGAGCTTCAGGATAAGATAGCTATCGATGTGGCCGGTATCATCGAACCGGCCCTGCAAGTCGCCGAAACCGCGCGCGTGGCGAAGCGTCCAACCGACGACCTCACCGCCTACGACCTCTACTTGCGCGCCTATGCGATGTTCTTCACCTCGGCACGGCAAATCCCCGATGCTCTGCGCCTGCTCGAACAAGCGATCGAGCGCGATCCGGGCTATGGGCCGGCGCTCGCCTGGGCGGCCGTTTGCTGTTTGCGGCTCTGCATGGACGGCCGCAGCGGCGATATCGAAGCGGACCGCCGCAACGGCGCAGAATACGCGCGGCGGTCACTCCAGGTGGCGGGCGACGACCCGGGTGTCTTTGCCAACGCCGCTCTTGCGCTGGCGTATTTTGGCGAAGACATCGGTGCGATGATGACCTTGGTCGATCGCGCGCTGGCCTTCAACCCGAGCTTTGCCCGCGGGTGGTATGTCAGCGCCTGTCTGCGGCTCTGGGCCGGCCAGCCCGAGGTTGCAATCGAACATGCCGAGGCTTCGCAGGCACTGAGCCCGCGCGCCCAAGTCGGTTTCTCTTTTACCATCATCGGCGGCGCGCATTTCTTTTGCGGTCGCTTCGGCGAGGCCGTGCCGAAGCTGCTCCTCGCGATCCAAGAGGACCCCGACTACCCGCCTCCCTATCGGTACCTTGCATCTTGCTATGCGCATCTGAGGCAGCTCGACGAGGCGCGGGACATCGTCCGCCGGCTTCGCGCGATTACGCCTCTCGTCCTGCCGAGCTACGATCAGATCCGCAACGCCGACCACCGCGAGCTATTGATCTCGGGGTTACGCTCGGCGGCCGGCGAAGCCTGTTGATCTGCTAGGCGGCATACAGCTGATCGTAAGATAAGCCCAAGGGCGGGCGCAGGAAACCGAGGGCTCGGACATCCTCATACCAATACCCGAAGGGTGAGGATCGGGAGAATGTGCCGCCGCCGATGACGCGGCAGATCCTTTGCAGCACCGATTCCGCCAATTCGGCGATTGCGGTTTTCGCCTGCACCGCGCGGAAGCGTCTGTCCCGGTCCTGCTCCATGGCGCGCAACATCCCCTCGTAAGCCTGCTGGATCAACCAACCTTCCAACTCGGCCTTGGACCATTCCACCCGCTCATAGGCCCGCAAGCTATCGCGGCGCGGCGCCACCTGCTGGCGCGCTGCTTCGAGGGCGACCTCCGTCACTCCGACGATGACCGAGGTAAAGCAGCACTGGGTGAGCCCGCCGGTGTTTTCCTGGATGAGCCGCAACTGCCCCGGCCACGCTATGCGAGCGACGGGGAATTCTTCGAACGCCATCGCGTGGCTTTGGGTCGCGGCCATGCCGTGGCCGTCCCATGCGGCGGTTAGGGTGACCCCCGCCGAGCCGCCCCACGGCACGTCCCGCATATCCAGGACAAACATGTCGGGGCCGGACTCCCCCTCCGGAACCGCCACAGTGATCATGTAGGAGGTGATCCCCGAGCCGCTGCCAAAGTTTTTCTGTCCGGTGAGCAGGTAGGCGCCGTCGGGCGGGCCGCGTCGCGCGCTGGCCCTGGTCCTCGCGATGTCGCCCGCGGTGCCGGGTTCGGAGGCAATGGTCCCCCACCAGGCTCCGGCGCAGACATTCCGGAAAATCGACCGTCGTTGCTCGTCCCACGCCTTGTCAAAGGGTGCCGGCGCCTCGCTGGTCGCCATCCAGAAATTCAGCACGGCCGGGTGCATCGCGCAGACCAGGGCAACCGAGGAGTCGCCATGTGCGAGCGTGCGCAGCATCTCACAGATCGGCCGCGCCGACGCGCGCACACTTTCCCAAATGCCGCCGTGGTCGACCGGAACGCCGGTCAGCAGAAACCCCGCCTCGCGCAATCGGGCGAAGTCAGCGGCGACCAGTTCCCGCCGCTGTTGGCGCTCACGCCGCTCCGCCGCAAAGTCCGCGGATATCGCGCGGAGGTTTTCATAGACGGTATCGGCATCCATCGCGATCTCTCCCTAGGTTGCTTCCGCGGCCGCTCTCGACGGCCGGAGCATACCGCCGACTTCGGCCAAAGACTTTGCCGGAACCCTGATTTTTTCCTGAGATGAGCTCGACAATTTGCCGAGAAGACCGTCGTCGGATCGGCCCGAGGGGCCGAAGCGGGGTTTCGCTTTTGCTGTGCGTTGATCGGCAGGAACGGCGGCGAGGCGGCAAAAGAACGCCGGCGGGCTTCACGGCTAATACCCTTCAACACTTCTGACGACGAAAACAGGGGTGCTCGTCCCGGGGATAGTGCGAGTTAGGTTGATATTGAGCACCGCTCGAAGGTCGTCACCATCCCCCGCATCAACGGTCACTTTGCAATACCCGTCTCCGACATCCGCGGGCGCCAGGAAGATGGAGCCGATCGTGACCGCGGTGCCGGGAAGAACAGAAACCGGCGGGGCCGGGTTCAAGGGCGGGGGAGAGGGGCAGGACGCGCCGGTGCACGTGAGAGGGTCACCATTATCATCGAGGATCGCGAGTCCGACATAGAGCGTCTTCTGGCTGACATTGACAGCGTTATAGTTGAAGGTGTCTCCTCTCAGCGGGGCCGTGTAGAGGGTAACGCGGCGATCGTCGGCTCGCGCCGCGCAATCGCTCCAGTAACGAGAAATAAGCTGGCTATCGCCAGCATCGTTTGAGTATGCGTCATCGCTTTTCTCCCTTCCCGACCGGCGAGCGAATTTCGGGGCGGTGCCGGAGCCAGACCCCTCGATCTCGACCACTGCGATCGATCGGCCGAGGATGGCCTGGATCCCGGCCGAAGACTTTGCGAAAAGCCTGATTCTTTCCTAAGATACCCCTTGGGTTTCGCCGAGAACGCCCTGCCTCGATCGGCTGCGGGGGCGCGGGTTTGCAATTTCGCTTCGGCAATCATCTGCTCGATCTCGACCGCCGCGAATTGTGCCGCAGCGGCGAGCCTGTCGCGCTTGAGCCGCAGGTCTTCGACTTGTTGGTCCATCTCGTGCAGAACCGCGATCGTGTCGTCAGCAAAGATGAGCTGCTTGAATCGGTATGGGGCGGCAGGATCGTTTCGGAATCGGCTCTGACCAGCCGGATAACCGCGGTGCGCAAGGCGATCGGCGACACCGGCGCGGCTCAGCATCTGATCCGAACCGTCCCGCGCAGGGGCATCCGGTTCATCGGAGACGTGCGCGAAGAGCGGGAGGCCGCGCCGGCATCATCACCCGCGTCACGGCTGTCCATCGTCGTTCTGCCGTTTGTGAACCTATCGAGGGATCCGGAGGAGGAGTATTTCGCTGACGGCGTGACCGAGGATCTGACCACAGATCTCTCTCGGATCGCCGGAGCGCTCGTCATCGCCCGCAGCACGGCCTTCACCTACAAGGGGAAGCCGGTCGATGTGAAGCAGCTGGGTCGCGAGCTCGGCGTCCGATATGTCCTTGAAGGAAGCGTGCGCCGCGCCGCCGACCAGGTTCAGGTTAATGTGCAGCTGATCGACGCTGAGAGCGGCACGCATGTGTGGGCCGACCGGTTCGAAGCCGATCGAACGAGCCTGGCGCAAGCACACAGCGAGATCACCGGGCGCCTCGCCTGGGCGCTCAACCTCGAGATCGCGAGGGATGTCGGCCGACGCATCGAGCGCGAAAATCGGACCGATCCCGCGGCTCAGGACCTCGTGATGCTCGGCTGGGCATGGTGGCATCGGCCGCGATCCGCGGCCGCGATGCAGGAGGCGCGGCGCGCCTTCGAACGGGCACTCGAAATCGATCCGGGGTCGATCGATGCGCGGGTCGGCCTCGCGCGAGTGCTGACCGTCGAGCTGGTCGGGAATTTCGCGCCACGACCGAATACCGATTTTCAGCAGGAAGGCGAGCGCATCGAACGTTTGCTGCTCGAGGCCATCGAAGGCGACCCGAACAACCCGAGGGCGCGAGCGACGATGGGTCGCCTCCGCTGGGTTCAAAACCGGTTAGCCGAAGCCCGGATCGAATTTGAGACGGCGATCGCTCTCGACCCCAACGACTCCTTCGCGCATGTGCAGCTGGCCTTGACGTTGCTTTTTTCGGGCGACCCCGCAGCCGCGATCCCCGAGGCCGAAAAGGCCATAAGGCTCAGTCCGCGTGACCCGCAACTGTGGGGCTACTACTGGCCGTTGGGTTTCTGCCGGCTGCTTCTGAATGAACCGGGTGCGGCGATCGAGCTGCTGACCCGGGCGCGGGCCACCAACCCCCGGAATTGGCTGATCCACTTCCTACTCGCCGCAGCGCTCGGATTGCGAGGGGATGTTGATGGGGCGAAGGGGGCGCTCGCCGAGTCGTTAAAGCGTAATCCCGATGTTGACTCCCTCGCCGCATACCGTGCCTTCCGTCCTTGGGGCTCACCCCAATACTGGGCGCTGTTCGAGGAGTCCGCGGCGGTGGGCCTGCGTCGCGCCGGCCTTCTGGACGAGGCGTCCGAGCGTGACCGCGTGCTGGTGACAGTATTGTTCACCGACATCGTCGATTCGACGCGGCGCGCAGCCGAGATCGGCGACCGCGCCTGGCGTCTTCTGCTCGATCGGCACGACGATGCCATCCGCCGGGAACTCGCACAGTTTCGCGGTCGCGAGGTCAAGACACTGGGCGACGGCTTTTTGGCGACTTTCGATGGCCCCGCCCGCGCTGTCCGCTGCGCAGCGGCGATCATAGACCGGGTGCGCCCGCTCGGCATCGCGGTCCGTGCCGGGCTCCATACCGGCGAGGTCGAGACCAAGCGAGACGAGGTCGGCGGCATCGCCGTTAACATCGCGGCGCGCATCGCGGAACTCGCCGGCGGCGGCGAGATCCTCGTCTCCGGCACCGTGCGCGACCTCGTCGCCGGCTCCGGGTTAGCCTTCGATGATCGCGGCGATCACGCGTTGAAGGGTCTGCCGGAGCCGATGCGCTTGTACGCTGCCAAAGTGTAGGTTGGCTCCCGCGAGGAGGCGCTCTGTCGGAGGGCGGCGCAGGCGACGCTCGTCGCGAAGGCTCGCGACGAGCCCGGATATATCGATGGTCACCGCGGCAATCCGAGTTCGTAGTAAAGCGGCGCGCTGTGATCAGCGGATCTGAATCGTTCCTTGGGCCGAGCGGCGCAATCCCTGCCAATCGCCAAGAGGCGATCCGCAAGGCCGACCGCGTTGCCGCACCGTAGCCGGTCCAGGCGCTCGCGAACCCCCACCGTCACCGCCGCCGTCATGCTTTCGCCGGTGAGCCTTGCCAGTTCCCGC
>Ga0306921_10007458_pt1 | contig 11497 bp, 9 predicted proteins | sample sta12Cox44000080_FD_203760 | JGI IMG/M metagenome (GOLD analysis project Ga0306921, IMG submission 203760) | Lab enrichment of tropical soil microbial communities from Luquillo Experimental Forest, Puerto Rico - statoxic.12C.oxic.44.000.080 (v2)... | ecosystem: Environmental > Terrestrial > Soil... | reverse complement strand
CCTCAATGCCGCTTGCCTACTTGTCGAGCCAGACGTCTTCGAAGCGGGAGCCATTGTAAATGCTGTTGGCCATGCTGATCAGACTGTTGACGTATGGCCGCCGGCAGGTGACGCCGGGCACGTACAAGATGTCCGGGCGCGCGTCTTCTTCGATCAGCTGCTTCTCGATTTGCCAAACCAGCTGCCGCCGCTTGCCTGCATCGGGTTCCCGCGATTGCCGGTTGATCAGCTCGTCAACCGACTTGTTGCAATATCCGGTGTAATTGCGCAGCGCGCCGCATTTATAATTTTCGTAGAATTGCGCATCGGGATCGTCGACCTCGCTCTCGGTGACATTAAGCCCGACCTTAAAATCCTTGCGCATCAGACGCGGATACCATTGCGTCGTGTCCACCGGTTCGAGCTCGCCGTCGACATAGATCTCCCTCAGCTGGTCGATCAGGATCAAGGCGGGGTCGCGCCAGGGGGGCACATTGCGCGCTGCGACGGTGACGGCGAGGCGGTTGTCGGGGCCATAGCCGATTTTCTGCATGATCTGCCGCGCTTCGGCGCGCCTCCGCGCAACATCGGGGCCGTACCCGGGCAGCGTTTTCAGCATCTCGGCCGGCATGCCCCACAAACCCTGTGGCGGCGGCTCCATCGGGCCGCCGATCGCGCCCTGCCCTTGGCCGATGATGTCGATGAACGTCTGGCGGTCCAGGGCCAGCGTCATCGCGTGCCTGAGATTAGGGTTGTCGAAGGGCGCCACCGCGCGGTTCACGATCAGGTTACGGCTGCCATTAACCAGGTAGCTGTCGCAGATCACATCCGGAACCTCTTTTTTGACGTCCCGGAGCTGCGGGAACGTGACACCGAAGTAGACGTCGGCCTGGCCGACGATGAAGCTCAAGAGCCGCGTCGAGGTATCCTTGACGATCGCCCATTCGATGCCCTCGAGATAAGGTCTGCCGGGTTTCCAGTAATCGGGGTTCTTGGTGACACGGATGACTTCGTTCGGCTTGAATTCGACAAACTTGAACGGGCCGGTACCGATCGGATGGAGGCGCATGTCGCGCGCCGGCACGTGACAGGGATAAACGGGCGACCATCCTGATGCCAGCAGCGTCAGAAACGAGGGTTGCGGCCGCTTGAGGTGAAAAGTGACCTCGAAATCGCCGTTCGTCGTTGCGGCATCGAGGTTGTCGTACCAAGATTTGCGCGGGTTGATGCGCAGCTTGTCGTTCCCTTTGCCGGTCAGCAGATCCCAGGTGCATTTGACATCGCTGGCCGTGAACGGCTGACCGTCATGCCACTTGACGCCGCGGCGCAGCGGCATCGTCAGCTCGGTGCCCTCTTCATTCCAGCTCCACCCCGTCCCCAGATCCGGAACGATCGACTGCGGGCTGTTCTGCGCGACCTCTTGGTCGAACATGACCAGATTATTGAAGACCCCCATCATTGGCCGGTTGACGGCGAGCGTCGACTCTTCGAGCATCGACATGCTCGCCGGACTGTCGAAATGGCCCGCGTGCAGGAAGCCGCCTTGTTTTTGCGCAGTGGCCGATCCACTGGCAATCAGCGCAGCCGCTAGCGCTGCCGCTCCTGCGAATTTGCGCGAAATTCGCTTCATTGCGGCCCCATTTTCGGCAGGCGGCGTAGGATGGGTTGAGCAGCGCGAAACCCATCATCCTGCACCAAGTGGTGGGTTGGCTGGCGCTTAACCCACCATACGAAACCAAAGGTCCGCAAGTGCGTAAGCGTCATTTGTCGAGCCAGACGTCTTCGAAGCGCCAGCCGGTGTAGACGCTGTTGACCATCGAAACGCAGCCTTTGACGTAAGACTGGCGGCAACTTACCACGATGGCGGACTCGAGCGTAGTTTGCAGGCTGGTAAGAGGGAACCCGGCACAACGCCGGTTATGCTCACCGGGAACTTGATGCGTCGTGCCGCGCCCCAGTCGGTCAGCTCGATCTCCGGCGCCAGATCGTCGCTTGTCTCGGGTGCCTGCATGGGTCGCTTCAACGAGGACACCGTGGAGGCCAGAAGGTGCGCGGTGCGCGCCAGCGATAGTTGGGCGGAAAGCGCCGCGCCTGTGACCTTCCGGACTAAAAGCGCGCGAACGACCGCGGCTGCCACCAAGTATCCGGTCGCTTGATCAAGGGCCTGGACCGGCAAGGGGCATGGCTTTTCGAGCCCTTCGATGCGCATTCCTGCATCGGCGATACCCGCGCTCATCTGCACAAGGCTGTCGAACCCGCGGCGCTTCGCCCAAGGCCCGGTCCAGCCGTAGGCGTCGAGACAAACATCGATCAGTCCTGGATTAAGCTGCCGCCGTTCATTCTTGCCGAACCCGAGTCCTTCGAGGGCGCCCGGGCGATAGCCATGAACCAGAATGTCCGCAGTTTGCAGGAATTCGGCGAACCGACCGCGGTCGTCGGCGTCGTGCAGGTCAAGCTCAGCGCACCGTTTGCCAATCGTCACTTCGGGGATCACCCCTGGTTCGTCCCAGCTCGGCGGATCGATGCGCAGAACGTTCGCTCCGAAGGCCGCCAAGAATCTCGTTGCGACCGGACCATTCAAAGTACGCAACCGAAAGTTCGAATCCGTCTTCCTCCGCCAACGAGTCCGTCACAGCGGGGTTCCTCGGACGCTGTCAGCCAAAGTCGCGGGCTGTGGCGCCGGTCCGGGCCTCGTTTTCGAAATCTTTAAAATCGAGCTCTTGAAGTTCGCCGCGTAATAAATCGTGGGTCCCAAGTCGCCCGCGCTGCCAATTCTGCATTTCCCTGATGACGCGCGCTTTCTGGCTTATCGGCCGCACCACTGGCGACGTCGAGCGTCTTCGCCGCGCGATAGATGCCCGCGTCCTGACCGGCGCGTTCGGAAAATTACCGTGGAAGTCACGGCACATCCTGATCCAGGACGAGGAGACGTACAGAGCTTTGGCAGTCGCCTCGCGCGAGGCGTCACCGGTGTCTCGACCCCGCCGAGCCAACGCATCTTGATCGGCAGGCGGTGCCGTCCTTCAACGACGGCTTTGATCGTAGGGTCCCAATCGCTGGCGGCGTAGAACGCGGCCTGCACTGTCCCGAGGCTGTGGCCCTGGAGGATGATGGATCGGAAGCCGAGCGCCTTCGCGGTAACGACGGCAGCCTCGATGTCTTGACGCACATCGAAGAAGTTATCGGTGTTCACATGCTCGTCGTGCTGTCGCGTGCTGATTGCTGAGAGCCGTATCCTCTGGCCGACAGGGCACGACCGATCACCCGTAACGGGAGCGAGGCAAGATTGCCGCCGCTACCATGCACTTGCACGATTATCGTGATGTCGGTCGGCGGTATTCCCTCCGGTTGCCAGAGCGCAGCCTGGATCCTGAACCCATCTATCGCTTTGATCGACAGAAACCGCAGCGAAGCGCCTGGCAGCGGCTCCATGTCGTCAGGGAGGCTGTCAGGTGGACGAGCGGCTTCGTACTCGATGCTCGCAGCGATCTGGGCCATGCTTACCGCTCCACCAAGGTAGCCAGGGAATAGGTCAGCAGGAGACAAGCATGAAGTCCCTCGCCTTCCAACAAGTTGACGTCTTTACCGCCGTCCCCTTCAAAGGCAACCCGGTCGCGGTCGTTCTCGACGGTGACGCTCTGCCGGGCGAGCAGATGCAGTTGATCGCGGCCTGGACCAACCTCTCTGAGACGACGTTCGTCTGCGCGCCGGCCGACCAGCGAGCTGACTACCGTCTGCGGATCTTCACGCCCAGAAGGGAACTGCGGTTCGCGGGCCATCCTACGATCGGGTCGGCGCACGCCGTGTTGCGCAGCGGCTTCAAGCCGCGGTCGGCTGGCCGGCTGGTGCAGGAGTGCGGCAAGGGTCTGGTCAACATCAAGATCGACGGCGAGCGGTTGTTCCTCGCGCTTCCAGAGCCTGAATTTCGTAAACCGACCAAGTCTCATCTCGATGCGGTCGCCGACGGTTTGGGCGTCTCCGGGGCCGACGTTCAGCGCGCAGCGATCATAGATGTCGGACCCGTGTGGTTCACCGTTCAACTGGCGGGCGGTGACGCCGTCAGAGCCCTCGCGCCTGACATGGACAAGCTCGCGGCGCTGAACTCGATCGGCATCACAGGGGTCAACGTGTTCGGCCTCTACCCTGTGAAGTCGGGCGCCGACCTGGAGGTGCGCTCGTTTGCGCCAGGCGATGGCATTCCTGAAGATCCGGTGTGCGGCAGCGGTAACGGGTGCGTCGCTGCGCTCGTCCGCCGGGACGGCGTTCTGAAAGCGCGCTCATACGTAGCCTGCCAGGGCCGCTGTGTCGGGCGGGACGGTCGGGTCGCGATCGAGTTCGACGACGACACGATCTGGCTCGGAGGCCATGCCGTGACCTGCGTCGACGGTTCGTTGAAGATCTGATGGCGTTGCCGGCGAGCGTCTCCAATTGCCCCACACCTGCCGTTCGCGATATCCGTCGGGATCGGCTCAATTGGGTGGATTCCGAGCATTCCCGATTTGCCCGGCCCGTGATGCCCATGCTGTCGTAGCGGTCATTGACCGGCTGAAGCCACGACACCCCGACATTGCGCCTATTTATGCGCCGCCGCTGGTAGCTCAACGGGCAGAGGTCTATGGTCATCCACGAGGGGCCGCTCTCCAGAGCCGAGGATCAGCGCATGGACGTAGCGACGTGGCTGAAGAGCTTGGGCCTTGAGCGCTATGTGCCCGCGTTCTCCGACAACGATGTCGATGCCGAGATCCTATCGAAGCTAACGGCTGACGACCTGATCGGCCTGGGCGTGACCTCGATCGGCCATCGCCGCAAGCTGCTCGATGCCATCGCCACGTTCGGCGCCGAGGAACCTGTCACCACGGCAACGGCGGTACCCCACGATGCCCCGGCACCGGCCGATGCCGAGCGTCGCCAGCTGACGGTGATGTTCTGTGATTTGGCCGGCTCGACGGCGCTTTCGTCCCGCCTCGATCCGGAGGATCTGCGCGAGGTGCTCGGCTCCTATCACGCCGCCGTCGCCGAGGAGGTCGCCAAATTCGACGGCTACGTCGCCAAGTATATGGGCGACGGTGTTTTGATTTATTTCGGCTATCCGCAAGCCCACGAAGACGATGCCGAGCGGGCGGTCCGCACGGGACTGGCGCTCGCCGAGCGTATCGCGAAGCTGGAGAGCGGATCGGGGGTGCTGGGGAGCCGCATCGGCATCGCCACCGGCTTGGTAGTTGTCGGTGATCTGATCGGCACCGGCGACGCGCAGGAGCGCGGCGTGGTCGGCGAGACGCCAAACCTTGCCGCCCGCTTGCAAGCAATGGCTCCGGCGAATGGGGTGATGATCGCCGAGGCCACACGTCGACTGCTGGGCGATCTCTTCGAGTATGGCGATCTGGGCAGCACCGAGATCAAGGGCTTGGATGCGCCTGTCGCGGTCTGGCAGGTGCTGCGGCCAAGAGCGGTCGCGAACCGCTTTGAGGCATTGCGGTCCGCATTGCCAACCCCCCTCGTCGGGCGCGACGCAGAGATGGAGCTGCTGCTGCGCCGTTGGGCGCGGGCCAGGGAAGGCGAAGGACAGATCGTGCTGATTTCCGGCGAGCCTGGCATCGGAAAGTCGCGCATCACTGCGGCATTACAGGAGCGGCTCCAGAGCGAAGCGCATGTCCGGCTGCGCTATTACGGCTCACCCCACCATCGCGACAGCGCGCTCCACCCGTTTATTGCCCAATTAGAGCACGCCGCCGGGTTTTCGCCTGAGGATACGCTCGCAGGGAAGCGTGATAAGCTTGCCGCCTTGCTCTCTCGATCGGGCAACAGCACGCCCGAGACCCTGGCGGTGCTCGGCGACCTGCTGGGATTGCCGAGCGAAGCGCCGCTACCTTCGGAGCCTCGGCAAAAACGCGAATTGGTCCTTTCCGTATTGGTCGGGCAGTTGGAAGGGCTCGCGGAACGCCAACCGGTGCTGCTCGTCCTCGAGGACGCGCATTGGATCGACTCGACTTCGCTCGAATTGTTGGAACGCATTGCTGAACGGGTGACGCGACTTTCGGCGTTGATGGCGGTCACCTTCCGCCCGGAGTTCGAGCCGCCCTGGACCGGACAGGCGCAGGTGACTGCGCTTACCATGAGCCGGCTTGGTCGGCGCGATGCATCAACTCTTATCCGGCAGCTGACCGGCGGCAAAGCGCTGCCGGCCGAGATCCTTGATCGCATCGTCGAGCGCGCCGACGGCATCCCGCTCTTCATAGAGGAGCTGACGAAAACGCTGTTGGAAGGCGGCGTGCTGCGGGAGGAGGAAGACGGGCGCTATGTGTTCACTGGCCCAGCGCCGTCGGTGGCGATCCCGTCAAGCCTGCAGGACTCGTTGATGGCTCGGCTGGACCGACTCGCCCCAGTAAAAGAAGTGGCACAGGTCGGTGCGGCAATCGGCCGCGAATTTTCATATGAGTTGCTGGCTGCAGTGGCGCACCGCACGGACAACCAGCTTCGCGATGCACTTGATCAGCTTGTCGCTGCCGGGCTGCTCTTCCGCCGTGGCGTCCCGCCGCAAGCATCGTTTGTATTCAAGCACGCCCTTGTCCAAGACGCCGCTTATGGCGCCTTGTTGCGGGGCCGACGCCAGGAGCTGCATGCAGCTATCGCGACCGCGCTCGAGCAGCGGTCTGTTAGCCATCCGGACCAAGCAGCATCGGTAGGAGAGCGCGCCGGACTGCTGGCCTATCACTGGCTTAAGGCAGAGGCCTGGGAAAAGGCGCTGAGCTACACATTGCGGGCAGCCGAGCAGGCTGGCAAACTTTATGCTCGCCCCGAGGCGATCAGCCATTACTGGCAAGCCCTCGATTTGTTGGACCGGCTGCCGGACAACGCCGAGCAGAATCGGGTCCGTGCTGATGTAACCCTGGCGCTGATTTGGCTGCCGGGTAGCATGCGGGACGAAGAAGCCAAAGCGCGGATGTTGCGGCACGTCGATCAAGCTCTTGCGGAGGCGGAGACGGCTGGGCGCGCAGCGATCGTTGCGAGGCTGCAAGCGGCCAAGGGCCAACTCTTGTTGGATGAGACCCTCCTTGCGGACAGCCTTGAGCGTGCTGAAGTCTCCGGAGACGCTCTCACCCAAGCTTTTGTCGCATGGCGGTACGGGAACTATCTGGCGGCGCACGATTGCTTCGAGACAGCGCTCGGCCATATCGCTCGGGCGATCGACATCCTAGGCGCACAAGGAGAATGGCTCCAGCAAGCACAGGTAATGGCCGGGCCTGGGCGGTGTTTCTACGCTCGTGCGGGAAAGCTCGAGGAGTCGCTCGCATATGCTGCCCGCGTGCGCCAGCTGGGGGATAGCCTTGGTGATGCCTCGCTGCGGGCCTGGCGCGCGGCGGAAGCCGAGCCGTACTTTTACAAGGGACTTTGGGACGAGGTGATTCGCATTGCAGAAGAGTCACTGCCGATAGCTTGGGAAATTCGCGAGTGGAACCTGGTTCTCTGGTCCTCAGCCTGGCTGGCTATTGGTTATCTTAAACTGGCGCGGACTGCCGACGCGAAACGGGTCCTCGATCGGGCGCTCAAAGAGGTGCCCACGCGCGCCCTTGGAACCAGCGCATATGCGATGCCATATCCGCAGATCGCACTTGCCCAGCTCCACCTAGCGGCGGGCGACCTTGGCCAGGCTTTAAATGTAGCCCGCGAGGCGCTCAGCTCATCGAAGCTGACCCGTGCCCCGCTCGAGGAAGGCGCCGCTCACCGCGTCCTGGGGCAGGTCTACGAGGCCATGGGCAATCGCGCCGAGGCCGACGCCGCTTTCCGCCGCAGCATCGAGGTGCTTGAGCACATCCAATCGCCCCCAGAGCTGGCTCAGACGCTCCTTGCCTACGGACGTTTCCGGCGAGGCGACAACAATCTGAAGGACCGCGCGATGATCGAACGCGCCCTCAACCTCTTCGAGGAGATGGACGCCACGGGCTGGATCGTGGAGGCGCGCGCCGCGCTGGCTGCTGCTTGACAGACTCTGATTAGGCCGCGGCGCGCGGATGCTGTCAATACTCCAAGCCTTCGAGTTTCTTACCAAGCCAGTCGATTTTTGACCTGATCAGGGAGGGCAGCTCCGACAGCTGTCCGCTGCAACGGACTTACTGAAAGAGGCGAAGGCGCTGTCGAAGAGCTCGACGATCCGATCCGAAGCCGAGGATCAGCGGATGGACGTAAGGGCACGGTGCAGAGCTTGGCTTGGCAGATTGTGATCGCGTTATCAGGCTCGGCTGAGCCCCGAAGGACGGTTCATATCAGCGGCTCCACTGACATAACGAAATGTCCGCTCCCGAGACGACCCGACCCTCCGCCGGCGAGGTCGTGAAGGCCCGCAGTGGGTCGGTTTGACTCGTTGGACCTATGACAGGCGAACGACGGGTTTCGGCGCATTGCGGTCACTGCGTCGTGATAGTTTTTAGCAAACGCGCTTTCGGACAACAGTCTTACGCGACTACACGGGAGCCAGCGATTTTCGAACCCGAAGCACGGTCGCGTCGTTCGGCTCCGACGCAATGCTGAAGCCAAACTTTCGGCACATACTCAGCATCGGCTTGTTCTCGTGCAGCACCAACCCGACCAGTTCACTGATGCCGGATTGCTGTGCGACCTCGATTAGTCGAACCAAAAGCAGTTGCCCAACGCCACGCCCATGCCAGTCGCTGCGCACTGCAACGGCAAACTCTGCGCTCCGCCGGCCTGGATCGGCGGAATAGCGCGAGACTCCCAGCGTCATGCCGTCGTGCTGTGCCACCAGTGCCATCTCGCGACTATAGTCCAAATGCGACAGGCGGGCTGCGAGGGCGTGCTTTAACTCGCGCATCGGAGTAAAGAAGCGCAGGCGCACATCCTCTCGGCTCATGTGCGCGAAAAGATGCTGCAGCGCGGGTTCGTCTTCCGGCAGTAAGGGGCGCAGCGCGATTGGCGTACCGTCGAGCGTTATGCCGGTGCTTTCAAGTTTTTTGTCGGGCATCGGTCTCAGCGAAATGGGTAGGCCGCTCGACTGCTCCGTCTTTGATCCACGTCATGAAGCGGCGGTTAAGTCGGAAACTCGCAGCACATTGAGACTGCAAGAACCGCCGCTGAAACTCGGGCCGAGGACGATCCCCGGCCCGGCTCATTCGCGTCAAGCGGCTTTCAACAGGCCCAGCTGCTGGAGCGCTGTGGCGCCATCGTCGAGACCGACCTCTTCCACGATCTTGCCATTCTCGACACGGAGTACGGTTGTCCCGGTGAATCGCATCTTGCGACCGGACGCCGCCGGAAGAGAGCCGATGAGGAAATCGCTGAACGCCGGCCCGGTGTGCGTCCCGCCACCCTCCCACCGGCCCACGACGTAGTCACCCTCGGCGATGAGGTCGGCCGCGCCCCAGAAGTTAAGGTCCGGGAACGCCGCACGGAATCCTTCCATGAAATAGCGCACGTCCTCGCGACCGTGACGTGGAGCATGCAGCGAATATTGGAGGAGCATGTCGGGGGCGGCGAGTTCGTCGATGATCTCAGGATTCCAAGGATTTCCCCAGAACCCCTCGAACCAACGACTGACAATAGCCTTGTTGTCCTGTTCGCGTGACATGGGATCGACCCTCCGCTGTGGCTGAAGACATCTCCGCCTTCCAACAGGGTGGTCTCTACCTCCGCGGTCGGCGCCAGTTATATCCGGATCTTGCGCTCTGATTCGGCGGTTTTCGGGGGCCGTCGCTTCGTCACCCTAATCTTCGGCGAAGAACCGCCGCCAATAGCCTCATCGCTGGGAGCTTCCGGTCCCGCGCCGATGAAATCGGGGACGCGTAAAGGGTTTTCGGCGAAGAGCGGCATCACGCGGGCTCATCGCCTGGGCCCTGTCATCGACACCAAACCATGCTCGCGAAACCGACCGTGGATGCGGCGCAAGTTTGCGACGTAACGGTCATGCTCGGTGCCATACGCGTCTGCCGCCGTATATTGCAGCGTGGGCTCGGGGTCAAACGCGGGCTGTGAGGGAACAGCGCCTCGAAGTCGCTACAACGTGAACGACTGCATTGGTCGACATGAGAAGAACCGGCACCGCCGCGGCACAGCCGGTCAATCGCCAACAGCGGAAGTGTTTACAGACAGGTCGGCACTCCGGTTAGTGCCAGATGCGGTGCTGACTACTAGCACCGCCATGGTTCCGCGCGACGGAATGCGGGAATGTGCTCGTGGCAATCGGCCCGGGCTGCAACCAGCGACGCGAACTTTCGCCATGACAGAACGCGTGGAACATCGCCGCGCCCACAAAGCGACGGCGGATGGGCGCTGCCTTGTCTAGCGGGACCAAGTTCGCAGGTCTGCCAGTTCACGGGACGTTCGTGACGCCGCCACAAGGAGAAGCTCAGTCAATATCCCCGCAGCGCCCGTCGCAGTACTCGGCTCGACTGAGCCCGGGCGCGCCGGTATCGATCAACCGCTCCAGTTGAACTGGTGCAATGTCCCCGAATCTCCTTGCCACTGGCGCAGCTTCGGATCAGACCACCGGCTACCCTTGCTGCTGGCCAAGTCCATGCTGGCAAACTGAAATGCGGCTTGGGCCGCCGCACCTTCCACCCGCGTCGGCTTTCCGGTCTGATCCTTCAGGGGAGTCAGCGTCGCTTGTCCGAAACTTCCGACCCTGAGGAAAGGCGACTCGCCCCATCCGATCTCGATTGTGGTCGTCTCGGTGGGCAGCCAGCTACTGATTACGGCACCCCACAGTCCTTCGAACAGGCCACCCTTTTTTCCTGAAAAGATCGCCTCCAACTCGCGACGCTGCTCGGCATTTGCACTGTCGCCGATGTACAAACGAGCCGTTCCCTGGCCGCCAAAGAAATTGCCTGGCCATTCCGCCGTGAAAGCGACCTTGGTTCCGCCGAGATCGATGCCGTCGGAATTGCCGCGCTGAATGTCGAAACCAAGTGCGCCACCGCACCAGCCTTGGTCAGGCGTCCCCTCCGGACCAAGCCAGCACGGGCACAACATTTTACAACTGCAGAGCTCCACGCTCCGCCCAGAAAGCTGCCAAGCCATCGCCTTTGCCTCCTTCTGTTAATCTGCCCTCCGCCGAAAGTATCGCGCGAGAGACGCATCGCTTTTCGAACATCCCTCCAAAACGCCCCAGGCACAACAGGCGCGTCGGTGACCCGGCGTAGAACAGCCCACGTCAGGCGGCGTCCGGTTCGGGTCAAAGGCAGTAAAACTCGTAGTGAGCATATATTCTCCGAATTGCCCCGGATAGCGGATATGGTCGAGCGCGCCGACAGTCACCGGGCTGCCTGAGACTGCAGCTGGGTATTGCGCATTTGGGCTAATAAAGCTGCGTCACCTTGCGACCCACTTTGCTTGAGCTGGTGCGCCCGTTGGACGGGGGTTACTTCGCGACAGACTGCGGTAGAGAAGAAAGTCGTCGTCCCGCTGATATTCCACTCGACTTCGCCGCCAAAACGAGCATTGCTGTGGGTGTTGACGGCCTCCTTTCTGGTCGCCGCCCCGCCTGGCCCAATGCGCCGGGCTTGTGGTG
>Ga0306921_10007457_pt1 | contig 11498 bp, 10 predicted proteins | sample sta12Cox44000080_FD_203760 | JGI IMG/M metagenome (GOLD analysis project Ga0306921, IMG submission 203760) | Lab enrichment of tropical soil microbial communities from Luquillo Experimental Forest, Puerto Rico - statoxic.12C.oxic.44.000.080 (v2)... | ecosystem: Environmental > Terrestrial >... | reverse complement strand
CGGCTTTCAGCTGCCGCGCGAGCGGCAGGTTGAATTCCGGCGCATCGATGCCGACGAACACATCGGGTCGCGCTGCGGTGAAGCGCCGCCGCAGCGCGCCGCGCAGCCGCAGCAGCCGCGGCGCGTGCCGCAGGACCTCGGTGAGTCCCATGACGGCGAGCTCCTCGGAGGCTGCCCACGCCTCGCAGCCCTGCGCGATCATCTTCGGGCCCGCGACCCCGAAGCAGTGCAGCGCGGGCGTGCGCTCGCGCAGCGCCGCGATCAGCGCCGCGCCGAGCTGATCTCCCGAATGCTCACCCGCCACGACGCCGACGCGCAGCGGCGGCGGCGCCGCGGCCGGCCGCCCGTCGAGTGCGCTCATCGCACCAGGCTGCGGGTGGAGGAGCGGATGAAGTCGACGAACGCGCGGATCTCGGCCCGCTCCTGTGCGAGCGGCGCGAGCTGCGCGAGCGCCTCGGAGAGCTTCATCTCCGAGCGGTACAGCACCCGGTAGGCTTCGCGGATGTGGCGGATCTGCTCGTCGGTGAAACCGCGCCTGCGGAGACCTTCCACGTTGACACCGTGCGGCACGGCGGGATTACCCGCTACCATCACGTAGGGCGGGACGTCACGCGAAAGGATCGCGCCGCCGCCGAGGAAAGCGTGTGCGCCAATCTTGGCGAACTGATGCACGGCGACGAGCCCGCCGAGGATCGCCCAGTCGCCCACCTCGACGTGTCCACCCATCGCGACGCTGTTGGCGAACACGGTGTTGTTGCCGATCAGGCAGTCGTGCGCGACATGCGCGTAGGCCATGAACAGGTTGTCGTCGCCGATGCGCGTCACGCCCTTGTCGTGGGTGGTGCCGCGGTTGATCGTGCAGCTCTCGCGAAAGATGTTGCGGTCGCCGATCACCAGCTGGGTGGGCTCGCCGCGATACTTCTTGTCCTGCGGCGCATCGCCGATGGAGGCGAACTGGAATATGCGGTTGTCGGCGCCGATGGTGGTCGGACCATTCACCACCACGTGCGGCCCGATGACGGTACGCGGCCCGATCTGCACCTGCGCTCCGATGATGCTGAAGGGCCCGACGCTGACATCGGGTGCGAGCTGCGCCTCGGGCGAGACGATCGCGCGCGCGTCGATCACGCGCCGGCCTCCGGGGCCACCATCATGTCCGCGTGGGCGACTTCCGCATCTGCGACCAGTGCCACGGTGGAAAAGCGCCAAATCCCGCGCAAGGAGCGCTCGAGCCGGGCCGTGAGCAGCAGCTGATCGCCGGGCACCACCGGGCGGCGGAAGCGCGCCTTGTCGATGCCGACAAAATAAAAACGCGTGTTGTGATCGGGGATCACGTTCGCCGTAACGAAGCACAGGATGCCGGCGGCCTGTGCCAGCGCCTCGATGATCATGACGCCGGGCATTACCGGGCGCCCGGGAAAGTGTCCGGGGAAGAACGGCTCGTTGTAGGTGACGTTCTTCAGCGCGCGGATGCTCTCGCCGGGGCGGCATTCGAGCACGCGGTCCACCAGCAGGAAGGGATAGCGGTGCGGCAAGCGCTCGAGGATGGCCTGCATGTCGAGTTGGAGCGCTTCAGTCATGATTCTCTTCCGGCCCGTCCTCCGGAGCGGACTTCGCTCCCGAGGCGCGCTCCAGCCGTCGCAGACGCTCCTCGAGCACGCCGCTGCGCTTGAAGCGCGCGACGAGGCGTCGCCAGGCGTGTGCCTCCTCGGTGGGTAGGGTGCTGGAGTATACGCCCGCCGCCGTGATCGAGTGACTCACCGAGGATTTAGCCGTGATCACGACGTCGTCGGCGACAGTGAGATGCCCGGCGATGCCGACCATCCCACCGATCATGCAGCGCTTGCCGATGCTGACGCTGCCGGAGATGCCGGTGCACGCGGCGATGGCGGTATGGGCGCCGATGCGCACGTTGTGCCCGACCATGATCAGGTTGTCGAGCTTGACGCCTTCCTCGATGAGGGTGTCATCGATGGCGCCGCGATCGATGGTGGTGTTGGCGCCGATCTCGACGTCCGCGCCGACGCACACGCTGCCGAGCTGCGGCACCTTGAGCCAGGCGCCCTTGTCAGGAGCGAACCCGAAGCCATCGGCGCCGATCACCGCGCCCGGTTGCAGCACCGTGCGTGCACCGATCTGCACGCGCGGGCCGAGCGTCACGCGCGCGACCAGCCGCACGTCGGGCGCGAGGCTCACCTCGTCATCGAGCTGGCAGTGCGGTCCGATGAAGGCACGCGCCCCGATGGTGGCGCGCTCGCCGATGGTGGCGTAGGCCCCGACCTCGGCGCTCGGCTCGATGCGCGCGCTCGCCGCCACGATCGCGGTCGGATGTACGCCGGGGGCGAGCGGTGCCGCAGGATGCAGCAACGTCGCGATGCGCGCATAGGTCGCATAAGGGTTCGCACACAGCAGCAGCGCCGCCCGGCAGCCGTCCGTATCCGGCGCGCTCATCACCACCACCGCGGCACGCGTGTCGGTGAGCTGGGCACGGTAGCGCGGGTTCGCCAGGAAGGCGAGCGAGTGAGCGTCGGCCTTCGCGAGTGTGGCGACCCGCTCGACACGCACCTCGGGGTCGCCGCGCAGCTCGCAGCCGAAGCGCACTGCGAGCTCCCCGAGCGACACCGACATGGGCAGGCTTCCTCCCTTCCGCGCCGCGCTGCTGGGGAAGACGCTTATTTGGTCTGCGGCTTGGCCGGCGGCGGCGCGGCCGCCGCGGGTTTGGCGGGCGACGCGGAGCCGCGTGCCTGCAGCGCAGTGAGGACCGCCGGCGTGATGTCGGAGGCGGAGGCGTTGTAGATGACCCCTTCCTGCGCCAGGATGAGATCGTAGCCCTGCGCCTTGCCGTAGCTGCGCACCTCCTCGATGATCGTGCGCTGCAGGCGCGAGAGCTCCTCGTTGCGCCGTGCGTTCATGTCGTCCTGGAACTCACCCTTGGCGCGCTCGAACTCGCGTGCCCCGTCGCGGAAATCCTTCTCGGCGCGGGCACGCTGCTCCTCGGACATGGTGGCGCCGTCCTTCTGCAGTTTGTCCTCCTTGGCCTTGACCGCCTGCCCCTGCGCCTGGAGCGTGCGCTCGCGCGGGGCGAACTCGGCCCGCATGGACTCCATTACCGCCTTGCCCTGCGGGGACTCGATCGCCAGGCGCTGAAAATCGACCACACCGATCTTCGGTTCGGCCGCCGCGGCCGGCAGCGCCAGGAGCGCACCCGCGGCCGCCATTATCCATACCCCCACTCTGCTGATATCCGGAAGATTCACGGAAACTACCTACCCTCGTGTGAAAACAGTTCGTTGCGGACCCAAGTCGCGTCCGGCCCAAACGCCTAGTATCGCGTAGAAAGCGCGGCCGCGCGATGCTCGAATCTTTTCTGCCGCCGTGGTCCCCGCGAACCCCACGAAATTTCGCGCGTCACACCTGGCAAGGCCCGATGGACCAGCGAGAGGCGAGGTTTCGTGGGGACCCCCGCTTGCCTGGGGTGGCTCAGAAAGCATTGCCCACCGAGAACTGGAAGCCTTCCTTCTCGTCGCCCCACGTGTAGGGGTAGACGCCGTTCTTCGCATTGAGCGGCACTCCATAGCTGAAACGAAAGAGCCCGAGCGGCGCCAGCCACTGGACCGAGACACCGACCGAGCGTCGGACGCTCGGCCAGCCGGTAAAGCGGTAATCGATGGGGGTGCTGTTGTCCGGCCCGTAGAACTTGATCTTGTCGCCGGTGTAGTAAACGCCCCCCAGATCGAAGAAGAGACTGACGCGGGCGGTCTGCGCGTACTTGGCCGGCATGGGGAAAATGAGCTCGTTCTGGTTGGTGAGCCGCAGATTGCCGCCGTAGGGGTTGCCGAACTGGTCCTTCGGCCCGAGGCGGCTCTCGCGGAAGCCACGCACACTGTCCGGGCCGCCGCCGTAGAAGTTCCGGTAGGGCGGGATCGCGGTGGTGTCGCCGAGCGGCTGGCCGTAATCGACGCCCACGAGGAACGAGAAAAAGAATCCGTGGCTGATCGGCACGTACCTGATGTACTGGTAGTTGCCGATCCAGTACTTGACGGTGCTCCACGGGAAGGTGATCGCCGCGGATAGCGACTGGCGATAGCCGCGGTCGGCGAATAGCGTGCGGTTACGCGTGTCCCAGTCCCAGCCGATCACCGCCTCGGTGGTGGTGAAATCGGTGCCGTAGAACACGTACTCGTTGTTGCTCGCGTCATCGTGCGCCAGACGGTTGTAGGATTTGCCGTTCTGCTGCACCCATTGCTGCGCCTGCTCGGCGCTGCTGAGAGAGTTGGTGAGCAGGTGCGAGCTGTTGAAAGCGATGCCGGCGCGCAGGTACATGAACTCGGTAATGGGGTACGCCCAGGTGGGCCCGACGCTGAAAGTCTGCGACGAGAAGGTCGATGACGAGGACACGAACTGCGTCACATTGCTGTAGGTGAGCGAGATGGTGCGCTGCAGGTTGTCGATGCTGGTGTACGGGTTGGTGTGACTGATGTTGTAGACCTTGCTGAAGGCGCCGCCGTTCAGGTTGACGGCGACGCGCTGACCGGTGCCGAGGAAATCGGCGTCCGCGTAGCTGGCATTCAGCATGAACTTGTAGGTCTCCGACCAGCCGATACCGCCGGACAGCTGCGACGCCGGTCCCTCCTCGATCTTGTAGTTGACGTCCACCAGATCGGGTGAGCCGGCCACCGGGGTGGTCTCGAACTCGACGGTCTTCACGTACGGCAAGCGCTGGATGCGCTGTTTGGAGCGCTCGAGCGAGGTATTGGAGAGCCATCCGCCCTCGAGCTGGCGCAGCTCGCGGCGCAGCACCTCGTCGTTGATGCGGTTGATGCCCGAGAAGGTGATGTTGCGCACGTACACGCGGTTGCCGGGGTCGACGAAGAAGGTGAGCGACACCGTGTGGTCGGCGTTGTTGGCGGTGGGCACCGGCTCCACCTTGGCGAAGGCGTAGCCGTCACGCCCCATGCGGTTCTGCATCAGCTCCTGCGAAGTGGTGATGCGCTTGCGGTTGAAGGTGTCGCCCGGGTGAATCAACAGCAGCTGTTCCAGCTCCCGCTTCGGGACCACGAAGGTGCCGGCCAGCTTGATCTCCGCGACCTTGAAGACCTGCCCCTCCTCGATGTTGACCGTGATGAAGATGTCCTCTTTCTCGGGGGTGATGGCCACCTGGGTCGAGGCGAGGTTGAAGTTCGCGTAGCCGCGATCCATGTAGTAGTTGCGGATCTTCTCCAGGTCTCCTTGCAGCGACTCACGCGAGTAGCGGTCGTCCTGCTTGTACCAGGACAGCCAGTTGGGCGTCTTCAGCTCGAGGGTCTCGAGGATGGCGTGCTGCGGGAACTTGGTGGCGCCGACGATGTTGATCGAGCGGATCTTGGCGCGCGAGCCCTCCTTGATGTCGATCTTGATCTTGACGCGATTGCCGGCCTCCTCCTCGACCGTGGAGGTGATCCGCACGCCGTACTTGCCGCGGGCGAAATACTGATCGGTCAGATACTGCGTCACATCCTCGAGCACCGAGCGGTCGAAGGTCTTGCCGGTCGCGAGCCCGACGCCGCGCAGCGACTTTTGCAGGTCCTCGGTCTTGATGTCCTTGTTGCCGGTGATCTCGAAACTCTCGATGGAGGGACGCTCGAGCACCACCACGACGAGGGTGCTGCCCTCGCGGCGCAGCTGCACGTCGCGGAAAAAGCCGGTGGCGTACAGGGCGCGGATCGCCTCGCGCACGCGCTGCGGGGTGAGATGATCGCCGATGTTGACCGGCAGGTAGTTGTAGACGGTGCCTTCGGAGACGCGCTGCAGGCCTTCGACCCGGATGTCGCTCACCGTGAAGTCGGAGACGCTCGCGGTGGTCTGGGCGAGCGCCAGCGTGCAGTGCGCCGCCAGTGCCACCCATGCGAGCAGCACCGCAACCCCCGAGAGGCCCCCCGTGACGCCAGCGCGAGCGAGACTCGCGGCTGCGCGCCCCTTCATGTTCTGACCACCGTGTCCCTTTCAACCAGCGCCTAGCAAGCGCCGCTCATCTCATGCGTTGCACTGCTCGAGACCGCAGGCCGCGGCACCGGCGGCTTGCGCCGCCTGCCGGGTGCTGCGAGCCACCCGCACGCGCAGCGATTTGGTGGTTGCCCGCGACGCTCAACCGAACTGGCGCGCAATATCGTTGTACAGCGCGACACCCATCAGGACGATGAGCAAGGCGATGCCCACCTGCTGTCCCAGGGCCTGGGCCCGCTCCGACAGCGGGCTGCCCTTCAGCCACTCCACCAGCTGGAACAGGATCTGGCCGCCATCCAGGATGGGGATCGGCAGCAGGTTGAGAAATCCCAGCGACAGGGAAATGAGGACCAGGAAGCTCAGGAACGAGGCGACGCCCGCCTCGGCGGAGTCCCCGGCGAATTCGGCGATCGACAGCGGGCCGCTCAGGTTCTTCAGCGACACGCGCCCGAGCACCATGCGCCAGAACAGCCGCGCCTGCAGCATCGTCATGCTCCAGGCTTCATCGCCGGCGCGCGCCAGCGCGCTGCCCATGGTGAGCTCGGTGTGCAGCAGCATGTTCGGCGGGTAGGTGATGCCCGGCGGCTGCACGACGCGGATGCGGCCGATGCGTCGCCCGCCGGCCTCCTCGCTCGCCACGGTCACCGGCGCGGTGTGCGTGGCGTCGCCGCGGCGGTACTCGATGTTGATGCGCGCGCCGGGGCGCGCGCTGATGTACTCGACGATCTGGCGGAAATCGCTCATCGGCACACCATCGATCGCCACGATGCGATCGCCGGCGGCGAGGCCGGCGTGCGCCGCGGGACCATCGGGTGTCACCGGGCCGAGCACCGGCGGCACCGGCGGCGTCCAGAACTGGAAGCCGAGGCCGCGGAACAGCTCGGCGGGCTCGGTGAGCCGCCGCCGCTCGTTCGGGTCGTTGACCGTCAGGTTGGCCTGGCGCGTCTCGCCGGCGCTGCCGCGCACGCTGAGCACTGCCTGGCCGCGCGCGCTCATGGCATCGAGCAGATCGAACACCACATCGCGCTGGCCGGTGACGGACACGCCGTTGATGGCACGGATCTCATCGCCCGATTTCAGTCCGGCGCGCGCGGCGATCGAGCCGGCGGTGACATCGCCCACCTGCGGACGCACCTCGGTGATGCCGTTGGCCCACAACATGCCCCACAGCACGAGCACGGCGAACAGGATGTTGCAGGCAGGGCCCGCGAGCAGTACCAGGATGCGCTGCCAGGGGGGCCGATGGGTGAAGGAGCGCGGCAGATCCTGCGGTGCGACCGGCCCCTCGCGCTCGTCGAGGAGCTTCACGTAACCGCCGAGCGGCACCGCCGCCACCACGTACTCGACGCGGTCGGCGCCGGCGACGCGCGTCAACAGCGGCCGGCCGAAGCCGATGGAGAAGCGCAGCACCTTGAAGCCCAGGCGACGGGCGACCCAGAAATGGCCGAACTCGTGCACCGTGACCAGCAGGCCCACGGCCACCACGAACCAGATGAGGTACCAGATGAAATTCATGCGTGAGCGCCTCGCGCGCCGGCTGTCAGTCGGACGATTCGCTCACGTGCGTGCATTCTGCTGTCCGCATCGGCCGCCAGCACGTCCTCGAGACTGCCGATCGCCCCCCCGGTGGCCCGCTCCATTACGGCTTCAATGACCGCGGAAATGGCCGGAAAGTTCAATCGGCGTTCGAGGAAGGCCGCGACGGCGATCTCGTTGGCGGCATTCAGCACCACCGGCGAGAGTCCCCCGGCGCGCGCCGCGGCCTGCGCCAGCGCGAGACACCGGAACTTCTCGGTATCGGGAGGCCGGAAATCGAGCCTCCCCGCCTTGAGCAGGTCGAGGGATTCTACACCGGAGTCGATTCTCTCGGGCCAGGCGAGCGCCTGTGCGATGGGTGTGCGCATGTCGGGCGCACCGAGCTGGGCGAGCACCGAGCCGTCGGCGTATTCGACCATCGAATGCACGATGCTCTGCGGGTGCACGAGGATCTGCACCTGAGCGGGCGTGACACCGAACAGCAGGCAGGCCTCGATGAGCTCCAGGCCCTTGTTCATCAGGGTGGCCGAATCTACCGAGATCTTGCGTCCCATCACCCAGTTGGGATGAGCGCAGGCGGCCTCGGGAGTGACCTCGGTGAGCGCCTCGGACGGGGTGTCGCGGAAGGGCCCGCCCGAGGCGGTGAGCAGCACACGCGTGAGCCCGGGCGGCGCGACACCGGTGATCGCACCCGGCGGCAGGCACTGGAAGATCGCGTTGTGCTCGCTGTCGATCGGCAGCAGTGTCGCGCCGGAAGCGTTCACCGCCTCGATCAACAACGGACCGGACATCACCAGCGATTCCTTGTTGGCCAGCAGCAAGCGCTTGCCGGCGCGCGCGGCTGCCAGTGTCGAGCGCAGCCCGGCAGCGCCGACGATGGCGGCCATGACGCAATGCACCTCGGGCAGCAGCGCGAGCTCCTCGAGGGCGGCGCTGCCGGCGAGCACCCGCGTCCCGCGTGCCGCCGCGCCCGCCTCGGCGAGCAGCGCGCGCAGCTCGGTGGCCGCGCGCTCGTCGGCGAGGGCCGCGTATGCCGGGCGCCAGGTGAGCACCTGCCGCGCGAGTTTGGACGCGTTGCTGTTGGCAGCGATGGCGACCAGACGAAAGCGCTCGGGATGGCGCGCGAGCACATCGAGGGTGCTCTCGCCGACCGAGCCGGTAGAGCCGAGCACTGCAACGCCGATCATGGGACGACTCCGAGCAGCGACAGTCCGAGCAGCAGCACCGGAGCGGCGCCGGTGAGACTGTCGATCCGATCCATGACGCCACCGTGGCCGGGGAAGAGGCTGCCGCTGTCCTTCATACCGGCGAAGCGCTTGAGCAGGCTCTCGGTGAGGTCGCCCACGACCGAGAAACCGACCGCCGCCAGGCACAGGGGCAGGAACGCCGCCAGCGATACGTGGAACCACTGGCTGCCGGCGATCGCGACCAGCGCACTTACGGTTATGCCGCCCAATAATCCCTCCCAGGTCTTTCCCGGTGACACTTCCGGCGCCAGCCGGATGCGCCCGAACTGCCGCCCGAAAAAGAATGCGCCAATGTCCGCCACCCAGACCAGCACGAGCGCGAACAGCACCCATTGTGCCCCGTGCGGCAGTGTCAGGCGCAGATGCACCAGCGCGAGCCACGAGGGCACGAGCGCCAGCACGCCCGCTGCGGCCGCTGCCCACGGTGAGGCGCGCCGCGGGGCGAACACGATCCAGCCGAAGGCCGCCAGCCACCACAGCACTGCCACGGCAAGGATCAGGTCGCGCCGCTCCGGGCTGGTAGTGAAACGCCACACGAGCCAAAGGAGCATACCGATCAGCAGCACATAGGCGAGGCGCGGCGCGGGCGCGACCAGGCGCAGGAACGCCGACCACTCCCAGGCGCCGAGCAGCACGAACAACGTCACCACGCCAATCGTCGCCCAGTCGGGCAGCCACAGCAGGATCGCGAGCAGCGCCGCCCCCAGCACCACGGCGGTCACCACCCGCTTGCGCAGCGTGTCGCTGACGCGCAGCAAAGTCAGGCCTTGCTCGCGCTGCGCTGCGCCGCGACCTGCCCGAAGCGCCGTTCGCGGGCGGCGAAATACGCCAGCGCCTCCTCGAAGTCGCTCAGGGCGAAGTCCGGCCACAGCCGCGGGCTGAAATACAGCTCCGCGTACGCCAGATCCCACAGGAGGAAATTGCTGATGCGCTGCTCTCCGCCGGTGCGGATGAGCAGATCCGCCTCGGGGAGCCCGGCGAGCGCGAGCCGCGCCGCGAAACTCTCCTCGGTGATCTCCTCCACCCGCCGGGCGCCGCTGGCGCATTCGCGCGCCAGCTGCTGCGCCGCCTGGACGAGGTCCCAGCGGCCGCCGTAGCTCATCGCCACCTGGAGCTTGAGGCCGGTGTTGGCCGCGGTACGCGCCTCGGCGGTGGCGATGCGCGTCTGCAGCCGCACGCTCAGGCTGCGCCGCTCGCCGATGAAGCGCAGGCGCACGGACTGGCGATGCAGCTCGTCGATCTCGCGGTCGAGTGCCTCGACGAACAGCCCCATCAGGCCGACGACCTCTTCCGCCGGACGGCGCCAGTTCTCGCTGGAGAATGCGAACAGCGTGAGCGCTGCGATGCCGCGCTGCGAGCACTGCTCGATGCACATGCGCACCGGGGTGAGACCCGCCTTGTGGCCGGCCGTGCGCGCAAGACCGCGCGCGGCCGCCCAGCGGCCGTTGCCATCCATGGTGATGGCAATGTGTCGTGGCAGGGAGGCAGGCGTCGGCATCAGACGTGCATGACCTCCTTCTCCTTGGCCGCGAGCAGCGCCTCGATCTCGGCGATGTGCTTGTCGGTGAGCTTCTGCACCTCGACCTCGGCGCGCCGCTCATCGTCCTGCGAAACCAGTTTCTCCTTGAGCATGTCCTTGACGTCGTGCATGACGTCGCGCCGCACGTTGCGCACCGCCACGCGGGCATTCTCCGCGTCGTGGCGCAGCACCTTGGTGATCTCGCGGCGGCGCTCCTCGGTGAGCGGTGGCATGGGGATGCGGATCACCGTGCCGGCCGTCATGGGCGTGAGGCCGAGATCGGACTTGAAGATCGCCTTCTCGATGGCCTGCACGACGGTCTTCTCCCAGGGGGAGATCACCAGCGTGCGCCCCTCCTCCACCGTGATGCTCGCCACCTGCTGCAGTGGCACCTCGGAGCCGTAGTAATCGACCTTCAGGTGCTCGATGAGACTCGGGTGGGCCCGGCCGGTGCGCAGCTTCTTGAGATCCGCCTGAAAGTTCTGCACGCACTTCGCCATGCGGGAAGTGGCGTCTTTCTTGATGTCTTCGAGCATCGTCGTTCTCCTCGCGGCCCGCGAGCGCGGCTCAGTCGAAGGTCACCGCCGTGCCCACGTCCTCGCCGCGCACGATGCGGGTGAGGTCGCCGGGATTGTTGAGATTGAATACGCGCAAAGGCAAGCGGTTGTCGCGGCACATCACGATGGCGGTCGCATCCATGACGTTGAGCCGGTCGGCGAGCACCTTGTCGAAGGTGAGGCGCGCGTAGCGCTGCGCCTGGGGGTTGCGCAGCGGATCGTCGGAGAACACGCCGTTCACCTTGGTAGCCTTCAGCAGCACATCGGCGTTGATCTCGATGGCGCGCAGCGCCGCCGCCGTGTCGGTGGTGAAGAACGGATTGCCGGTGCCGGCGGCGAAGATCGTGACGCGTCCTTTCTCGAGGTGGCGCACGGCACGGCGGCGGATGTAGTCCTCACACACCTCGTTGATGCGGATCGCCGACATGACGCGCGCGTGCAGGCCGAGGCTTTCGAGCGCATCCTGCATGGCGAGCGCGTTCATCACCGTGGCGAGCATCCCCATGTGGTCGGCGGCCACGCGATCCATGCCCGCGCGCGCGAGCCCCGCGCCGCGGAAAATGTTGCCGCCGCCGATGACTATCGCGAGCTGCACCTGCATCTCCACGATCTCTTGCAGCTCGCCCGCGATGCGCTTGATCACCACCGGGTCTATGC
>Ga0306921_10007456_pt1 | contig 11499 bp, 13 predicted proteins | sample sta12Cox44000080_FD_203760 | JGI IMG/M metagenome (GOLD analysis project Ga0306921, IMG submission 203760) | Lab enrichment of tropical soil microbial communities from Luquillo Experimental Forest, Puerto Rico - statoxic.12C.oxic.44.000.080 (v2)... | ecosystem: Environmental > Terrestrial >... | reverse complement strand
CTGGCAATACCTGGCTGACCCTGCCGTTGTCGAGATCCGGCTGGAACATCCATTCGGAGTCGCACAACCCGAGTCCGGCTAAGACCGCCTTTGCGCAGGCCAACGGCCGACGTGGTCTGCACCTCGCCCTTGAGTGTGACGGTCTCCTCCGCAGTGCCGCTGCGGAACGACCAGGTCAAGCCGAGCGGTGGTCTGGGGGACTGCGGGCTGTCCGACGCGGAGCAGTCTTCGGCGCCGGAGAACGAGCCGGCTTCGACGACGCGGACGGACACCTCCATCGCAGTCAAGCGATCCATGGTCATTCCTCCAAGGAATGCCTGTTATCGCTCGAAGCGGCCTCCGCGATCCGCGCAAATTGAACAATTTATGCGACAGCGACGAGCCGAGATGGACGCGCCCAGCGAGGGCCGGACAGACGACACATTGCGACGATCGGCTCCGAGCCGAGGGTGCTGATCCTGAGGATCGGACTCACCACCAGGAGAGCGCCATGGAGGACCCGCGTAAGCTTCGCGAGCTCGCCGGTTGGTACCGGGAATTCGCCGAGCGGGCCGGTAGTCCGGCCATCTGGCACGCGCGATTGGTGACGGCAGAGGATTTGGAGCGAGAGGCCGATCGCTTGGAAAAGGTCGCCACCCGAGACCACGTGGCATCGCGCCGCGGGACCGTCGAGCAAGACAAAGGATCGCTGAGCAATAGCGGATCTGAACACTGCAACAAAATTAGAGGATCACACTATGAAGCCTTTCAGCCGCTCCGCCGAAGCCCTCGGTCAGATCGACCTCGTCGTCAGTAACGCCGGCCTTCCCAAGCTGCGTCGCCCACGCCGTGGCACAAGGACCGCCCCGTAGGGGGCCATGCGGCGGCTGCTGGCCTTTGTTGCCGGGCTCCTCATCGCATCCCTTGGAGCGGCGGCGGACGAGCGGGCGCAACCTAGGCCGACCACGGAGCGAGCCGGCACGGCCAATATCCGCGGACACCCGACTGCAAAAGCAATTCACGCCGCCCAACCAGCCCGATATCAGCACCAGCGATGCGGGCACCGTCGACGCGATATATCGCCTGCTCATGGGTCCACAGCCGACGATCTCGTCGGATTCCCGCGCGAGCATCCTGCCTCCGGACAGTCGCGAGCGCCGCTGAGCTAGCCTAATCATGAGAGCCACTCGAATTCTCTGGCGGCATCGATACGATGCGGCTTGACGAGCTTCCCCGTCCCGTACCTGGGCCCGGCGAGACTTGCTGGTTGCCGTGAAGCCGGCGGGCGTCGGGCCGTGGGGCCGGTTGGCGAAGGAAGCCCCGGCGATGCTCGCATGCGGAACGCTTAACCTGCCGGTCGGCAAGGGTCTCGACCTCGCCAACGCCATCATCTCCCACCGCGCGCTGGATGGCGCGGCTCACAAGCCTGGAAAGATCGTGCTGAAGGTCGCAGACTGACCTTAGCGCCTCGAGGCACCCCGTATGAGGGTGAGAATCGTGCACGGAGGAAGCTCATGTCTCAGCCAGAGCGGTACGATGTGTTGGTCCTTGGCAGCGGGTTTGGCGGCAAGTTGCTGGCCTGGCATTTGGCGCGGTCGGGGCGGCGGACCGCTGTCGTCGAGCGCCGGTGGATCGGCGGCTCTTGTCCCAACATCGCCTGCCTGCCGAGCAAAAACGAGATTTGGAGCGCCCGGGTCGCGTATCTGACACGGCACGCCGCGCAGTTCGGCACGGTGACCGGTCCCGTCACGACCGACATGACGAAGGTCCGCCAGCGCAAACGGGACATGGTCGACGCCGAGGTCGCCCTCCATCTCCAGAACTACAAGTCGAGCGGCGCCGAACTGATCATGGGGGCCGCGCATTTTGTGGCGCCGAAGACGATCGAGGTGCGCCTCAATGAGGGCGGCACGCGGGCGCTGGCGGGCGAGCAGGTTTTTCTCAACCTCGGAACGCACGCGGCAATTCCCAATGTCCCGGGCCTCGCAGAGGCTCGGCCGCTGACGCATATCGAGGCTCTCGAGCTCGACTACTTGCCGTCGCATCTGATCGTGCTCGGGGGCGGCTATGTCGGTCTCGAATTGGCTCAGGCTTACCGCCGCTTCGGGAGCCGGGTGACGGTCGTCGAACATGGGCCACAGCTGATGAGCCGCGAGGATCCCGACGTCGTCGCTGAAATGCAGCGAATTCTCAGTGACGAAGGCATCGGATTTTTGATTGCGGCCAATACCCTCAATGTGCACGGCCGATCCGGAGAGGAAGTCCGCCTCGCCGTGCGCAAAACCTCCGGAGAGCAGAGGATCGTGGGCAGCGATATCCTGGTCGCGACAGGGCGCATTCCGAATACCGCCGGCATCGGGCTGGAGGAGACCGGTGTCGAGTTGGACAGTCACGGCTACATCCGCGTCAACGATCGGCTGGAGACGACGGCGTCCGATGTCTGGGCGATCGGCGAAAGCGCCGGCAGCCCGCAGTTTACGCATGTCTCGATCGACGACTTTCGGATCATCAGGGACAATTTGGCTGGCGGGAACCGCAGCACGCGGGATCGGCTGGTTCCGTACTGTATGTTCACCGAGCCACCCCTCGCCCGCGTCGGACTGAGCGAGCGTGAGGCGCAACACAAACGCGTCACAGTGCGCGTCGCGCGATTGCCGATGAGTGGCGTGCGGCGAACAGCTACGACGGGCGAAACACAAGGCTTCATGAAGGTTCTCGTCGGTGGGAATGACGACCGCATCCTCGGCTTTACGATGATCGGTGCCGAGGCCGGCGAGGTCATGGCCGCGGTGCAGACGGCGATGCTGGCGTATCTGCCTTTTCCGAGGCTCCGCGACGCCATTCTCGCGCACCCGACAATGGCGGAGGGTCTCGATGCGCTCTTCTCGAATGTGCCGCCGCGGTCGGTGCAATAGGTCACGGCGAGAAGTCGATGGCGCTGACGCTCTATTACCGTCCCTTCTCTTCCTACTCCTGGAAGGTGCTGATCCCGCTTTGCGAGGCGGGGACGCCGTTCGCGCCGCGCAGGCTCGACGATCCGCAGATCGCCGCCGAATGGAAGCGGCGCTGGCCGATCGCGCGAATGCCGGTGCTCGTCGAGGAGGTGAGCGGACTCACCCTGCCCGAAGCGAGCATCATCATCGAATACCTCGACACTCATTATCCGGGGCCGCGGCCGATGCTCCCCGGCGACCCGGATCTGCGGCTCGAAGCGCGACTGCTCGACCGCTTCTTCGACAATTACCTTCACGCGTCGCTGCAGAAGATCGTAGGTGACCGCCTGCGCGATCACGAGCGGCGTGACACGCAGGGCGTCGAAGAGGCGCGCGCCATGCTTGACACCTGCTACGCTTGGCTCGAGGCGCGCATGGCGGATCGTGAATGGGCGGTAGGCGACGGTTTCACGCTCGCCGATTGCGCGGCAGCACCGGCGCTCTTCTATGCCGACTGGGTGCATCCGATCGGCGGCGCGTTTCCCTCCGTCGGCGCCTACCGCGCCCGGTTGCTCGCTCGCCCTTCCGTCAAACGGGCGGTCGACGACGCACGGCCGTTCCGCGCCCTTTTCCCGGGCGGCGCACCCGACCGAGATTAGAAGACCTCCGGCTTAGCGGGCACACCTGCCAGAAGAGGAGGGCTAAATGGGTGCAGGCACCTGGACCCGCACATCAAGGGTCATCAGGGCCCGGCCCGAGGAGCTATATGCGGCCTTTCTCGACCCGGCCGCTCTCGTTGACTGGCTCCCACCGGCGGAGATGACGGGACGGATCCACGAATTCGACGCGCGGGTCGGGGGCGGATACCGGATGTCGCTGTTCTACCCGCCAGGTGAGCGCACCTTCCGCGGCAAGACGTCAGAGCGGGAAGACATGGTCGATGCGCGCTTCGTGGAGCTGGCGCCGCCGCGCCGGATCGTTGAAGCCGTCAATTTCATCACCACCGACCGGGCTTTTTCCGGCGAAATGACGCTCACCGCGACATTCGAAGCAGTTTCAGGCGGAACGGAAGTCACGCTGATGTTTGAGGACCTGCCACCAGGCTTGCGGGCGCAGGACAACGAGACTGGCTCGCGCCTCAGTCTCGAGCAACTGGCCCGCCGCTTCGAATAACCCGAAGAAAACCGATCGATCCGGGGCAAGTTCTCCCGGTTCTCCCCGTATATGCGGAAGTAGTGCAGCACTCCGGATGAAACATCCGAAAAGCGTGGAGTTCTGACGGTGCATTATGGACGCGTGGCGGCCGTAGGCCTTCTGGTGGCAAGCGCTATGATCCTGCCCTCGTCCGAGGCATCGGCGCGGTGCTGGCACAACGGATGGGGATGGCATTGCGGCCCCGGTCTGTTGGCCTTGCCATTCGTCGCCGCCGGCGCAGTGGTGGCCGGTGCGGCTGCAATTGCGACCGCCCCGGTGCGGGCGATTTTCGGGCCGCCTTACTACGCGCCTCCCCCCTATTATGCCCCGCCGGGCTATTACTATTCCCCACCCGGCTACTACTATGGACCGCCGCCGCGGTGAGCCAAAGCCACGATCGGGCGAGCGCGGCGGTATAGATTACAAAGTCTTTATACCAACTCGATCCTCGCATGATGACCAGCTGCTGCGGCAAGACGACGGTCGCGGGTAAGTAACGGAGCCTGGAGTGCTTCAGCAAGGGCGACATAGACGGCGTCATAGGCCGTCAGATTGTTCCGCAGATCCCAGACCCGCGCCAGAAGGAAGTCGTGCGGATATCGGTGCAAGGGGAAGTCCGCCAGGTCGGTCAGCGCCGCGCGGCCCCGAGCATCGTCGATCTCGCCATTGGCCGAATACTGGCGGATTACTTGCGCGACCTCGATATCGAGCAAATGCGGCGCGTGCAGCGTGTGTTCAGGTTCGAACAGCCGCTCTTCGACCGCTCTCGCCGCTGGTGTGCGGAGAAGCGCTTCCAATAGGGCCGAGGCGTCAATAACGATCATTCCCGGTCGCGTTCGGCACGAACCGCCTGCGCCGGCCCGACCGTAAGGACGGTTTCCGAGCGGCGCGCCAGGCGACCCCGCAGCTCATCGAGAGTGGGACGCTCGGCCACGCGGCGAATCTCGCGGAGCAGGTAATCGGAAAGCGACATGCCCGCCAACGCGGCACGCGATTTGAGCTGACGGTGCAGTGCGTCCGGCACGTTACGAATTTGGATCATGGCCGTCATGTAACCAGCATAAATACATGCGGCACGCATGGCCATAAAATTCGTGTTTATGGGTTACCCTCGGATTTAGAACTCGCGACGCACAAGGGTTCCCCCGTTTTCCACATATCGCGGGGGAAGCAGCGCTAATCGAATCTTTTAGCGATGTGTGCGTAAAGGGCGCGGAGGGCGGTGGCTTCGGCGCCTTCGGGCCGGCCGGGGCGGCTTTGCGGATTCCACGCCATCACGTCGAGATGGGCCCAGGGGATGCCAGACTCGACGAATTCCTGCAGGTAGAGCGCGGCGGTCACTGCGCCGGCATGCGGCGATTCCGAGACGTTGTTGATGTCGGCCACCTTGCTGTCGATCATCTTGCGGTAGGGGCGCCACAATGGCATGCGCCACATCGGGTCTTCCTCGCTCGCCGCCGCCGCGAGCAGTCCCGTGGCGAGCGCCTCGTCGTTGCAGAACAGCGCGGCCAGTTCCGGGCCGAGCGCGACGCGGGCCGCTCCGGTCAGGGTCGCCATGTCGATGACCAATTCCGGCTTTTCGGTCGATGCTTCGGCCAGCGCATCGCACAGGATGAGGCGGCCCTCGGCATCGGTGTTGCCGATCTCGACGGTCAGCCCCTTGCGGGTGCGCACGATGTCGAGCGGGCGCATCGCGTTTCCAGAGACCGCGTTCTCGACGCAGGGCAACAGCACCCGCAGCCGCACGGGCAGCCCGGCATCCATGATTGCTTGGGCGAGCCCCAGCACGATCGCCGCGCCGGCCATGTCCTTCTTCATCAGCCGCATGCCGGAGGCGGTCTTGAGGTCGAGGCCGCCCGTGTCAAAGCACACCCCCTTGCCGACCAGGGTGACCTTTGGCGCCGCCGCGTCGCCCCAGACGATATCGACGAGCCGCGGCGCGCGCGTGCTGGCGCGGCCGACCGCGTGAATGGTCGGGTAGTTCTCGGTGAGCAGATCGTCACCGACGATGACCCGATAGCGGGCACCAGCGGCCTTGGCGACGCGAACCGCTTCGCGGGCGAGCTCCTCGGGGCCTAGGTCCCCAGCCGGGGTGTTGGCGAGATCGCGGGCGAGAAACACCGCCGCGGCGAGCCGCTCCACGCGGCCGCGGTCGGCACCTTCGGGCCACACCAGCTTGGTGGCCGGCCGCGTTTTTTTGCTGTATCGCCCGAAAGCATAGGTCGAAAGCGCCCAGCCGAGCGCAAGATTTGTCGGATCTACGCCGCCGGGTACGGCATCGAGACGATAACTCGCTTCAGGCAGCGCCGCGGGCAACCCGGCGAGCGCCCACATGCGCCCGTCGCCATCGGCGCCGCTGCCCAGCCCGACCAGCACACGGGCCAGCCTGCCGGTCTCGCCCGGGACGAGGGCGTGCTTTCCGGCTTCGGCGGAAAAACCCGTCGAAGTCAGCCAGTTGCGCTCGCGCTCCGGCGCCGCCTCCAGCCAGGATGGGAATTCCGCTTTGGTCAGAGCGGAAATCGGAGCCGCGCTGTCGGTGTCATCGATTAGAGAAAACGCCATCTCGGTGCTCTCGCAACTTCGCTAGGGGCAGGATGACCAGTCGGCTTATTTCGGGCAAGACGCAGCGGTCGGACACAATTCCTCGAAGCGGATCACCAATGGCATGAAAAAGACCGGGACGGTAATAGACAGAGGAAGCACTCTCGCATCGTCGGTCACGATCAGCTCGACCTTGCGCGGGGCGTCATCGGGGTCGCCATCCTCGCTGGTCTCGCCGCGAAAGCCGGCAATCGGGCGCAAACTCAGCTCGGCCCGCAGCGTGCCATCCGCCCGATTGTTCGGCAGGGTTCGCCCCACGATATCGAAGCGCCGCGTGCCGTCGTAAACCGGTATCGAAAACGAGCTGCCCGCTCTTGCCGCGCGCAACGCCTCGCGGAGGCGTTCGAGCGCGGTCAAGGGATCGACCGAATTTATGCGGAAGCCTTCGGCCAGCGGCGGCTTCCGGCTCGTGTCGTCGGGGGCCCGCTCGGCGACAGTCCCGCCGATGCGGCGCACGAAACGCATGCTGACCCGGCTGTCGCGGCGCTTACGCAGGTCATATGATGCCAGATAGCGCGACGGCTCTGCCGTCCGGCCGCCGCCAAGGGTTCCCTCGGCCGTCGCGGTCGCGCGAAATCGCGAAAGCAGCCGGGGAAGACCCTCGGTCGTGATTTCGATCTCGTCTCGGTACCCAGTGCCGCCAGCGCGCAAGATCAACCGGATATTCGCCGCGGGAAGACCGGCCCAGTGAGCGCTGTAGCTCGCAACGATGTCTTCGGCCGCTGACGGACCAGCCGCCGTCGCGACCAGCAGGAGGGCTATCGCGGAGCCGGCCCACCTGCAGGCTTGCCGCCAACCATGCGGCACAGCCTCAGACCGGAATGTAATTCCAGTGTGCTCCGTTCCAGACGATTTTTTCGCCGCCGGGAAACAAGAGCTCGATCGCCCCCGAAGGCGAACGGGTTCGCTTGACCTTCCCCGCCGCACCCAACGCCTCGGCCTCCCAGCGGTCGGTGAGAGCGAGCCCGATCCGGTTCGGGCTCAACCCGTCTTTTTGCAGTGCTATTGCATCATCGAAAAGCTCGCGGACTATGCTCATGTCAAGGGCCCCGCCTTTACGCTAAGGCACGAGTTCGGCCACCGTGTCGTCAGGCAACCGGCCTTGCGCCCGATATTGCCCGATCTTATCGAGCAACGGCGCATCAGACACGGTGTAAAGGATCGCATCCATCCTACCGGCATTGATGTGGCGGCGCCACGCAAAACCGGGCACGACAAAGATGTCGTTGGCCCGCCACTCGAAGCTCCGCCCGGCCACTTCCGTGACCCCCTCCCCTTCGATTGCGATACAGAGCGTGCTCGCGGTCTCGCGCTTGAACCGGGTCGCCTCGCCTGCGCGAAGCAGCTGCGCTCCATAATCCAAGGTCGGAAACAGCGAGGCTCCGGTCGCCGGGTTGACAAACCGCAGAGCAAGCGCGTCGTACGGATCTCCCTCCTCGCGGCGGAGCCGGGCGAGCGCTGCCCGGATATCGGCGCCGCGATAGTGGAACATCGGGGTCGTATCACGCCCAAAGCCGCGCCGATGCGGGACAAAACACGGCACCAGACCGCCCTGGCCATAGAGCCTCTGCGAATACTCGGGCGTCCGGACCACCCGTTGCGCGCGGGCGTTGCCATCGGTTTCTCCCGGATAGGCCTCGTCGAGCCAGACGCAATCGAGGAATTCCATCAGCGGAAAATCCAACACGTCGATCCACACGACCGGCTCGTCGCCGTCATTGCCGTGATCGTGCCAGGTGCCGTTGGGAGTGAGAATGAGGTCGCCCCGTGCGGCCTCGCAGCGCTCGCCGTCGATCGTCGTGTAGCCGCCTTTATCCGACAGAATGGTGCGGCTGGCATTCGGCGTGTGGATGTGGACGGGCGCAACATCACCGGGATTGTAGATGGATACGGCGCAGCGCATCGTGCTCGTGACCTGCAGACGACCGCCGAGCCCGGGATTGGTCAGCAGGAACTGCTGGCGTTCGGCAAATTCGATCGGCGAGACGTCGCTGCCCCGCGCGATCTCGGCAATCCGATCGAGATAAGGAGAGATCTCGCTCCACCGCCAGTGATGGGGAACTGGCTTGAGCTGGGCGGCGCCGACCCGGCCGGCGGCCATCTGCCCGCCCGCCTCCAATCCCGTCTCATGAAACCACGGGCGTTGCGCCGGCGCATTCGCCTGCGTTCGCAGCCAGATGTGCTGCTTCCCGGCCTCGATATTCAGCTGCTCCATCGCCTGCCGCGCGCCGGCAGGCGGCGCCGCGGCCGTCATAGCAGCTCCCTCCCTCGGGCAAAGAGCTTCAGATCGGCGACGAGCCCTTCATCGCGTTCGATGCCATACTCGCGGCGTTCGGTTCCCGCCTTCTCAAGGACCATGAGAACCGCGGGATCATCGGTTTCGAAAACTCGCAGATTGCGGCCATTCGATTCCAGCTCCGCCAATTTGGCTTTTATGGGCATCGCCGGCAGCTGTTCGGCGATGTCGATCAGCTCGATAAGACCGTCGACCGTGATCCCCGCCTCCTCGATTTCGCGCCGCAGCGCGTCCGCGGCGGCGGCTTGCGCCTGCTTCTGCACCGCTGCCACTCGGGCCTGCTCGCCGGTTTCTCGACGGTATTCCGCGTAATGGGGTTGGATTCTCTGCAGAAAGAACGGCGTCGGCATCTCGCGGGTATCGATCCAGCTTTTCGCCCTGGTCCAGGTTGTTGCAAGCCAATGCCGCACTCCAGGATCCTTGATTTGGTGTATGCGTTCCGAGCGGAGCGCCGCCGCCCAGCGGATCTGGGTTGGCGCGCCGGTCAAAACCGCCCAGCTGGCCTCGTCCGGCGACGCCTCGACCGGCGGGGTGGGTTTGGCTTCGGCGATTTGTCCAGCCGCATGCCGGCGTTTCGCCTGATCGAACTGGCGGCGGTATTCTTCCTCCCATTCGTCGCTGTCCTGATCGGGGACAAAGCCGTTTTTGTCCCAAAACGCGCGTGTCGTCGCCTCGATCGCTTCTTCTCGCACCGCCTGCAGATCCATCCCTTAGCCTCCGCTGGCTGCTCAAGGCCCCGACGGTAGCAAGGATCGGCCTAAAGTAAAGCCGGCAGCGGATGCTACCTGAAGGCGGCGTTGTAAAGCGCTGCACTGATCGAAACGTGCAATGCGGAGCGCCGTAACGGGTAGTACCATCAACCGGGTAACTCCCCATGGTTGGAGGAGCTGTCGATGCGGCCGCGAGCGGACCCGTGACTCACAGGGGCGTTTTGCCAATACCGCTCGACGTCAGAGGAAGCGACGCAAGCCGAAGATTCGACCAGCTGCGCAGCTCTTTTCAAGAGCTTGCCGACCTGCTCGGGCCACCCCGAAACGGCCTCGCTCAAGACCCGCTTCATCGGGACGACCCGCCCAAGCCGAACTCCGACTGGGCCACCGCTCGCACCCAGATCGGCCTTGCTTACGCCCAGCGCGCCGGCGGCGACCAGGCACAGAACTGGGAGCTGGCCATTGCGGCCTTTAACGACGCGCTCTCGGTCTGGACACGGGAGGGTAACGCCGAGGACTGGGCCGCGGCCTGCGCGAACCTTGGTGTTGCCTGCCGCGAGCGCTCCACCGGCGACCGCTCGGATAATCTGGAGCGGGCGGTTCGGGCGTTTGAGGACAGTCTCTCGGTCTGGTCGCGCGAACGCTATCCGGGAGAGTGGGCCGCGGCGCGCATGAATCTCGGTATCACTTACTGGGAGCGGCTTGCTGGTAATCGATCGGAAAACCGGGAGCACGCGATACGCGCCTTCGAAGATAGCCTCGCGGTCTGGACCCGCGACGGCAACCCGGAGGACTGGGCCACCGCCCAACTGAACCTCGGTTTTGCCTATTGGGAGCGCGACGGCGACGACCGGGCGGCCAATTGGGAGCGGAGCATCGGTGCCTTTGAAAGTGGCCTCTCGGTGTTTACGCGCGAGCGTGATCCGGGGAAATGGGCAACCGCCTGCGTGATCCTTGGCATTGCGTATTGGGGCCGTTTTACCGGCGTCAGGTCGGAAAACCAGGAGCGGGCAATCGGCGCTTTTGACGACGCCCTCTCGGTTTGGACGCGCGAAGGCGACCCGCAGAGGTGGGCTGTCGCGCGCATGAACCTAGGCATCGCGTATTGGGAGCGGCTTGCCGGCGATCAGTCGCAGAACCGGGAGCGAGCCATCGACGCTTTCGAGGACGCGCTTCTGGTCAGGACCCGAGAGGCCAATCCGGAAATGTGGGCTGACGCCCGCATGAAGCTCGGCACCGCCTATCTGGAGCGCCTTTCCAGCGAACGGGCGGAGAATGTGGAGCGCGCAATCGCCGGGTTTGGGGACGCCCTCTCGGTGTGGACCCGAGAGGCCAATCCGCAAGGATGGGCTGCAGCGCAGGCGAAGCTTGGCCTTGCCTACCGGGAGCGCCTCGCGGGCGATCGGGCAGAGAACCGAGAACGGGCAATCCGCGCCTTCGAGAATGCCCTCTCGGTCGGGACCCGCGACCGCGATCCGGACGCATCCGCTATCGCTCGAGCGAGCCTCGAGGCGGCTTATCGGGAGCGTTTTGACGAGTGGTTGGAGAACCGCGTCACAATAGGCCCCGTCGCGCCGCAGGACGTCAAGGTGATCGGCCTCGTCAGCTCGGCGCACTTTATGAGCCATTTTTACCAGCTCGTCCTGCCTCCCCTCTTCCCGCTGCTGAAGGGCGCCTTCGGGGTCGGCTACGCCGAGCTCAGCATCGTAATGACCTTGATGTACGCGACATCCGGGCTGATGCAGACCCCGGCGGGCCTCGTCGTGGATCGGCTCGGTCCGGCGCG
>Ga0306921_10007453_pt1 | contig 11501 bp, 10 predicted proteins | sample sta12Cox44000080_FD_203760 | JGI IMG/M metagenome (GOLD analysis project Ga0306921, IMG submission 203760) | Lab enrichment of tropical soil microbial communities from Luquillo Experimental Forest, Puerto Rico - statoxic.12C.oxic.44.000.080 (v2)... | ecosystem: Environmental > Terrestrial >... | reverse complement strand
GTTTCTCGCTCACACGTTGCCAAAGAGCGAATGGAAGGCCGAACTGCATCTCGGCGCGCAGGGATTTCGGACCTTTCAACCGCAGATTCAAAAAACGATCCGTCACGCCCGCCAGCTCAAGACGGTAAGGGCGCCCCTGTTTCCGCGTTATCTGTTTGTCATCTTGGATCTCGAGCGCGATCGCTGGTTATCGGTGCGCAGCACGGTCGGCGTTTCGTCCCTATTCAGCAGCCGGGACGGTCGTCCGGTGCCGGTCCCCATTGGGATCGTCGAATCGCTGATCGAGCGGTCCGAAGACAGCCTAACACGACTGGACTGGGAACTCGTCAAAGGACAGCACGTTCGGATCCTGACCGGCCCTTTTGTCGATTTCGTAGGGACGCTCGACCGGCTGAACGCGGCCGGACGGGTGCGGGTTTTGCTCCAAATGATGGGAACCGCGGTTCCTGTTACGCTTCACCGTTCGGCGCTGGCGCCAGCGGCATGAAAACTGCACCGCGCTCATGGCGCGCTGCTCTCGCTTGCGGCTAGGGCGGGTGATGGCATTTCACCCGAAGGGCGGTAGCTTGGCTTAAGTCGGGCTAACAAGCTTCAGCGTACCGCGTTGTGAATGCACGTGATTTCAGAATAACGGGAGCTAGTCAGATGCCCTCGAAACCCATGACCGGAAAAGCTGCGCTGGTGTGCGGGGCCGGTGGTTTCATCGGTCACCATCTTGTCAAGCGGCTCAAGCGCGAAGGTTTCTGGGTGCGAGGCGCCGATCTCAAGTTCCCACGGTTCAGCGAGACCGAGGCCGATGACTTCATGATCGGCGACCTTCGTGATGCATATTTCGTGCGACATGTAATCGACCGCCGGTTCGATGAAATCTATCAGCTCGCCGCCGATATGGGCGGAGCCGGTTACATCTTCACCGGTGAGCACGATGCCGACGTCATGCACAATTCGGCGAGCGTTAATCTCAATATTGTTCACGCCGCCCACGCGCGCAATAACAAGCGAATTTTTTATTCCTCTTCCGCCTGCATGTACCCTGAGTACAACCAGCTCGACCCCGACAATCCGAACTGCGCAGAGTCGTCGGCCTATCCAGCCGCACCGGACAGCGAGTACGGGTGGGAGAAGCTTTTCAGCGAACGCCTCTACCTCGCGTATGGCCGCAATCACGGCATGGAAGTCCGGGTTGCTCGTTACCATAATATTTTCGGGCCCGAGGGCAGCTGGAATGATGGTCGGGAGAAGGCTCCGGCGGCGGTGTGCCGCAAAGTCGCAATGGCGCCAAACGGAGGCGAGATCGAGATCTGGGGCGACGGGAAACAGACTCGGTCCTTCCTCTATATCGATGAATGTCTTGAGGGCACGTTGCGGCTGACACGATCGGACTTCACTGGTCCCGTCAACATCGGTTCCGATGAAATGGTGACCATCGACCAGCTTGTCGATATGGTCGCCGGAATCGCAGGTAAATCGCTTAAGAAGCGCCACATCGACGGTCCGACTGGGGTGCGTGGCCGTAACTCTGATAACCGGCTCATTCGCGAGAGACTCAATTGGTCGCCGTCCACGCTGCTCGGCGATGGGCTACGACCGACGTACGCCTGGATCAGCAGTCAAGTGATGCGCAATGCGCGAAGCGACGGCGAAGCGCTGCGAGTATCACCCGCTGCATCGAAGCCAACCAGCATCCGCGCAGTCTCGTGATCGGGGAGCAGATTCCTCATCACGCAGAATGAGGCGATGAACAAGCGGCTCGTCTACATTTGCGACTGGCTGCCGCCAGATTTCGGCGCGGTGGGTCAATATGCCGTTCTGTTCGCTCGCCAGTGGGCGAGCGAGGGGTGGGCGGTGACGCTGGTCGGATTGACCAGCGGGTCATCGAACCGGCAGGCCGCGGAAGTGGTAGGCGATGGCTCGCTCGAAGTGCTTCGCATCCATCGTCACACCTATAAGAAACAGAAGTTTCTGGCACGGCTAATCTGGACGGTTGCCTCCAACATCCTCCTGCTGAGTGCCGCATTTCGGGCGATGCGGCGCTCAGATGCAATCCTCTTTACCGGCAGCCCGCCACTGATGGTGCATTTCATTGCACCGCTCAATCTCCTTCTCAGGAAACGGCTCATCTACCGCATCACGGACTTTCATCCGGAGTGCCTGATCGCCGAGCGCGGAAGTAGCGGGCCTAGTCTTCGAATGCTGCTTCTTCTCACGCAATTCTGGCGCCGGCGCGTCGATACATTTGAAGTCTTAGGCATTGATCAGGCTCGGCGACTTGAGAAGTGCGGAATTGCGGCGGGACGGATTCGTCTAAAGCGCGATCCCTCTCCGGTGACGTTCACACAAGGACTGATGCCTCTACCGCTTCCCGATGACCTGCGGGGCGGGGCCGGGGTCATCCTTTACTCGGGCAATTGGGGCGTCGCCCACGATGAAAACACGTTCATAGACGCTTACACGCATTACTCTTATCAATCACAGCATGGCCTTAAGTTCTGGTTGAATGCTACGGGAGCGAAGGCCGATCGCGTCGAACGCGAGCGTAGCGGGCGGGGGGGGCCCGTTTATCGATCGAGCCTGGTTCCGCTCGACGACCTGCCGCGACTCCTTCTCACCGCCGACGTGCACCTGATCACGCTTCGCAATCCTTTCGTGGGCTACGTTTTGCCTTCAAAGATTCACGCCTGCATCGAGTCCGGAAAAAGAGTCCTGTTTGTTGGCAGCGGGGATTCAGACATCCACCTCTTGGCCAGCCATGCGCTGCCGTCCGACAGATATTGTCGAGTCGATGTGGGCAATGTGGCGGGACTGGTGAACGCGCTAAACACCATAGAACGAGCAGTCAAGAGCGAGCACGACGCCCCGATCGTGCCAAGCGACTTGCTCGACCAAGCGCGGTCCAACTTACGCGCTAACGTTGCGAACCGATAGATCGCGATTGAGTTGTGATCCGCGCGATCGGATGTTTGATTTAGCTAAAGAGCCCGGGCTTTTTTCACGATCGCGAACGCGAACTGGCGATTGAGGCTGCGGGGGATCTAGAATTTCGCGGCTCCGAAACCAACCTTGCGACAAACGACATCTTACCTGTCCTGAAGCTGCATTTCATGTGTGGCATCGCGGGTATTTACGCCTATCACTACGCTGCCAACCCGGCTGATCGCGCCGAGCTGCGGCGCATTCGTGATCATATGGCCGCGCGCGGACCAGATGGCCTTGGTGAGTGGTATTCGCAAGATGAGCGCGTAGGCCTCGGGCATCGCCGGCTGACCATCATTGACCTCTCCGAACGGGGCGCGCAGCCGATGGTGAGCCCCGACGGCAAGCTCGTCGTCACCTTTAATGGGGAAATTTACAACTACCGGCAATTGCGTGCGTTGCTCGAAGCAAAGGGACGTCGGTTTCGCACTCAAACTGATACGGAGGTTCTGCTGCACCTTTACGCCGAAAAAGGTGAAGCAATGGTCCACGATCTGCGCGGGATGTTTGCGTTCGGTCTGTGGGACGCTGAGAAGCGCGCGCTTCTTCTGGCGCGAGATCCTTATGGTATCAAGCCGTTGTATTATGCAGACGATGGCTGGACTGTCCGATTTGCATCACAAGTCAAAGCGCTGTTAGCAGGCGCAAAAGTCTCTCGCGATCCGGAACCCGCTGGTTGGGTTGGCTTCTGTCTCTTCGGCAGCGTTCCCGAACCCTTTACCACTTATCAGGAAATCCGTGCTCTGCCAGCGGGTTCGACGCTTTGGGTGGATCGCGTCGGCACTCACGAGACAAAGCAGTATTTTTCGATCGCCGATACATACTGCCGGACCGAGGCTGCCAGTTCGCTGACAAACGACGAAGGTCAGCAGCTCGGTGCTCGCGAGGCGCTCCTCGACAGCGTGCGTCATCATCTCGTGGCCGATGTCCCGGTGGGTGCTTTTCTCTCAAGCGGCATCGACTCCGGCGCTTTGGTCGGTTTGATGCGCGACGCGGGACAGCGGGAGATCCAGACGGTGACAGTGGCGTTTGAAGAATTTCGGGGCAGGAGGGAGGATGAGGCCCCGATCGCTGCAGAGATCGCGTCGCGATACGGAACGCGACACACGACACGTATCGTGACCGAGCAGGAGTTCCGGAATGATTTACCTAAAATTCTCGAAGCGATGGATCAGCCTACGATCGATGGTCTCAACACCTGGTTCGTGAGCAAAGCGGCGCGCGAACTTGGATTGAAAGTGGCGATTTCCGGCCTGGGTGGGGATGAGCTTTTTGGCGGATATCCATCATTTCGCGACGTGCCTCTGTGTGTACGTGCTCTGGCGGTTCCCGCGCGAATTCCGGCCTTGGGAGATCTTATTCAGTTGCTGCTCACCAGTGTTTTCTCGCAGTCTCTTAATCCAAAAACTGCAGGTCTGCTCAAATACGGCGGAAGTTATGCGGGGGCATATTTCTTGCGCCGAGGCCTGTTTATGCCATGGGAGCTTAACGCCGTGATCGGCGCTGATACCGCTCGGCTGGGCTTGCACCGATTGAACCCAATTCGGCACATTGAAGCTTTGTTGAAGCCCAAGCCGAGGAGCAGCTTTTGCCGGGTCGCGGTGCTTGAATCTTCGCTCTACATGCGCAATCAGCTGCTGCGTGATACGGATTGGGCCAGCATGGCACATTCCCTCGAAGTGCGGGTTCCGCTGGTCGATAGCAAATTATTGAGCCAATTTGCCTCGATCACCGCCGGGAATGGATCGCAATCCAAGCATCTGCTTGCGAACAGCCCGCGCGTGCCACTTCCCCCAAAAGTGGTCGAACGTCCGAAGACTGGGTTTACAACCCCTATCCAATCGTGGCTGCAGCGGGACAATCGCATCCAGGAGTGGCGGCGAGTTCCTTCGCTTGCTGCCTATAAGTGTGCGTGGGCGAGGCGGTGGGCGTTCCAGGTATCGGCGGCAACGGCAGCGTAATGGCGAGATCTGGGTCGCGAATTCTCGCGCTGGTCACCGAAGCATTCGGAGGGCATGGTGGCATCGCGCAATATAACCGCGATTTCTTATCGGCGTTGGCCAGCTGTGATCGAGTCGGAGACGTGATCGTCTTGCCGCGGTTCAGCGCAAGACCAGTGAGCGCGCTGCCTACTGGTGTTCGGCAGCTTCGTCCCGTGGAAAGCAAGCTCGCATATTCGCTCTCCGCGCTCTGGACGGCAATAACGCACCGGCCAATTGACTTCGTTTTCTGCGGCCATTTGTTGATGGTGCCACTAGCGGCGGGTATCTCTAGAGTTTTGAATGTTCCGTTGTGGCTCCAAGTGCATGGAATAGAAGTCTTCTGGCGCGAACACTCGGCGCTGGAGCGCTGGTCAGTGGAATCGGCGACGATGGTTACCTCGGTCAGCCGCCATACGAGACGTCGGCTTTTGCAGTGGGTCGGAATAGACCCAGCTCGAGTGAAGGTTCTTCCTAACACCGTGGATCCACAATACCACCCCGGGCCAAAGCCAGCTTATTTACTCGAACGTCATGCCGCGGGCGGAAAGAAGGTGCTGTTGACGGTGTCTCGGCTGGGCGTGGAGCGATATAAAGGCCATGATCGAGTGATCCGTACGCTGCCCCGACTCTTGGATCAGCACCCCGACACCATCTACCTTATTGTGGGAGGCGGCGATGATCGCCCCCGGTTGGAGTCGCTGGCAGTCGAATATCGGGTTGCGAAAAACGTCCAGTTCACCGGCTCGGTGCCGCCGGAAGAGCTACCTGACTATTTCCGGCTTGCGGATGTGTTTGTGATGCCAAGCGCGATGGAAGGATTTGGCATCGTCTTTCTCGAAGCGATGGCTACTGGCATTCGCGTGATCGCCGGAAGCCGAGACGGGAGTCGCGACGCGTTAGGTGATGGCACACTTGGAACCTTGGTTGATCCCGAGAATGGCGAGGAGCTGGCATCTGCAATCCTAGCAGCGCTCGAAGACCCGGCCCGCACCGGGGATCGTAGCACCCGGTTCAAGCCTAACCTTTTTGCGGAGGATCTCAACGCGCTGTATAAACTCTTCTCCGCTAAAAAGGACCACTCCCGTGCGGCGCTAGCCTCGCCACAAAGACGGGAAATGACGGTGTAAGTTTAAGAATCCTAAGCGAAATTCTCATACCCGAAGGCCTGTGACTTCAGGTCCATCGCGCCGACCATAAGCGGTTCGGAATTATTGCTGCGGCTTCGTCGAGCTGGATGACGGATTAGCAAAGTCGATGATCGGTGTAGTGGGCGAACAACATCGACCAACGCTGATCCAGGTGGTGGCGCGGCGCACGGCGGAGCCAGACGGAGTTGCGGACTTTGCCTTAGCGCTTGCGCGTGCTCTCCGCGCTGCCGGGGGTCCTAACAGCGTGTTCTTGTCAGGAACTCCATCGGTTAACGCGCTGCCGGTGGAGGACTGGAGAACAGTTTGCGTGCCAAAGCGCAAAGCTCAAATTCTAGCCGATACAGTTCAATTGTTATCGGCTGAAAGCAACGCATGCGCTGTGGTTTTACATTTTTCCGGCTACGGCTATCAGAAGCGAGGTGTCCCGCTATGGCTGCCTCAAGGTCTCCGAATCTGGAGCCGTCGTGCCGGCCGCGTGCCGCTTCTTACCATCTTCCATGAGCTGTACGCGACCGGGCGGCCTTGGCAAAGCGCGTTCTGGTTATCCCCGCTGCAGAAACAAATCGTGCGCAGCATTTTGAATTTGAGTTCGGCAGCAATCACACCAACCGACCTCTACAGGAAACGTCTGTCGAAGTGGAGAGACGGCAGCGCCGCTAGAATCACGGCTATGCCCGTTTTCTCCAACGTGGGGGAGCCGGGCTGCGGGCTCGCCCCATGCACACGTACTGCTACCGCCGTTGTGTTCGGTCTCGCCGGGGTGGAAGATCGGCTTTTTAGCATTTATCGTCGAGATATGGAACGAATCGTCGCAGCGCTGGGCATCGAGAAAGTATTCGACGTCGGGCCGCGCTTCTCCTTAGTGCCCCGCACTTTGGCCGGCGCGCCGGTAATTTCGAAGGGAGTTTTACCGCAAGCTGTTGTGTCCGAGCTGCTTCAGCGCGCGAGGTTTGGCTTCCTCGCGTACCCTCTGGATTTCATCGGCAAATCCGGCGTCTTTGCGGCCTATGCTGCGCACGGTGTCGTTCCGATTGTTCTCTCGCAGCAACAGGGTGCATTTGATGGGTTGCAGCCTTCGCAGCATTTGCTTGACGGACTACGACTGAGGAGGCGCGTTAGCGCCGAGCATCTCGCCTCGATCCAAAAGAAATTGTTCAGTTGGTACACATCCCACTCTCTGAAAGTTCAAGCGGACTTTCTCGTGGACTCCATCTCGCGCTTGCTCGAAGATTCTCATTTATTCCCGCACATTCTGGCCAAGTATCGGTGGCGTGGAAACCATGATGGAAATACTTGGGAGGAGACTAGTGCCGCGGGTCAGCAACACAAGCGTGACCGCATTCCGCTGGCCGATTCTTAGGGAAAAGTTTGTGCGGTGTGACTGCTGATCGGCGCTGCAACTAATCGTCAAAAGCTGAAGGCGTGTTCTGGGGGTGCATGCAGAGATGAATTTGCCGACCGCATGAGAGCTGCATGAAATCGATATTGATTACGGGCGGTGCCGGATTCATCGGGGTGAATGCGGCACAGCATTTCCATCAGCAGGGCTGGGCGGTTACTATTCTTGATAATCTGTCGCGCCGGGGCGCAAAGGAGAATCTCGATTGGCTGCGACATCGGCGGCAGGTTCGTTTCGAACACGCCGATATCCGCGACCGCACGGCGATCGAGCGCATCGTTGATGAAGTCAAACCTGCCGCGGTCTTGCATCTTGCGGCGCAGGTCGCGGTCACCACCTCCGTCAGTGATCCTCGTGAAGACTTCGAAATCAACGCGCTCGGCACGTTTAACGTACTCGACGCCGTCCGTCTCAAGAGCCCTGACAGCTTTTTCATTAATGCATCGACAAATAAGGTCTACGGAAAGATGGAAGACATCGGCGTGGTCGAGCGCAACGGCCGCTATGAGTACCTCGATCTGCCGAACGGCGTGGGTGAGGACCGGCCGCTCGACTTTCACTCTCCGTATGGATGTTCGAAGGGTGTTGCCGACCAGTACACCATCGATTATTCGCGCATCTACGGCATCCGCGGCGTGACTTTCCGGCAGAGCTGCATCTACGGGACGCGCCAATTCGGCATTGAAGACCAAGGCTGGGTGGCTTGGTTCACGATTGCAGCAGTTCTCGGCAAGGCGATTACGATCTATGGTGACGGAAAGCAGATCCGCGACGTGCTGCATGTTGAGGATCTGGCGCGGGCCTACGAGGCCGCCTACGAGCGCCGCGAGGCAGTTAGCGGCCAAGCCTTCAACATGGGCGGTGGCCCCGGTAATACCCTTTCACTCCTGGAACTGATTGGCCTACTAGAAGAGAATTTGCAGGTTTCGGTTCCGCTGCAGTGGAGCGACTGGCGGCCGGGCGATCAGCCAGTATTCGTCTGCGGCCTTGACAAGGCGCAGCGACTTCTTCAATGGCAGCCTACGATCCCTGTGGGTGAAGGTGTCGGTCGGTTAATCGCATGGGTGCGAGATAACAAGGACCTGTTCGAGTAGCTCAGGTGAATCGAAGAGCGGCAGGTGGTCGCGGCATTCAACGGCTCAAGTCAATAGGCCTGCAAATCTAAAGGATGCCCCCCTTTATCAACAGGATTAGGCCATTGCCAGCCGCAGATCAGTTAATTACTGTAATCATTCTCGCGCACAACGAAGAGGAAAATATAACGCATTGTCTAGAAAGCGTTGGAAGCAGCTATAAGATATTTGTTGTCGATTCAGGGAGTACGGATCGCACGAGTGAGATATGCGAAGATTTTGGCGCTGTGGTGTTTAAACATCCCTACACAACTCATGCGTGCCAATGGCAATGGGCGTTCGATAATCTTCCTATTACGACGCCCTGGATATTAGCGCTTGATGCGGATTTCGTTGTAACTGAAGAACTTTTCGCCAAAATCACGCGAGATATGCCAAAGGTGCCTGACGATGTCGATGGAATCTACATCAGGCACCTATACAGATTTGGTTGGGGTAAGATTCGATTCGGTGGCACGAAGAAATATTGGCTGCGCATGATACGCCACGGTTTTGCACGGGTGGACAGTGGCGACCTTGTGGATTTTCGCTTTGTCGTGAAACGGCGCGTGTTAGATTGGCAAGAAGGTGTAATTGAGGACAACAGAAAGGATGAGGACATCTCGGTTTGGATTGGAAAACAGGACAAATTCGCGTTACGCTTGGCCGTTGAAGAGGAGCTGCGACGCAGAGGCCTTCATGCCTGGGATAGTACACCGCGCTTGCTGGGTACGACAGACGAGAGATTTGCGTGGCTTCGTGACCGGTGGCTACGTTTGCCATTGTTTTTGCGACCAGTACTCTACTTTTTATATCGTTATGTGATCGCCGGAGGGATGTGCGACGGGCGTGCAGGTTTTCTATACCATGTGCTGCAGGGGCTTTGGATGCGACTAATCGTGGATTGGAAGACGATTCAACTCAGGAATGTCAACCTCGAAGATGACGAGTTGCAGGAGTTTGGACGCGCGATGCTACAGACGGATAGGGGTTCTGTGGCTGAAGTCCTCCGGGTTGTGCGGGAGTGCCCGTCCCGGCAGATAGGCGAGCGAGGCGTTAGCACCATCCAGAAGTCGTGAGTAGGATCACTTCTGCAAAACAGAGATTGGCACGGGAGCGAGGTGAGATAATCGACGGCCATGTGAATCGGTACACCACCACGAGCGAGGCTCTCCCATGAAGAACCGGAAGCGGGAAATCTGCACATCCGGGTCTGTGTCTGTTTCGGCAAAGGGCTGCGAGAAATCAGACTTCGTGATATTTTCTTCATGGCGTTAGGTTGAGCACCCCGAAAACTGTAAGCTTGCGCGGCCTGCCGCCAAGATGATTCAGGCACTCCATTGGTCATTGGGGAACCTCGAACAATAACGCGTCCCACTCTCTGAAAGTTCAAGCGGACTTTCTCCTGAACTCCATATCGCGCGTTCTGAGGAGCAACTAACCCGTCTTATTCATAACGAAGGGATTTGAATGTTGGCGGGTGTGGTGTAACGGATTGGTCGAGCGTAGGAATTGGGTGCTAAAGCCATCCGATTCACTCGATCGTGCCGAACCACACCCGCCATGACCAACGATAGGTTTCTTCCGTTCGCCTTTCCAGCCGTTGCCAGCAAGAAGATCACAGCTGCGTTCGATGGCAGACGGATGACCTCGGACGGTGGGGTGATGGTTCTCGCGCAAGCCGAACGGCGGCTCGCGATCGCCGAGAAGCTTGCGGCGGTGATCGCTGATCCACGTGATCCTCTGCGGCTTGTGCACATTCTGGCGATCGCCTGCGGCTACGAGGATGCCAACGATCTCGATCGGCTGCGTTTTGACCCCGCTTTCAAGCTGGCCTGCGGACGATTGCCGGATAGCGGACTGGATCTGTGTTCGCAGCCGACCATGTCACGCTGGGAGAACGCCCCGAACCTGCGCGAAGTCATCCGGCTCATGGGTGTGATGACCGACCTTTATTGCGCGAGCTACGCAACGCCGCCGGTCGCAGTGACGCTCGATATCGATGACACGCTCGACGTGGTGCATGGCCATCAACAGCTGTCGCTGTTCAATGCCCATTACGACGAGCGTTGCTTTCTGCCCATCCATGTCTATGACGTGGCGACCAGTAGGCCGCTGGCGGTGCTGCTGCGCCCCGGCAAGACGCCGTCCGGTCAGGAGGTCACTGGCCATTTGCGCCGGCTCGTACGCCGCATCCGCCGGCACTGGCCGACTACCAGAATCACTCTGCGTGGCGATAGTCATTACGGCCGCCCGGAAGTGATGGATTTCTGCGAGCAAAACGACATCGACTTTGTGTTCGGGCTTTCCAGCAATGGCACGCTCGATCGTGCCGTCGAGATCATCGCCGACGATATCCGCACCCGCCGGGCGCTCGCGCAGGCGCCCGTGCTGCGCGGCTATGCCGAGAGATGTATCGGGCCAAGTCCTGGTCGAAGCCGCGGCGCGCCTGTGCCCGCATCGAGGCCACATCCCTCGGCCTCGACATCCGCTACGTCGTCACCAGCCTCGCCGCCGGTTCGGCCGAGTACATATACGACACCCTCTATTGTGCGCGCGGCCAAGCCGAGAACCTGATAAAGATGCACAAGGGTCAGCTCGCCTCCGACCGCACCAGCTGCCGCTCACCGCTCGCCAATCAGATGCGCCTCATCCTGCACACCGCTGCCTATTGGCTCATGCTCACGTTGCGCGATGCGATCCCCAAGGCGCACGCGCTCGCAAAAGCTGAGTTCGCCACCATCCGCCTACGGCTCATCAAGCTTGGCGCACGGGTGATCGAGACCGCATCGCGGATTCGCCTCGCCTTCGCTGTTGCTTGCCCAGAGGCCGCTCTCATCAGGTATCTCACCACCACCATCAGTCCCGCGGGACCGTGAAAGCCGGG
>Ga0306921_10007451_pt1 | contig 11503 bp, 10 predicted proteins | sample sta12Cox44000080_FD_203760 | JGI IMG/M metagenome (GOLD analysis project Ga0306921, IMG submission 203760) | Lab enrichment of tropical soil microbial communities from Luquillo Experimental Forest, Puerto Rico - statoxic.12C.oxic.44.000.080 (v2)... | ecosystem: Environmental > Terrestrial >... | reverse complement strand
ACCTGGCAGGAGATCGAGGCGATCGCCAAGCGCGACCCGAACGCGACGGCCGTCATCAACGTCGGCGCGGTCGAGCAGCACGGACCGCATCTGCCGCTCATCACCGACACGCTCGTCGGCATGGAGCTGCTCGGCACCGCGCTGGCGCGGCTGCCCGACGACGTGATCGTGCTCGCGTTGCCGCCGACGAACTACGGCAAGAGCACCGAGCACACGACCTTCCCGGGCACCTTGACGTTCACCGGCGAGACCTTGCGCATGGTGCTGCGCGACCTGGCGGCGTCGGTGGCGCGGAGCGGGTTCACGAAGCTCGTGCTGCTGGGCAGCCACGGCGGCAACGTCGGCACCCTGGACGACTTCTTCCGCGATCTCCGGATCGAGACCGATCTGCGGGTCTTCAAGATCTTTCTCGGCGGGATCGGCCAGGTGCCGGGGCTCGTCGCCCCCGAGGAGGCCGCCATCGCCATGCACTCCGGCGACTCCGAGACCTCGATGGTGCGCCATCTCACGCCGTCGCTCGTCCACATGGACCGCGCCGAAGGGTACGTCTTCGACCCGACGCCGGACATCGGCTATTCCTTCAAGGGTCACGACGCGATCGAGGCGTGGGTCGCGTCGGATCTGTCGAAGACCGGCGCGATCGGCAATCCGCATCGCTCGTCACCCGAGAAGGGCCGGCTGATGTGCGACGCGAAAACGGCCCGTCTCGCCGAGCTGCTCGAAGCGATCTACCGGAGCCCGAGGCGCGAGATCCGTCTGGCTCCGAAAGAATCCTAGGAGCCGACGATGAATCGTCGATCGTTCCTCACGACGTCCTCGGTGGTGCTCGCCGGTGCTGTGGTGCCGAGCCGGCGCGCCGCCCGCGCGCAGGGGCTCGACAAGCTCACGTTCGGCACCAACTGGAAGGCGCAGGCCGAGCACGGGGGCTACTACCAGGCGGTCGCCACCGGCATCTACCGGAAGTACGACCTCGACGTCGCGATCCGGATGGGTGGCCCCCAGATCAACCATCCTCAGCTCCTGGCGTCGGGCGTGATCGACTTCAACATGGGCTCCAACTGCTTCAGCGCCTTGAACTATGTGAAGAACAACATCCCGATGGTGTGCGTCGGCACCGTGTTTCAGAAGGATCCGCAGGTGCTCATCGCGCACGCCGGCCAGGGCAACGACTCGCTGGCGGCGATGCGCGGCAAGCCCATCATGATCTCGCCGGTGGCGCGCGCCGGGTACTGGCAATTCCTGAAAGTGAAGTACGGCTACACCGACGAACAGATCCGGACGTACACCTTCAACATGGCGCCCTTCCTCGCCGACCAGTCGGCGATCCAGCAGGGCTTCGTGACGAGCGAGCCCTACAAGATCGAGCGGGCCGGGGCGAAGATCGTCGTGCACCTGCTCGCGGACGCCGGCTACTCGAGCTATGCGACCACGATCGAGACGTCGTGGAAGCTCGTCAACGACAAGCCCGAAGTCGTCCAGCGGTTCGTGAACGCGACGATCGAAGGCTGGTACAGCTATCTCTACGGCGACCCGTCGCCGGCGCACGGCCTCATCAAGAAGGACAACCCGGAGATGACCGACGACCAAATCGCCTATAGCCTCGGGGCCATCAAGCGGCACGGTCTCGTCGACTCGGGAGACGCCGACAAGCTCGGGATCGGCGCCATGTCCAGCGCCCGGTGGAAGGACTTCCACGCCACGATGGTCGACGCCGGCCTCTACACCGCCGATCTCGACCTCACGCGCGCCTACACGCTCAAGTTCGTGAACAAGAAACACGGCCTGCACCTGAAGAAGACGTGATCGTCCGGCTCCGGAACGTCGACAAGGTGTACGCGAACGGCGTCGTGGCCCTGCGGGGTCTCGATCTCGACGTCGGCGAGGGAGAGTTCTTGAGCCTGCTGGGGCCCTCCGGATGCGGAAAGAGCACCGTCCTGAGGCTCGTGGCCGGACTCGGCGAGGTGTCGTCCGGCCGGATCGAGTGGTCCAGCGCGGGCGGCCCGGCCGGCCAGCCGACGGGCGATATCGGCTTCGTGTTCCAGGACCCGACGCTCATGCCGTGGGCGACCGTGTGGAAGAACGTCTTGCTGCCGCTCAAGCTGCGCCGGCTCGCACCGGACGAGTCGGCACCGCGGGTGCGCGAGGCGATCGCGATGGTGGGCCTCGAGGGCTTCGAGAAAGCCTACCCGCGGGAGCTGTCCGGCGGCATGAAGATGCGTGTGTCGATCGCGCGCGCGCTCGTCACGCGTCCGCGTCTGCTCCTGATGGACGAGCCGTTCGCGTCCCTCGACGAGATCACGCGGTTCAAGCTCGACAACGATCTGCTGGCGCTCTGGGCCCGGCAGCGGTGGACCGTCGTGTTCGTGACGCACAGCGTGTACGAATCGGTCTACCTGTCGACGCGGATCGCGGTGATGACCGCGCGTCCCGGGCGCACCGCCGGGAACGTCGCCGTCGAAGGGCCCGACGCGCGGGACGAGGCGTTCCGGACCTCGCCTCTCTACAACGAGTACTGCCGCAACGTGTCGGCCCGGCTGGCCGAGGCCAGTCGCGCCTAGCGCGCATGTCGAGCATCTCGTCGCTCGGTCCTGAGGGTGCGGCAGGCGACGTCGAGATGCGTGATCTCGAGTCTGCGCGCATGGGTTCCGTGGCCGTCCGTCCGCGGCGCTGGGGCGTCGGGCGCATCGTCCGTCTCGTCCTGCCGCCCGCCGGTGTCGGCCTCGCGGGGCTCGTGATCTGGGAGGCCGTCGTCCGCCTGCAGCAGATTCCTATCTACATCCTGCCGGGACCGTGGCTGATCTTACAGACGCTCGTGAAGGACTGGGGCACCCTCTATCCGTCGCTCCTCGTGACCCTCGCGATCGCGGGGGCCGCGCTGCTCGTGGCGACGGTCGCGGGGGTCATGATCGCGATCCTCTTCACGCAGTCCCGGTGGATCGAGCTCTCGCTGTTCCCGTACGCGGTGATCCTCCAGGTCACGCCGATCGTGGCCATCGCGCCCCTCATCATCATCTGGGTCAAGAACATCCCGATCGCGCTCCTCATCTGCGCGTGGATCGTCGCGTTCTTTCCGATCGTGTCCAATACGACGCTCGGGCTCAACAGCGTCGATCACAATCTCCTGAACCTCTTCCAGCTCTACGGCGCGAGCCGCCGGCAGATCTTCTGGCATCTGCGTCTTCCGAGTGCCATGCCGTATTTCCTGGGCGGACTCCGCATCAGCGGCGGCCTGGCGCTGATCGGCGCGGTCGTGGCCGAATTCGTCGCCGGCACCGGCGGCGCGCAGTCCGGCCTCGCCTATCGGGTGCTCGAATCCGGCTACACGATGCAGATCCCGCGCATGTTCGCCGCGCTGTTCATGATCACGTGTACGGGAGTCCTGATCTTCGTGGCGCTGACCGCGCTGTCGCACCTGGTGCTCCGGAAGTGGCACGAGAGTGCCGCCGAGCGGGAAGGATGACGACCCCGCTCGCCGGCTTCGTCACCATCCCGGGGGTGCCCACCTTCCGGCTGCGGAACGCGACCGTGCCGGCGCCGCTCTTGACCGCGCTCCCGCCGGGGGCGCGCGTGTCCCCGGACGGGCTCGTCGTCGCGGATCTCACCGTGCGCGACGGGCGAATCGAGGACGTCGCGGCGGCGGGAGGCGCCGCGGTCGACGGGCCGGGTTCTCCGGTCGATGTCGATCTCCAGCACGGCCAGGTCTGGCCGTGCATGATCGATGCGCACACGCACCTCGACAAGGGCCACACGTGGGAGCGTGCCCCGAATCCCGACGGCACGTTCGGCGGCGCGATTCGCACGGTGATGGACGATCGCGCGGCCCACTGGTCGGCCGAGGACGTGAGACGGCGAATGGACTTCGGGCTCCGCTGCAGCTTCGCGCACGGCACGCGGGCGATCCGCACCCATCTCGATTCAGCGGGGCCTCAGGCCGCGATCAGCTGGCCGGTGTTCGAGGTGCTCCGCAAGGAGTGGGCCGGCCGCATCGAGCTGCAGGCCGTGTCCCTCGTCCCGCTCCAGGTCTTCGGAGGGCCGGAAGGCGAGGCGCTGGCCGCGCGCATCGCGGCGGCGAACGGAGTGGTCGGCGCGGTAGGGTACGTCTCGCCCGAGATCGACACGCTGCTCGACCGGATGCTCGCGCTGGCGTCCGCGTACGGGCTCGACGTCGATCTGCATTGCGACGAGAGCGGCGACGTCGGCGCGCGGGCGCTCGCGCATCTGGCGCGCGCGGTGCGCCGCCGACGCTTCGCGGGCCGCGTCGTCTGCGGCCACTGCTGCAGCCTCGCGGTGCAGGCGCCCGAGGTCGTCGCCGAGACGCTCGACCTCGTGGTCGAGGCGGGCATCAGCGTGATCAGCCTGCCGATGTGCAATCTGTATCTGCAAGATCGCGTGCCCGGACGCACGCCGCGCTGGCGCGGCGTGACCCTTCTGCACGAGTTGGCCGCCCGGCGGGTGCGTGTGGCCGTGGCGAGCGACAACTGCCGCGATGCGTTTCACGGCTACGGCGACCACGACATGCTCGAGGTCTTCCGCGAGGCCGCCCGCATCGCTCACCTCGACAGGCCCTTCGGCGATTGGCCGCGCGCCGTGACCGCCACGCCGGCGGAGCTGATGGGCCTGGCCGGCGCCGGCCGGATCGGACCGGGTCTGCGCGCGGATCTCGTCCTCTTCGAGGGCCGCGCGTGGAGCGAGCTCCTGTCGCGTCCGCAGGGCAATCGGGTCGTGCTCAGAAATGGCAGAGCGATCGAGCGCCGGCTGCCGGACTATCGCGAGCTCGACGACTTGGTCTCGCCACGCCCGGTCGAGGGAGTGCGCCATGGAGCGTGACCTCTCGAATCCCCCGAACGTCCACACGCCGCAGGCGCACTACTCGCACGTCGCGCGGGCGGGCCAGACGCTCTACATCGCCGGTCAGCTCGCCATGGACCCCTCGGGCGCGCCGATCGGTGTCGGCGATGCGCGAGCGCAGGCTCGCCAGTGCTATCAGAATCTCGGTGTGATCCTCGCCCACTACGGCGGAAGCTTCCGGCACCTGGTGAAGACGACGACCTATATCACGCACTGGGGCTTTCGCCCGCTCGTCGCGGCCGCGCGCGACGAGGTGTTCCCGTCGCCGCCCTATCCGGCCAACACGCTCGTCGTCGTGCAGGGACTCGCCGAAGCGCACTTCCTGGTGGAGATCGAGGGTATCGCCGTCCTCGACTGAGACCGGCGCCTCACGACGCGTCTCAGCTCCCGCGGTACGTGACGTATCCGTAAGGCGAGACGAGCAGCGGCACGTGATAGCGACCGGCGCGATCGGCGATCGCGAACCGCACCGGCACCTGTTCGAACAACGACGGATCGGGCAGGGCGACGCCGGCGGCGCGAAAATACGCTCCCACGTGGAAGACGAGCTCGTACCGGGCGACCTGCATCTCGTCGGGTGCCAGCAGGGGCGCGTCGCATCGACCGTCGGCGTTCGTTGTCACGGTCCGGAGCAGCCGCGTGCGGCCGTCGGCTTCGACGATCGAGAGATCGACGCGCAGCCCGGCGGCGGGCCGTCCGTGCGCGGTGTCGAGGACGTGCGTGGTGAGGCCGCCCTCGCCGGACGGGTTCACGCCGTCACCAGTGCCGCGAGCCGGAAGCGCGTGATGTCGGCGATTTCGGAGAGGGCGGCTTCGATCTCCGAGTCAACGGAGTTGGTCAGACGTCCCTCGAAGGCGGCGAGGATCGACGCCGCATCGTACTTGCGCACTGCGACGATGAACGGGAAGCCGAATCGCTCGCGGTAGCGAGCGTTCAGCCGCTCGAAGCGCTGGTAGTCGTGATCGCTGAGGCGGTCGAGGCCGGCGACGGATTGCTCGCTTCGGGAGGCTGCGCTCAGCGTGCTCGCGCGGGCGGCCCGGACCGCGAGGTCGGGGTGTGCTCTGAGGAGCACGAGCTGCTCCTCGCGCGAGGCCTCGCGCATCACCCAGATCATCGCCTCGTGCAGGCCGTCGCGACTCGCGAACGGACGCGCCGCCAGGGCGCGTTCGGCGATCCACGGCGAGCGCTCGAAGACGTCGCCGAGCGCCAGGCGAAAGTCGTGCGGGCTCATGCGGTTGATCTCGTCGAGCGAGAAGGTTGCGGGGTGGTCGCTCACCGTTGATCGGCACGATCGATCGACGCGCCCTGATCGAGCCAGCGGCCGAGCAGGTCGCGCTCGGCGTCCGTCATGCCGGTCTTGTTGCCGAGCGGCATGGTCCGCGTCAGCACCACGCGAAGGCGAATCGGCTCGGCGCGCGCGCGGATACTCTCTGGGGTCTCGAACGTCACGCCGTTGGGCGCAGCGCGGAAGACGTTGTCGGTCGGCCGCTCGGAATGGCAGGAGAGGCAGCGCCGGTCGATGACCGCGCGTGCCGCGGTGAAGGTGACGCGCTCGCCTCGGCGTTTTTCGCCGAGCCACGCCGGCGACGTCAGGAACATGACGCCGGCCAGAGCGGCCGCGACGGGAAGCAGCCACCAGTCGGCCGGCCGATGGCGCTCGCGCGCGATCATCACGTGGCGTACGCCCGCGCCCACCACGATGAGCAGCCACAAGATGAACCAGTTCAGCGGATGCCCGTACGTCGCCGGATAGTGATTGCTCAGCATGGTGAAGATGACCGGGAAGGTCACGTAGCTGTTGTGTGTGGAGCGCTGCTTCGCGCGGCGCGAGAGCGTCTCGTCCGGCGTGCGGCCGGCCTCGGCGGCGGCGATCAGATCGCGCTGCGCCGGCACGATGCGCATCCAGACGTTGGCCACCATGATCGTCCCGAGCATCGCGCCGGTGTGGATGAACGCCGCGCGGCCGCTCAGCACGTGCGTGAGCCCGAACACGCCGGCGAAGAGTAGCGCCCACGAGAGGAACACCGCCGGCAGGCCGCGGCCGCGCGCGAGCGGCGAGGTCCACACGAGGTCGTAGACGACCCAGGCGACCACGAGCGCGGCGATGCCCAGGGCCACGGCGCGGCCCGGTGTGATCGAGGAGACGGCGGGATCGACGAGGTATACCCCGCCCGTCATGTAGTAGATCAGCACGAGCAGGGGAAAGCCCGTGAGCCAGGTCATCGCGGCTTCCCACTTGAACCAGTGGATCGGCGACGGAAGCTGGCCCGGCGGCAGCTTGCGCCGCTCGACCAGGTAGAAGCCGCCGCTGTGCAGGAGCCATGCGTGTCCCTCGACGCCGCCGCGCTCCGGGTCGTCCCGGATGAGCGCAGCGTCCAGCCACATGAAGTACAGCGAGGTCCCGATCCAGCCGATGCCGGCGATGAGATGGGTCCAGCGCAGGCCGATGTTCAGCCAGTCGAGGATCAGCGTGTCCATGGTCGCTAGAGCTTACTCGGCATAGGCCCACGCCGTCACGCGCCGCTCGATGATCGCGAAGATCCCGTACAGCAGCACACCCATACCCGCCAGCACCGCGAGGCCGCCGAAGGCGAGCCGGGTGTTGAAGTCGGACGCCGCGACCGCCATGAGATACCCGATGCCGGCATTCGAGGCGACGGTCTCCGCGATCACCGAGCCGACGAACGCCGACGAGACGGCCACCTTCAGCGACGCGAAGAAGAGCGGCATTGTACGGGGCACGCCAACCTTTCTGAAGATCTGCCAGCGCGAGGCGCCGAGCGAGCGGAGCACGTCGCGCAGCTCGGTCTCGAGCGTGGCGAGGCCGACGGCGACGTTGACCGCCACCGGGAAGAAGGCCAGCAGGAACGCGGTGAGCACGGCGGGCACCGTGCCGATGCCGAACCACATGACGAGCAGCGGGACGACCGCCGCCTTGGGAATGCTGTTGAATCCCACCAGGAGCGGATAGATCGCGTCGTTGACCGTTGCCGAGCCGCCAATGGCGAAGCCCAGGAGCAGGCCGAGGCCGACCGCGGCCACGAATCCCAGCAATGTCGTCACCAGCGTGTGCCAGGCGTGAAATGCGATGGGCCCCGCGGTGCGCGCCATCGTCAGCGCGACACCGCTCGGAGGCGGCAGCACGATCGGCTGGACGCGGAGCACCACGACCGCGCCCTCCCACGCCAGCACGAGCCCGACGAACACGGCCAGCGGCAGGACGACGCGGCGAGCCCGCGGGCCCATCACGCCGCAGTCTCGCGAGCCGGCCGGATCTGCTCGCGCATGAGCCGCATCAGCTCGCTGCCCTCGGCGCCGTACACCAAGCTCAAGGTCCGCGGTCGCGGGAGCGCCACGCGGTGCGTGTGGGCGATCCGACCTGGGTGGCTCGCGAGCACGTAGATCGTATCGGCCAGGAAGATCGCCTCGCGGAGATCGTGGGTGACCAGCACGCCGGTGAATTCCCGCTCCGCGCGCAGGCGCTGGTAGAGCTCCCACATCTCCTCGCGCGTGAACGCGTCGAGCGCGGCGAACGGCTCGTCGAGCAGGAGCATCGCCGGCTGGTGGATCAAGGCGCGGCAGAGGCTCACGCGCTGGCGCATGCCACCCGAGAGCTCGCGGGGCTGGCGGCGCTCGGCGCCGCTCAGGCCGACCGTGGCGAGCAAGGTCACCGCGCGGTCGCGCCAGCGATCGGACTCCGGGGCTCGCGGATCTCCGTTCGCGCGCAGGATCTCGAGCGGGAGCAGCACGTTGTCGAGCACGCTACGCCAGGGCAGGAGGACCGGGTTCTGGAACGCCATGCCGACGTTCGTCAGCGGCCCGGTGACGGGCCGCCCGTCCACGGCGATCGTGCCGACGGTGGCGGGCAAGAGGCCGGAGATCAGCTTCAGCAGGGTCGACTTGCCGCACCCGCTCGGCCCGACGAACGCGACCGTCCCGCCACGCGGAACCTCGAGCGAGACGCCGGCGAGCGCCTGGGTCACGGCGCCGGCGGTCACGTACGCGTAGCCGACGTCGCGGAGCGCGACGGCGGGGACATCACGGGTGAGGCGCTCATCGTCCATCGGACCCGCCGCTTCCGCCCTCAGGGCTCGACCCGCCCGGACGCCGGCCGCAGGAGCCGAAAGACGTCCTCCGCCCGGAGCGGGGTGCCGACGACGCGGGCCGCAAAGGGCCGCAGCGCGTCCTCCACCGCGGCGGCGATCGCGGCCGGGGGCGCCATGCTCCCGGCCTCTCCCACGCCCTTGACGCCGAGCGCATTGAGTGGGCTGGGCGTGACGACGTGCGCGATGCGGATCGGCGGCGACTGCTCCGCGGTGGGGATCGCGTACTCCAGCCATGACTGGGTCAGCGGTTGCGCCGTCGCGTCATAGACGAGTGCCTCCCACAGGGCGCCGCCGACGCCCTGCGCCACGCCGCCGTGGAGCTGTCCCTCCACGATCAGTGGATTGATCAGCCGTCCGGCGTCGCTCGCAACCACGTAGTCGAGCACCGCGACGCGTCCCGTCTCGCGGTCGACCTCGACGACGGCCGCGTGGGCGCCGCTGGCGAACGTGGCCCGAGGGGCCTGGAAATAGTGCGTGGCCTCGAGCCCCGGCGTCATGCCGTCGGGCAACGGCGAGCCCGGAGCGCAGGCCGCGGCGAGCGAGCCGAGCGAGATCGTCCGGGCGGGAGCGCCGACGACGCGCGCGACGCCGTCGACGAGCACGATGTCCGCCTCGTCCGCCTCGAGCAGGCGCGCCGCCACTCGTCGCGCTTTCGCCGCCACCGCACGGGCTGCCCCGAGCGCGGCGTTGCCCGCCGTCACCGCGTTGCGGCTCGCGTAGGTGCCGACGCCGAACGGGATCTGCGCCGTGTCGCCGTGCCGCACGGTGACGTCGCCGGGCTGGAGCCCGAGCTCGTCGGCGACGACCTGGGTCAGCACCGTGGCCGTACCCTGACCGTGCGGCGAGGCGCCGGTGACGAGCAGCGCCTGGCCGGTGTCGTCGACGCGCAGACTCGCGCTCTCGTACGGGCCGAGTCCGGTGAGGAGCACGAAGCATGCGACGCCGACGCCGAGGAGGCGCCCGCGCTCGCCCTTCGCTCGCTCCGCCGCCTGCTCGGCGCGGCGCGCGTCGTAGCGCGCCAGACGCAGCGCGGCGTCGAGGCCGGCGCCGTAGTCGCCGCTGTCGTAGATCACCGGAATCTGCGCAGACGCCGTCCCGACGTCCCAGGGAAACTCGTCTCGCCCGATAAAGTTCCGCCGCCGTACCTCGGCCGGGTCCATCCCGAGCGCCTCGGCCAGGTGATCGACGGCCCTCTCGATGGCGAAGACCGCTTCGGGCTGACCCGCGCCGCGATACGCCGCCGCCGGCGCCTTGCACGTGAGCGCACACCGCACGTGACACGTGTAGTGGCGGATCCGATAGGGCCCGGGCAGGCTCGCCGCGGTGATGGATGGGCAAAGGACGCCCAGGCTGCGCGTGTAGGCGCCGAGATCGGCGACCACGTCCGCGCGGAGCCCCACGATGGTGCCGTCGCGCCGCGCGGCCAGCTCGACGTCGTGCCGCTGCTCTCGGGCGTGGGCAGCGGTGATCACGTGCTCGCGCCGCGTCTCGATCCACTTGACCGGCGTGCCCTCGCGCATCGCCAGCACGGCGAGCACGATCTCCTCCGGGTAGATCTCCTGCTTGACGCCGAAACCTCCGCCGACGTCGGGCGCGACGACCCGGATCCGGTGCTCGGCCAGGCCGAGGACACCCCGGAGGACGTCGCGGAGCGTATGCGGCCACTGCGTCGAGGACCACACGGTCAGCCGTCCCGTCCCGGCGTCGTACTCCGCCGCGACGCCGCGCGTCTCGAGCGGCATGCCGGTATAGCGCTGCACCGAGTACCGGCCGCGCGTCACGATCTCCGCCGCGGCGAAGGCGCCGTCGGCGTCGCCCACGCGCACCGTGAAGTCCGCGGCCATGTTGCCGGGCGCCCCCTCGTGCAGGAGCGGGGCGTCCGGCCGCAGCGCCGCGTCCGCGTCAGCGACCGCGCCGAGCACGTCGTACTCCACGCGGACATCGGCGGCAGCGTCCTCGGCCGCGTAGCGGCTGTCCGCTACCACGGCGGCGAGTGGCTCGCCGACATAGCGGGTGCGGTCGCGGGCCAGCGGCGGGTGCGCGCAGTGGCGCAAGGCCTCGTGCGAGACGACCGCGGGGATGGCGGCGATCGAGAGAAAATCGGCGGCCGTGTAGACCGCCCCGCCGTCCGCGACGGCGCGCGAATCGAGACGAAAGCGTGCGTGCGCGTGCAGGCTCCGCACGAACGCGACGTGACGCAGGCCGGGCAGCCGGAGGTCCTCGACGAACGTCGCCTGGCCGCGCAGCAGCCGCGGATCCTCAAGACGCTTGAGCGGGGCACCGAAGAGCCTCATGGACACGGGCGATTATAATTCGCGACGATGGCCGGTCGATCGACCTCGCCCCGGAACGAGCAATCTCGGCACGCGCGCTTCATGCGGCGTGCGATCGCTCTGGCCCGGCGCGGAATGAACGCGCGCGATGGAGGGCCATTCGGGGCGGTCGTCGTCCGCGACGGCGCCATCGTCGGCGAGGGCTGGAATCGCGTGGTCGCGGCGCGCGACCCCACCGCGCACGGCGAGATCGGCGCGATCCGTGCCGCGTGCCGT
>Ga0306921_10007446_pt1 | contig 11509 bp, 10 predicted proteins | sample sta12Cox44000080_FD_203760 | JGI IMG/M metagenome (GOLD analysis project Ga0306921, IMG submission 203760) | Lab enrichment of tropical soil microbial communities from Luquillo Experimental Forest, Puerto Rico - statoxic.12C.oxic.44.000.080 (v2)... | ecosystem: Environmental > Terrestrial >... | reverse complement strand
GGCGACCAATCCGTCCTGGCCGAGCGCGACCACGATATCGGGCGGGCCGAAGATGAAGTTCGGCAGGAAGCTCCGCTCGATGATCTGGTAGCGGCCCCAGCGTTCCAGCGACTGCACCGTGCGGTGCAGTTGTTCGCGATAGACGTCGTGTTCGCGCTGATAGTCGCTGAAGTCGGCGCCGAGATGCTCGACATAGAAGCGGGCCTGTGCGGCCGTTAGATACTTGGCAATCAGATCCTCCAGCCTCGTTTTGCGGGTGACGAGGACGACTTTGCGGTCACTGGCGGCGGACATTTGCAACCTCGACAGCCTTGGGCTTCTCCAACAGCGTCGAGAGCAGATCCGGCGAGACGTTGAGCTGACCGATCCGTTCGGCCTTCTCGGCGATCCCGCCAAAGGCTTGCGCGATCAATTGACCGGGCTGCATGCCGGCGGCTGCGAGCGCCTGGATCACCCTGGTGTCGACGCCCTCAAAGATCTTCATCAAGGCGCCAACACGGTAGGCCTCGGCCTCCGCAAGCGTTCGCGTGTTCTCGGCATTGAGCGCGACAAAATCCTTGCGTTTGGCTTCGAGGGTGATGTCGGCGACCATTTCGGCCTGCCGCAGCTCGTTCTGCTTGGCGACGACGCTGGCCTCGGCATCCATCTGGGTCTCGCGGATCGCGCGCTTCTTCTGCTCGACCGCGATTTCGGTGTCGAGTTCGCTTTCGCGGATGGCGCGCTCCTGTTCGACGGCAAAATTGCGGCGAGCGAAGATCGCCTCGTCCGCGGTTTTCAGGATGGCCTCGCGCGCCTCGGCTTCGAGCGCCTTGGCGGTATCGGGGGTGGGTTTGACGCCGCGGACAGAGACGCCAAGGACTTCGATGCCAAGTGAAGCGATGTCGGCGCGGCTTCTGAGGCCGGTCGCGATCAGATCGGCGATGCGATCGGAGGCCTGCAGCGCTTGCTTGAGCGTCAATTCTTTGACCGCCTGCTGGGCCAAGACCTCCACCGTGCCAAGAATGCGCTGGGGCAGCTTCTCCGGATCGTCGGACTCATAGCTCTTGCCGTCGGCCTTGAGGGTGAAGTTGAGCATCGCGGCGGCCTTCCTCGGCTCGCTCACGCGGTAGGTGATGTGACCCTGGATCGTCAGGGCCTGAAAGTCGCGCGCAATCTGCTGGAAGATGAACCCGGCATCCCGGCTGCCGACCGGAACCGCCACCAGCGAGGTGACGGGCGCATAATACAATGTTGAGAGGCCGGCGCCCTCACGGGTCACCCTGCCGGCGCGGTATTTCAGTAGATAGGTGGTAGGCTGGGCCTTGATGAAGCGGATGCCGAACATCGTGGGCTCCTCATAAGTTGGTCTGGGCAACTAAGTAAGTTGTACAGTACAACTAAGCATGCTATTGTCAAGCCTCCAATTGAAAGGTTTTCGCAACGTGGCAAAGCAGATCCAAGCCAACAGCCGCGCGCGGGCGGAATTGCTGGACGTCCCGCGGCCTTTGACCACGGTTGACGTCGTGATCTTTTCCATCCGCGACCACAGGCTGCATGTGCTGCTGGTTCAACGCCGGGCAGGGGCGCACGAGCCTTTTCCGGGCGTCTGGGCGCTGCCCGGCGGCATTGTCGACATTATCAGGGACAAGGACCTCGAGGCCTGCGCGGTGCGCAAGCTGAAGGAAAAGACCGGCATGGTCAGCCCCTATCTCGAGCAGCTGGGAAGCTGGGGAAGCGCTCAACGCGATCCCCGCGGCTGGTCGGCGACGCACGCCTATTTCGCGCTGATGTCCGCGGTGGCAACCACCGGTTCGCCAGCAACCGACGCGCAGTGGTTTCCGATCAATGCGGGCGGGGTCAAACCAGAGCTTGCTTTCGATCACGGGGATATCCTGGCGGCAGCCGTTCAACGCCTGCGCAGCAAGGTCGAATACACCTCGTTGCCCGCCTATCTGATGCCGGAGGAGTTCACCCTGCCGGACCTGCAGCGGGTCTACGAGATCGTGCTCGACCGCCCCCTGGAAAAAAGCGCGTTCCGCACGCGGATTTTGGCCGCGGACCTGGTCGAGCCGGTGGCGGGCATGCGCCGCGGACCCAATCGGCCGGCGCAGCTCTACCGGCTGAAGAAGGCCAGATTTCCGGTCTATTTCGCGCGCACCTTCAATCCGCCCGAGTGATCTTTGCACGCGCCGGTGTATGGCATCATACCGACAACGCAGTGCTCGGTGCGCCAAAATGGTGTATCGGCAAGATCATCGCGCGCAGGCGCAAGCTGCCGCGCGCCGCAAAGCCCTTAAGATATCCTTGGAGGAACGTGTCATGTCGGCATTGCCGCTCACAGGCATCAAGATTCTCGATCTGACGCGGGTGCTTGCCGGGCCCTTGTCCGCGCAGATGTTGGCCGACCTCGGTGCTGACGTGATCAAGATCGAGCGTCCTGGCACCGGCGACGACGCGCGCGCCTTCGGCCCGCCCTATCTTGTCGATCCCGAAGGCAAGGACAACAACAACAACTCGTTCTTTCTGTGTGCCAACCGCAACAAGAGATCCGTCACGGTCAACATCGCAAGTGCTGAGGGGCAAGAGATCATCCGCGAGCTCGCCAGGGGCTGCGATGTCTTGATGGAGAACTATAAAGTCGGCGACCTCAGGCGGTACGGTCTCGACTATGAGGCGATCAAGGCGGTCAACCCCGGCATCATCTATTGCTCGGTGACCGGTTTCGGCCAGACCGGACCTTACGCGCCCCGCGCCGGTTATGATGCGATTTTCCAAGCGATGGGCGGGCTGATGAGCGTGACCGGTCACATCGACGGCGAGCCGGGCGCGGGCCCGATGAAGGTTGGCCCCTCCATCGTCGACTACATGACCGGGATGAACAGCTCGATTGCGATTCTTGCCGCACTGTTCCACAAGAAGGCCAATGGCGGCGAGGGCCAGCATCTCGACGTCTGCCTCTACGACACTGTGATCGCCTCGCTGTCGCACTACGCGCAGATCTTTTTGGTCAGCGGCAAGACGCCGCCGCGCCGCGGCACCTGGGGCAATGGCGGCATGCCGGCCGGGGTGTTCCGCTGCGCCGACGGCGAGTTGATGCTTGTGGTCGGCAATGACGCGCAGTTCGCGCGCACCTGCCAGGTGCTTGGCGCAAGCGAGCTCGCCAAGGATCCGAAGTTCATCAAGAACAACGCCCGCGTCACCCATGGCAAGGAGATCATGGCGATCTTCGCCGGCTACTTCCTGAAGAACAAGGTCGCCTATTGGCTGGACGAATTGGAAAAGGCCGGCGTGCCGTCAGGCCCCGTCAACGATTTCGCGCAGGTGTTTGCCGATCCGCATGTCCGTTCCCGCGGCATGGAGATCAAGGTCGACCATCCCTTCAACCACGCGCTGTCCTTGATCCGCAATCCGCTGATGTTGTCGGGCACGCCCGTGAAAGAGTATCGCTATCCGCCGCTGCTCGGTGAGCACACCAAGGACGTTCTCTCGGCGACCCTCGGCTATGACGAGGCGAAGATCGCGGGCCTGAAGCAGCGGGGTGTGATTTAGCGGCGCGCCGATTTCCCGTTGTCTCAATCCTTGGGGGATGGCACCCCGCGCGCTTGGTCTGGGCGCGGGAATGGAGCGGACCGTTCGCCATCGGGACCGACGGTTGTCGGGGCGAGTTGGGGGGTCTTGCCTCCGCGACCTGGATGGCCGGAACAATAACAAGCTCAGCCATGTCGAGATAGAAACCTTTTGGTGTCAGCGTCCACGGATCTCATATGCCACACTGCGACGCGCGGGCAGGGTGAGAGTGAATCCGCAAAGCGCGGATGGGTCGAGCTGCTAAGCCTTGGCGGAAACTGCAGCGCGCGCAGCGGCCTTTTCCTTAACCGTACTCCCCGCCAGCGCCATCACCGCGACCTGGACCACGCGTTCGATCACGGCCTCAACGTCGTCGAGGTCGCATTGGCTGTCGGACAATTTTGTCAGTCGCTCGCTGTCGCGCACGGTCTGCTGCGCCATGGCGAGCGCGAAGTGCAGGCCCCAATAAAGCTCGACCTCGGCGCGATCGGGCAGGGCGCGGCGCATCGCCGCAACAAACTTCCGCAAATGGTCGATCTCGCGGTTACGGATGCGGCGGATCGCCGGCACCGACTCGATATTGACCTGGATCATGAAGCGCGCCGCGGTCGAGCTCTGGTTGTCGCGGCCGAGACAGCCGCGCAGGGTCGGCCCGACCAGGGCGCGCAGAATCTCCGCGATCTCTGCGCATCCGCCGCCGCGCTCTTCCGCCGCGCGCAGTTGTCGCAGCCGCTCGCGGTTCAACGCCAGGCTGCGCGTCACGAACAGCTCCGCGATCAATTCGTCCTTGGAGCCGAAATGGTAGTTCACTGCGGCAAGGTTGACATTTGCCGCAGCCACGATGTCGCGCAGGGTGACGTCGCCGAACCCACGGTCGGCGTAGAGCCGCTCAGCGGCGGCGAGGATAGCGCCTCTGGTCTGATCGCTCGGCATAGGTGGCCTCCCTTAGACGGCGACGCAATCACGACCCCCTCGTGCTCCAGGCTTTCGCTTGAGCGTGACCTTATCGGAAAACCACTGCCCACTTTTTCCGGATCATGGTGCAGGGGGATTGCATTTCAAACAATTGTATGAAACTATCGTTTCAAAGGCCGGAAATGTCAATCCGCGAATTTCCGCGCGTGGCGGCTCCGGCATCCCGTGGCGCTTTTGTCGCAACGGCGCAAAGGCCTTGCGGCGCAGCGGCAGCAGGGCGAGAGTGCGGCCCAACATCTTTGACAGCGCAGAGGAGCGTCCCATGGATTTCACGATGTCGGCAAGGCAGAAGGAATGGCTCGAGCGCGTGCAGTCCTTCATGACCAAGCATGTCCGTCCCGCCGTTCCCATTTACAAGCAGCAGGATGCCGAGGGGCCGCGCTGGAAGGTCATTGCGATCCTGGAAGAATTGAAGAAGAAGGCGCGCGCCGAGGGGCTGTGGAACATGTTCCTGCCGCCGTCGTCGCATGAGGATGACGAATTTCGCGGTGCTGGATTAAGCAATCTCGAATACGCGCTGCTCGCCGAGGAGATGGGCCACATCAGCTGGGCCTCGGAAGTCTTCAATTGCTCGGCACCCGATACCGGCAACATGGAAGTCTTCATGCGCTACGGCAGCAAGGAACAGAAGCGCAAATGGCTGCGTCCGCTGATGGATGGCGAAATCCGCTCGGCCTTTCTGATGACGGAGCCTGCGGTTGCCTCCTCGGATGCCACCAACATTGAGACCCGCATCGAGAAGGACGGCGACCACTACGTCATCAACGGCCGCAAATGGTGGTCGTCCGGCGTCGGCGACCCCCGCTGCAAGGTTGCGATCCTGATGGGCAAGACCGACCCCAAGGCGCCGCGCCATCAGCAGCAGTCGCAGATCCTCGTTCCGCTCGACACGCCCGGCATCAAGGTCGAGCGGATGCTGCCGGTGTTCGGCTATGACGATGCCCCGCACGGCCACGCTCAGGTGCTGCTTGAGAACGTGCGCGTGCCCGCAAGCAACATTCTGCTCGGCGAGGGCAGGGGCTTTGAGATTGCGCAGGGCCGGCTCGGCCCCGGCCGCATCCATCACTGCATGCGCACCATCGGCAAGGCCGAGGAGGCGCTGGAGAAGATGGTCAAGCGGCTGTCGTCGCGCACCGCCTTCGGCAGGAAGATCATCGAATATTCGATCTGGGAGCAGCGTATCGCCGAGGCCCGCACCAATATCGAGATGAACCGCCTGTTGTGCCTCAAGGCCGCTGATATGATGGACAAGGTCGGCAACAAGACCGCGCAGCTCGAGATCGCCATGATCAAGGTGGCGGCGCCCAACATGGCGCTCACTATCATCGACCAGGCGATCCAGGCGTTTGGCGGCGCCGGCGTTTCCGACGAGGCGGGCCTTGCGCGCGACTACGCCTCGATGCGCACCATGCGTCTGGCGGATGGTCCAGATGAGGTGCACAACCGCGCCATTGCCAGACTTGAACTTCGGAAGTATGCAAACGCTCCAGTAAACTAGATCGGGAGCCCTGGCGGCGCTCCCCGAAGCAAGACCGAGGGAGCGTCATCGTGGCGGACGGCGTCAGGAAGGACGAGGAATTTTCCGGCACGCGGCCCGTCGAGGAGCGGCATCGCGTCAACGAGGCCGATCTCGACGGCTGGATGCGCGAACATGTCGAGGGGTATGCGGGCCCTTTGTCCGTCCTGCAGTTCAAGGGCGGCCAGTCCAACCCGACCTACAAGCTCGATACGCCCACCGGTTCCTATGTGATGCGGCGCAAGCCGTTTGGCAAATTGCTACCATCGGCGCATGCGGTCGATCGCGAGTTCCGTGTCATCGCCGCGCTGTCCAAGCAGGGCTTTCCGGTCGCGCATCCTTATGCGCTCTGCACCGACGACGCCGTCATCGGCGCGGCCTTCTACATCATGTCGATGGTAGAGGGCCGGGTGTTCTGGGATCCCACGCTGCCCAGTCAGCCGCCAGAGGCGCGGCGCAAGATATTTGAGAGCAAGATACGGACGCTCGGCAAGCTCCACAATTTTGATCCCGAAAAGATCGGCCTTTCTGATTTCGGCCGCCCCGGCAATTACTTTGCGCGCCAGGTTGACCGCTGGACCAAGCAATATCGCGCATCTGAGACGCAGCACATTCCGGAAGTCGAAAGGCTGATCGATTGGCTGCCGCGCACGCTGCCTGAGCAGAAGCGCGTCTCCATCGTTCACGGCGACTATCGGCTCGACAACATGATCTTCCATCCCGTCGAGCCGGCCGTGAAGGCGGTGCTCGATTGGGAATTGTCAACGCTTGGCGATCCCATGGCCGACTTCACCTACCTCTTGATGCAATGGACCATGCCAGGCCTGGCCGGCGTCGACCTCAAAGCTCTCAATATTCCGAGCATGGAGGAGGCGGCGGTGATCTATGGCGAGGAGACCGGCACCGCGGTACCCGATCTTAACTGGTACTTTGCCTACAATTTGTTCCGCCTCGCCGGCATCACTCAGGGGATCGCCGGACGCATCCGCGATGGCACGGCTGCGAACGCCAAGGCGATCGAATCTGCCAAGCGCACCGTGCCGCTTGCAAAGGCGTCGTGGGAATACGCACAGAAGGCAGGCGCAGTTTAATGATGGTGTGTCCTTATGGTCGCGCCCTCTTTGTCGCGGGATCACCAAGCCGATATGCATCCTAAATGGCGCTTTGTGCCGGCAACCGGTCGGTGTCGGCACCATGTCATCGCCACGGCTCTGGGCAAGCGCGAGCAGCAAAGCTCGGGTCTTTGCGGGCGAACGGGCCAAGCGGCTTCGGCACCGGCTCCTGAGACGGTGGATCGCTCGACCTCGTGCGGGTCCGAGTCCGAAAAGCGGCGACTTCAGCTCTTCGACCTTTCCTTGTGCGATCTACGGCGGCTCGGTGCTGATTGATCCGTCCGCGTTGAGCGGCACGGCGCACGCTTGGCTGCGCGAATTCCCTTAAACCTTCGCCATCAGAGCCTCACATAGTCTCCTTCCCGTCGCCATGTTTTGGTCAAACCGGATCGAAAGCGTGGAGGTGGGGCGGGATGGGACGTGGTTGATGGAGCGCCAATGCAATCCGCGCTGAACCCTGCGCACAACGATCCGCACGACGTGCTGGAGATCGCGCCCGATATTGTGCTCGTCGCGCGCGCGGAAGAAGAGCTGTCAAAACTTGCTGCCCGTGACGCCAAGACGCGCGCGCCGCAGCCGCAGGAGCCAGCGCAGCCGAAACAAGACCTCGTCTCTACGGAAGTCGCATCGGTGCCGCCGATCGACACCGGGTTTCGCGCAACCGCCGTCAATCCCGGCCGACGGTCGAGGGGTGGGCGGGCGATCCGCGGCTTTTTTGGCGTGCTGCTCGCAGTCCTTGTCGGTGGCGCCGTGCTCACCTTGAAAGTCAGCGGTGATGTGGCCCAGCAGGTGATCACAGCCTGGCTGCCGCAGTTCGCCGCAAGGTCTGCGCCTCCAGACACCACAGCGCCAGCTCCGGCGCAGAGCGTGGCCACCGCCGAACCAGCCGCCACGGCAGCGCCAGCATCGCCGCAACTGCCGCCGGCGGAGGCAAACGCCCAAAATAGCGCCACGCCTGCCGCCGCGGCGCAAACGCCCGATCAGGCCCAGATGATGCAGTCGATGGCTCATCATCTCGCCAATGTCGGGCAAGAGCTCGAAGAGCTGAAGGCTCAGGTCGCGGAGCTCAAGGCGAGCCAGGAGCAGATGTCGCGCGACATGGCGAAGGCGGCCGAGCAGAAACCCAAGCTATCGGCGCTGCCGGCGCGGCCGGCGGCTCCGTTACCGCGCAAACCGCCGCCGACCTCCAGGCCCGCGCAGAGTGCGACGGCCCCGATGACGCCGCCACCTGCCGCAGCCTATCCGCCGCCGGCAGCTTCACCCAACGTGCCACCCGCGGCCGCATCGCCCTACGCGCCTGCGCCGCAGGCCACGGTGCAGGCGCCATACGACCCGAACGCACCTCGACCCCCGATGCCGGTGCGGGAGTGAGGTTTCGAAATCGTTGCCGCTATTAGGCGGCGGGCTTGGCGCTGAGGTTTCCGGGGCGAGCCCTGCAGCGAGGCCCGTTGTTCTGTCACGCAAAGCCGCTCCACGGACCCGGTACGGCCGATTTCAGGATGTTCCCGGCCGCGTTGACGTCGCGGTGGACCTTGATCTTGCAATGCGCGCATCGTTTGGATACGGGCCGACAGGTCCTTCTGGTCTGTGCGGCCGCATTGCGCGCATTGCTGCGAGGTGTTGCATCGGGGTCGATGCCTGACGGCGCGTCGTGGCCGGTGACGCAGAACACCTGTGATAAAAGCTAAATCGGTTTCCCAGTATACGGCATCGAGGCGGTGAGGCCGCCATCGACCGGAAACGCCTGGCCGTTGACATAGGAAGCCTCGTCGCTTGCGAGGAACAGTGCCATCGCTGCGATCTCGTGCGGCTGGCCGGGACGCTTCAAGGGATTGAGCTGGCCGATCTTGTCCTGCGTGCCGCGATCCTTCGCGCGATCAAAGATCGGCTTGGTCATGCCGGTCTCGATCAGGCCCGGGCAGATCGCATTGATGCGCACGCCGGTGCCGGAGAGCGAGTAGGCTGTGATCTGCACGAGGCTGATGACGCCGGCCTTGCTCGCGCCATAGGGGTGACCGCTGGCGCCCGACTTCAAGCCCGCGACTGAAGCGGTGCAGACGATCGAGCCGGAGCCCTGTTTGGTCATGTGCGGGATGGAATGCTTGATCGCGAGGAACGGGCCAATTAGGTTGATGCGCAGCACCTCCTGCCAGTGCTCCACGGTCTGCTCAGCGAGCGGCACCAGCCCGCCGGAGACACCGGCATTGGCCCAGATCACATCGAGCTTGCCGTAAGAGCTGAGCGCCTTGCCGATGAAGCCGACGACCTCCTGCTCCGAACCGGCATCGGCTTGCACCGCTTGCGCGGTGCCGCCGGCCTGCTTGACCAGGTCGACGGTTTCGTTCACGCCCTCGGTGCGGTCGACCGCGATCAGCCTTGCGCCCTCCTTGGTGAACAGGAGCGAGGCTGCGCGCCCGATGCCGCTGCCTGCGCCGGTGACGATGACGGATTTGCCTTCGAGGCGACCCATTGGTTTTCTCCCTCATGGAATTTCAAACAAGATTTCAAACGCCAAAGTCACTTGAGATGGCATTGTGTCTCCCGTACAGCGACAGCACAGAGAAGGAAAGGGTGTCGCGATGGCCAATGAGGAGCAAGCGAAAGTCGTCACTACGCGATGGTGGTGGGTGCGTCACGCGCCGGTGCGAAGCGACAACGGCAATATCTATGGCCAGACCGATATTGCCTGCGATACTTCGGATGTCGAAGTGTTCGAAGCCGTCGCAAAGATTCTGCCGCGCAATGCGATCTGGGTTGCAAGCAACCTGATGCGCACACATCAGACAGCAGAAGCGATCTGGGCCGCGGGCCTTCCAAGGCCCGAAACGATCGCGAAGGAATCCGCCTTCGCCGAGCAGAATCTTGGACAGTGGCAGGGGATGAATCGCGCTGCATTCGTCGCGTCCCGACCGGTCGGCAGTCACTGGTTCGCCGATATCAACGAGCCCGCGCCGGGCGGCGAAAGTTTCATGGACCTCTACAATCGCACCAAGCGCGCGATCGAACACCTTACCATCGCGCACGCCGGCAAAGACGTAGTCGCCGTTGGCCATGGCGGCACCATCAAGGCCGCGGTCGGTGTTGCGCTCGGCGATCAGCCCGAACAAGGCCTGGCCTTTGATATCGACAATGTTTCGGTGACGCGGCTCGATCATTATGCAAGCGTTAGCCGCACGATTTGGCGGCTGCCTTTTGTCAACCAGCAACCCTGGATCGCAGACCCCAGGCACGCCGCCATGCATCAGCCGGCAGGCCCTGAGGTTACCATCAGCAAGCACGCCTGAGGCGTTGTAGGATTGGGCGTGTGCAGTTTAGGCTTGATTGAGACAACAAAATCGGGAGCGAGACATGACCTTGTTTGACATGACCGGAAAAGTCGCGGTGATTACCGGTTCGACCCGCGGCATCGGCCGCGCGATTGCCGAGCGCATGGCCGAGCATGGCGCGAAGGTCGTGATCTCATCGCGCAAGGCCGACGCCTGCGCCCAGGTTGCGAACGAGATCAACGATAAATATGGCACTGGCACTGCGGCTGGGATTCCCGCCAACATCTCCAGCAAGGAAAATCTGCAGCACCTCATCGACGAGAGCAACCGCGCCTTCGGCAGGATCGATGTCCTGGTCTGCAATGCCGCGTCGAACCCGTATTACGGCCCGCTCGGCGCCATCTCCGACGAGCAGTTCCGCAAAATCCTCGATAACAACATCATCTCCAACAATTGGCTGATCTCGATGGTGGTACCGCAGATGATCGCGCGCAAGGATGGCTCGATCATCATCGTCTCCTCGGTCGGTGGGCTGAAGGGGTCAACGATCTTGGGCGCCTACGCGATCTCGAAGGCGGCCGACATGCAGCTTGCGCGCAATCTCGCCTGCGAATACGGCAAGCACAATGTCCGCGTCAACTGCATCGCGCCCGGCCTGATCAAGACTGATTTCGCCAAGGCGTTGTGGGACAATCCGGAAAATCTGAAGGCATCGACCTCGCGCTCGCCGCTTCTGCGCATCGGCATTCCCGACGAGATCGCCGGTGCCGCGGTGTTCATGGGTTCGAAGGCCGGCAACTTCATGACCGGCCAGACCATGGTGATCGACGGAGGGGCGACGATCAGTTGACGCTTTGGATGAGATCAATCCACTGCGGCGTAGACGAGGTCTCGCACCAGTGCGCGGGTGTATTGGCGCTGGCCGGGGCCCTGCATCATGAAGACCCCAAGCAGATCCTCCTTGGGGTCGATCCAGAAGAAGGTGCCGGCCCTGCCGCTCCAGAAGAACTGGCCGGGCGATCCCGGGAAGGGTGCGATGCCGGCCTGCGTGCGCACAGCAAAGCCGAGACCAAAACCGTGGCCGGGCGGCATCA
>Ga0306921_10007444_pt1 | contig 11511 bp, 8 predicted proteins | sample sta12Cox44000080_FD_203760 | JGI IMG/M metagenome (GOLD analysis project Ga0306921, IMG submission 203760) | Lab enrichment of tropical soil microbial communities from Luquillo Experimental Forest, Puerto Rico - statoxic.12C.oxic.44.000.080 (v2)... | ecosystem: Environmental > Terrestrial > Soil... | reverse complement strand
GCCCCCGTCATTGGGGACCCCGGTCACCGAGATGGGTTGGGAGATTGTCCCTGACGCCTTCCGCTCGGTGCTGGTCGAGGTCAAGGACCGCTACAGCGGCGAATTGCCGATTTACATACTCGAAAACGGAGCCGCGTTCCCCGACCGGATCGATGCGGACGATCGCATCCGCGACGATCCGCGCATCGCATTTTTGCGCGATTATCTCGGGGCTGTGCTCGACGCGATCGAAGCTGGAGTGCCGGTGCGCGGCTTTTTCGTTTGGTCGCTGCTCGACAATTTCGAGTGGGCGCTCGGCTACAGCAAACGGTTCGGCCTTGTCCATGTTGATTTCGCCACACTCGAACGGCGGCCGAAGGACTCCTTTCACTTCTATGCCGAACTCACCAGAGGCGCCGCGCTCGAAAGGGAATAACGGCGACTGCTCGCTGCCGGACCTCGGTTCAGCCGATGTGCTGCCCAATCTTAGCGCGTGGCGTCCCCGACAGGACTCGAACCTGTGACCCACAGTTTAGGAAACTGTTGCTCTATCCTACTGAGCTACGGGGACCGCGTTAGAGAAGATACTCTTTTGGTGTGTTCTTCGCCAGCACACGATAAGGTCATGAGTTTGATGGCCACAGCCGAGAAACGCGTGACATCAGACAGCGTTCGCAACCATCTCGGCCTGAACATCTTTGTCAACGACACTGCCATTGACCTGCCGTAGAAACGCCTCGAACACCAAGAGCGACCACAAAGCCGCGCTGTGGTCGCGCTGACCCGCCTGATGCTGATCGAGCAGCGTCCCGACCGTTGCCATGTCGAACAGGCCTGAGTCTTTCAGCACTGGCGCGCAATGCATTTCACGCACACGATGGCGCAACGGGCCGCGAAACCAGGCGGCGAGGGGTACAGCAAAGCCCTGCTTGGGACGGTAAAGGATCGTCTTCCCGACATGCGGTTCGAGGGCGGCTTTAAAAATATACTTGCCCTCGCGGCCATGCAGCTTCAGTTGTGAGGGCAGCTCGGCGGCCCATTCTACCAGGGTATGGTCGAGCAAAGGAACACGCACTTCGAGCGAGTTCGCCATGCTTGCGCGATCGACTTTGGTGAGGATGTCGCCCGGTAGATAAGTCTTGAAATCGGCATACTGCACGCGCGACAGCGCATCCTCGCTGGTGCACCGCGTCATGTGCGAGGTGAGCACTTCGGCGGCATTGTAACCCTGCAGCTCACGTCTAAGGCTCGAGGCGAACAAACGACGGCGAAGCTCGTCACCGCAGATAGAGACCGACGAGAAATACGCCTCGATCGAATCACGTCCCAACTCCTGCAAAGTCGCCTTCGCGCGGAGTGGACGTGGCGCCCAGTCAAGTTTGGGATAAACGGCGCCGAGCAGCCCAAATAACGGGCGGCGTAACCCTCCGGGTACCCAACTGCGTACATGCTCCTCAAAACAATGCCAGCGATAGCGTCGGTAGCCAGCGAAAACCTCGTCCCCGCCATCGCCGGACAACGCGACGGTAACGTTCTCGCGAGCCGTGGCACAGACACGAAAGGTTGGTATCGCCGAGCTGTCAGCAAACGGTTCGTCGTAGATTGTCGCCAGTCGGTCGAGAAGATCGAAAGAATTCGGATCGACGGCTCTGACGTGATGATCGGTACCATAGCGTTCGGCAATCTGCAGCGAAAAGGCGGATTCGTCCCACCCTTGGGTACCGAACGAAATCGAGAATGTGCTAATCGGCTCGGGCTTCAGCCCGGCCATCATCGCGACCACGCCGCTCGAATCGACGCCGCCGGAGAGGAATGCGCCGAGTGGAACGTCGGCGATCATCCGCATGCGGACTGATTCGCGCAGTCGAGCGATCAACTCCACTTCAACCTCGTCTCGACACATGGGGGTATGGTCGAGAAACCGGAGGTCCCAATAGGCCGTGGGTTCAGGGGCTGGTTCGCCGCGTCGGACCAAAATGTAATGCGCTGGAGCAAGTTTGCGCACACCCCGATAGATCGAACGCGGGTCGGGTATATAGCCAAAGGCGAAGAACTCCTCGACGGCCTGAGGATCGAGCTCACGATTGACCTGCGGGCTCACCAGCAGCGATTTCAGCTCGGAAGCAAAGAGCAGCCGACCGTCAGAAAGAAAGGAGTAATAGAGCGGCTTCTCGCCGAGCCGGTCGCGCGCCAGGAATAGGACCTCTTTTGTGGCATCCCACAGCGCCAAGGCGAACATCCCGTTGAAACGATCGAGACATGCCGCGCCCCATTCCTCCCAAGCGTGAACAATTACCTCAGTATCGCAGCGTGTGCGGAATGTATGGCCTAGGGCCGCAAGTTCAGCCATTAGCGGCTGAAAGTTGTAGATCTCTCCGTTGTAGATGACGCAGATCGTCTTGTTCTCGTTGAAGAGCGGCTGGTCGCCAGTCGCGAGGTCGACTATCGCAAGCCGACGATGGCCGAGCCCGACCCCCGGCTTGACGTAATAGCCGTCTCCGTCTGGTCCTCGATGACCGAGGATATCAGTCATTCGGCAAAGCAGGGTCCGATCGATCTCGGTCCGCCCGCGGTAGTCGAAGATGCCTGCGATACCGCACATCTCTTATGACCCGGCGATAAGGAATTCTTCAGGTGCATCCTGCCTCAGTATCGTTTTCACGAGGCAAAGATTTCCGAATATGCTGCGAACATTCGCTCCTGCGAGAACGCGGCGACAACTCTTTTGCGATTCTTGAGGCCAAGCGCGCGGCGTTTTTCAGGATCTCGAAGCAGGTTCGCGAGCGCCGCGGCAAAGGCTGGGCTGTCGTCGCGTGGAACGACGAAGTCGCGATTATCGTCGCACACAATGCTTTTCACATCTCCAACATCGACCGCTGCAACCGCCCTGCTCGCCGCCATCGCTTCGAGCAAAGCGTTTGGCATCTGCTCCGTATCGGACGACAGCGCGAATATGTCAAACGAGCCGAGGACAGTCTCTGGGGTTATCTGACCGGTAAAGACGACGCGGTCAGCAATGCCGAGTTCATCTGCCAGCCCCTCAAGTCGGCGTCGCTCGATACCATCACCGGCGACTACGAGCCGCACAGTAATCGAGGTATCGAGGGTTGCGAATGTCCGTATCAGGCGCCCGACATTCTTTTCAGGGCGCAATGGCGCGACCGTCCCGACTACGAGTTCGTCGGGTCGGCGAGCAAAGCCGGGGGAGACACCGGGGACAGAGGAGGAAAAGCGCGCGACATCGACGCCGTTCGGCACATACCTCACGCGCTCCACCGGCAACCGCCATACGCGGCGAGCTAAATCCTCTAGCAAGCGCGACGGGACCACTACCAGAGCACATCTGGCGAGCGCCCAGCGGCGGAACAGCACCCGACGGGGGATCTGCAAATCCGCTTCACGCTGGCTGAAGCCGGCCTCGATGTGGATGTGGCGGTAACCCGACCAGAGTCGATTGGCCATCGCCCATTCGATTGACCCCCAGTTATAGGTGATCAGAAGATCAGGACGTATGCTCCGTAGCATGCGCGCACTGTGGAGCATGGTATTAATCGACCCCAGTTTCAGGGTCCGCGCCGGCGACAGCGCCACCTCGAGATCGGCGGCGAGACCGCACGCGGCTTCGAAATTGTTGTCGAGCGCGATCACGGTGTGACAGAAGCGCTTGCCAAAGTGGTTCATTACGCGAACCATGCGAAGTGGCACGCCACCGATTCCGAAGCTCGGGAAGACATGGAGAACGTGCCGACACAATATGAGGGGAGCTGCGCTACCCGCTGAGGCGAGGGTTGCCGTCGTCATCGTTGTTTGGGAGCGATCACACCTTCCTAAGCCGCGAGCGGCCAGGGTGACGTACAGCTTAGGTTAAATCCGTTGCAAAGTAACGTGACTCTCCACGTATCTCGTGACAGGCTCGTGAAAGGTCACACCGCGAAGAAGACCTCTGGCCACCATACGGTCTAATTCTGCCGCCTAGACTCTCGGCAAACAGTAAACACGCTGAACATTCGGGTGAGGCATGCTCGACACTAGCACATGGCGCACGATCCACTGGCCGATCGAGCAGCCGCCGATGGTCGTTGTGGTGGTCGATACCGAAGCTGAATTCGATTGGGCCCGAAAGCAGCCACGGCGGGCGATGGGGGTGACGTCGGTTAAATCCCTAATGAAGGTACAACGGATCTTCGAGCGATACAAGGTCCGACCGACCTATGTCTTAGACTATCCCGTGAGCAGCACGCCAGAGGCTTATGAGATTATTCGAGAGTTGCATTGCTCGGGCACCTGCGAAATTGGTGCGCACCTACAGCCTTGGGACAATCCTCCATTTTCTGAGCGGGAGACGGACGAAAACTCCTATCCCGGAAATTTGCCGTTTGAGCTTGAGCGCGAAAAACTAGTGCGCCTAAGCCGAATTATCGAAGAAAACGTCAGAGTACGGCCGCGCATTTACAAGGCCGGCCGCTATGGAGTCGGTCGCGCGACGGCACAGATCCTTGCGGAACTCGGCTACGAGATCGATCTTAGCGTGGTTCCCGGAACTGATCTTACGCGCCAATTCGGGCCCGACTTCTCGCATTGCGGCGCTCATCCGTATTGGTTTGGCAAAGCCCCGGCGCTCCTCGAGATACCTCTCTCCATCGGCTATACCGGGCTGCTTGCACACACTGGAGGCCTGGCGTATGCGCTGACGATGAACGAGCGCCTTAAGACGCTGCATGTGCCCGGAATCCTTGCCAGGCTTCGGCTCGTCGAGCGCATTACACTGACGCCGGAAGGTATCTCCTTCGACGAACAGCGGCGGTTGACACGTGCACTCCTGCGCGAGGGACAACGCATTTTCAGCTTCAGTTATCACAGCCCCTCGCTAGCGCCGGGCAACACACCCTATGTGCAGAACGAGGCAGATTTGCGCGACTTCTTGCGCCGGATCGAGCAGTATCTAGAGTTTTTCGCCACCGAGATCGGCGGCCACGCCGCGACGCCGTTCGAGGTCAAAGCGCTGGCCGAAAGATGGAGTTTTTCGCAACGCATCGCTTCTGAGCCCGATGCAAGACATGGTTGTCCGCCGGCGGAAGGCTAGCGAGATTGTGCTCGGCGGCGTGTCCCGGAGCTTATGCTCGCAGTCCAACCGGCTAACCCTCTCTTGTAGCGGGCGAGACTGGGGGCCTTAGACGCCGTGCTGGGCCTCAACGAGGTGAAGCGAATCGAGATATCGCCGCAGCGATTCAGTTGCGGCAAGAAAACGGTTGAGCTGTTTCTCGGCGGGATTGATAGGATCGTCCATACTCGCGGAAAGCGCTACCAACGCCGCCACGGGCGCTCGCCGCAGCAATACGGCGTGGGCCTGCAACAGCTTGGCATCGAGAAGCCGGGCTGTAATTCTTCCATCGACAACGTAGAAGGACCAGACGAGCCGGCGGTGCGCACCGTTGACGATCTCGGCACTCGTCAGCGTAATCTTCTTCCCGGCCAGAGAGACAGCGGTTTCACCGCGTTCGGCGATGCGCCACTGATCGTTGTCCGCCAGCCGATTTTCGGCTGTTGTCAGCATGTTGCCTATCGCGTGCAAACGATAGAGCGCGACATACCGGACGACGACGCCGGATCCCGGCCCCTCAAATTCTTCGAGAAATTCACGATCGGCCCCATGCACCACGGGGCGCCAGTTTGGGAGTGCACCGGATCGGGAATGCCATGATGAAGCGACGTGCGGACTGTCGCCACGCAATAGTCGGGTAGCTGGAAACAGGCTGTCCAGCCGATATGCGTAGGCCGGGCCGACTAGCGCGAGGAGGACAGCGGCCGAGACGGCAACCGCGAACCACCACGGGGAGGCCTTTCCGATTGCTGCCGCTCCGCTCGGCGGGGGCCATCCAGGTTTCTCCGTGAAGGCCATTCCGATTGCGATTAGGACCATGATTACGAGAGTAAAGAATAGCCACCCATAGATAATGTGGTCGGCTTCGACTGCCGCCGCACTGCCTTCAAGGTGAGCCAAGACGATAATACCAAGAGCACGCAATCCATTGGCGACTATAGGGACGCTAACGGACATGATAATAAACAATATGCGGCGGAGAGGGCTTCGATACATTACCACGGCGAAGAAACAGCCGAAAACACTCGAGGCAATCAGAAAGCGCAAACCGGCGCACGCCTCGGCAATTTCGAATGAGCCCTCCGGTATTTCGATCATATACCCGTCGGAGAAGACCGGGATGTGGAGGAACCGCAATCCAGCAACGGCCATGTCGGCAGTGATCGTTTGTAGCGAGGGGACGAGAAAGGCTCCGCTCGGAACCAGGAAAAACAGAAACAGAAACGGCGCCAACAGCTGCCAAAACACGCGAGGTCCAAGCGCCACAAAAAGAACGACCTGGAACATCGCCACCATAACGAGTTGCCGACCTTCCTGTAAATCGAGGATAGCTGCGAGAAGCCAGATTGCAGACAAAGACAACATCGTCAGCAATGGCCAAAATGCCGGACGAGGCGATACCGATGAGAAAACCGCTCGTCTCTCCCAAAGCAAGAAAGTAGCGAGTGGAAGGACTAGAAAGCAGTGATTGTAAGCGGTCGACTCGATCCATACTCGCACCGCTCCGATTATTTCTCGTCTAAAAGCGATTCCAAAAACGAGGCTTGCTACGCCAATAAGAATCAGTGCCGGTCGCCAGCCGGGTGCAAGCGAGGAAGTAGCGATCGGCTGCTGGTTTGGAGTCGAATGTAGGACTGTCACGGATTTCATCCAGCTATGCAATGGCCCAGCCCCAGCGCCGTGTGACCTGTTTCGGTCGCACGGTGAAAAACGGTGCGGTGACTTTTCGCGTCAGCCGATCCCCCTGACGATCAAGGGGCCGAGCCAGGTCGCGACGGACAGCGGAAGTCGCTTCCAGACTGCAATAAACATGCCGAACTTCGGATTTAAAGGATTTAAATCAGGCATTGGAGTCCCAGGCGACAAACGAAACTGATAGACGAGCGGCGCAGGTTGAAAGCCCCAATTGCACTTGAACGCAAACGACCCGGTGCCAATCTTGCTTCGTCCAAAATCAAAATTACGGTAGCCCCGCTCGCACGCTCGCCGCATCACCTCCCAGTACATGAAGTCGCTGGCAGAGAGGGCTCGAGCCGCGCGCACTCCGCCCCCATAAAAAGGCAGAACTTCGTTCCGAAAGTAGAAATTGAGAACTGAGGCGACAGGCTGTCCATCACATGTTACGGTAACTATATCGGAGCATGTCGAAAATTCTTCGCAAAGGATGCGGAAATAAGACTCAGAAAAGACAGGTGTCCCGAGGTTACGGACGCTCTCAGCGTAGATGCGATACAGCCGCTCTACGCCGCGATCGATTTCCGACCTTAATTTGTTTCTTATTCCCTTACGAATCATGGCCCGCTGTTTGCGGGGGATCGATTTGAGATTTTGTTCGACAGAGGAGTCGATTGGCCGGCGGAATGAAGCGTAGAGATCTTTCTGGCACCGCCAATCGGCGCGGCGGGCCGAGAAATCGCGCAGCTCGAGCACGGGAACAGCGATCGCGTCCATCAATCGGACAGCTTCAGCTTCGAGCTTGCACAGCGTTTCGGTATCTTCGCCGATCGGTCCGCCGTACACGCTAAATGCGTTCGATATAAGGGATGACCCAAATAACAGTGATTTGACGTGGGTTAAGGGCATCACCCCGGTGATCGAGGAGCCGCGCTCGGCGATCAGATAATGAGTGCGGTGGCCAAACGCTCGCTCGATCACCCGCTTCCAGCCGGAAAGATGAAAAAACGTCCCGCTCGCGTGGGCCCGGACGAACTGGTCCCACCGACGCTCATCGTCGGCCCGAAACGGTCTTACCGAGACCGCGGCTTTGGATCCATCCATGTGGTGATCAACGGAACCGGCGCTGCGCCATCGGTCAAAAAGAGATGGTCCATGCGTGCCCATCTAAAGTCGCCGAGTAGCCGCTGTAACCGATCTTCGGTCAGACTCAGGTTGAGGTAATGGCGAAACCGCGAAAGGAAGGGAGCTCGATGTTGACGAGGCTGATCCACATCGATTTCCCACGGATGCAGATAGAAGACAGCGGGCGCCCCATTGCCCCGATTTGCTCGGTCAAGCAACCACCGGGTCAGCCGATAGGGAAAAAGCCGGAAATACCCGCCGCCCGAGGCCGGGACATCGACTTGGCAAATTCGAACTGTGGTCAGAGGCACCTCAACAAATCCCCGAACGGGGGCAAAGGCGATACGGGGCGCGCCCGGGCTCCCGTAAAGATCGTGCTTTAATGGGTATATGCTGGAACTGTAGCGATAACCTTCTTCCAATAGGACGGCGTGAGCCCAACTACTATCGCGGCTGATCGAAAAGGTCGGAGCTCGATAACCGAGCACACGGACACCGCCAACATCCTCCAGAGCGCGCTTGCTTTGGCGCACATCAGCCCGAAAGGCTTCGGGTGTGAGCTGATCAACCCGCATGTGATCGGTACCGTGGCTCGCCAACTCGTGCCCATCCGTAAGGATCCGGCGCACTAACGCGGGGTGCCGCTGGGCAATCCAACCCAACACGAAGAAGGTTGCCTGGGCGCCGGACGCGGCGAGAATGTCGAGAACACGCTCGGTGTTCCGCTCGACCCGTTGGGGCAGGTGGTCCCAGTCTTTACGATTAATTGTTGAAGCGAAAGCCTCGACGTGAAAATAGTCTTCGACGTCAATCGTCATTGCGTTGGCGACGCCCCAACGCCTACTCGTTGATCCGCACGGATCCGCGGAGGAAATGGATGACGTTCCCTGCGGGATGACTTCCGTTGCGCTGTGCTGCAGGGGTTTGGCTACGCTGCTCACGATCGTTCACTCTGGAGATAGCTCGCTGCAATCTCGATCGCGCGTTTGATCACCCGTCCATGTTTCTCGACGCTGTCTTCCAACGCGTCGAGACGACGGGTAATTTGCGAGAGGGTCTCGCCCCCGCCGTTAGGCTCGGCGGGAGGAGTGGCAACCGCTGACGGCGCCGCTACGAGAGCGATTTCCTCGCGCAGGTCATTGGCGACCTTGTCCACGGCGTCAGCTGTCAATGTATGCAGTTCTTCCAGGAAACCAAAGAGAAGTAACCTTGAGCACAGTGTATTGATCTGCCGAGGCATACCGGCCGTGTGCTGGTGGATCAATGGAAAGCAATCTTCGGTAAAATGCGGATCACCTTTCCAATCGGCTCGCCGCAGCCGATGCTCGACATAAGCTCTACTCTCGACTTCGCCCAGGGGGCCCAAGTGATAAGCGGCCGTGACCCGTTGCCGCAGTTGCTCGAGCCGCGGGCTGCCGAGTGTCGCGCGGAACTGCGGTTGACCGAGCAGAAAGCTCTGCAGCCCCATCGTCCGGTCAAAGATGATATTCGATAGCATTCGCAGCTCTTCGAGCGCTTCAAAGGACAGATTTTGCGCCTCATCGACGATCAAGAGCACACGCTTGCCATTACGATGCTGAGCCAGTGCGAACTCACTGATGCGCTGCAGCAGCGGTCCCTTGGCAAGTCCTTCCTTGGCGATGCCGAAACCGGCGGCGACCATGTGGAGTAGATCATCGCCAGCAAGCTGAGTTGTCACGATCTTTGCGGTAACAAAACTGCTTCGGTCAATTGTTGACAGCAGATTTTCGACGAGGATCGTTTTGCCAGCGCCGACCTCACCGGTAATGATGATGAAACCCTCGGCATGGTGAAGTCCATAGACCAGATAGGCCATCGCCTGTCGATGAACCGTACTCTCAAAAAAGAAGCGCGCATCGGGCGTTAACTGGAACGGCTGCGCACTAAGCCCATAAAATTCGGCGTACATCGTTGCCTCAGAACGCCTTGCTCAGCTGGAAGGTCAACTGGTTGACGACGACGTCGCCGCTTCGCCCAGTACTGACTGCACCGTTGGTTTGATAAGAAAATCGATAAAAAATCGAGCCAGTCAGATCTGGTCCGAACAGGTAATTAACGCCCAAATAGGCGGTAACATTGTTTTGGCTTTGGCTGGCGACTGGTGTCGGCGTCGACACCGTCAGCACATTGGCCGTGTTGAAGTAACCGAGAGAAGCGACACCATTGAGATCGGGCCTGATGGCACGGTTCCAAATCAAATTTACCCCGTAGCCCTTGGTCGGAGCTGAGGTTACCGGCGGGGTGAGCGCCTGCTGGCTCGTGTAGGTGCCATAGAGTGAATAGGTGTTGGGCCCCATCGACTCGGTGATGCCGACATTGAACAGATGCTGTTTGTAAACATTGTTCGTGAGACCCAGCCCCGGGCTGTAAAAAGCCGCCGGCAAACCGGAATATTCATCAACGATCGAGCCGTAAGGGTTGAGAGTCGAGGTTGCCAGGGTATTCTGGATGTACTGCGTCGGTGAGCTGATCCCCTGCACCAGGCTGGCTGTCAGCAACATCGTAGGCGTGATGTTGTACCGAGCCGAACCGGTAAAGCCGTAGACGCCCTGTTGCCTGCCGTACTCCAAGGCGAAATATTTCTGCTCCGGCCCGTAGGTTCCAATGCGTCCGCCGACCAGCCAGGTCGCGCCGACAAACGTCGCCGCCGCGGCGAATGGATATTGTATATTTTGATAGCCGACCCGCGTCAGCGCAGAGGCCTGTGGCGTGATCCGATATTCGAGATCGTCGTAGCTGCTGAACTGCGTATTCCGGGTCGTCGCAGAAGAGTTGAAATTCGATGCGTCAATCGTCAGCCGGGAAAGCGCACGCCGGAAATCCTGGCCGGTCGCGGCGGTCAGGATTCCCTCGTTCAGAATCCCGGATGACAGATTCGACAGGGCCCCGGGTGTCGACGTCGCAACGGCGGTATTGCCGCCAAAATTTGTCGAGCCGAAGCGATACCTCAGCTCGGTGTCGACCAGCCCGTCGAATGATTTTCGCAAATACGGAGAAATGGTATTGGCATACACTTGGGTTTGCTGGTTTGTCGGCAGCTGCGACAGATTTTGAAAGCCAAATCCAGGCAGCGTCGAGGATTGCGTAATGGTGCTCGTCAGATCGACGAATAGGAGATCGGGGTAGATGGTCCCAAACCCATTGGCATAAAGATTGGCGAACACCTGGTTCAGATCCGAGGTGGGCACGTAGAAATAGGTATTCATATTGCCGCTGAGTATCGCCTGAAGTCTCGGTGTGTCGGCTGAGAACGATAAGCCGGGTGAGAGATTAGTGTACGCACCGGCGACCCGCGGAGAGGGCTGATAACGCAAGTTGTCGGACAAGGTCTCGGCGACCGATGCGTAGGGCCGGATCAGATAGGCAGGCGCGTTTGGATCATTCGCCTGAAGCGGGACGACACCGTATCCGGGCGGCGTGAGGCCGAGCGGACTGAAGGGCGCTGCTGCTGCCGCCGGGGGAGCTGCGTTATTTATCGTGGCTGGCGGGTTGAGCGGGTTTGGAAAACCAAACCCCCCTCCCGGGACAAGCGGCAGGATATCGGGCCCCCCTCCCGGTAAGGCCGGCTGGACGGCGGGAGCGCCGCCAGTAACCGCCAGAGCCTCGGGTCC
>Ga0306921_10007441_pt1 | contig 11512 bp, 7 predicted proteins | sample sta12Cox44000080_FD_203760 | JGI IMG/M metagenome (GOLD analysis project Ga0306921, IMG submission 203760) | Lab enrichment of tropical soil microbial communities from Luquillo Experimental Forest, Puerto Rico - statoxic.12C.oxic.44.000.080 (v2)... | ecosystem: Environmental > Terrestrial > Soil... | reverse complement strand
CGGACAGCTATCATTGCTCCCGCCTCAACACCAACACGGGAAAGCTGACCGTCGCGATGTTCGAATCGGTGTTCGCCACCCTCACCCGGTGGCTCGCCCCCTGACGCTCGCCTCACGCATTGCGGTCACGCAGGATTCGCGCGCGGCTTCGCTGCCAGTCGCGCTGCTTCTCCGTTTGACGCTTATCAGCCTTCTTCTTTCCTCGAGCAAGACCGAGCTCGACTTTGGCGCGACCGCGCTCGTTGAAGTAGATCGATAAAGGAACCACGGTGATACCGTCACGTCGAATCGCGCCCAACAGCCGGTTCACCTGCTTGCGGTGCAGCAGCAATTTGCGCGCGCGCCGTGGCTGGTGGTTGAAATGGGCCGAGGCGGCGTATTCCGGGATGTTGGCATTGACGAGGAAGAGCTCGCCTGCGCTCTCATCGGCATACGCCTCGGTGATGCTCGCTTGCCCCTGGCGCAGCACCTTGACCTCGGTACCGTGCAGTACGACACCCGCTTCGAGCGTATCCTCGATCAGGTAGTCATGACGCGCGCGACGGTTCTGCGCGACGTAGCGGTCGGCCGCCCTCATCAGTTGAGGAGGCCGGCGCTCCGCATCGCTCGCTGCACCTTCTCTTGCGTCTCAGGCAGGATCGCCCACAGCGGCTGGCGCACCTCGGCGGTGCAGCGGCCGAGCAGCGAGGCTGCGTATTTCACCGGCGCTGGACTGGTTTCGGCGAAGAGCGCGTCGTGCAACGGAATTAGCCGCTCGTTGATCTGCCGGACGGTTGTGACCTCACCCTTCTGCCAGGCCTCATGCATCTCCGAACAGAGCCGCGGCGCAACATTAGCGGTCACCGAAATGCAGCCGTCACCGCCTTGGGCTAGGTAAGCCACGGCGGTGGCGTCCTCGCCGGAAAGCAGCGCGAAACCGTTGCCGATCTCGACCCTCATTTTGAGCGGGCGCGTCAGATCGTTGGTCGCGTCCTTAACCCCGACGATGTTAGGCAACTTGGCAAGCCGCGCCATCGTCGCATTACTCATATCGACGGCCGAGCGCCCCGGTATGTTGTAGACCACGATCGGCAGCTCAACCGCGTCGTGCACCGCCTTGAAATGTTGATAGAGCCCCTCTTGGGTCGGCTTGTTGTAATAGGGGCAGACAATCAGCGCAGCATCGGCGCCCGCCGCCTTCGCCTGCCGGGTCAGCGCAATCGTGTGTTCGGTAGAGTTAGTGCCGGTCCCGGCGATCACCGGCGCGCGGCCCTTCGCCACCTCGACGCAGAGCGCGATGACGCGCTGCGCCTCGTCATCGTGCAGCGCCGGCGATTCACCGGTCGTCCCACATGGAACAAAACCGTGCGTGCCCTGCCCGACCTGCCAGGCGACCAGCTCCTGGAAGGCGGTTTCGTCGACCTTCCCATTCCGAAAGGGCGTGATCAGCGCTACGAACGATCCCTTGAACATCGTTTCCTCCGGAATTGCGGCATCACCAATTTACGATAGCCCTCGTCGAGGTCGGCTTCAACAGCGCTCGTCCCGCCGTCCTGCGGGCCGGCTTGTGGGAACTCCGGGACGAGCCCGCCAGCGGACTTGCCCCGGCTAATGGAAAAACGTATTAAATATTTGCCTCATCTTTGATTCGGCAAAGGAGCGGCTGGCCTTGATCCCGACTTTTCGCGGGTTGCTGCCTGTTGCCTTGCTCATTTTAGCCGTTAACATTCCGGCGTCTCGCGCGCAGACGCTGTCTGCGGCCGATTCGGAGACCCTGCGGTCGGCACTCGCCGCAGCGCAGAGCGGCGACTGGAGCCGGGCGTACACCGAAGCGGCCCCGATAAGCGATCCGCTGCCGCTCAAAATGCTGCACTGGATCGACTACGCCCGCCCCGGGGCACCCGGTCGCTTTCCCGATATTACCGACTTCATCGAAAAGAACCTTGATTGGCCGGGCCAGAAAGCGCTGCGCCAGCATGCCGAGGAAGCCCTGGCCGGCGAATCTGACGCGGTCGCCGCCGACTGGCTCAAGCGAAATCCGCCGATCAGCGCTGCGGGCAGAGTCCGGCTGGCCGAGATCATGTTGAACTCCGGCGAAGTCAGCGGCGGCACCGCGGCGCTGCGAGCCGCCTGGATAGGGGCTGATTTCGGCCCTCTCGACGAAAAGAATTTCATCGCCCGCTATTCCGCCGCCATCCGCGCCGAGGACCACGCAAAACGGGTTGACCGGCTATTGTGGGACGGACAGACCGAAGCGGCGCGCCGCATGCTGCCGCTGGTGCCCGCAGATAATCGCACCCTGGCCGAGGCGCGCCTGGCGCTCGCCGCGCAATCATCGAAAGCCGAGGCCTTCGTCGCCCGCGTCCCGGCGCAGCTGCGTGCCGATCCGGGTCTCACCTATGAGCTGCTGCGGTCACGACGAAAGAAGGACCTGATCGACGCGGCGGTGCAAATTTTGCTCTCCCAGCCGGGTGATCTGGTGCGGCCCGCGGCCTGGTGGGCGGAACGGCAAACGATCGCCCGACGGGTGCTCGCCAGCGGCAATGCCGAACTGGCTTTTCGGCTCGTCGAGCAGCATGGTCTGATCGAGGGCAACGCCTATTCGGAAGCCGAGTTTCTGTTGGGCTACATCGCGCTCCGCTATACGAAACAGCCGGCGCTGGCCTTCGATCATTTCTCGCGAATCCTGACCCGCGTCAGCACCCCTTACGCGAAGGCCCGAGCCGGGTATTGGGGAGGATGTGCAGCAAAGGCGCAAGCAAAGTCCGAGCTCGCCGCGAAATGGTACGCCGCCGCAGCCGATCACATGGCCACCTTCTACGGGCAGCTCGCTGCCCACCAGTTGGGTCGCGACGCGCCACCGCGTCCGGTGCCCGAGCCCGTGCCCGATGTCGCGGAGCTCACCCAATTCAACGCCAGCGAGGTGGTCCGCGCCGCCCGAATCTTTTTCGAGCTCGGCGACCGCGACCACGGCAAGGCCTTTTTGCTGCACATGGCCGACAACGCGAAGACGCCTACATTGTTCGCAATGCTCGCCACCCTTGCCGAGACCAGCAGGCGCATCGATCTCGCGATTGCGGTGGCAAAACGTGCGATCGAAGCCGGAACCCCGCTGATGCTTCACGGCTATCCGGTTACCTCGTTACCGAGCGGCGGCAATGCCGAACATTCCCTGCTCTTCGCGATCACGCGTCAGGAAAGCGCGTTTGAGGTCGACGCCGTCAGCCGAGCGGGCGCGCGCGGGCTGATGCAGCTGATGCCGGCAACTGCGAGCTTTATCGCCAACAAGATGCAGCTGCCGTTCTCGGCCGACCGGCTGACCGCGGACGGCATCTACAACGTGCTCCTCGGGCGCGCCTATCTCGAGACGTTGATCGATGATTTCGGAGGCTCTTACGCCCTCGCAATCGCTGGCTATAACGCCGGTCCCAGTCGGGTCCGGCAGTGGCTCCATGATTATGGCGACCCTCGCGGCGGCACTATCGACATGGTCGACTGGATCGAGATGATCCCGATCAACGAGACGCGGAATTACGTTCAACGAGTGCTCGAAAATCTGCAAATCTATCGCGGGCAGATCGGTCGCGATTCGGCTTTTTCGCTTGCCAGCGATTTAGCCCGTTGAACGGGCCTCGCGAGGGCTATCTGTCTGTGACCGGGATCAGGTGGCCAAGCCCGATGAATTTCTCGGGATCCTGCGGTTCGCCATTCACGAGAACTTCGTAATGCACGTGGGGACCGGAACTGCGACCGGTGCTCCCAAGAAAGCCAATCTGCGTATGCGCGGCAACCGTTTGGCCCACCGAAACGATACTGCGGTGCATATGACCGTATAGGGTGGCGATCCCGTTCCCGTGATCGATAACGACGACCTTGCCGTAATCGCCGAAATATCCTGCATAGACGACTATACCCGGCGCGGTGGCGTAGATTGGTGACATATAGGGCGCCGAGAGATCGACCCCGGTGTGAAAGGACGCCCTCCGATTGAACGGGTCGCGCCGCGGACCGAACCGGCTTTCGAGCTGGTAGGACTCCAGCGGCGTCGACAGCGGCAGCGATTTGATCAAGGCACGCATGGCCTCGAGCTTATCCGGACTGAGCCCGTCCGGCTGATCGCTCTTGGGCGGAGGCACAAAAGGGCCGCCTTCGGCGCGGTTGAGGCCGAACTGCGAGAACAGGCGTCTAATATCGAGCCCCGTCGAGGAGAGGACGCGCGCCAGTTCGCTGATGCCTCGGCGGCCGAGTTCGGCAATCCCGCCTGCGTCGCGTGCAGGCTCGGGCGGAGCGTCGGTGATCACCCCTTCGCCTCGGTGACCGAGTTCGGCAACGCCGCCGGCGTCGCGTTCGGGTTCCAGCGGAGCGTCGGTTATCAGCCGCGCGCGCGCCGGATCGGCTTCGAACGGAGTGGAATCGGCCGTGATGAACCCCGCTAGCTGCAATAGCGCGGCTGGCTTCTGCGGTTGTGGGGTCTCGCGCTGCGAATGTTTCTGCTCGAGTTCCCCAATCCGCGCTCGCAGCCGGTCTCTCTCACTCGCAGCATTATCTCGATCGGCGTTCAGCTGCTGCAGTCTTTTCGCCGTTTCCTCGAAGGCTGCCTTGTGCCGGTGTGCCTGCTTTTGAGCGCGATCGGCTAGGGCCTTGCTGAGGCGCGCCATCAACGTGGCGCGCTGTGCCTCGACCTGATGCAGCTCGCGTTGAGTCTGCTCGAGCGCTCGCGTCAGCTCGCCGATTCGGCTGGTCTTCGATGTGGCAGCCTCTTCGTAAGCCGACCCCTGCTGCTGGACCTCCCCGCGCTGTTGCGAGCGGAGCTTTGCCTCAGCGGCAGAAAGAAGGCCGCGAAGCGTCTCGGCTTGACCCATCAACGCCGACCACCGCGCTTCCGCCTGCTCGCGGTCGCGAGCCGCGGCAGCGAGCTCATCCCGCAGGCTCGCCATTTCGTCCTGCAGATCGGCGTTCGCGGTTTCCGCCCGGACTACCGCCGCTTCCTTACCGGCGACAAGGCGGCCATGGCCAATCCGGCTGACACCGAGATACGAAATCGCAACAGCAGCCGCGATAACCACCAGGAGGGCTGCCGTCTGAACAACTGGCGGCAAAACGAATTGCGCCGACCGAGCCGCTGTCCGATAGATAATTTGTATTTCGGGGAAAAGCGTGCTTCCCCGACCCGATGTTTCGGCGACCATGCCCCCGTCCCCCGTACTGCCGAACCGTGGATGTCCGGTGGCAAAGCCCGGACCAGGTTGCGGCTACCCCTGGTCGAAGGGGCTTGCAGCGATTTCTCCGACAAATAGGCAGGTCGACTACGGCGCCCACGCGAGGCGCGCCCTGCTTTCAATCCGGAGGGTTCTCGGCTGCAGCGTCCTTCGATCGCTGTTAGCCTAACCGGTCGATCGCCAAGTGGCAACAATCAATCGTTAATTTGGCTACCGTAGTCGTGTCACGTCCCTTAGGTATACAGATTCTAGGGCGACTGGGCGCGGCCGACGCCAATTAAATCACAATTTTACGGGGGGATGGAAGCGTATTTGCGGTTCGGCGATTGGCCGAAGCGAAGCACGCAGAGGTTTCATACTGAGGAGTATTTTGCGCGAATCGCGCTTTCGCTTCACACGCCGTCGCTTGTTCACGCGAATGCTCGGTCGGGTCAGACGCCCACCCGAAGCTCGGCTCTGGACCCCTCTTCCGGTGCGAATTGGGTGCGGTAATACTCCGCGAATATCCCACCCCGCCGCAACAATTCGGGTAAGGCGCCTTGCTCGACAATGGCGCCATCGCGCAACACGATGATCCGGTCGCAGCGCCGCACAGTCGACAATCGGTGGGCGATGATGAAAGTAGTGCGACCTTCCATCAGCCGCTCGATCCCCGCCATCACCAGCGCCTCGGTTTCGACGTCGAGCGCCGAAGTCGGCTCGTCGAGGATCAAGATTGGGGCGTCGCGCAACAGCGCTCGCGCAATCGTGACCCGCTGTTTTTCTCCTTCGGAAAGCGAGACCCCGGATTCGCCGATAACCGTGTCGTACCCCTCGGGAAGTGAGGTGATCAGGTTGTGGATCCGGGCGAGCTCAGCCGCTTGCCGGATCTCTGCGTCGGTGGCCCCGGGACGGCCATAAGCGATGTTGTCGCGCACTGAAAGTGGAAATATTAAGGGGGGCTGCAGGACCATTGCGATCTGGCTGCGCAGCGATTTTAGCTTGTACTGGCGCAGGCCGACGCCGTCGATTTCGACGATCCCGGCGGACGGATCGAAAAAGCGCGGCAGCAAACCAAGGAGCGTGGACTTGCCGGCGCCGGTCGGGCCGACGATGGCGATCTTCGATCCGACAGAAACCTCTAGCTCTATCCCAGCCAACACGGGGGTTTCGGACCGGTAGCGAAAGCTGACGCCACGCCAGGCGACCTCGCCACGCGCTCCTTCCGGAGGGAAGCTTTGAGTCCCATCCTCGAGGTCGGCTTCGGTGTCGAGTATCTCGAAGACCCGGCGCGCCCCTACGCGGGCACCGGCGATCGCGCCCCAGCTTTGCGTAATCTGGCTGATCGGCGCATAGAGCTGTGCGAGGTAGGAGATGAACACGATAAGCTGCCCGACTGAAAGAGTGCCGGAGATCACTGAACGCGCCCCGGCATAAACGACCAGCGCGGTGCCGCCAGCGATCACGACATTGACGGTTCCGGAATAGAGCGTCTGCCAATTGTACAGTCGCAGGGTTGCCCGCAGGCTTTCCCGGCTCGCTCCCATAAAACGCCGATGCTCCTCCTCCTCCTTGGTGAACGCCTGGACGACTTTGATCGAAGCCATCGCCCATTGGACCAGCGAATACACTCGGCTTTCGGTGGTCCGCACGTCGGTAGCGACATCAACGATCTTTCGGTTGAACCCAGCAATCAACGCGAACAGCATCGGCACGACTGTCAACGCGAGCAGGGTCAGCATTGGATCGAGCGGAAAGAGAACGAGGAGCATGCCCACAAGCAGCACTGCAGCGGACAAAATCGGCAACGCCCCATTCATGATCATCGACTGGACGGCGAAGCTGTCCGCGGTGATCCGATAGAGGAGATCACCGACCCGTTGCCGGCTGTGAAAGGCCAGCGACAGCCGCTGGAGATGAGCATAGAGAGTACCGCGCAGGTCGTTGACCATGTTTTGACCGACGCGGATCGTCGTGTAATTGTGAAGTAACGTCAGCGCCCCGGCGCCGAGATGAACGACGACGAGCCCGACACAGGCGAGAAGTAAAAGCAGGCTCGGTGGTGACGACAAGGCGGCCACCGAAAAGGGCTTGCCGCCGAGCACGTTGTCGATGATAATCTGCAGCGGCCACGGTTTCAGGAGCTCGAAGCCGGCTATCAAAAAGACTTGCAATAGCGCCCAGGCGACCTGCCAGCGATGCGGCTTCAAATATGGCAACAGCTTTGTTACGATGCCCCTGGCGCCGATCGAAACCCGGGTCAAGCGCGAAGCTCCCCCGTTACTCGGCAAAATCAGACAGTATGCGGCGCCCGGATGGCAGCGGGGTGCCCGGCGTCGGTTCGAGCGAAGCCAACCGAGCCTGCTTGGCGACGGCTTCAATGATGCGATGCATCAATTTGCCAAATCCAACGAGCTGGCAACCCATCACACTCAAACTGATCAGCCCTGCCGAACCGATCGCGGCCGCTGTTAAGGGCCATCCGAGGATCAGTGCAAATGCCGTCGCTGCGGCGCAGCTACGCAGCACGAAGAGTGCGAAGCGTGAAAACCTCATGGCACAGCGCACACGAAAAAGCCGCTTGGCGCCACCGTGGTTCTCGACACAGACGACCACCAGGGCGCGGCTGCACAGACCGCGCGCGATTTTCAGATCCCAATTGCTCCAACCTGTGTCCGGAACCACAAAATATTTCTGCGGTACCAGGAAGTTGATCAGCCCGCCGAGCAGCGCCTCCTTCTCGGCACTGGCCTCGCTCCAGTAGGAGAGGTTGAAAGCGCGGGCGGTCCACCAGAAGCGAACGCGCTGCTCGGTCTCGACCAGGCGGATCTTGCCTTGCGCCCGCATCTCTTTGATGCGCCATTTGATACGCTCCCAGCCCCGCAGCAGAGGACCCAGGTAAATCAGCAGCGCAATGAGCGCCCGCGCCTTAAGTCCGGTGAACCGCGGGTCGATCGGCGCGTTGCGCGCGCCATTGATGCACATGATACAAGTGACGAGAAGTGGCACGGTGAGCAGCCACAACCACCCGCCGCCGATCCCGACCAGTGCGAGCACCAGCGAGGCGGCGCTCCATTCGAAGGTCAGCGGCAAGAACTCAGTCAATGATGAAGGCGGTTCGTACAAGGTCTGAAATAGGCCGCGCCCGAATACCCCCGAATAGATAACCGGCCGGCGTGATATCAGCAACGAGGTGGAAAGGTCGCCGTAGATGCGGCCTAGCCATTTTGCCTGCCCAAAGAGATTAAAGCGGAACGGGTGCTTAGAATAAACGAGCGCCTCGGCTTTGCCGTAGCCTCTTTGTTGCGAGCAATAAGCCGCCACGGTGTTGCGGCGAAAATGCCAGACCACGGCGGCGGGGCTAAAGCCGATGGTGTAGCCTGCGTCCTGAAAGCGCCAACAGATATCGACATCGTCGCCGGCGGCACGATAAATCGGATCAAAACCGCCGAGTTGGATAAGCACCTCGCGGCGGAACGCCATGTTGCAGCCGGCGATGTGTTCGGCGACCTCGTCGCTGATCAGCACATGTGTCGGACCGCCCGGCGCAACCGCCACCGCAGCCGGAACCAAGCTGTCTTCAGGCGGCGGAAAATTTGGTCCACCGCAGGCAACGAGATCACTCGCCTCCATCTTGGCGACGAGATAGGTCAGCCAATCGGGGTCGGCGACACAATCGCTGTCGGTGTAAGCCACGATCTCTCCGGTCGCCGCCTCGGCGCCGACATTCCGGGCGACACTCAACCCTTTGTTCGGCTGACTGATTATGCGGCAATAGTCGTAGCCCTCGGCGATCTCGAGGGTTCGGTCGTACGAACCGTCATTGACGACGATGACCTCGTAATCCGGGTAGTTGAGCACCGCGAGCGAGGCGAGGCACTGATCGATCGTACGCTCGGCATTGTAGGCGCAGACCACCACCGCGACGCGCGGGTAGCAGGGCAAGAGGGGTGGCAGGGTGCCCTTGTATTGTCGCACGACTTCGTCGTGCGACGGCTTGGGCCGGCGATGCCGGTCGACCAGGCCGAAGGCCCAATTCTCAATCAGGTGGCCTCCGGTGAACCACTCGTCGGTCCAGGCGAAGATGAAGGTTCCCGCTACACCCGCCTCGAAGGCGGTTCGGACCTGCCAGCAGAGAATGCGCCGCTGCTCCTCCTCGCCCTCGCCAAACGAATCAACGCCGAATTCCGTCAGGACCAGCGGCTGGTCGACGGCGACATTGTGCAGTCGCGCAATGTATCGGCGGAATGCCGGCTGATCGTGGAGATAGACGTTGAAGCAGACGAAGTCAGTAAAATCGACCGTCAGATATTCCGTCGATGGGTAATTGGCATAACTGACCAGCGCCTCGGGGTGCTCGGCCTTTACACACGCGACGAGGCTTCCGAGGAACCGGCGCACGGGCTCGGCACCGTGCCAGCGAACCATGTCGGGGGGGATTTCATTGCCGATCAGGTAGGCGAAGATGGCGGGATGACGGGAACAGTCGCGCACCCCTGCAACCACCGTCTCCCGGATCTGCGCCTGGGTCGCCAGGCTGTCAAGAAATGCAATGTGTTGCGACCAGGGAAGGCCGACCAGAAGCTTCAAACCCGCTTGATGGGCGGCGTCGAGCAGCCAAACCGGCGGGACGGTAAAGACCCGCACGGTGTTGATGCCGGACTCGGCCATCAACGCGAAATCCGTTTCGACCGTCAGGGTCTCGGGGAACGGCACGCCGTGGCTGCCCTGTGGGAAGGGGCCATAGGTGACCCCCTTGATGAAGTGCTTGCGCTCTCCAACAAAGAAGAACTTGCCCTGCACGCGCAGGGGACCGGACGGCTCAAGCCTCGCCGAGTGAGCCGGCGGGGGCCGTGTCGCAACCGCTTCGGTCTCGACCATGCTCATCTCGGGAGCTCCAAGGATGCCTGCTGCGGCAGCCACTTCGCTTACCGGGCGGCGCTCGCACAACGAGCGATCACATGATTTATTCCGAGCGTCTTATTGCAGGGGGTTCGGAGCCTGCGGCAACAATTCGAGGCTCACTTGCCTATCGGCTCACGCTTGCGAGCCGGTTTCACGATCAGTGAGGCTTGTGTGCCAAGCAAGGGCGGTCCGAATGATCGTGTCGAGGTCGGACATCCGGGGGCGCCAGCCGAGAACCTCGACCGCGAGACGAGGATCTGCGACGAGCACCGGCGGGTCGCCGGGCCGCCGGGCCGTTTCGCGGCAAGGGATACGCCGCCCACTGATTGCCTCGGCGACCCGAACCACCTCGCGGACCGAGTGGCCGTGGCCGGTGCCGAGGTTCAGCGCCGCGCTCGCGCCACCGGCGCCGAGATGCTCGAGCGCGCGCAGATGAGCGTCGGCGAGATCTTGGACATGAATATAGTCGCGGATCGCCGTCCCGTCGGCGGTCGGATAGTCGGTCCCGTAGATGTCTATTTGCGGCCGTTGTCCGAGGGCAGTCTGCAGGACGAGCGGGACAAGATGGGTTTCAGGCTCGTGAAGTTCGCCAGTCTCGCTGTCGGGATCGGCACCGGCGGCGTTGAAATAACGTAACGACACCGAGCGCAGACCGTAGGCCTGTCCGTACCAGTGAAGCGCTCGCTCGATCGCGAGCTTGGTCTCGCCGTACGGGTTGACCGGCAGCTGCTGCGCGGTTTCTTGGATCGGTACGCTGTCCGGAGTGCCGTAGGTTGCGCAAGTCGAGGAGAAGACGATCCTGTCAACCCCGCTCTCTCGCATCGCCTCGATAAGCGAGAGGGTCCCGCCGAGGTTGTTGCGGTAATACATCCCCGGATCAGCCACCGACTCGCCGACATAGGCGTAGGCAGCGAAATGCATGACCGCTGACACCTGATTCTGCTCGAGCGCTGCAGCCAGACGCGCTCGATCAGCGAGATCGCCCTCGACCAGCGGCCCCCAGCGGACCACTTCGCGATGTCCGCGCGAAAGATTGTCGAAGACAACCGGACGGTATCCAGCCCGCGCCAAGACTTTGCAGGCGTGGCTCCCGATATATCCCGCCCCGCCTGTAACCAAAACCGATTTGGACATTCGTGCTATCTACCCGGCAAGTATTAATCCGGGCACAACGTAGCACCCCCAGCTCCTTTTCCTCAGTCACGATTCGCCGCAGCGGTTCGAGGGAATTAGAGAGCGCCATTGCCGTTCTCTGCTGCATTCGACTCAGGCGGGGGGCGCGCCGATGCGCATCGCGATGATTGGGACGGGGTATGTCGGTCTGGTGTCGGGGGCGTGTTTTTCCGAGTTTGGCGTGTCGGTGGTGTGCGTCGACCAGGACGAGGCGAAGATTGCGCGGCTGCGGCGCAGTGAGATGCCGATTTACGAGC
>Ga0306921_10007438_pt1 | contig 11514 bp, 9 predicted proteins | sample sta12Cox44000080_FD_203760 | JGI IMG/M metagenome (GOLD analysis project Ga0306921, IMG submission 203760) | Lab enrichment of tropical soil microbial communities from Luquillo Experimental Forest, Puerto Rico - statoxic.12C.oxic.44.000.080 (v2)... | ecosystem: Environmental > Terrestrial > Soil... | reverse complement strand
ACGTTCTGGCCTTCCTTCGCCAGCACCCTGTCCACCTTCCCCTTTTTCGGCGAGCGAATCTCGTTCTGCATTTTCATCGCTTCCACGACCACCAGCCCTTGACCCGCCTCGACCTCATCCCCGGCGCCCACCAGCAGACGAATCACCTTTCCCGGCATCGGCGCAACAATCTGTTGGCGCCCTTCGGCTTCGAGTGTTCCCTGCTTGCGGCCGCGCCAAGCCCGCGGATCCTGAATCTCCGCGGTAAACTCACTCGGCCCGCACTGCAGTTTCACCGTCCCAGCGAGCGCCGGCGTCACATGCACTTCATAGGCTTGTCCACCGAGCAGCACTGAAATCGTGTTGGGCGACACCTGTGTCGCATCAGCCGCCACGGCTCTACCGTCGAGAATCACCCGGTAACCTGTGCCGTTCCGCTCCAGTTCCACGAGGTGCGTTCTTTGCCCGGTAATCCCCTTCAACTGGATTTCGAACTTCATGGCAGGTGATCCATTTGCGTTCGCCGCCCCTCCATCTTCCACCGCGATGGAGCGACCTGCTCTCCGGAGTTGCCGCCCGTCGAACTTTCCCCTTGCAACGTATGCCACAGCGCCGCAGCAATTACCGCAGCCTCTTCCGCCCCGTCGCGTGGCGGCACCGCCGGTGGGCGCGGACGCGCCAGCAATTCATCCAGCCATTTCGTGTGGATTTCTGCGTGCAGAAACTCCGGCTCGGCCAGGATCCTCCGGAACAGGCTCACGTTGGTCCGGATACCGGTGATCGTGTATTCATCCAACGCCCGCCGCAGCCGCGCAATCGTCTCTTCTCGGCTGTTTCCCCACGCGATCAACTTGCTCAGCAACGGGTCATATTCCATCGGAACGGTATAACCTTCGTAGACGCCTTCATCTAGCCGAATTCCCGGACCCGTTGGCGCGTGCCTCGCTATGATTTTTCCCGGGGAAGGAAAGAAATTATTTTCTGGGTCTTCGGCATAGAGTCGTACTTCCATCGCGTGCCCACGCGGCGTGATGCTCTCCCAGGCGAACGGCAATCGATGGCCGGCCGCGATCGCGATTTGCAGCTTCACCAGGTCAAGTCCCGTCACCTGTTCGGTCACCGGGTGCTCCACCTGAAGCCGTGTGTTCACTTCCAGGAAGTAGTAATTCAGATCCTTGTCGACCAGGAATTCCACTGTGCCCGCGCTCACATAACCGCCCGCTCGGGCCAGCCTTACGGCGGCTTCGCCCATCTTCCGCCGCATTTCCGTCGTGACTATCGGCGACGGCGCCTCCTCAATCACCTTCTGATGCCGGCGCTGAACGGAGCATTCGCGCTCGCCGAGTGAAACGACCCGGCCATGAGCGTCCCCGAACAATTGGATCTCAATGTGCCGCGGACCCACCAGGTACTTCTCGAGGAATACCCGCGGGTCTCCAAACGCATTTAGCGCTTCGGATGCTGCGTCGCGCCACGCTCCTCCGAATGCCGCGTCACTTGGAACCACCCGCATTCCCTTGCCGCCGCCACCGGCAACGGCCTTCAGCAAAACCGGGTAACCCATGCTTTGCGCCAGCGACTGAGCCTCCACGGGATTCTCGATCGGTTCGTTGGTTCCCGGCACTGTCGGGACGTCGGCTCGCCGCGCCAGTTGCTTTCCGGCGGTCTTCGAGCCCATGCCCTCCATCGCTTCGGCCGAGGGCCCAATGAAAGTGATGCCTGCATCCGCGCAGGCGCGCGGCAGTGCCGGATTTTCCGCCAGAAAGCCATAGCCCGGATGCAGCGCATCGCATCGGGACTTTTTCGCGACGTCCATCAGCTTGTCGATGCGCAAGTAGCTCTCGCGCGACGCCGCCGGGCCAATCGGATAGGCTTCATCCGCCAGTCGCACGTGCAGCGCCGAACGGTCCACTTCGCTGAACACACCGACCGTTTGGATTCCCAATTCGCGGCACCCGCGCAGGACGCGCACGGCGATTTCTCCGCGATTGGCAATCAGGATTTTCCGGAACATAGAGGATTGACGAAACAGCCGGATTCTACCATGCGCGCAAGTGCCTCCCAAGGTTACCTGTCACTTGCGTGTCCAATACTCCCCGGTGTATGAAATGGACCTCCGTTGCATTGAGGGAGATCTATGAAAAAACAGCTTCTGTTTCTTGCTGCCTCTCTGCTCGTTAGCGCGTCCGTGGTTTTCAGCCAGCAAGCTGTTGTCGCGCCGCCGGAGAGTCTCGTCGTCGAAGGCGTGCCGGCGATCCCGGCAGCCACGGCCGATACCGCGGGTCGCTACGGTGCTTATCGTAGCGCAGCCGTAGTCGACTGGCATCCCACGGAACGCTCTGTTCTGATCAATACCCGCTTCGCCGAAACGCCCCAGCTACATCTGGTCGGCATGCCCGGCGGAGAACGTCGCCAGCTCACATTCTTCCAGGACGCGGTGCGTCTCGGCCGTTTCCACCCGAACGGCGGTGACTACATCGTTTTCTCGAAAGATGTGGGCGGCGGCGAATGGTATCAGCTCTACCGCTACGATATGACCACGGCCTCGATCACTCTCCTGACCGACGGCAAATCGCGCAACACTCTTGGTCCCTGGTCCGCCCAGGGCGACGAAATCGCCTACACCTCCACTCGCCGTACCGGAAAAGACACTGACCTCTGGGTGATGAATCCAGCCGATCCAAAATCTGATCATCTCCTTACTCAACTGTCCGGCGGTGGATGGGAGCCGCTTGATTGGTCTCCCGACGATTCCAAAATTCTTCTCCTCGAAGAAATCTCTATCAATGAATCCTACCTTTGGCTCGTGGACACAAAAACCGGCGAGAAAACGTCCTTTACGCCGAGAGATGCAAAAGAAAAGGTCTCCTACGGCGAGGGACGCTTCTCGAAAGATGGCAAGGGAATCTATGCCACCACCGACAAAGATTCGGAATTTCACCGCCTGGCATATATAGACTTGGCCACCAAGCAACACCAGTACCTGACAGACAAAATTCCCTGGGACGTCGACACCTTCGATCTATCTCAAGACGGCCAGCGCATCGCCTTTGTGACCAACCAGAACGGCCTCAGCGTTCTGTGGGACTTCAACACCTCCACCCGGGGCATTCTCCACGAACACAAGAGTCTCCCGTCCGGGGTGATTGGCGCCGTCCGCTGGCACCTGAATGGTCACGACCTCGCTTTTATGCTCACGAATTCGCAAGGCCCCGGTGATGTCTACTCCGAGGACGTCACCAGCGGCCGGCTCGAACGCTGGACCAACAGCGAAACGGCTGTGCCCACCAAAGATTTCCCTCCCGCGGAACTGGTCGAGTGGAAAACCTTCGACGGCAGAATGATCAGCGGCTTCCTCTACCGCCCACCCGCCAAATTCACCGGCAAACGGCCCGTCATGGTGGTGATTCATGGCGGCCCGGAGGGTCAATCTCTCCCCACGTTCCTCGGCCGCTACAACTATCTTCTCAATGAACTCGGAATCGCGCTTTTCTATCCGAACGTCCGCGGTTCCACAGGCTACGGCAAATCCTTCACCCTTCTGGACAATGGCTTGCTTCGCGAAGATACCTACAAAGACATCAATTCGCTCTTTGACTGGATTGCAGCGCAGCCCGGGCTCGACGCGGCCCGCATTGGCGTGATGGGAGGCAGCTACGGCGGCCACATGACCCTCGCGGTCTCTACCTTTTACAGCGATCGCATTCGCTGCTCCGTCGATATCGTCGGCATGTCGAACCTGGTCACCTTCCTCGAACACACCGAAGCGTATCGCCGCGACCTGCGCCGCGTCGAATACGGCGATGAGCGCGACCCGCAAATGCGCGAATTCCTCGAGCGCATCGCCCCGATGAACAACATCGCAAAAATCAAAAAGCCGATGTTAGTGATTGCCGGCAAGAACGACCCGCGCGTCCCTGTCGGCGAAAGCGACCAGATTTTCGCCGCCCTTAAAAAGCAAGGAACACCCGTCTGGTACATCATGGCCAAGGACGAAGGCCACGGCTTTCAGAAAAAGCCCAACCAGGATTATCAGTTCTACGCTGTCGTCGAGTTCCTTCAGGAATTTCTTCTGAAGTGAAAGCGCTTGGCGCCCGGATCGTCACGGTGATTGGTCGCGCTTTGCGAGTCTACAAAACGGCAGAAGAAGGAATACGCTTCGACTCCGACTCAAATCTTCTGCGCCTTCCATCGTCCGCGCCGGAATATCAAAACTCCCGCAACCGCGATCGCGGCCTCGGCAACCACGATCGAATAGTAGACTCCCGTCGGCCCGAACCTTACAGGAATCGCCAGCAGGTAAGCCAGCGGAATCTCGAGCAGCCAGAAACCGAAGAGGTTCACGACCGTCGGCGTCACCGTGTCTCCGGCCCCATTGAACGCTTGCAGCATCACCATTCCATAAGCGTACCCAACGTTCCCGTAGCTCAGAATCCGCAAGCACGACACCGCTAGCGGCACCACCGCCGGGTCGTTCGTGAACAAGCGGATCACCGGGTCCGCGGCAATCACAAAAAACACTCCGACCGCCCCCAGAAACAGCATGTTGTACAAGCCCGTCCGCCACACGGATTGCTCCGCGCGTTCCGGTTGTTTCGCGCCCAGATTCTGTCCAACGAGCGTCGCCGCCGCGTTGCTTAAGCCCCAACTCGGCAGCAGAACAAAGATCAGAATGCGGATCGCAATCGTGTAACCGGCAAGCGCCGCCGAGCCAAACACGCTCACGATTCGCACCAGTGCGATCCAGCTTACGTCCGCAATCGCGAACTGCAGGATCCCGGTCAACGACACTCGCAGCAACCGCAGCAACACGCCGCCATTCACGCGAACTTGAGCCACCAGAATGTGGATGCGTTCCGTTCCGCGCAACAACCGGTAGAACTGGTAGAGCACGCCAATGCTGCGTCCTGTGAACGTCGCGAGCGCCGCACCCGTCACGCCAAGTTTCGGAAACGGCCCCCATCCGAAAATCAGGCAAGGATCAAGCACCAGGTTGATGATGTTCGACACCCAAAGCAGGCGCATCGCAACCGCCGCATCTCCCGCGCCGCGAAAGATCGCGTTGTTCAGAAACAACATCACAATCGCCCCGCAGCCGCCCAGCGCAATCCGCGCATAGCCTGAACCGAGGGCCACGATTTCCGGAGAAGCTCCCATCACCTCGAGCAGTCTCGGCGCGTAAACGTAGCAGGGGATCCCGAAGGCCAGCGACGTAGCGAGCCCGATGAAGATGGCCTGCACTCCTGCGGCTGCAGCACCGCTTGAATCTTTCTCACCGATCCGCCGTGCCACCATCGCCGTGGTCGACATTCCGAGCCCGAATCCGACCGCGAATACCAGGCTCAGCAGTGACTCCGTCAGTCCCACGGTTGCCACCGCGTTAGCCCCCAGCCGCCCCACCCAGAAGACGTCGACAACCGCGAAAAGCGATTCGAGCGCCATTTCCAAAACCATCGGAATGGCCAGCAGCACAACCGCCCGGTTCAGGCTTCCCGTCGTGAAGTCCTGGTGCGACCCGCGCAACGCCTCGCGAATCGAGCCCCAAAAGCTCGTGGGAGGCGAAACCAAGGCTATTTCTGGCGAATTCATAGAGTCCTGTGTATTTCTGCGCGAGCCCGTTTGCGTGTGCAAACGCTCGCACGGCCAGAGAAGATAGAAAGAAACCCGGAAAGGATCAGTTCCGCGCTAGGAGCGGGTCAAAGGGCAGGGATGCCACGGGGAATGAACATGTTTCTCTTCCCAATGCAGGCCGGAGCGAAAAAGGCCCGCATCAACAACGCGCTCGAGTTTACCAAATGGGGTCCGATCGCGCCAGCAGAATCGACCGCGGCGATTTTGTGTCACTCGCGTCGATGGGGAAAAGCGGATGAATCCGGGTGCGCAACGTCCGCATTTCTAGAGCGGTATATTGGCGTGTTTCTTTTTTGGATTCATGTCGCGCTTGTTCTGGAGCGCGCGCAGAGAGGTAATGATGTGCTGGCGCGTCTCCGCTGGCTCAATGACGCCGTCGAGATACCCGCGTTCGCAGGCCACAAACGGATTCGCAAATCGGCTCCGGAACTCCGCGATCTTCTCCTGCCTCAATTTGGCGCGCTCGGCCTCGGGCGCGTTGCTCAATTCCCGTTTGTACACGATATCCACTGCGCCTTCCGGGCCCATAACCGCAATTTCCGCCGTCGGCCATGCAAAATTCGCGTCCGTGCGAATATGCTTCGACGCCATGACGCAATAAGCCCCACCATACGCCTTGCGCGTGATCACGGTGATCTTTGGCACCGTCGCCTCGGCAAACGCGAACAAGAGCTTTGCTCCATGCTTGATGATGCCGCCATACTCCTGCTGTGTGCCCGGCAGGAATCCCGGCACATCCTCGAAGGTAATCAGCGGAATATTAAACGCATCGCAAAAGCGCACGAACCTGGCGCCCTTCACCGAGGCATTGATATCCAGCGTTCCCGCCAGAAACGCCGGCTGGTTGGCCACGATGGCCACGGGCCGCCCATCAAACCGCGCAAATCCCACCACGATGTTCTTCGCGTAGTGCTCGTGCACCTCAAAAAAATATCCGTCGTCCACAACTGCGTGAATCACGTCCTTCATGTCGTACGGCTTCAGCGGATCCTCAGGCACCATGTTGTTCAGCGCTTCTTCCCGCCGCTCGGCCGGGTCGCTGGTTGCCTTTCGGGGCGCATCGTCCAGGTTGTTCGAAGGCAAAAAACTCATCAGCTCGCGAATCATCGCGCAGCAATCGGCGTCGTCGTTCGAAACGAAATGCGCCACGCCGCTCACCGAATTGTGGGTCATCGCCCCGCCCAGCTCTTGCTTCGTCACTTCCTCGTGCGTGACCGTCTTGATTACATCTGGTCCGGTCACGAACATGTACGACGTTTCCTTCGTCATCAAAATAAAATCGGTAATCGCCGGCGAGTACACCGCTCCCCCGGCGCACGGCCCCAGAATGGCGCTGATCTGTGGAATCACGCCGCTGGCCAGTGTGTTGCGCAGAAAAATATCGGCGTATCCCGCCAGCGACGCCACGCCTTCCTGAATGCGCGCCCCGCCCGAATCATTCAGCCCGATCACTGGCGCGCCGTTCCGCATCGCCAGGTCCATGATCTTGCAGATTTTTTGCGCATTCGCTTCAGACAACGACCCGCCAAACACCGTGAAGTCCTGGGCGAACACGTACACCAGCCGTCCGTCAATCCGCCCGAAACCCGTTACGAATCCGTCCCCCATCGGCCGGTTTTCCTGGGACCCAAAATCCACGCAGCGGTGCCGCACGAACTTGTCCAGTTCCTCGAATGTCCCCTCATCCAGCAGCAAGTCGATCCGCTCCTTGGCTGAAAGTTTGCCCGCTTTGTGTTCGCGCTCCCGTCGCTCCGCGCCACCCCCGGCCTCGGCTTCAGCCGACATCCGGCGCAACTGTTCCATGCGGTCCGCTTTCCCCGTCGCTTCCCAAGTCACCTGATTCTTCTCAGCCAAGAGGCCCTCCATCGGGCGGAGTCTGTTTCGGGGCAAAGATCAACACGGCAAGATGAGTAGCCAGCCACACCGTGCCGAGCAGCAGAACCACTCCCAGCAGAAGTTCGACGGCCATGGCTCCCGCGCGCGGCAGCGGCGAATGTATCGCCGTGACGTACAACGTCGCGCGCACGAGGATCACCATCGCGCTCAGTGTCATTGCCACAATCAACAATGTCGTCAGGATCGCCAGCAATGCATGTTTCATTGGCGCGCCCTTTGCGCTGGCTACTGCCAAAGCATATCGCATTCACTTGGATATCGGTACGCACCCGGAGGGATCAAGCGCTTCCTCTGGGGAAGCCGGGCCTGCGCCACGGGAGTAGGCGCAGCCGGAAACACCGCACCTCATCGCAACCCGGACCAGTCGTCAGCCACCAGGATGGAATCGCTCGGATTCGAAGGATCGTACTTCACGCTCGCCTGCTGTCCGGCTACCAGCCTTTCAAATCGCACCTGGCTTTCCAACCCTGTTACGTCTTGCGCCGTGTGATACGTCACACCTGAGATCGAATAACTGTAGGAAACCAGATGCCGCGGTTTCAGGTCCATCATCGGACGCGCGCGCGGCTTCAGCAATCCTCTTTTCTCTTCCACACCTGCCGGCGGTTGTTCCACCAGATCTACAACCTGGCCTTCCGCGATTCGCCCGATATGATTCAAATGCAGCCGCCGCTTGCGCTCCGCTTCCTCCGGGTCACTCGCTGGCCGCACAAACGCATAAACAAGCAGGGCAATCGCGGCAATGGTCCCACCACCCAAAGCCAGAAATAACTTCCAATCGGCGAGCAATTCTTTCAATGCCCTTTCCCCTCAGCTGCAAGAAATTGTGGAGCAACCGCCTTGAAATGCACTACCCGCCTGTGGCCAAGTCAGCAACGGGCAGGCTTCTTCCCCACGGCCATCTATCTTACCGAAACCCTTGTGTGCCTGCGAAGTCAGGTCCGCGCGGCTTGCACCGGATTGCGCAACACGCCAACACCCTCGACGGACACCGCAATCGTGTCTCCTCCGGCCAGCGCACCAACTCCCGCCGGCGTGCCCGTGGCGATCACGTCGCCGGGCATCAGCGTCATCATCCTCGAAATCCATCGCACCAGAAACTCCACGGGATACGTCATCAACGACGTATTCCCCGACTGCCGCCGTTCGCCGTTCACAAACGTCTCCACCAGGACGTTGCGGGCATCGATTTCCGTCTCGATGTGCGGGCCGACCGGGCAAAACGTGTCAAAGCTCTTTGCGCGCGTGAATTGGACGTCACTCTTCTGCAGATCCCGTGCGGTCACATCATTCAGGCAGGTGTACCCGAGCACATAAGCAAACGGATTCTCCGCATCCGACAGATTCGCGCATTTTTTCCCCACGACCACCGCCAGCTCACCCTCGTACTCGGTGCGGCTCGAGTACTTCGTCAGCACAATCGCTTCCTCCGGCCCAATCATCGACGACGGCGCCTTCAAGAACATCATCGGCTCCTTCGGCATTTCGTTGCCTAGCTCCGCCGCATGTGCCGCATAGTTCCGTCCAATGCATACAATCTTGCTCGGTTCCACCGGAGCCGTAAGCCGCACCTCCTTGACCGGCCAGGTTCGTTCTCTTCTGCTCCACTCTTTCCACGGTGCCTGGGTGATTTCTTTGACCTGATGGCCTTCCATCAGTCCATAAAGCGGCGCAGCGTCCGCTCCGCCCGCGTTTGCAGGATAAAAACGGCAGAATTTCATTCCTGGAAGGCTCGCTTAGTGCTGGCTATGGGAAATGTCATTCGCACGCACTTTCCAGATGATCGTACCAACCCAGGAAAGCGTCGCAAAGATAAAATAAGCCACCGCCCCCAGCATAAAAATGTGAAAACCGCTGTAGTTTTGGCCCAGCTCAACAAATTTGACGCACAGCAGCAGATACGTAATCGTCAAAAGGCTCCAGCCCAGCATCCCCGAAGCAAGCAGGTTCAACGGAGAACGGTAGAAGCGCATCACCGGCACGCTCGCAAAAAAGACGAGAACTGCAACCGCCGCAATGTTCCTCTCTCGCGCGAAGAGTTCGAGCTCCGGAACCCGGTTCGCCACGTACACCCATAACACAAAAATCGAAGACAGGCACACACCCGCGTAAGTACCCGCCCTTACCGGTGCGCTCCGGAAGAGGTTGAAACCGTCGAATGTCTTGCGGAAGACTGGCATGGGTGCTGGGCCCTCCCCACCAGCTTTTCGAACCCTGTTCTATCGGGAAGGTTGCGGTATCTCGGCCGCAGCTGCTTGGCTCGGAGCGCTTTCGTTCCCTGCTCGATCCACCGCCGTCACCGAATACCAGTACCTGTGACCGCCCTCGACACTCGTGTCTCGATAGGCGGGTGTCAACAGAAGATCAGGCGTTAACCGCTCCCCTCGCGTACCTTCACTCTCACTCCTATAGACGCGATATCCCGCCAGGTCGGTTTCGACATTTATGCCCCACGACAGGTCGACCACGTAGGAATCGGGGCTCAGCCCCGTCAGTACCGCTGCCACCACCGATTGCGGCGGCGCCGGGGGAAATATGTCCTTCGGCGTTACGATGGCCGCCTTCGAGTCACCCGACTCGAGCAGCTCCCCGCCTGCCGGCACCGCGCTTCGCACCACGTACGCGTACGTCTTCCCGTAGTCGAACCCGCGATCCTCGTATTCCGGCACCGTCGTCGCGGCTAACTGCAGCAACGGCAACCTCCATTTCGCCTGGCGCAGATCCTTCGTCGCTCCCCCGGCAGGCTCCGGCTCCAATTCGCCTCGGTAGACGTGATATTCCTTCACCGCTGAAATCGGCTCGCCGAGGGAATTGCTGCTGGGTGCTCTCCATTTCAATTGAATTCCATTTTCCGCCACTTTGGCCTCGACCGCCCCAATCGCTTCTGGCACGGGGTGAAGATTTACCGTCACCTCGTTCGAATCCGCAGATACTTTTCTCTCGCTGACCCGCGTGCGGATCCGGTAAGCCACGCTCTCTACGGGATTCCCACGCATCTCCTCCGCCGAAATCGGCTCGGGAAACTCCGCTTTTCCTTGCTGCAGGTAGCCGCCGAGCACCGCTCCCGGGACCGTGTCAACCACGCGAAACGACTTCGGCTCGGGTCTGCCATCTTCGCCCAAAGAACCTCGCAGCACCTCCATCGTCGGCACTTCCGTTAGACGCTCGCCGAGCGTGGTTTTGTTGGGTGGCGTGAACGTCAGCAAAACGCTGTTGCCCACTTGTCTCGCAGACAGGTCGCTTACCGCAACCGGAATCGGCGGCATCGGGGGGACTGGCTCCCCAGGCGCTCCACAGCCTGCCACAAACGGGCACACGAAAACAATCACCTGGAGCGCAGCAACGAACAGAGATGAGTGCCTGGGCGCCTGCGACTCCGCCCCTGTTCTAATTTCCATTTTCCATGATCGCTGGCTACAGAATGTAACGGCTCAGATCCTGGTTCTTCACGATGTCGGCGAGTTGCTTGTTCACGTAGGCCGCGTCTACCTTCACCGTCTTTTTCTTCAGGTCCGGAGCCTCGAAGGAAAGCTCATCCAGCACCTTTTCGAGGATCGTGTGCAACCGCCGCGCACCGATGTTTTCTGTTTGCTCGTTCACGCTGGTCGCGAACCGCGCGATCGTTTGCACCGCATCATCGGTAAACTGTAGCTTCACGCCTTCCGTATCGAGCAGCGCAATATATTGCTTGATCAGCGCGTTTTTTGGTTCCGTCAGGATCCGTATGAAATCCTCTTCTTTCAACGGCTGCATCTCCACGCGTATGGGCAGCCGCCCCTGCAGTTCCGGAATCAGGTCGGAAGGCTTGGTTACGTGAAAGGCTCCCGCCGCAATGAACAGGATGTGGTCGGTCCGGATCATGCCGTAGCGCGTGTTGACGGTCGTCCCTTCAATAATCGGCAAGATGTCGCGTTGCACGCCTTCCCTCGAAACGTCCGGCCCGTGTCCGGCCTCGCGCCCCGCGACCTTGTCGATTTCATCCACAAAAATGATTCCCATCTGCTCGGC
>Ga0306921_10007436_pt1 | contig 11515 bp, 10 predicted proteins | sample sta12Cox44000080_FD_203760 | JGI IMG/M metagenome (GOLD analysis project Ga0306921, IMG submission 203760) | Lab enrichment of tropical soil microbial communities from Luquillo Experimental Forest, Puerto Rico - statoxic.12C.oxic.44.000.080 (v2)... | ecosystem: Environmental > Terrestrial >... | reverse complement strand
TGAAGCTCGAACCCGGGACCGATATGGAGCTAGTCCGGCGGACGGCCAAGCAGATCGGCTTGGCGATGCAGCAGGATCCCGAAATCGCCGCCGAGGTGATGCTGCCGCTCAAACTGCAAGGTATTGCCGAGATCACGGAAAATGCGGTTGTCGCCCGCTTCAAGTTTACGGCCCGCCCGGTAAAGCCGAGTTGGGTGCAGCGCGAATACCTGAAGCGAATCTACCTCGAATTCGTCGAGAAGGGTGTCACCTTTGCCTCCGGCGCCCTGACTTTACAGACGGCACCGCACCAGCCGGTTTCCGCACCCGGCGAAATCCCGCGGGCTGTGCTGTCACCCGCAGAGGCCCCGCCAAAATCGGAGCCGCAGGAAGTTCCCGCCCGGGTGCTGTCGCCGGCGCGCAGTGTCGCCTGAGTTACCTTGCACGATCATGCCGAGCGATTGCGGCTAGGCCCACTCGGGGGATTTCCAGGACGCACTACGAAAACTTCGGCCTAGGGTTCCGCAATTTCCGGGACGGGAAGCTGGGGACATGTCGGGTGACACGCCTGATCGCCGAAATATTCTCGCCACTCGCTCCGCGTCATGTTGCGTGTCAGGCGAGAACATGCTTCGGCGGCAAGATCCTCGTAGCGCAACAACCAGACCCGGAGATCGCTTCCTTTCTGTAGCGTGGCGAGGTACTTGCCGCCCGGGCTGAACGCCAGGTGGCGGAGATCGGGTGCTCGCTCAATGGCCGCGACTTCCTCTTGGTCTCTGATGCTCCAGATGCGTACGGTCTCTCCGTCCCCGGCTGCAGCGAGATATTCGCCATCTGAGCTAAAAGCGCACGGGCTTCCCGACCGGGCCGATGTGAAAACCGAGAAAGGGTTCCATCGCATCCGCCATTACGGATTGCTCGCCAGTGCCGGCTGCAAGGCCAACACTGCGCGCGCCAGAGAGCTGATCGCCGCGGCGCCCTCAGTCGATCCGCCAGCCTCGTCCGATAACCCCGATCAGACGCCCGGCGCTGCAACAGACCATCGCCCGCCATGCCCTTGCTGCGGCGGGCGGATGATCGTTGTCGAAATCTTCGAGCGTAGCGCTGCACCGCGCGGCCCGCCCTCGGATGGTCCCCGGGTCAGGACTGCCACACCATGACGACCGCGGCCACTTCATCACCCGCCGGAGGATGCCGTTTCCGGTGCCGCAGCCCCGCTGCCTCAGGGCCGCTGAACACTCGTGCTGCGTCGCCCCCTACACCAATCTCGCCCTCCCGAAATCGGCAGCGCCTTCACTCCGACCGCTGCAGTTGGCTGCCTGCGCTCTCCCCCGTCGACCGTCGCATCACTCGCGCAAGCCGCCCCGCCGTCAAATCGCCATAGACGACGGCCGCCACCTCGCCCCCCGCGGGTTCCTTCCCTGGAGGCTTTCGGACGCCGGCCCCAGAGCGGCTGACGCATTGTGGTGGGCCGGCATCCGAAACTCTAGATACCACCCGTCGGCGCTCAGCGCGCAAACGTCGGTTTGGAATCCCGATCGGTCGTGTCCGCCCGAAAAGGCGGCAACCTCCGTCGTGAATGGGGACTGCCAAACATGCGCTTGCACCGGCACACCACTGCGCGTGATCTTGCCGGATGGGATGGCGATTACGTTTGTGGCACCCGGGCTGACGGCAAGCCGGGTTATGGCGCTCCGATCCGGGAGCTTGAAGTCGGCGATCTCCTTTGGTGGTTCGGACTGCCAGACGTGTACTTCGGCCGCATCGGTTGCGGCGACCAGAAAATCGCCCTCGGGACTCAGGGCGGCGACCTTCGCGGTTCCCGCCAAAGAGAAGCTGTGACGCGTGATTCCGCTGGTGCTGTCGATAATGCGCAAATTGCCAGCCGACGCAACGGCGACCGAACGTAGCGCGGTCCTAGCAGGTAATGCGAGCCCGGACTGACTGCCCACGAGTCGCTAGTCTTGATCTTGACCTCTCGGAGCATCTTCCAATCGGCGGTGCTCCAAATGCGCACGGCATCCTCGATACTAACCGCGAGATACTTTCGGTCGGGACTGAACTTGGGTCCCCCAGCATCAGACACCAAGGATCGAAATTCCGGCGTGGCGCTGGTGCCGAGGTCCACTACGGCTCGTGCACCTCGGTCGTGTCCGGAGCGATCTTCAACCTGCAGCGCGCCCTCAATGTCCCGCAAGACGAGGACATCACCGAACCTGAGGGCATCTTCCATGGCATGGCGACCCCTCTCCCGCCAAGCGCGGAAAGGAGTGCCGCTATAGCATCGATTTGATGTCGGCGGAGAACGTCGGGAACCCGTAGACGAGGTCCCCGAGGTCACCTGCGGTGAAGCCATGTTGATCGCCAACGCGAAGATGTGGATCAGCTCCTCGCCAGCGTGTCCGACAAGGTGCGCATCGATGACGCGGTCCGTCCTCTTGTCGATCACCACCTTCGCCCAGGCCGCCCTCTCCGCGTCGGTGCGGATCGAGAGCCACGCGCGCATGTCGTTGACCTCGAAACTCGAGCCCCTTCATCTCCGCGTCGGCCTGTGTAAGGCCGACGCTCGCCAATACCGGCACCGTAAATACGCATGCCGGGATGCTCGCGTAATCCGGCGTATGCTATGCGCCGTCGACGATGTTCCGGCCGACGATCCGACCTTCATAGGTCGCGATCGGGGAAAGTTCCGCGGTTTCGGCAACGGCGTCGCCGCAGACATACACCGCCGGGTTCGACGTCGAGCGTAGGCACGAATCGAGAGCGATCCGCTTGCGTTCCGACTGGACCTTACCGGCGGCAAGGTCGAGGACGTCGACATTCGCGAGACGTCCCGCTCCGTTGACCACCCGCTCGGCCTCGACTGTGCGTTCCGATCCGCCCTCTTGATAGACGACGCGGAGCCGGTCCGCTGTCCGCTCGATCCGCCGAAGCTCGGCCCGGTCTGGATCGCAACCCCGATCCGTTCGGTCTTGCCGCGCAGTTGCGCGACAGCGTCCGCATCCAGGTTATCGAGCAGCCTCGGCAACGCGCTCGCTCAACGCATCGTCCGAGGTGATCATCAGCCCGGCGCCGGGAAACGGCAGTCGGCGCGGCGTCGAGCCGGTGGCGATCACGATGTGCTTCGCTTTGAGTGTTTCGCCGCCAACAGCCACGGCGTTGGGTCGCGAAGCGGCCATGGTCGCGGATTACCTCGACGCCGCGCCTGTTCATCAGCTCTTCAACCGAGGCCGGGATGCCCGATATCATCGCCTGTTCGCGATCGATCAGCGCCGCCCAGTCGAGGCTCGGCTTGCCGACGTGGATGTGGTGCGCCTTGTCGCGCTCGATCTCGTCGAGCGCTTGTGCCGCTGCGACCAGCACTTTTTTCGGCATGCAGCCGCGGTTGGGGCAGGTGCCGCCGAGCAGATCCGGCTCGATCATCGCGACCGTGTGCCTCGCCTCGCGCGTCGCCACGGTCACACCCATCCCGGCATTGCCACCGCCGAGGATCACGACATCGAAGCTGCGTGTCGGCATTGCTTGGTCCTTCCTGAAAGCGTATTGCCAGGGTGGCAAGTGCAGGGGTCGAGGACCAACCTTTCCCTGTCCACCCGTGCCGTCTCACGCTCTGCAACTGGAGGAATGCCATGGCCGAAGGGGCAAAACGGATCGAGCAATTGGCGCCGGAACTTGATCGGATCATCGCGACCTCGCAGTCGATCGAGGAACTCGCAGACGGTTTTGGCGGGGCGCAGGGTCCGGCTGAAGGGCCGCTGTGGTGGCGCGAGGGCGGCTATCTCGTCTTCAGCGACATCCACAACAACCGGCGGATGAAATACGAGCCCGGCAAGGGTGTGTCGTTGCTATTGGAGCCGACCAACCGGGCCAATGGCTTGACCCGCGATCTGCAGGGGCGGCTCGTCGCCTGCGAACATGATAGTCGCCGCGTCACCAGGCAGGAGCGCGATGGCAGCATCACCGTCGTCGCCAACAGCTTTCAGGGCCGCCAGCTCAATCGGCCGAACGATGTCGTCGTCAAGTCGGACGGTTGCATCTACTTCACCGACCCGTGGACCAGCCCCAATGCGCCGCAGCAATGGGATCTGACCTTCTCTGGCGTCTATCGCGTGACCCCGGACCTCGGCCAGCTAACCCTGCTGATCGATGATTTCATCGTACCCAATGGGCTTGCCTTCTCGCCGGACGAGAGCGTGCTCTACATTAACGACTCGCGCCGCGGCCACATCCGCGCATTCGATGTTATGCCCAACGGGACGCTGGCGAAGCAGACCGACCGCGTCTTTGTCGATCTGCGCGGCACCGAATCGGGCGTTCCCGACGGCATGAAGGTCGATGTCGAAGGCAATGTTTATTGCGGCGGCGCAGGGGGGCTGTGGATCATCGACCCAAAGGGCAAAAAGCTCGGGCGCGTCGTGCACGGGGCACCGGCCACGACCAATCTGGCCTTTGGCGGCGCCGACTGGAAAACCCTGTATTTCACCAGCCGCAATCACCTCGGCGCCGTCAATGTGAAAATTGCCGGCGTTCCGGTACCGCCTCCGCCCCCACCCTAACCCTCCGCCGCGCGCGAGGGAGGGAATGGGAGGGGGCCGCCTCGAACGATTGCGCCGCCTCGGCATGGGGAATCCGATTACGCGGCGCGATTTTATCGACGGGATCGCCGTCTCGGCGGCTGTTGCAGCGTCCAGCCGCGTTTTGGCAGCCGTCGATCCGGAGGGCGCCGGAACGGCACCCCAGGATCGTCCAGACTATTACCCACCTAGCCTGACCGGGATGCGCGGCAGCCATCCCGGCAGTTTCGAAGCCGCCCACGCGCTGCGCGACGGCAGTTTCCGCAGATCCGAAACGAGGCCTATCGAGACTGGGGAGGATTATGATCTGATTGTCGTGGGCGCCGGTATCAGCGGACTCGCCGCAGCCTATTTCTACCGCGCCAAGGCGGGAGTCGGCGCCCGCGTACTAATTCTCGACAATCATGACGACTTCGGCGGTCACGCCAAGAGGAATGAGTTTGAATTCGGCGGGAAAATCCAGCTGATCAATGGCGGGACGCTCGGGATCGACAGTCCACGCCCCTATAGCACGGTAGCCGCCGGCCTTCTGGCGGCGCTCGGCATCGACCCCGTGGCACTCGCGGCGCACTACGCGAACCGGGGATTCTATCCGTCCCTGGGCCTCGGCTCCGGAGTCTTTTTCGACAAGGAAACCTTTGGCGCGGATCGCCTGGTCAAGGGAAAGCTCTCGTCGTCCGAATTCCTCGAACACGCACCGCTCAGCGAGGCTGCCCGGCGCGACCTTCGGCGTCTCGAAACCGAGCCGATCGACTACCTGCCAGGCCTGTCCTCTTCCGAGAAAAAGGCGCGTCTGTCCCGGATCAGTTATCGCGACTATCTCCGCGACCTGGTCAAGGTCGAGCCGTCGGTGATCGAGCTCTACCAGAGCCGCACGCATGGCGAATGGGGTGTCGGGATCGATGCGGTTTCGGCGCTCGATGTCTGGCCTTTTGGCCTTCCTGGCTTGCAGGGCTTAAAGCTCGACCCCGGCTCGGCGCCGCATATGGGCTATACAGCGGCCGGCTACGCCGATGGCGGCTCCTACAAATTCCACTTCCCGGACGGCAACGCCAGCATCGCCCGGCTCCTCGTACGCAGTCTCGTCCCGCAAAGGTTCCCGGTGGCACAGTGGAAGACGTGGTCACCGCGCGCATCGATTACAGCAGACTCGACCGCTCGGATCACGCCATCCGCATTCGCCTCGGCAGCCTTGCCGTTTCAGCCGGCAACGGTGGACCTGGCGATTCGCCGGTGGCTGTCGAGGTGGTTTATTCGCGGATGGACCGGCTTTACACCGTCGGCGCCAAGCACTGTGTGCTCGCCTGCTGGAACATGATGATCCCGTATCTTTGTCCGCAATTGCCGCAGAGGCAAAAGGAGGCGCTCCACTACTCGGTCAAAGTGCCGCTGGTTTACACGAACGTGGCGTTGTCGAACTGGCGCGCGTTTCACGCATTGGAGGTCTCCGCGATCCATTGCCCCGGCAGCTATCATTCGAGTGTCCGGCTCAATCCGGTCACCGATATTGGCTCTTATCGCTCACCCCGCTCGCCTGATGAGCCGATTGTGGTCCGGATGGTGCGAACACCGTGTTTCCCCGGGTTGCCGGAGCGCGACCAGCACCGGGCCGGGCGCGCGGAACTGCTCGGGACCAGTTTCGCGACCTTCGAAGAGAAGATCCGTGACCAGCTCGGCCGCATGTTCGGTCCGGGCGGGTTTGATCCGGCGCGCGACATCACCGCAATCACAGTCAATCGCTGGCCTCATGGATATGCCTACGAATACAATCCGCTGTTCGATCCGGATTGGCCGGAAGGTGAAGCGCCGCACCAAGTGGGTCGCGCCCGTTTTGGCCCGATCGTCATCGCCAATTCCGATATCGCTGCCGCAGCCTACACCGACGCCGCGATCGATCAGGCACACCGGGCTGTAGAGGAACTGCTCGGGGGCTAATCTGCTCCAGCAGAACTAAGCCATCAGCATTTCCACGAGGTTCGATTGCGCGGGCGGCAGGCCGGGGAAGATTTGCGCGAGCCGCCGGTCGGCGAGTCCGAGATGGCGCTCCAGAATGACCGCAAATACGGCGCGGTAATCGGTCGTCACGGCGAGGTCGCGGCCCTGGTAGAGCTGCGCCTTGCCGAGGCCAGGCCAGTCGCCGTAGACGCGGCCGCCGCGCACACTGCCGCCTAATACCCAGATTACATTGCCGTGGCCGTGATCGGTGCCGCCGTTGCCGTTCTCGTGAACGGTCCGGCCGAACTCAGAAATTACAACGACGACGGTGTCGTTCCAATCCGTGCCGAGGCCTTTGGCGAGCGCAGCAAGCCCGTCGCCCAAGGGCTGCAGACGATTGGCGAGCTGACCCTTGCCTTTGCCTTGATTGACGTGGGTGTCCCAGCCGCCCAAGTCGGCAAAGGCGAGGCGGATATTCCGGTCCCGACGAATCAGATGGGCGAGCCGCGCCGCCTCCATCGGAAAGCCGTTTGCTGGCGGCGCGCCGTTGTCGGCTTTTCGCATTTCGCTTGCGATATCACCAAGCAGCTCGGTGCGCGCCGCCTGCGCTTCCCGATAGGCCTCGCTCAGCGGGTCGTTTCCGGCATAAAGCCGGTCGAAGGCGCGGCTGATCTCCGGCCGATCGAGGGGCATCGGCCGCGCAGCCTCGGGACCGAGCGGCATATTTGCGACCGGCAGCGAGCCCCTCAGCATCTGCGGCATGGTCGGGCCGACGCTGACCGCATCAGTCGGCCCATGCGGCTCAGGCAGTGCCGCGAGCAGACGGTTCATCCAGCCGTCCCGAGTCGTACTGTTTCCGGGGGTGCCGTTCTCGATGAAAAGCTGCGCATCGAAATGCGATCGTGTCGCATCGCGCGAGCCCGCTGCATGGACAAAGGCGAGCTTCCGGTCATTCCAAAGCGGTAACAGGCCGACAAGCGCCGGGTGCAACCCGAATCGACCGTCAAGCGGCAATGCTCCCAGCTCCGTTCCGGGGCTACCTATCGCAATCGTCGGGCGGACCTCGTAATACGTCCGCTCGGCATAAGGCACGACGACATTGAGCCCATCGACGGCGCCACGCAGAAAAATCACGATCAGCCGCTTGGGGCCACCGTCTGCCGTGGCCGCCCAGGCAGCAGGACCGAATCGCAGCAAGGTCGTGCCGGCCGACAGTCTGAGAAAATCGCGCCTGTTCATTAGCTGAGCCTACCCCCGCAGGATTGCGACCTCAGCCGCAACGGCGATTTCAAGCGTTGTGTCGCCCGCTATCTTGATCCATTTAAGCGACCAAATCGAGACGGGGGGACAAACCGGTGTTCTTTTCCTTTCCGGGCGGCGTTCCGTGCGCCGACTGATTGCGATAGCGTGTCTGGCTATAGCGCTGATCGGGCAAGCGACGGTGGCTGCAGCCGATGAGCAGGCCGCTCTGGATACTTTCATCCGCGCCTACCCCGATCATCTGGCGGGTTACGATTCGACCGATCTGATCTGGCGGGACGGGACCCGGATGCCGCTGTCGGACCGGCGGACCGGCAAGACCTTCGACGAGATGCTCCGGCACGGCTCGATCCTCGACCAGATACGCCTCCCCTACCCCGCCGGCGCGATCCGCGCGGCGCTCGGTCCGGATGACGACCCCGGGCGGATTCGCAACCGTGCCTTCTTCGACAAGATGTACGGCGATTGCTGGAAGGGCGAGGTGGCCCAGCGGCTCGTCCCGGTCGTGTGGCTGCCGCGCAACTGGGGCCGCACGATCCGAATCACCTCAGTCAACGGTGTGGCCGAGCGCCTTGCCGCGGTCTCCGAGGAGCTTGATGCTTTGCCTGATGCGGTCAAGCGATATGCCTATCCGCCGGCCGGCACATACAACTGCCGGACGGTCGCCGACACGGGCGGGCCGAGCATGCATTCCTGGGGTGTGGCGATCGACATCAACGCAGCTCGTGCCGACTACTGGCTTTGGCACGGCTCGGGGGTGATCGACGCCGGGCTCGTCAATCGGATACCGCCGGAAATCGTCGCCGTCTTCGAGCGGCACGGCTTCATCTGGGGCGGCAAGTGGTCACACTACGACACGATGCACTTCGAATACCGTCCGGAGCTGCTCGACGGGGACCGCCCGCGCGATTCGGTTTCGTTCCACCCCGCCGCGCGGCGCTGATCACCCGGCGGTAGACGACACCGGATCGATCGGCGTGACCACACCCTCGGCGGCCTCGATGACCTCGCCGGCATCGAGACAGAGATCCTCGCGGAAGCGCGGCGCCAGAATCTGCACACCCGGACGCAGGCCGTCATGGTTGCCGACCGGCACGGCGAGCGCGGGAATACCCAAGAGCGGCGAGATCAGGCCGACGCGGATCGCATCCAGCACCCGCGCTTGCCCCTCGCGCGTCGTATCGAGATTGTGCGGCAGCGCCAATTCGCCAAAGGTCGGCATCACCACCAATGGATAGTGCTGCATAAATTCGAGCCAGCGCCAGAGAAAGAGGTCGCGCTGCGCTAGTGCGCCGAGCACCCCGCGGAGATCGGTCGGCGGTATCAGCTCTCGCCAGAGCCGCATCGAGGTTTGCGCATCCGGGTCGCCGTGCTCCGCCATCTGCGGCGCGAGTAACGGAAGCACATCTGTCGAGCCGATACGGTGCCAAGTCTCGATAATCGCCTCAAGATCGGGCGGAACGATCTCTTCCACCGCGTAGCCGGCCGCCGCGAGATGCTGCCCAGCCCGGCGCACCGCCTCGGCTTGAGCTGGATGGATAGAGCCGCCGGGATTGTACGGGACCAACGCCACGCCGAGCGGTCGCGGCAGGGCTGGGCCGGCGAGGGGTACGTCCACCCAGCGCGTGTCGAGCGGATCGCCCTGCGCCATCGCGCGCAAGGCCAGCCGGGCATCGCGCAGGCTGCGAGTCAGCGGCCCCTGCACCGACATCAATTGCCCGCCGATGGCACGTGCGATCTGCTGGCTCGGATTATAGGCGGGGATGCGGCCGAGTGACACGCGTAGTCCGACAACGCCGTTGAACAAGGCGGGCACGCGGACCGAGCCGGCAATATCGTTGCCGTGCGCGATCGGGCCGATCCCGGTGGCGACGGCCGCGCCGGCGCCGCCGCTCGACCCGCCTGCCGACAGCGCCGGATCGCGCGGGTTCAGAGTGCGACCGTGCAGCGCATTGTCGGCAAACCCACGCATCGAGAAGGCCGGGGTGTTGGTTCGGCCGATGACGATAGCGCCGGCGCGCTTGAGGTTGGCGACGACCGGGGCATTGCGCATGGCGATGTTGTCACGGAAGGCGACGACACCGTTGTCGGTCGGGCAGCCGGCCTGGTCGGTGTTGACCTTGGTCGTGACCGGCACGCCATGCAACGGGCCGAGCGTCTCGCCCCGCGCCTGCTCCTCATCGGCAGCCGCCGCGGCGGCCAACGCTTCCTCTTCCAGGATGCGCACCACTGCGTTGATCGCCGGATTCACCACGTGCAGGCGTGAGAAACAGGATTTCGTGGCCTCGCGGCTGGAGACGCGGCCGAGGCGGATCAGCCGCGCCAGCTCGGTGGCGTCGAGCCGCCAAAGGTCGTCCGTCATCGCGCTGTTCCCCGGGCGTCACGGATTGCTCGCCACACTCGCTGCGGAGTCGCCGGCATGTCGATGTGACGGATGCCGTATTCCCCGAGGGCATCCACCAGCGCATTCATCACCGACGGCAATGCGCCGGCGCAACCGGCCTCACCGCAGCCCTTGGCACCCAGGACATTGGTTTTGGCTGGAACCGGATGAAAGGCGTGGGTGAAGAGCGGCGCATCCTCGGCGCGCGGCAGGGTGTAATCCATGTAGGAGCCGGTCAAGAGCTGGCCGGCTTCGTCGTAGACCACATGCTCGCGCAGCGCCTGGCCGATCCCCTGGACGATGCCGCCATGCGCCTGGCCATTCACCATCGCTGGGTTGATGACCACACCGAAATCGTTGACGAAGGTATAGCGGACGACGTCGACCGAGCCGGTCTCGGGGTCGACCTCGACTTCGGCGATATGGCAGCCGTTCGGAAAAGCCGAGGGCGGGCCGTCGCTGATGTTCTGCACGTCGAGGCTTTGCGGCAGTCCCGCCGGTAATTCCAGCCCGGCATGGATCTTCTCGGCCAATTCCATCAGGCCGACCGAACGGTCGGTGCCGGCGATCGTAAACCGGCCGGCGCGAAACTCGATGTCGGCCGCCGCCGCCTCCAGCACGTGCGCCGCAATCTCTCGGCCTTTCTCGATCACCTTCTCGCCCGCCTCGACGATCGCTTTGCCGCTCGTCATCATCGATTTCGAGCCGCCGGTGCCGCCGCCCGCGATCAGCTCGTCGCTGTCGCCTTGCAACAGGCGGATCTTGCGGAACGGAATGCCGAGCCGCGTCGAAAGGACCTGGGCAAAGGGCGAGGCATGCCCCTGGCCGTAGTCGAGCGTGCCGGTGATGATCGTGACATCGCCATTGGGCTCGAAGCGGATGCCGCCCATCTCGCGGCCTGGCGGGCCCGTTAATTCGAGATAGTCGCTGATGCCGCGCCCGCGCAGCCTACCCCCTGCCCTACTCTCCACTTCACGGGCGGCGAAACCGTCCCAATCGGCGAGCGCCAAGGCCTTGTTCAAGAGGTTGGTGAAGTCGCCACTGTCATAGGTCGTGCCGTTTGGCGCCTTGTAGGGCATCGCCTCAGGCGGGATGTGGTTCTTCCGGCGCAGTTCCACCCGATCGATCCCGGTCTCGGCCGCGGCGGTCTCGACCAGCCGCTCCATGTAGTAATTGGCCTCGGGCCGGCCGGCGCCGCGATACGCGCCGATCGGGGTCGTATTGGTGAAGGCGCATTTCGTCGAGACCTCGATCAGGGGGGTCTTGTAGACGCCGAGGGTGTTCCGGACCGCATTGCGGGTCGGCGGGCCGGGCGCCCCGTAGGTGGCGCCGAGATTGCCAAAGCCCGTCAGTCGGACCGCGAGGAACTTGCCGTCGCGGTCGA
>Ga0306921_10007433_pt1 | contig 11517 bp, 19 predicted proteins | sample sta12Cox44000080_FD_203760 | JGI IMG/M metagenome (GOLD analysis project Ga0306921, IMG submission 203760) | Lab enrichment of tropical soil microbial communities from Luquillo Experimental Forest, Puerto Rico - statoxic.12C.oxic.44.000.080 (v2)... | ecosystem: Environmental > Terrestrial >... | reverse complement strand
TATCGCAGATATCGATATGCAATTCGCGAACCGCGGCGCGCTTCCCCATATAGCGCACGTTGGTTTTGAAATCGCGCACCATCGCGCGAACCTGTTGGCGCGAGAGGTTCAACTCCGATTCGCGAACCGCATTCAGGACAAATTCTGCTGCTGCCATTGCATTACTCCGGAAAAAGGTTTGTGTCGGATTTCTCCCCGACAATGAAACCATAGCATCGGGATTTCGAGAGTCAAGGAAATAAAAAAGATTTTTCCGCTCCGCTCCGCTCCGCTCCGCTCCGCTCCGCTCCGCTCCGCTCCGCTCCGCTCCGCTCCGCTCTGATCATTAATCAGAATGCCCCGTAATAGCGCCAGGATGCGCCAGGATTGATTAATAATCACAAAACGGCCGATGATAGCCTGAGGCGCTGCGCGTCGATCCTGGCGCATCCTGGCGCTATTACGGGGCATGCCCCGTAATAGCGCCAGGATCGATCCTGGCGCGTCCCGTTGGGTTGGCTGTAGCTAAGCATCAGCAAAATGATCTGCGCTCGTCCTGCGCGATCCTAGCGCTTCCTGCGCTAGGATCACATTTGTACACTAGCTGTTGACGTTCAAACTGCGCGCCGCGCGCTTGGCATCTTCGTAATTGTGCCACGATATTTGATCCGTTGGTGGAACGCGCACGAGTACGGGAATCCAAGCGTAATCTTCATACGCAAGAATCCAATGCTCGGCGCGCTTATCGCAGCGCGGACAATCTTCACCATTGAAGGGAAGATCGCAGCGCATGCAATGCGCCGAGTAGCTCGGCGCTTTGGTCGCGGTCGGCGCTTTGGTCGCGGTCGGCGCTTTGGAATTGCGCTTGCCCGGAACATAGTCCACCGATAACCGGCGCGAACCGCACGCCGGACATACCTTGCCCGCGGCGCGCCACGTATCGGCACGGTTGATGCGGCATTCTTGACCGCATTCTTCACAGAAACGGCGACCCGTGCTCTTGACGATATTGTGGCCAGATACGTGATTCTTCGCCATTGCAGGAACTCCAAAAAAGAGGATTCGTCGCGTCGGATTTCTCCCCGACAAGGGAAACATAGTTCGCGGCCGCGGATTGTCAAGGAAAATTCGATTAATAATCAAAATCGCTGTAAACGCACCAGGACAGCGCTGGCGCGACTTTGTTCGTTCCAACGTAGCTAAGCTACAGCAAAACGGACAGCGCTCGCCCTGCGCGATCCTAGCGCTTCCTGCGCTAGGATCACATCTGTACACTACTCTTCCTCGGGTAGCGCTTCCTCCAGCGCTTCCACCGTTGCAAGCAACACGCTGAATTGTTCCAACCACGCTTCGCGGTCGCCGTCGAATGCTACTGTACTCTTGTCCACCATACGCCGGACGGCGCGCAGCTCACTCGCGAGACCGCGCAGATAATCCGCGCTGTGGATTTGTCCAGTACTGAGCACACTGTACATACTGGACCATTGTCCATCATGCCAATCTGTACAGAATGCCACCAATTCCGGCGACGCGTCGATAGGAAAAACCATTGCACTAACTCCCGATAGAGAACACGGTTACATCGCGCTTCGCCGCGCACTTCGGTGCGCGAAACCAATTGCGCTTCGCTTCGGCAATGGCCATTTGTTCAGCATTGTGCCGCTTTTCTTCGCGGGTCGCGCCCGGAACGTCCGGACGATACTGAGGCAAAGTCATCGTATACTTTTTCTTGCCCGCGACGAAAATCTCGACATACACGAAAATCATCATGGCCAAACCCCTTAGCGTTGACTCCCCGAACAATGTAATTCTAGTTCCGGCCCGGGGAGAGTCAACCGATTTTGAGCAATAATCACAAAAGTAATTGCGCAACTTTCTGCGCAGCCGCTGCGCAGACCGGTTCCCTAGAGATAAGCAATACACTGCTCAAAAGTGTTGCAGAATCATACATGCCCCGTAAACGCTCTAGGATCGCTCTGGCGCGACTTTCGACGCGCGGCTGTAGCTAAGCTACAGCGGAATTCCGATCGGGGCTTCTTAGACGGCGCTAATTTCCTACATTAGTTGGCGATAATCTCCAGTATTAGGCGGCGCTAATCATTTGACTTAGGCTCGATTATATGCTAGGGTATGGTGGACAGATGCCGCGCAATGAACAGGTGTACAATGAACGTATGTACAGTGTACAGAGTGACAGTGAGCGCACGGACAGTGCGCGCCTGTACAGTGTACAAAACGCCAGTGGATGCCTGCGCAGCGCACGGCTGAACACTGTACAGGCGTCCACCGGGATTCGCACCCCTCCCGCCGCTATATACAAGCGCTGCGAAATGGAACAGGAATAGGAATTCCTTTTTCCAATTTCGCGCGCCGTTTTCACGGCTTCCAGTTAGGCGGACCGTTAGTGGCCATTTGAACAGCGGCGGCAGCAATCCGCTGCAACGTCATGCCGCGAGCATCATGCTCGCGAGCAAGTATCTCGCGGCCGATTTCCATTGCAGCCGCGAAGTTGATCGGTCCGCCGCTCCAAGCAAGACGGTTCGCCACGTGGATAATGATCGCCTCTTGATTAATCCAGTTAGTCAGCATGGCCGATTCCTCCCGTTGTTGACTCTGCACAATCATAGCACAGAAAAAAGACTTGTCAAATAAAAATTTCCTCTTGACAGATTAAAGATCATAGCGTATGATTAAGTGAGTTCAAAACAACCCTTTTCCTGGAGAGATACCATGATTCTGGAAGAATGGCAGATGGACAATATCTTGCAGCGCCAAAAAGCCGAGATAATCAACCTTATCGACGCGGGCAAGATCGATGAAGCGCTGACGGTTCTGCGCATCCTGGAGCCGTTGTGGGACGGTGTTACACCGAACTACAGCTACAAGCGCACCGAACTTCTCAAGCGCGCCAACGATTGGTGCGAAGCGAATCTCCCGGAAACATAGTCCAGACGCGCCAGGATCGCTCTGGCGCCCAAAAGTTTCGGCCAACGTAGCTTATGTACGTTGGCCGAAACATAAATCGTTAAAAAAGGAGGGGGACGGTCCTAAGACCGTCCCCTTTTTCCTATCGAACCCGTCGCATGTATTCCAGGTTGCGAGAGGCGCGCCGTCGCGCGGTAGACTCTCGCTCGTTGACAGCGCGGCGGAACTCCAGCGCCTCTTGCTCCGTGTCAAAACCGTGTTCCGTTGTGTCCCGTCCGAGTAGAACGGCGGGCGCCTTGAAAACGGGCGCATCCGCCATACCGCTATGATCGGACACATAAACGTACCATCGTAGCATCGCTGTTTCCCCCTAATAGACAATGTACAAGTTGCCAACGGCGTCGCCAGTTGAAAGACGACGACAAATGATCTTTTTGACCGGTCCGCGCAACTTGTGTCGCCATTTGTCGCACCACGCTTTGATTTCAGCATCGGTAGCGCGACGGTACTCGTTCGGCCAACGTCGAACGCAATCGTCGTTGTACTTGCGAATTGCCTTTTTCAGTGAGCGATACCATGTTTTCAAGATCATTGTTTTCCCTCTCGTTGTCTCGTTGACTCTGCACAATCATAGCATCGAAAAACCATTTGTCAAATTATTTTTTCCACTTGACAGATTAATAATCGTAAGCTAGGATTGTGCAGAGTTAACAACACCACCTGAGGACAATCATGCCGATTACCGAAACCTTGAACAAATCGCCCAACGTCAACGGCGTGATTGTGGCGCTTATCCGCCACGTCAATGGCAAGTACAGTGTGCAGCGCTGCAAGCTTGCGACAGGACAATGGCAAGCGCGCACTTGCGCACTGGATTGCGAACGCCACGCGTTTGAAATCTTTTGCCGAGAGTCATACGCGTTGCTGCACAATTGCAACCCGTTCGACGTGCATCTCGGTACCGATTGCGACGATGAATGGTAAACCGCTTAGGGCGCCTTTGGCGCTCACTGGATCATTCCAACGTACATAAGCTACGTTGGAATGGTCTAAGGGCGCCAGGAACGATCCTGGCGCTTCTGCTGCCCGCGACCGGGGAATAGGCGCCGATAGTCGGCAGTGCGCCCGGTCGCGGGAGTCGTTGGCGCCGCGGGGAGGGGATAGGGAGTCGTACCCGCGGCGCCCTTGTGCTTTGCTTACGGTCCCTACGGCCAGTGCATGGCTTGTTTTCTCCTATGCGGACACGTGCCGCCGTTGTTGAAGATGCTCAATTGTAGCTCGCGATACCAGGATTGTCAAGGAAAAATCCCTGACAATCCCAGCAAGGTCGAACTAGGACGGGAGCGCGCCGACGCGCTTGCAGTACTCGGTGTAAAGCGCTTCGTTGTCGCCAGTGAGCGCCCGGACGCGAGCGCGAATGTCGTCCCACGAACAGCCGCCGTCCCGCGCGGCATTCTTGATATCCTGCAAGCGCTCCTCCACGGTTCGCTCGCGATTCTCGTAAGTGGACATTGCTGCACTTCCTTTCGGATGGTGTTGTGTTTTGAACTCACCTAATCATACGGCGCGATTCTCGGATTGTCAAGGAAAAAGATTCCTAATCTTTTTCCTTGACAACGCTATTTTGTAAGGTATGATTGTGCAGAATCAACAACGCAACCTGAGAGGTTCAATCCAATGGGAAAAATCAGTCTCCGATGGTATCGCGACCGCGACCGTGGTCAACAGGCTGCCGACACAACCGGCGCCGAGCAAACCGCGTGCGGAACATGGCCGATGGCTGTTTGGCCGTGCGACAACGCGACAATCGCCAATCTCCGTTGGGCATGGTTGCTTGACACGTTTGGCGTCAACGCCGAGACCCGCCACGAATGCTGAGAAACGCGCCAGGATCGATCCTGGCGCCCCGATCTTTTTTCCAACGTAGCTAAGCTACGCTAGAAAAAAGATCGGGGCGCCAGAGCGGTCCTGGCGCGTCCGCGGCCTATCGTCGCGGGAGTTTTTTCACGTCGGCATTGGACGGTTGGCGCAGGATGATTAGGGCGCTTTCGCACACAAATTCGCCCGTATCGTTGTCCTGGAAGTATCCGCGACCGCAAACGGGACAGTCGATTTTCGCGGTCAACCCCTCGCGAGGAATCATGTACGGTTCAGGAATGGCCGCGAAGATCGCGCTATCCTTTGGGCATTTGACGATGGTGCGCGTCGGATAGGTTGCAGCAACCCCGTCAGCATACCCGCGGAAATATTCCTTGTTCGCGCGGTCTGACTCGAATGCGCGGAATCCAGCTTTGGGCACAGAGTTCCGCCCGTCCCGGAATCCCTTGTCATACGCTTTCATTCTGTTTCCTCTCGTTGACTCGTTGTCTACACTGATACCATAGCACAAGAAAATCCGTTGTCAAATAAAAAATTGGATTTGACTAATAATCAATCGTGAGCTAGGATTGTGCAGAGTTCAAACACAACCCGGAGAAAAACAATGCTCTGTCCAAAGTGTTGCGACGATGGTAAACCGTCGTACATCTTTTGCCCAAATTGTGGGCATGCGCTGCGCACGTTTACGGCATGGCCGTTGACGGCATCGCCTGAGTTCCTCGCGTTCTGTCAAGCGTGGAATACTGGCATTCACAGCGCTCTAGGTCAAGTGAACGCAACGGGAACAATCCACGATTGGCAAGTTAGTGGCATCGTCCGCGAGCTAATCAATATCGCTCGCCTAATGCCGCGGCGCTTGCCTCTGGCACAAGAGGATATTGCCGAAGCGTACATTGAATTCTTTGACCGTATTATGCTCGCAGGCAAATAAACCGTCTAGGGCGCTCATGGCGCCTCTTTGTGCGCTCCAGCGTAGCTAAGCTACGTTGGAATGCCGCGCGTCGCGCCAGAGGGGAGCCAGGGGCATCCTGCCCCTGGTGGACGGGTGTTCACTTGCCGCGGCGCTTCTTGCTGAAAGCGCTGCCGCGCTTGTTCATCTTGCGCCGTTCCTGAGGCGCGCGGTTTGCGGGAAGCGTGGTATCGCGTTCGGCGTGAATCGTAGGCGTTGATCCCGCCTTTTTCACTTTGCCTAGCGCGAGTTCCATCTCTTCAATCCAATCCAGCTTAAACAGGCGCTTCCTGTTTCCGCTAGCGATGACGATTTGTCCGCGTCGCGTTCGCATTGTCTTTCCCTCTCAGGTTGTTGGTTGCGTCTCAACTACATTCCAATATACAACACGATTGCGAGCATGTCAAACGGATTTCAAGAAAAGATTTTTAGTCATTTTCGTTTGACATGCTCGCGATTGTATTGTATGATTGTGCAGAGTTAAACAACGACACCCAAACAAGGGGAATCAAATGGAAAGCAATGCGGTGAGTTCACTAGGCTACCACTTTGTGGCGCAACCTGAAAGCGCACAAGTGGAATGCACAACGCGTATCGGCAAGCGCGACGCCAAACCGCGACCGCAATCGCCGGCGCGCTTACACTTCAATGGAAAATTGAAGCGTCGCGAGCGACGCGCACACAACGCGCATCCGCGCCGGTTAACCGATGATGCGCTGTTTTCGCTCGTTGCAAGCGCGTTCGCCCTACTCGGACGCCACGCGCGTCCAGGTGAGACGTTCCGCGCTTGTCGCGCCGCGAAAGGCGCGAAGGATGCCGCCGATGCCGTCAAGCGCATCATCGATGAAATCAACCGATAGGATAAGCGCCAGAGCCACGGACGGCTCTTTGGCGCTCACCAAATCGTTCCAACGTAGTTAAGCTACAGCGGAATTTTTTGCGTCGATTAGGGAGCCAACCAGGGCATCCTGCCCCTGGTGGACGAGTGTTCACTTCGGCGGACCGATCCAGACCAGCAAATGCGTGCGCTCGCGGTGCACGAGTTTGGCATCGACAAGCTTTTGGATGATGCCGTTGAACGTGTCTAGGCTCATGCGCCCAGACAGATTCGCGTACATATGTCCCGCTGGCACACTACCTAACTCGCGAATCACATCGCCGACGGCAGCGATTACCTTGATTGCGGCGATGATTTGCTCTTTCGTGGACATTGGATTGCGTTCCTTTCGTTGCGTGCGGTTTAGTGGTTCAGTGTCGTTCACTACAATGTAATGATAGGACACAATCGCGAGAATGTCAAACGGATTTGATTAAAAATCTGGCTTTTCCAAAAACGCTCTAGAATCGCCTAGGATGCTCTAGAATCGACGCGCGCCGTTCCAACGTAGTTAAGCTACATCGGAATTTTTTGCGTCGCGCCTGCGCCGTCCTAGCGCATCCGCGGGCCGTTCTAGCCCATTAGAATTTTCCAGACCGTTCCCAGACCGCACCGATAGTGCCAATACATACACCATATACCAGTGTTCATTGCCCAGCAAAACAGGACAATATAGGTATACTGTACATTGTTCCATCGCTTCTTACTGTTTACACTGTGATACGTTGTAATCAACGTGATGACAGTAAACAGCGCGGCGAAAACGGCCAAATTGTGCTGCATTGTGTTTCCTCCCGTGTCGTGTTGTCAACCTAATAGAGTCTAGCATAGAATGGCGCGATTGTCAAACGAAAATGATCAAAAATCCCAAAAAATCCCAAAAAACATTGCCTCTGGAGCATAGCGCCAACGCGTTAGGGCGCTTTCTGGCGCTAGATTTTTCGGCCAGCGTATTAAAGCTACATCGGAATGGCGCGCGTCGATCCTGCGCGATTCTGGCGCGTTTTTTATTTCCTATCGCAAATGTAGGAATTTAGCGCCGCCTAACTATTTGCCACAAAAAAGATCTTTAATCTCTCAATGCCGATTTGCCACAAAAAAAAGATCGCAATTATCCGCAATCGGAATTTGCCACAATTCCTATCTCAATTGTATTGCACAATCGCGATTTGCTACAATCGTGATCTTTAATCAATCTTTATCTCAAATATTTGCTACAAAAACGGTCGCAATTGTATTGCACAATTCCTATTTGCTACAAAAGAGATAGAAATTAATCAAATCTTTTTGAGATATTCCTACTATTTCTATCTCAATTGTAGCGAACATTTGAGATAAAGAGAGTATCTTTATATTTCTACTATTTAGGTCTTTAATCTCCCTTACGAAAAATTAACTTGACAATGCCGCGTAGTATGCTATGATAGTATCGTGGAGTATGCGCCGATTGGTTTGGCGCGGGCCGGAAAAGATTTGATTAATTCCGGTTTGGCACGGGAATTGCTGGCGAATTCTGATTAAAAATCGCTGGACATACGAGCGCTGGACAAAGGAACAGTAAAAAGAAATCCAAAATTCGGTTTGACAATCGGCCAGAGTGAGCTAGAGTCTATTAGAGTGAGATTGACGCAACGACACGACAAAATGAAAGGGGATTTTGAGGCGCGCGGAATTAAACTTGCACTATCCGCGCGGCCGAAAAAACCGGAACAAAAAAACGAAAAAATTTGACTTTCCGGTTTTTCGTGCTATACTGGAGTGTAAGGTTAAGTGAGCGAGTGGTTGCTTGACTCGCGCGGTTCGATTCCGCGGCGCTCAAATCGGTTTAGGCACTTCGCCTAGACTGCAACGCTACCATTGGAGGAAAAAGCCACAACCGAAACGGCGCACGTGAGGCTAATCCCCTGACACGGGCGCAATATACATAGCGGTGGGACCGCTACGGTGAATCATTGTACATCATAGGCGTCGCGCCTATCGGTTCGATCAATGATCTTTCCGCGTCCATTCATCCCGATGCCGCAAGGCTAGACGGTACGTCAAGAGGCAAGCGCCCAGCTTGCTAGACGCTAGTGCCGTGGTGATTGGACAAAGACTGATTAAAGATCGGGCACGGTGCGTCAAGTATGCTCTGTATGCAACGACACTATGCGAATTGCCGAAAGTAGACGGCTAACGGGTCACAGTTGCCCGGTTCAAGAATCCCCAGCTAACGTAGAGACGAGCTGGCGTCCAATCCTGTAAGGGGTGGTCACAAACCATCCACGGGTAAACGGCAAGTTTGATCTTTGATCAAAGTTGCCCGAAAACCGCAGAGATTGCAGGACAGACGAAAAAGAACCACCATAAGACAGGCTACCGCCCAACTATGATCGTGGAAGCGGCCCAAAAACCGCTGATCCGTGTGAGTAGGGTAGCTTAACATTTCTTATGGTGACTGTGCGGCGCTTCGGAATGAGCACCTGACCTTTCTTTCCCGTAAGGGAAATTCGTCAGATTCCATCCGGGTCGTGTAAATATCCGTTCCGTGTGGAATGGAACACGATTTGGAAAATCACGTTTGCCTTTCGTCCCCGCCCTATGCCAACCGTTGACAGCTACAACGATTTTTAATCGTCTCGCTGTGCAACGGTGGCAAGGGCCGGAACGTGGCAGAAAGATAGGTGACTCATGTCCAGAGTGCTCGCAATCGTCCTCAACTTCGCTCAAATCGCTTGGGTTTCGGCGGTCAACTACCGTCGGGACTACGGCGACACTGACCGACTGCGGGCCAGTTTGACCGATCGTGATTGGGTTCAGGACAACGTGGTTCAGGCGTTTCCGCTCGACAACGCGGCGGCGCTCGGCTACGACGTTCCGACCATGATCGCGGCCGAACTGGACCTGCGGCAGAAGTTGTGGGACACGCTGAAAGCCGATCAGTCCAAGGAAGGACTCGTGAAGCTGAAGGTGTTCGAGAAGCTCTATACCGTCAACGGTGACGGCAAGCGGCTGATCGAACCAAACCACTTCGGCAACAGCGGCTTCCGGCGCCACTCGGTCTACTTCGCCGCAATGGTTGACCGCTGGAACCTCCGCGAGAAGCCCGAATACGCGGGCTACGAAATCTCGGGTCACGTTCCAGTCCGGGTCATGACCTACGCGACGAAGGCCGATCAAATCTTCGAGCAACAGCTTGAGAACGCCATGCAGAACGTCGGCACGAAGCAGATGGAGGACTTGGAAAAGCTCCGAGTCACTCACGATCTGTTCCAGGCCGGCGCGAAGCAGGTCAAGATTCGGCATCTGTACCCCGGTTCGACCGGCCAGAAGCTGTTCTCGATCTGTCTGGCCGATCTCAACTGGCCTGCGTTGAAGATTTATGATCGTTTCCACTTGCCCGAATCGCATCCCGATCGGATCAAGTGGGGTCCGGTGCGTCAACAGGACGTGACGAAGTTCAACAACAGGTTCGATGCCGTCCGCAAGGAGAAGGACGGCCTGCCGCTCACTCCCGCGGAGCAGAAGGAATTGCTGCCACCGATCACCCTGGATGACCTCCAGATCGCGGTGGACAACTACTTCCGCGACGCTTCCCGCGGCAAAGAGGACGATTCCGCCAAGATGATGAAGAAGGGCGACATTGCATCGCTCGCTCGCGTCCACCGCTGCTCTATCGTCCGTCGGGCGATGGACTCGGTACTCGGCGACGTGCAGACGAACTTGCAGAAGTTCGTCAGCAACCCCGACTGCATCAACTTGGCCACGGAACTGTATGATCTTGGCGGTCAGGACGCCGGCAAGACCATCCTCACTCCGCTGATCAATGATCAGACCGAAACCACCCCGGAGGGCAAACAGGTCGCCAAGCGCGTTTTCAACGACAAGGCGGCTCTCGCGCTCGTCGGTGCGGCTACCCTGCTGATCAAGGGTCAGGGCGACGCCTTGCTCAAGGCGATCGACCTCATCAACAACCCGCCGCCCCCGCCCGCTCCGGTGGAGGAAAAGCCCGCTGCCACTCCCCCGACCGCTCCGGCCAACGGCGGCAAGAAGCAGCAGACCGGCGGCAAGCGCAGCTGAATCCGTCGGTTTAGCACCGCTTCCGGTGACTTTGCCCTAATGGGCTATTAACAAATCCGGTCAGGTGCTCATTCCCAAGTACCGCACAGTACAAATCAAAAGGAATGATTTTTAATCATTCTTTTCCGAAGCGCCGCACGGTTGACAGAAAGGTAGGTGAACATGGCTTTCATCAAGGCACGCAATGTCACCCGAATCGGCAACAGCGATGTTTTTGAAGTCGAGCTAATCGACGAAGGGACTCCGCTGACCACCGAAGAAATGGAAATCTTCGAGCGCCGATTCCCGAACACGCGGAACCGCGTCGAGCAAGCGCTTGAAGTCGAGCGCGTGCTTAGCACGATTCCAACCGAAACGGAAATCATCACCGCACAGCGCAACAACGGCAAGAAACGTGGGAACGCTCACATGCCAACCGCGATTCCGCCCGCCACGCCGCCCAAGTATTGACACTTCCCAACGATCTTTAATCTTGTCTCCAAACCCGTCAACCGTGGTGCTTCCGATGCGCCGCACAGTGCAGCGTATCTATCTTTTCGCGAAAGGTAGGTGCTACGTGTTTCATTTCACCGCGGTCATGGAGGACAATGTCCTGATCGCAACCGATGTTGGTCATGCCCTATCGGCTGAAGAAATTCTCAAACTTCACGAATCGGGCACGCCAGCGCCACCGAATCTGTCCGTGGTCGGCAGCGACAACTTCACCGGCAAGACCGGAACCGCGAAGTGGACGCCGCAACAGCTTTGCGCTGTGATCGCTCTCGCGTTCGGTGCCGGCGAAGAAAAATGGCTGGGCTACGACGTGGACGCGCTCTACGCAACCGCGGAACCCCTGTTCAAGGATTGGCCC
>Ga0306921_10007428_pt1 | contig 11518 bp, 14 predicted proteins | sample sta12Cox44000080_FD_203760 | JGI IMG/M metagenome (GOLD analysis project Ga0306921, IMG submission 203760) | Lab enrichment of tropical soil microbial communities from Luquillo Experimental Forest, Puerto Rico - statoxic.12C.oxic.44.000.080 (v2)... | ecosystem: Environmental > Terrestrial >... | reverse complement strand
ATCGCGGCATCGCCGTGCTGTGCCTCAGTGAAGGCCGGCGCCGTAAATCCGAAGGCCAATGCCCCGATAGTGACAGCCAATGGCCGAGTTACACGCATGACGGCCCCATTTCTCTGCCTACTTTGTAGTCACTATGCAACTTTTGTAGCCATAGCGCGCCGTATGTCGCCACAACCTTCATCAGAAAATATGCCGCGTCAATGCTCAGTGGGGCTGGCATAGTTCTTGCGAACTCGCAGCCTTGCGAACCTTCAGCGCATAGACGGCCTACTTTTGGGGGGTTACCAAATGGCACTCGTACCGTCACCACAATGGCTCGACACTGGCGACAATGCTTGGCAGTTGGCGGCCGCAACGTTCGTCGGACTGCAAAGCATTCCGGGCCTGACTATTCTCTACGGCGGCATCGTCAAGAAGAAGTGGGCGATCAATTCCGCCTTCATGTCGATGTACGCCTTTGCGTCGGTCCTCGTCGTCTGGGTCCTGTTCGACTACAACATGGCCTTCGGGCACGCGTGGCTCTCGGTCTTTGGTCAAACTTTCCTCGGCGCGCCGGCCTTGGGGACGGGCGCTGCCTTTACGACCGCTCAAGCCATCGTTCCGGAGGCGGCCTCGGGCATGCCGCCGATGGCCTTCCCGATGGCGACACTGATGTACTTCCAATTTGTGTTCGCCGCGATCACCGTGATCATCTTGGGTGGCTCGGTGCTCGGCCGCATGAACTTCACGGCCTGGATGATCTTCTGCCCGGTGTGGATGACGCTGGTGTACACCGTCGGCGCTTTCAGCCTGTGGGGTGGCGGCTGGCTCGCCGGCTTGGGCGTGGCGGACTTCTCGGGCGGCTACGTCATCCATCTCGCCGCCGGCACGTCGGGCTTTGTTGCGGCCTGGGTCATCGGCCCGCGCATCCAAGCCGACCGCGACAACTTCCCGCCCAACAGCCTGCTGGTCACGCTCGCCGGCGCCGGCATCTTGTGGATCGGCTGGAACGGCTTCAACGGCGGCGACCCGTACTTCGCCAATGCTGACGCAGGCGCTGCCGTGCTCAACACCAATACCGCCACTGCGGTCGGCCTGCTGGTCTGGACGCTGATGGACAAGATGGCCTACGGCAAGCCGTCGGTGCTCGGCGCCGTCAATGGCATGATCGCGGGCCTCGTCGCCATCACGCCCGGGGCCGGCTATGTCGACGGCTGGGGCGCGATCGCCATCGGCGTCGTCGCCGGCATCATCCCGTGGTGGAGCATGAACAAGCTGCAGAAGATGGCGTTCATGCAAAAGGTCGACGATACGCTCAGCGTATTCTCCACCCACGGCGTCGCCGGTCTGTGCGGCGGTCTGTTGGTCGGCATCCTCGCCAACCCGGACATGCTGCAATATATCGGCACCGACAAAGAAGCGCCGGGCGTGAACGTCACCGGCTTGCTCTATGGCAACGCGCCGCAGCTCCTGACGCAATTCTATGGTGCTGCGTTCATCATCATCTACAACGCGATCGCGACCTACATCATCCTCAAGGTGATCGGGTTCATCGTGCCGCTGCGCATGGATGAGGCCACCTTGAAGGTGGGCGACGATGCCGTCCACGGCGAAACCGCCTACGCGCTCGGAACCGAGGGCGAATAAGCCTTAAGCGCCGGTGGGTTCAAAAATCCCACCGGCGACCTCTTCCTTGCGAGCATGATGGCCGCTCGCAAGGCCTAAGGTCCGCGCTTCGACCTAAGGCGCGGATCTTCGGCGGCTCCCACACGCTGCGGGGCCGCCTTTTCTATTGGCGCAAGTCTTTATTGGCGGATGTCTTTATTGGGCCCAGTCGGCCACTGTGCAAAAGCACGCCCGTCACACCGCCGTCATATGATCTCTGCAAAACGTGGCCTTCCCCATCAGCGCGGGAGGTTTGCCATGCATCCATTGCTCGTTGTCGGCACGATCGCCCTTTCGGCTACGCTTTCGTCTGCAGCGTCTGCCCAGGCACCGGCGCCGCGGCCGCACAACGTCGTGTTGTTCATCGCCGACGGCTTGCGCTACCGCATGGTCGACGAGCAGACCGCGCCGACCATGGCGGCGATCGCGCGCGAGGGGGTGAACCTGCGCAACGGGCACGCGCTGTTCCCGACCTTTACGACCGCCAATGCCTCGGGCCTCGCGACCGGACACCAGGTGGGCGACACCGGCAACTTCTCCAACACCGTCTATGCCGGCTTCCAGGTGCCGAGCGTCAGCAACAGCGTGACGCCGTTCGTGGAAAACGACGCGGTGCTCGGCGATCTCGACGAACATTTCTCCGGCAACTATCTCAACGAAGCGACCATCCTGAAGCTTGCGCGCGCCAAGGGCTTCAGCACCGCCTCGATCGGCAAGGTCGGCCCGGCTTTGATCTTCGATCCGACCGAGCGCACCGGCAACGAAACCGTCCTGGTCGATGACGCCACCGGCCAGACCGATCCCGCCGGCAAGCTCAAAGGCATTCCGCTGTCGCCCGAGATGACCGATCGTCTCAAGGCCGCCGGGCTGCCGCTTGTGGCGCCGACGCGCGGCGCCAACGCCCCGTCCGGCAACATGACGACGCCCGGCACGCTCGCCGCCAACGTGGTGCAGCAGGATTACTTCGCCGCCGTCACCACCCGCGCTGTGCTGCCGCTGTTCAAGGAACGCAACAAGCCGTTCGTGCTGGTGTTCTGGTCGCGCGATCCGGACGGCACCCAGCACAATCAGGGCGACAGCCTCAACACGCTCGTTCCCGGCATCAACGGCCCGACCTCGCTTGCCGCGATCCGCAATGCCGACGACGATCTGGCCCGCATCCGCGCGGCGTTGCGCGAGCTCGGCCTGCTCGATCAGACCGACATCATCGTCACCGCGGACCACGGCTTTTCCACCATCAGCAAGGAGAGCCAGACCTCTTCGACCGTGAAGGTGAAGTTCGCCGACGCACTGGCTGGCCGCCTGCCGCTCGGCTTCGTCGCGCTCGATCTCGCGCATGTGCTGAACATGCCGCTCATCGATCCGGACGACGGCTACAAGACCGTCGGCGACGGCCAGCACACCAAGGCCGGCAACGGCGTGATCGGCAGCGACGCAAGCAATCCGAAAGTGGTGGTGGCCGCCAACGGCGGCTCGGACCTGATCTATCTGCCCGACGGCGACAAGGCTTTGGCCAAGAAGGTCATCGATACGCTGTTGAGCGAAGACTATGTGAGCGGCCTGTTCGTCGATTCAAAGCTCGGCAAATTCGCAGGCACGCTGTCGCTCGACGACATTGCGCTCGAAGGCAGCGCGATCACGCCGCACCCGGCGATCGCCGTTAACTTCCGTTCCTTCGACACGGTGTGCGGCGAGCCGGTGCTGTGCACGGTCGAAGTCGCCGACACCTCGCTGCAGCAGGGCCAGGGCATGCACGGCTCGTTCAGCCGCGCCGACACCTGGAACTTCATGGCGATGCAGGGCCCAGATTTCAAATCGGGCTTCGTCGATCCGGCGCCGGTCAGCAATGCCGATATCGGCCGCACCATCGCCCGCGTCATGCAGCTCGATGTCGCCGACAAGGGCAAGCTCATCGGCCGCGAGCTCGCGGAGACGCTGCCGAACGGCGCCCTGCCCGCCGTGTCGGCGCGCGTCGTGACCTCCGATCCCGCGCCGAACGGGCTCGTCACGGTGCTCAACATGCAGATAGTGGGGGACACGCGCTACTTCGACGCCGCGGGCTTCCCGGGCCGGACTGTCGGATTGTCGACGACGGCGTTGCCAAGCGCCACGCAGTGAGCGCCTACATCAGCCAATAGCCGAGCCGCGTGCGGCGGCACTCCTGGGCGATCCATTCAAGGATGTCGGCATCGACGGCGTCGAATCCGGGCGGCAGCACGCGAACGCGCCACGCCGCCGGCGAGGCCACAACGATCGGCGAGTTCGCAATAGCGGTGGCGAGCGTAACGAGATCAGGACGATCCTGCTCTACCTGCATCGACGTCTCCGGTATGGGCACGACGATGGCGGGCAAAACGTGCCGCCCCCGTAAAGGCCTGCTCTTGGCCATGAGTCGCCCGACGAGGGCTTGCGGTTCAAAGGCTTAAACCCCCCGGGTGACCGCGTAGAGGCCGCACTGGGGCGATCTGGCGGCATCCCTCAAGGTTCCGCTGGGCAGAAGAGCGCGTCGCCCCGACGCAGCTGATGCTTCCTCGCAAGGATATTTTCCAGTCCATTTGCGTCCACGGACGATTTTCCCGGCGTTCCGACCCCTTTTGACCGATCATCCTGGGCGGAAGGGCTGGCGTTGCCGGCCGGCGGGACTTAAATGAAGGGTGTAATTCCAGTTCCGAAAAATCGGATCAGTCCGCAAGTAACGATCACGCGCTCGGAGGCTTTCCATGGCTCTTGCAATTGGTGACACCGCCCCGGATTTCGAAGCCGAAACGACCGAAGGCAAAGTCCGCTTCCACGACTGGATCGGCAACCACTGGGTGGTGCTGTTCTCCCATCCCAAGGACTTTACGCCGGTCTGCACCACCGAACTCGGCACCATGGCGCGGCTGAAGCCGGAATTCGACAAGCGCGGCGTGAAGATCGTCGGGCTGTCGGTCGACCCGGTCGACAATCACAAGAAATGGGCCGGCGACATCAAAGAGGTGGTCGGCTTCGCGCCGAACTATCCGATGATCGGCGACACCGATCTTCACGTCTCCAAGCTCTATGGCATGCTGCCGGCCTCGACCTCGGGCACGTCGGAAGGGCGCACGCCGGCCGACAATCAGACCGTGCGCAACGTCTTCATCATCGGCCCGGACAAGAAGATCAAGCTCGTGCTGGTCTATCCGATGACCACCGGCCGCAACTTCGACGAGGTCTTACGCGTCATTGACTCGCTTCAGCTCACTGCCAAGCACCGCGTCGCGACGCCCGCCAACTGGAAACAGGGCGAGGACGTAATCCTCACCGGCGCCGTCACCGACGACGAGGCCAAGAAGCTCTACCCGCAGGGTTGGAAGACACTGAAGCCCTACATCCGCGTCGTACCGCAACCGCGGCAGTAAAATTCGATCCACACTGGGTTAGAGTAAGGGCGCGGCTTCGGCCGCGCCCTTACTTTCGTGTGCACGCGCTCTTTGAGGATCCGACCATGGACCGTGACTATAACCGCGGCGCCGAGCTGCAGCCGCCCTATGCCGATCTCGTGGGGATGAAGGTTACGCTGATCTCCAAGGATAAGGTTTTGGCCGAGCTTCCGGTGCGCGAAGAGCTCAACAATCGGTTCGGCGTGCTGCATGGCGGCGCGGTGATGTCGCTTGCCGACAATATCGGCGGCACCGCGACCTTCGCCAATCTACGCGACGGCGAGCGCACCGCGACCATCGAAAGCAAGACCAATTTCTTCGCGCCGATCCCGGTCGGCGACACCGCCTTCGCCGAATGCACGCCACTGCACAAAGGCCGCACCACCATGGTCTGGCAGACCCGCATCACCCGTGGCGACGGCCGGCTGTGCGCGCTGGTGACCCAGACCCAGATCGTGATTGCCGCCGATCAGCGTTAGGTGCACTCTGCAGCGGTCATGCCCGCAAAGCGAGCGCCGACAAAAGCCGCCGCGCTTCGCATCAAGCGCATCTACCAGCCCGCCGCCAAGACCGACGGCCTACGTGTGCTGGTCGATCGGCTATGGCCGCGCGGCATTGCCAAGGCCAAGGCGCAGATCGACCTGTGGCTCAAGGACGTCTCACCGAGCGACGCGCTGCGCCACAAGTTCCACAACCATCCCGAAAGCTGGAGCGCGTTCGTCACGGCTTACCGGCGCGAGCTCAAGCAGGAGCCGGCAAGTTCCGCCCTCGATCAATTGCGCGCGCTTGTGCGCAAGCAGCCAGTGACGCTTCTCTACGCCGCCCGCGACGAGACCCACAACAACGCCGTGGCGCTACAGCGCTTGCTCGCGACATCGAAGCAAAAATAGTCCAGCCCCCTGCCCGCCCGCCGCGGCCGTCAGGCTATTCCGGCGATGCGGATCAGCGCGTAGCTGATCAGGCCCAGCACGATGAGCGAGGCCGTGACCGAGGCCGTCACCCGCACGCCGCTTTTGGCGACGACGCGGACATCGACACCGAGGCCCAGCGCCGCCATGGAAATCGTCGTCAGGATGGCGGCGACGTGCGTAATCGGCGGCAGCGCGACCGGTGGAATGAGCCCGAGCGAGCGCACCATCAGGAGAATGAGAAAGCCCGTGATGAACCAGGGCACGAGCTCGTGCCAATTGGACGGGCCGCGATTGACCCGTGCGCGCGCCGGGTCGGTGCGCAGGTCGCGCGCCAGGAGCGACAGCCCGAGCACCACCGGGCCCAGCATCAAGACCCGCACCAGCTTGATCACGGTGCCGACCTGATTGCTCAAGGCGCCGATCGGCAAGGTCGCGGCCAGCACCTGCGGCACCGCATAGACCGTCAGCCCCGCGAGCACGCCGTACTGCGTCAGCGACAATTGCAGCACCGGCACCAGAAGCGGCAATGTCAGCACCACGACGACGCCGAGCACCGCGGTGAACGAGATCGAGGCGGCGATGTCGTCGCCGTCGGCGCCGATCACCGGCGCCACTGCGGCGATCGCCGAATTGCCGCAGATCGAGTTGCCGCAGGCGATCAGGATCGCCATGCGCAGCGGCAGGCCGAGCGCGCGGCAGATGACGAAGCTGACGCCGAGCGCGATCGCCACCACCGAAGCAATGCCGAGCAGAAGGAACGGCCCCAGCGCCAGGACGGTCGCGGCGCTGACCGAAGCCCCCAGCATCACCACCGCGCATTCGAGCAGGAATTTGGCGCAGAAGCCGATGCCGGGAACGAAGTTCGCCGGCGGCAGCCACGCTGTGCGGACGACGACGCCGATCAGGATCGCCAGCACCAACGCTTCGAGATAGGCCTCCCTGGCGAAGGAAACCTCGATCGCCTGCAATGCGATCGCGGCCAAAGTGATGGCGATGCAGACGAGAACGCCCGGCAGCAGTCGGCGCAATTGCTTGGTCAAGTCACAGCACCTTGTAGAACTGCAGGTGCACGGCGTCCGGCTCGCGCTCGGCGGTGCACACCGCGATGCATTTGCCGAGCCAGGCGTAGCGCCCCGCAGCGGTTTCGAAGAACGTCGCGCCGCGGAAGTAATAGCTGCCGGGCGCGACCGGCCGGCCCGCGGCAAGCGCCGCCATCACGTCGGCCGGACCGTGGCGCAGCGCCTGATTGCGGACATAGATCAGGGCACCGTCGTCGGTTTGCAGCGTATAGCGCGCCTCGAGCTCGGCGACGCCGTCGCCGCGCAGAATCTGCCAGTCGGCGCCGCCCGACAGCACTTTGCCGCGCATAGCGGGGCCGGAAAACTCGCCGCCTGTGATCGGCACGATACGGCGGGTGCCCTTGCCGACGTCGCCGACCGTCAACGGCGCGCCGACCAGCACATGGGCGGCAAAGATCGCTTCGAGCGGCGGCGGCGCATCAGCCATGGCGTTATGTCCGCCCGTTCAGGACTTGGCGATCAAGCCTTGGCGCGGTCGGCGATGATCATGGATTGCATGATCTGATCGGCGACATCCTTCACGGCGCCGGGCGAGTGCGTCAGGAACAGCGTGTTGGTCTTGTCCATCTCGCCGATCGATTTGATGGTGTCGAAGTATTGCGTGATCAGGACGAGCTGCATGACGTCGGAGGTCGACACCGATCCGATCGCCCGCTGGAACGCCTCGATCGATCCTTGCAGCCCCTCGATGATGGCCTTGCGCTGGTTGGCGATGCCCTGCCCTTGCAGTGCCTTGCTCTCGGCTTCGGCTTCCGCCTTCTTGACCACCAGAATCTTCTCGGCCTCGCCGCGGGCGTTGGCCGCAACCTGCTCGCGCTGCGCCGCGTTGATGTCGTTCATCGCCGATTTGACCTTGGCGTCGGGCACGATGTCGGTGACCAGCACGTTGACGATCTCGTAGCCGAACGCCGCCATGTCGGCGTCGAGCTCCTTTTTCACCGCGGCGGCGATGCCGGACTGGCTGGCAAAAACCTCGTCCAGCGTCATGCCCGGCACGTGGCCGAGAATGACCTGCTCGACGTAGGACTGGATCTGCTCCGTCGGATTGGAGAGCTTGTAGAAGGCGTCGAACACCTTCTCCGGGCGCACCCGATTCTGCACCGAGATCGGAATGGTGACGAACACGTTGTCCTTGGTCTTGGTCTCCATGGTCAGGCTGATCTGGTTGACCCGCAGGCTGACCCGGCCGGCGAGCGTATCGATGATCGGCCATTTCCAGTTCAAGCCTGGCTCGGCGATGCGCAAGAACCTGCCGAAGCGCGTCACCACGGCGACCTGCGCGGTGCTCACCGTGAAGAAGCTGCCCAAAAGCACCGACAGCAGAAAGAACACCAAGATGGCGAACAAAGTGAAGGTCACCACTTCCATGGGATCGCTCCGTATCGTGTCAGGTGATGCAAAACTGCCGGGCCGGATGAACGCGAATGGTAGAGATTTTTCTGCCCACACGAAAGCGCGGGATGAAGGCTTCACAATGCCATCGGCGTGGCCCGGTGCCATCGTACCCGCGCAAGACGACGCCGCGATAATGCTTGCGATTGTGTCGCGCCCGCGGATGCAGGGAGAGACCATGGATGTTCGCGCCGCCGTCGCCTTCGGGCCCAGCAAGCCGCTCGAAGTGACGACGGTCAAGCTCGACGGCCCGGGCGCCAACGAATGGTCGAGATCAGGGCGACCGGCATCTGCCACACCGACGAGTTCACGCTGTCGGGCGCCGATCCGGAGGGCCTGTTTCCCGCCATTCTTGGCCACGAAGGCGCCGGCATCGTCGTCGACGTCGGCGCCGGCGTCACCTCGGTGCAAAAGGGTGATCATGTCATTCCACTTTACATTCAGGAATGTCGCGCCTGCCCCTCGTGCCTGTCGCGCAAGACCAATCTGTGCACCGCGATCCGCGCCACCCAAGGCCAGGGCGTGATGCCCGACGGCACGTCGCGCTTTTCGCTCGACGGCAGGAAGCTGCACCACTACATGGGCTGCTCGACGTTCGCCAACTTCACCGTGCTGCCGGAAATCGCGGTGGCAAAGATCCGCAGCGACGCGCCGTTCGACAAGGTCTGCTATATCGGCTGCGGCGTCACCACCGGCATCGGCGCAGTGATCAACACCGCCAAGGTCGAGCCGGGCGCCAAAGCAATCGTGTTCGGGCTCGGCGGCATCGGGCTCAACGTCATCCAGGGGCTGCGGCTCGTCGGCGCCGACTTGATCATCGGCGTCGACGTCAATCCGGAGAAGAAGGCGAGCGCTTCGGCATGACCCATTTCGTCAATCCGAAGGAGGTCGAAGGCGCCCATCTCGTCAACATGACCAAGAGCGGCGCCGACCAGATCGGCGGCGCCGATTACATCTTTGAATGCCTCGGCAATGTCGGCCTGATGCGCATCGCGCTGGAGAGCTGTCATCGCGGCTGGGGCCAGAGCATCATCATCGGCGTCGCCGGCTCCGGCCAAGAGATCGCGACCCGGCCGTTTCAGCTGGTCACCGGCCGGGCCTGGCGCGGCACCGCGTTCAGCGACGCCCGCGGCCGCTCCGACGTGCCGCGGATCGTCGACTGGTACATGCAGGGCAAGATCGAAATCGACCGGATGATCACCCACACGATGCCGCTTGCGGACATCAACAAAGCGTTCGCGCTCATGCGCGACGGCAAGTCGATCCGCAGCGTCGTGGAGTATTAGGCGCTAGCCGGGATACCGCTTGAGGCGCTTCGGCTGTGCCGCTGGCCCATAAGGATTGAGATTGCAGGTGCCGCGATTGCCGGCGACCACTTGGGGCGCGCATTCTTCGGCGGTGCGGTAATAGCAATGCCAGACCACGGAGCCGGTGCCGATCTGCAGCACCGCGCACCACGGCGCATCGCCATAGTATTGGGCGTGACCGGAGCGGACTTGCACGACGCTCGCAACCGCCAAGGCTGCGACCGCGATCGCGAGTACGCTTGCGGGCTTCGGCATCGGTCAGAGCAACAGTGCGACGGCGACCACCAGTATGACACCGGCGGCGATGGTCAAGACCTCGATGCCATCGAAAGCGCGTGACAGATTTGCGACCTGTGGGAGCATGATTGAAGCCTCAAGCAACGGACCAATCGGTATTAGCGAATGACGGGAAGCCCGCCCGTGACGGCGGTCGGTTGTCCGGCCTTGACGAATTGCGCGGTGGCATCGTCGTCGCCCACGCGGGCATACATGCCGACGGCAGCAACCACCACAGCGCACAAAAAACCGACAACGACGATCTTGAGATGCGTCGAGCGGTCAGCGCCGTAGAGCGAATGATTCATTGCCACCTCCCATCCCGTTAACGATTGATTAACCTTTTCTGTTCCGGATGCGATGTGACCTGCGGCACAATTCGGCGCATTGTCGTAAGTAATTGATTTCATGATATTTTCATTCAGGGTGCCCCGATAAGGCGTCCGGATTGCTGGCCGAGGCTGCCCGCGCCATGCTGCTGGGAAGCAGAACCAGCAGGACGCCAAATGAAAATCACAGCCGTCGAACCGATCCTTATCGCGGTGCCTTACGAGCACGGCGGGCCGAAGCCGATGCGGCCGTCCGGACCGTGGACCCACATGGAGACCTTGTTCGTGCGGGTTGATACCGATGCCGGACTCACCGGCTGGGGCGAAGGCTTCGGCTTTGCGGCGTCGGCGTTGACCCGCGAAGCCGTGACGCGCGTCGTGGCGCCGCTTTGCGTCGGGCGCGATTTTTCCGACGTCCCGTCGTTCATGACGGACCTGCAGCGCAAGCTCCACGCCATGGGCCGCCACGGCCCGGTCAGCTTTGCGCTTGCCGGCATCGACATCGCGCTGTGGGACATTGCCGGCAAGGCGCAAGGCGTGCCGGTCCATCTCCTGCTCGGCGGCGCTAGGCGCGACCACATCCCGACCTATGCGAGCCTGCTGCGCTACGGCAAACCCGACCTCGTCGCCAAATACACCGCCGAGGCCCTCGGCCGCGGCTACGCGGCGATCAAGCTGCACGAGCATCTGGTCGAGACCGTCGCGCCCGGCCGCGACGCTGCCGGCCCGAAGACCGCGCTGATGGTCGATACCAATTGCGCCTGGCCGCCCGAGGAAGCCTTGGCGATGGCGCGCAAGCTCAAGGTTTACGACCTCGTCTGGCTCGAGGAGCCGGTCGATCCGGTCGACGACTACGACACCATGGCGCGCATCCGCCGCGAGGTCGGCGTGACGATCGCGGCGGGCGAAAATATCGGCCATGCCGGCGAAGCGCGTCACGCTATCGCGCTCGGCGCCCTCGACATCTTCCAACCGAGCGTCACCAAGATCGGCGGCATTCTTGCCATGGGCAAGGCGATCGACGTCGCCTTGCAACAGGGCGTGCGGGTCTTTCCGCACTCGCCCTATTTCGGCCCCGGCTTGATCGCGACGCTCCATGTCATCGCCGCGCGCCTGCCGGACTCCATGTGCGAGCGGTTTTATTGCGAGCTCGAGGCGACGCCCTTGGGCCAAGAG
>Ga0306921_10007427_pt1 | contig 11519 bp, 12 predicted proteins | sample sta12Cox44000080_FD_203760 | JGI IMG/M metagenome (GOLD analysis project Ga0306921, IMG submission 203760) | Lab enrichment of tropical soil microbial communities from Luquillo Experimental Forest, Puerto Rico - statoxic.12C.oxic.44.000.080 (v2)... | ecosystem: Environmental > Terrestrial >... | reverse complement strand
ATTACGGCCCGAGAGCCGCGGTTTCGTGCGCATCAAATCGGCTGACCCCAGCAAGCCGCCGGCGATCCAGCCGCGATATCTCTCCAGTCCAACCGACCGCGATACGGTTGTCGCCGGGCTGAAGCTTCTGCGTCGGATCATGGGTCAGCCGGCGATGCGCCGCTACGTGGCCGAAGAACGCGCGCCCGGTCCCCGCTGCACGAGCGATGCGGATCTGCTCGCGTTCGCACGGGAGGCGGGGACGACCGTTTTCCATCCGACGAGCACCTGCCGTATGGGTGGCGATCCCACCGCTGTCGTTGACGAGCGGCTGCGCGTCCACGGCATTGACCGGCTGCGCGTGGTCGACGGCTCGATCATGCCGACGCTCGTGTCCGGCAACACGAACGCGGCAATCGTCATGATTGCGGAAAAAGGCGCGGACATAATCTTACAGGACGCCTTCGCAGAAGCACCGGTCGCGATTTCAGCTTGAACCGGCTGAACGATCCGCCGCTGATCATTTGATGTGGTGGCAGCTCTCCGCCCCGCGCCCTCTTTGCTTAGGCGCAGCGCCAGCGCGGCCGGGGCCTTCATCTGGCCGGGAGCTTCGACACGTCTGGCTGGGCGATCAGTTTGATTTGTGGCGGCCGTTTTTTAATAAATCCTAAGATCACGGCTCGGTGCCGCTCGAAGGTGCGAAGGTTGCCCTCCAAGACTTCAAGATAGGATTCGGCTTCCGGTGAAGGGCGGCCCTTGGGACGATGGCCCATGTTGAGGCCGCCACCCGCGTCAAACGGCATTGCTGCCCCGCGCCCTATTTCATAGAAGGGGCCGCTCCGGGTTTTTGATTGGATTGGCGAAGCCTATCACTGGCGTCGTCCCAGTCATCCGCCAACCGCAGCCAAACCTCCGCCATGTTGGCCAGGGCAGTCCAAGCCTCGAGCTCTCTAAACGCGCCCGCCATCTCTAGGCACTGTTGTGCACGTCGCCGATACTCGTCTGCCCTATTCGTCACGATCCCACATCCCCGTTCGCGCAATAGGTAACGAATGCCGCTAACGGTATTCAGTTCCGAATTAGCTAAAGCGCACGTAGAAATAGGTCCGCTCATTTGTCACTGTCCTGGTGATTGGGCGGCGTAAGTACACTTGTGACGTAGTTGCAGGACCGGCATTCGTACCCAATAAGCCCAGGCTCGTTTCGGATAGGGGCAATTCTGACGACCTCTTCCATTGGGGTCGTGCAACGCGGACACGTAATGGTCTCTCGCTTCTTCGACAGGTCGGCCACGAACGCATTCCCAGCAAAACATTAGAAGCGAATGTCCCGCAGACTTTATTGGTTGCACGGAACTTTGGTGCTAAAGGACATCGCGATTAGTTAGAGGGGCTCAACATGGCCATCAGGGCGTATTTGGAGGGTGCAGGTGGCCTCGACCCCGAGACCATCCATCAGATGGGAGTTGCATTTGAGATGGCGCTTGCGTCGCTCGGCTCCACCCCAAACTATGCCGATCCAGTTCGTGAGACGGTCGCTCGAAAGATCATCGAGTTTGCCCAAGCGGGCGAGCGCGACCCCGAGCGCTTGTGTGAGGGTGCTTTGAAACAATTGGCGCTTGGCGTTGGAACGCGCGCGGCGAAATGAACCTTTCCGTTCGCCCCTGAGTTCGGGAATGGTGGCGAGTGGCGCGGGTGATCCGCGTCGCCGCCATGGCCCGAAAAAAGGCCCCGCCAACAAAGCGGGGCCAAGGGGTTCGTCATGTGCGCGGGCGGCCGTCTGAGTGGATCCCAGCCCCCCGCGCGCGTCCTCAAATCGCATCTGTGGAATTGGTTCCATGGTCCGTTCGGTCGCGCACAACGACGCCCGGTGCCAAAGAAAATGCCGGCGGCGCGATCAGCTCACGACGCCGACAGTGAACCAGGGGCGGCCGCAATTGCCTCGCGGCTTTCGCAGCTCAAAAAAAGCCGGGCCCCGTATTTGGGGGGGGGCGGGCCCGGCAAAGTCAGGAGATCACTCATCTCCAGAGGGAATGGCCCGGACCGACCTCCGGCGGTCACTCTGGGCGGGCAACTAACAGGAGCGCCGAACCGGGCAGGGTCGATTAAAAAACGGGACTGTGACGATTAAGGGCCGAACCGCGAGGGCCAACCCTCACAATTTATTACGTTTATTACGTCGCCTTTGCGAAGCCGGCGGCCGTGCCGGAAGCGGTCGGTGGCGCGCGATGGGGCTCGCGTTAAGGCGACATGCCAGGCGCGGTCGCAGGACCCCACCCGATTGGTACAAGGATCGGGAAAGCCGACCCTAGCTGAGCAGGCTCACAATCGAGATCACGCCACCGATCCATGCGGCCAGACAAAAAGGCAGCACAACGTTGTCGCTGAGGAGAAAAGGCATCTTCGCCCCCTAAGAAAAGCCGGCACCAACATCGCGCCCCAATGACGTGACGGATGGAGTGTTCCCCTGCGAAGTCGGCGCGGCGCCCGAGGTCAGCACGGTGCATCGAAGATGGTTTATGAATGGTTAAAGCCACCGCCTCAACGCGCAAATGTCCGGACAGGAAAACGCCCCGCCAGAGCGGGGCGAAAAGGTTAAGGGTAGTCCGGACGACAAGGATCGCCGCCGCCGGCGAGCAGACGCAAAGGATTGATCGGTCAAGTGAGAGCAGCAGCATGATACAATGGAATCAACTTCCCGGCATGCGCCACGGCGAATACTGCGACGCGCACGGGCACCGCCTTGTTGTCGAGGCCGCACGATGGCATCCGCCGGCTTTCGGCAATCACCGCGTCGAGGAGTATTACGGTTTTATCGGAGGGGTGCGCGTGGGAACTTGGCCCGACTTGGAACAGGCGAAGCGCGAGACCGAGACGCTAGCGCGGCGGCGCTCGCTCTCAACGCGCAAATGAGCCGACCAAAAGCGCGAGCTCTCCGGGAGGCAGCCGCTATGCCCGAGCAACTGAGAACAAGGTGCGATGTTCCGACTGGCGCTGTGGGCTCAGAAAGACGAGGGCGTAGCCGTTCGCACGCGACTACGCCCTAGGTAACCGGCCGAGCACGGGGTATGGGTGGGCGGCCGACTGTTTCCCGAACGCGCCAGCGTCCATTTCGTTCCTGGCCCTCGCGATGAAAGAGATAGAAAGTGCGCTCGTTCGTCTACAGCGCATGCATTCGCGCATCTCGGCCGAGTTGGTTTACTAAGCGGCTTTTTGGGGGGCATCCAACGTGTCGGTGCGCTCTGTTTCTGGGGACGAGGCAGGCGCGGCGAGCCTCACCAATCCTGCAAGCCACAAAGCGTGCCGATCTGCCCTCAACAGCACATTTCGGTACTCGGGAGTTTCCTTGAGGCCGCGTTGCTCAACTTCTCGCCACGTCTGATAGAGCTCATCGGTTAACTCGGGTCGCCGTTGCCCCAACCGTTTCTCGACAAGCGTTTCGGTGATCAAGAGTTGGAACCGCGCAATGAGCAGGCTGTCGTCGATGTTCATACGCACCCCCGCACCCCACTACTGACCTAACGACCCTACAATAGAAATCGGCTTTTTCTGGAAAAGGACCCCCACCGCCGCGTCGCGCCGGACCAGCATACGGAACCCGTCGTGCTTAATCTCGTGCAGCCATTGGCTGGCGGAGGGAGCTTATCGGTTTTGGTTGGGAGGCACGGCGTGATGAACCCGGCCGGGAGGGCGCGCATATCGCCGACAATGCGGGGCAGATAGGCGCGTCATGTAATAAGCAGGTCTAATCATCAATAAGCCCGGACTCCCTCCCAAGAGCATCGCGGCTCGCCGGGAATAAACTTCACCCTGATCGAGTCTATTGTTGGGGCCGGTATCGGCACGCAATTGCCGAAAGCGGCTTTGGCGTTCTCTTCTGGTGGAATGACTCGGCGAGCGGATAGGGATCATGCCAATCACACCATTCCTCGGCGACCAAAAGTTTGACCCGGAAACGACGCGGATCATGGGCGTTGCATTCGAAATGGCTCGCGGGGCTGTCAAGCGAGACTGGGGCGGCCTTTACGGCAGCCACAGCATAGCCATACGAATCATCGAACTCGCGAAAGATGGCGAGCTCAATCCTGATGTACTTTGCGAACAGGCTCTCAGCTACTTTCTGCGCCCGTGACAGCATCCAAATGAAAAAGCCCCGGACACAAGTTTGGGCTGGGCGACCGGGGCTACTCATGCGTTCAAGGCCGACTAGCTAGATCGTTTCACTCTCGCCGCCAGCTCTTTGGCGAACGCTGCCATCTGCAGAAAGACAGCAACGCTCAGCACTGGCGCAGCAGGCCATGTCTGCTAGCTGAAATACGGTCACGGTCGTAGCCGCACTGGCGTCAGAGCTCGGCGCACCCTACCTGCATGCCGAGGTCCATCCCCATTTCCGCAAAGTTGCTGTCTGGACAGCAAGATCATGGCCGGATCAGCAGAGCATGATCCGCTTGAAATCGTCGGGACAGAGGCTCTCGAGCGCGAGCTGAATCTCGTACGCAGCGCGGCGGCCGGATCGCTCGCGGGCATATTCGGTCCGCGGTCAATGACCTGGCGGGTAAACAGGGAGGCCGCAATATTTCTAGGTGCGGGCCGTGCGCTGCTGCTCCAACTCGCCCACCCCTGGATCGCCGCTGCGATCGAGCAGCACTCGGACACGTTCGCCAATCCGATCGGCCGTTTCCATCGAACGTTCAGCACCGTGTTCACGATGGTGTTCGGCACGCTCGAACAGAGCCTCGCTGCGGCGCGCCGCCTGCATTCTCGCCATGCGGCGATCAACGGCGCATTGCAATCGGCGGCGGGGCCGTTTGCGGCCGGCTCCTCCTATTGCGCAAACGACGTGTCGGCGTTGCGTTGGGTGCACGCAACCCTTTGGGAAACAGCACTCATCGCCTACGAACTTGTGCTGCCCGCCCTCACGGAGGATCAACGCGAGCGCTATTACGCCGAGGGCCGATTGTTCGCGGCGTTGTTCGGGATTCCGACACGGCATCTTCCGCCGGACTGGACATCCTTCTCCGCCTACAGCGAGACCATGACGCGATCGAGCATATTGACCATCACGCCGCCGGCGCGCGTCATGGCACATCGCCTCCTCGCCGGCGCCGACACCTGGCTGCCAGTTCCGTCCGGCTATCAAGCTCTGACGGCGGCCCTGCTACCACCTCCTCTACGGGACGGGTTCGCGCTTCGCTATGGCCAGGCCGAGCGGGACGGGGCGCGCCAATTCATCGCTGGTGCTCGAAGTCTCTATTCCTTCTTGCCGTCCCGGCTACGTTACGTCGGCCCCTATCAGGAGGCCGAACAACGGCTTGCGGGAAAAACCCAACCGGACTTGGTCGCACGGATGTCCAACTGGTTCTGGATGGGTCAGTCCGCGCTCGGGCGGTGGCCGGTGTGATCGGCGCGTTGACTCTAGAAACGGTTGTCCAAATACTGCCGAAAACGCCGCGTCATAGCGGCTGATCAAAAACTATCCATAGGGAGGTTATCCATGACGACAACAACGTCGCGCAGATCACTGCTGCGGAATTCAGCCGCGACCGTTGCGGCAGTAGGCCTCGGCAGCAAACTCGTTCACGCCCAGGACGCGCCAATCCGAATCGGCGTCATCTATGACCTTTCCGGGCCCTTTGCCGCCGCGGGCTCGGTCCCCTGTGCGATCGGTGCGCAAATCGCGATCGACATCGTCAACGAGCGAGGCGGGGTCGCCGGCAAATACAAGGTGCAGCCGATCAATGCGGATTCGCAAAGCAAGGCGGACGCTGCGATCAACGAGGTCGAGCGGCTGATCAACCAGGAGAAGGTCGAAATCGTGCTCGGCGTCTATGCCAGTGCGCACGCCGTACCGCTCGCCGCCAAGGTCGAGGCGCAAAAGAAGATTCTGTGGATCACCACGGCGATCGCAACCTCCGTGTTCAAGGACCAGAATCGTCAATATGTGTTCCGCGCCCAGATCCACTCGGATCAGTATGGCCAGGCATGCGCCGCGTTTCTCGCCGAGAACGCCAAGGCCAAGCTCGGTCGCGAGCCTAAGGAGATCAAGATCGCGATCATCCACGAAGATGGACCCTATGGGGTGGGAGTAGCGCAGGCGACGGAGCAATTCGCCAAGGAGCGCGGGCTTCAGATCGTATTGAGAGAAGGCTATTCGGCGAGCGCCCCGGACCTCTCCTCGCTGGTAACGAAGCTCAAGCGCGCCGCACCCGATGTCATTTCCCATTGCGGGTACAACCCGGACATCACGCTGTTCCTGCGCCAGGCGCGCGAGGCCGGGTTGCGCTTCAAGATGCTTGTTGGCAATGGCGCCGGCTATAGCCAGCTCGACAAGCTTCGCGCCACCTTTGGCAAGGACGTCGACAATTTCTGCAATATCGATCCGGTCCCGGCGCAATTGCTCAATCCCGCATCGCTCGCACCGGGCCTCGGCGATCTCATCAAAATGATGGTCGAGCGCTACAAGACGAAGACCAATGCGACGGACGTGCCACCGCATTGCTCGATGGGATTCAATCAGACCTGGATCCTGTTGAACAGCGTGCTGCCGATCGCCAAGGAGAAGTATGGCGGATTCGATGCCGAAGCGGTGCGCAAGGCTGCGCTCGACGTTGATATACCACCTGGCGGCACCATTCAGGGCTATGGCGTGAAGTTCTACCCGCCCGGGACGCAACTTTCCGGACAGAACGAGCGCTCGACGCCGGTGGTGATGCAGAATGCCGGCGAGCACATCGCCGTGGTTTGGCCCGACAACATTAAGACCCAGGAGCCGGTCCTGCCGCTGCCTGCCTCTTCGATCTACGCCATGCGCTGACCGATGCTGGTCGCGACCGACCTGTCCCGGCGCTTCGGGGGATTCCTGGCGGTCGACCGAGTCTCCTTCGAAGTCCGGGAAGGAGAGATCGTCGGTCTCATCGGGCCGAACGGATCAGGCAAGAGCACGACCTTCAACCTAATCGCCGGCACACTGCGTCCGACGGCCGGCTCGATCCGGTTTCGCGGCGAAGACATCACCGGCCTCCCGGCCCACAAGATCTGCCATCTTGGAATTGGCCGCACGTTCCAGATACCGCGTCCGTTTCACAAGCTGTCACTCATCGATAACGTGATGCTCGCCGCCTATTACGGCGAGGCAGGCAGGATCGGCCGCGAGGAGGCGCAGCGGCGCGCCGACGAAGCGCTGGGGCTCGTCGGCCTCCCGAGCGGTGCGGTCACCACCGCCGGACTCGGCGCGGCGGCACTCAAGAAATTGGAGTTGGCGCGGGCGCTTGCCACGCGGCCGAAGCTGCTCTTGGCCGACGAAAGCCTGGGTGGTCTTGATAGCGCAGAGATGGAGCGCGCCGCCGACCTGCTCGCGAGCATTCGCAGCCGCATGGGCATCACGATCGTTTGGGTCGAACACATCATGGGCGTGCTGATGCGGGTGGTCGAGCGCGTCATTGTGCTGGACCACGGAGAAAAGATTTTCGACGGCCTACCCGACGAAGCCGCGCGCGACCCGCGCGTAGCGGAAGTTTATCTCGGCAAGCGGGGCTGACCCGATCATGCTGTCGCTCGTCGACGTTTCCGCCGGCTATGGCTCGTTCCGCGCGTTGTTCGGCGTGTCCCTCGAGGTTGCGGCAGGCGAGACGGTGGGCGTTATCGGCCCGAACGGCGCGGGCAAGACCACGTTAATGCGGGTCATTTCGGGGCTCGTCGCAGCGTTTGCCGGCGCCATCAGGTTCGACGGGCAATCAATTACGGGCGTTCCGGCGTATCGCATCGTCGCGCGGGGAATTGCCCACGTTCCCGAAAACCGGCGTCTGTTTCCGAAGCTCAGCGTTGAGGACAACCTGAGGATCGGTGCCTTCATTCCCGCAGCGCGCCGCCATTTTGCTGAACAGCTGGCTTGGGTTTATCAGCTCTTTCCGCAGCTGCGCGAACGACGAAGCCAGCCCGCCGGCACCCTCTCCGGCGGTGAGCAGCAGATGTGCGCAATCGGCCGCGCGTTGATGTCGCGGCCGCGGCTCCTCTTGATGGACGAGCCGTCCGCGGGTCTTGCTCCGCTCGTTGTGCAGGAAGTGTTCGATTTTATCCGCCGCATTCGTGCGGAAGGGCTCACCGTTCTCATCGTCGAACAGAACATCCAGCAAGTGCTCGAGATCGTCGACCGCGCTTATCTGCTCGAGGCCGGCGCCATTCGCTTGGCCGGCAGCTCGAGCGAGCTGAAGAACAACGAATTCATTCGCAAGTCCTATATGGGGTTGTAGCGCGGATGGATGTGTTCCTGCTCGAAGCGGCGATTAACGGCCTGCTGCTCGCGGGAGTTCTGGCACTGCTCACCCTCGGCTTGAACCTTATCTTCGGCGTCATCGACGTGGTGTGGATCGCCTATGCTGATCTCGTCATGTGCGGGATGTATGCCGTCTACTGGCTGTTTGCGGTATTCGGCTGGCCGCTCCCTCTCGCTTTTGCGGTGTCGGTTGTGGGCGTGGCCTTGCTCGGCGTGCTCGTCCACCTCCTGATCATCGCGCCGATCCTCGGCTCGCCGCCGATCAACCAGCTTCTCGCCACCGGCGGTCTGCTCTATTTCCTGCAAAGCTTCGCGACGCTGCTTTTCACCACTGACTTTCGCAACATCGGCGTTCGGCTGCCGGTGATTGAGATCGGCGGAATCTATGTTAGCTACTCGCGCCTGCTTGCGTTCGGCGTCGCCCTGACGGGGGCGATCGCGCTCTATGTGTTTCTCAAGCGCACCTACGTCGGCACCGCCATTCGCGCGATTGCGCAAGATCGCGAGATCATCGGGCTCATGGGGGTCGATCAGCGACGCGTTTATCTCATGACCTCGGGAATCGGCGGCGCGCTCGCCGGTCTCGGCGCCTGTCTCCTGGCACTGCAATACGACGTGCATCCCTTCATCGGCAACACGTTCGGTCCGCTGCTCTTCATGATTTGCGTGCTGGGCGGACTTGGAAACATGATCGGCGGCTTCATCGCCGCCTTCATCATCAGCCAGATCATTGCGATCGGCGGCTATTATTTCTCGACCGAGCTTTCCTACGTGCTCGCGTTCATCCTCTTCATCCTGCTCATGTTCATTCGCCCGCAAGGGATTATCGGCCGATGAACGAAAGACGCATAGCAGCGCTGGTCGGCTTGGCCGTCTTGCTCGCGCTGCCCTTCGTCACGCCTGCTTATTTCCTGCATCTCCTCATCCAAGTCCTGCTGTGGGGATTCATCTATACGGCATGGTCGCTGATGGGGCGGTTCGGTTTGGTTTCGCTCGGCCACGGCGCCTTCGTGGGCATCGGCGCCTACGTGCCTGCCCTGCTGTGGAATTACTTCGACGTGACCCCGTGGCTCGGCATCCCGCTCGGCATCGTTCTATCAGCGCTGCTGGGCCTGATCATCGGTTATCCGTGTTTTCGCCTCAGGGTCGTCGGCCATTATTTTGCGCTCGTGACCCTCGCATTGGGTCAGGTCGTGCTGCTGTCGATCGTAGCGGCGCGCGATATCACCGGCGGGTCGCTCGGCATGACACCAAGAAGCATTGGCCACTCCTGGTACGCGCTGCAATTTCCCGACAAGATTTACTTCTACGCGATCGCACTGCTCGTCTGGCTTCTCGGACTGTTCGTCTGGCGTTGGATCGACCGGGGCATCGGTCGCGAGGCGCTTGAAGCGATCTCCGACGACGAGGAGGCGGCTGCCGCCATCGGCATCGACGTTACGCGCGAAAAGTTGCGCGTCACCATCGTCAGCGCTGCGCTGACCGCGCTCGGCGGCGCTCTGTTCGGGCAGTACCTGATGTATCTAAATCCCGATACCGTGTCCGGCATTGGCGTGTCGCTGCAGATCGTGTTCGCGGCGATTGCCGGCGGCATGTACACGATGCTCGGGCCGACGGTCGGAGCGCTGTTGACCATCGCGTTGACCGAAGGTCTGCGGGTATGGTTTGGCGCTAACTTCGTCGGCGCGGCAAATACCATCTACGGTATTCTCCTCATTCTCTTCGTCATCTTCATGCCGCGCGGGATCCTCGGGTGGCTCGAAGCGGCGCGTCGGTCGGGCGCGGGCGCCCCCGCGCCAGCCAAGTAATCAGCCATCAACGACGCTAACGATCGACACTGTCATGGCGGGCTGTCCGCCATTCACGTCTTTGCCAGCATCAAGAAAACAAGACGTGGATGGGTCCAGCGGGAGGCGAGCTACAGCGCGATCCGCCGCCCCTCCTCGGCGGACCAATACGCGGCGTAGTTGATCTTCGTGGTTTCGTACGCCAAGCCGAGGTCGGCGCGAGGCTGCCGCCCAACGGACACACATTCCATGAAATCCTGGATCTCCTGCAAGTAACCGCGCGTCCACTCCTCTTCGAGGCAGATGAATTGCCAGCCCGTCTTCCGGTCGACCTTCTCGGTGATGTAAACGCCCGCCAGTTTCGCCTCGTCGGTCAAATAACTCATCATGTGGTTGTTGGGCGTAATGTTCGCGAACAGCGTGCCGCCGCTGGTATAGGTCTCTACCACGTTGCGGACACCGCCCATGATCATGTCGCCGGAGAACACCGTGCTTTTGGTGCCGTCGGAAAACGTGAGAGTCAGCGTCCCCCAATCCTCGACATCGAGGGGATTGGCGTTGATGAAGGGGCGGTCTTGCGGGGGCAATGACGCCGCGACATTGCCGATGTCAGCGACCACCTCCGTTACCGCGATCCGCTCGCCGCGCGTACGCGCCTCGACCTGCTTCAGATAGAGCACCGTTGAGAGCGGGTGGCACCCCATGCGAATGAGCGAGCCGCCGCCGGTCATCGACCACTGGGCGGCATGGGCGGCGTGCGACCCGCTATGGCTCTCCTCGGCCTTCATGAACAGGATCTTGTCTTTGGTCGCCTTGAGTATCTCTACTGTTTTCGCGACCGCCGGCGCATAGACCCAATCCTCCGCGTACATGAAAAGCCGGCCACTCCCTTTGATGGCCGCGCAGGTCTTGTCCATCTCCTCCATGACGCGTTCGTACATGCGTGACTTTAGCACGTGCTTGCCAATCGGCACCTTATCGTCGCTTCGTCCGAAATATCCGGTGAACGGTTTCTCGCAGATAACGTGTTTTCCCGCTTGGACGGCCGCGACGATCATGCTCGCATGCAATGCGGGTGGGGTGCAGATGTCGATAACGTCGATTTCTGTATCGGCCAGCAGCGACGGGAAGTCGCGGTAGCTTCGATCGATCTGATGTTTCTTCGCGAAATCGAGGACATGATTGCCGCGTGCAGCAACCGCGTTCACCCGCGCCTCAACCCCATGGATCCGCTTGTAGGCATACATGTGCAGTTCGGCGACAAAGCCGCATCCGACAAGACCAACTCTCACCTTCGCCATCAGCGCACTCCTTATGAGACTGTCACCTTATTGCTTGCAAACTCGCGCAAGCACTGTCCATACGCTTTGGCTATATTCGCCGCAGCGCATTCACATGCGCCACCTTTTCATGCGAAGCTGTATAGTTCGATCGCGACCCGGTTAAAAAGGCGAGACCCGCGATGGCAAAGCCAGCTCCTCG
>Ga0306921_10007425_pt1 | contig 11520 bp, 10 predicted proteins | sample sta12Cox44000080_FD_203760 | JGI IMG/M metagenome (GOLD analysis project Ga0306921, IMG submission 203760) | Lab enrichment of tropical soil microbial communities from Luquillo Experimental Forest, Puerto Rico - statoxic.12C.oxic.44.000.080 (v2)... | ecosystem: Environmental > Terrestrial >... | reverse complement strand
GATCACCTTCCAGCCGTCGAGATCTCCAGGAAGGTGCAAGTCCCATCTGAGGTAGCAGCGCGCCGCCTCAGCGGCATTGGTGAACACCTTTTCAGTAACTTCAATAGGTGTAGAGGTATCAGATGGCTGTGCCCGCGCGGCTCTGTAAACGTAGGTATTGGCATCTCTGCGCTCGATCGTGCCCGTCTCATTCACTGGTTTGCCTTTGACGGGAGGCTCCCACTCAAACGGGAAATGACGATCGCGCTCGAGAATAACAACAAGGTGTTTCACTACATCTGCAAAAGGTAACGCTGAGTGAGGCCAATCGCTACGCTTAACGCGATCAGGCATGCTGATGTGGCGGCCGCGTAGCAAGAATGTTAGAGTTTGAGGCTCCATAGCACGCTTCTGAAAATCCAGCGTACGGCATTGGTAAGACTAGCCGACGACCGACGCCACCTAACGACCAACGACGCCCTTGATCGGCACTCGCACTCCCTTCTTCTCCGCAAACTCCTTAGCCTCGTCGTACCCCGAGTCCACATGCCGCAGCACACCCATACCAGGATCCGTCGTGAGGACACGCTCGATTCGCTTCGCCATCATTTCGGTGCCGTCGGCCACAGTGACCTGCCCAGCGTGCAGCGAGTATCCAATCCCAACACCACCGCCGTTGTGCACCGACACCCACGACGCTCCGGCCGCCGTATTCACCAACGCGTTCAGGATCGGCCAATCGGCCACCGCATCGCTGCCATCTTTCATGCTCTCGGTTTCGCGAAAAGGCGACGCAACCGACCCGCAATCCAGGTGATCACGACCAATCACGATCGGAGCCTTCAACTTCCCTTTCTTGACAAGGTCATTCATCGCCAGCCCGAACTCCGCGCGCTCGCCATAGCCCAGCCAACAAATCCGCGCGGGCAGGCCCTGGAACTTGATCCGCTTCTTCGCCAGCTCAATCCAGCGCCGCAAAATCCTGTTCTCGGGAAACATCTCCAGCACCAGATCGTCCGTCACGTGAATATCCGACGCTTCACCCGACAGCGCCACCCAGCGGAACGGTCCGCGCCCTTCGCAAAACAGCGGACGAATATACGCCGGCACAAACCCCGGAAAGTTGTAAGCATTCTTCACGCCGCGCTGGAACGCAAACGTCCGGATGTTGTTGCCGTAATCGAACGTAACCGAGCCCATCTTCTGCAGCTGCAGCATGCCCTCGACATGGCGCGCCATCGCATCCAGGGACTTTTCCTGATAAGTCTTCGGATCGTTCTTGCGCAACTCGAGCGCCTGCTCGAACGTCATCCCGTTCGGAACATACCCGTTCAGCGGATCGTGCGCTGAAGTCTGATCGGTCAAAATGTCCGGAACCACGCCACGCTCGGCCAGTTCAGGAATCACATCCGCGCAATTTCCCACCAGCCCGACCGAGACGTTCTCTTTCTTCCGCACCGCGTTCTTCAGGATGCGCAACGCCTCATCGAGGGTGGTCACCATGAAATCGCAGTATCCAGTCTTGAGCCGCTTTTTGATCCGCGCCGGATCGACATCGATCCCAAGGAATGCAGCACCCGCCATCGTAGCCGCCAGGGGCTGCGCGCCGCCCATCCCGCCCATACCGCCCGACACAATCAGCTTGCCCGCGAGATCGCCGCCAAAATGCTGCTCGCCCGCCGCCGAAAACGTCTCAAACGTCCCCTCAACAATTCCCTGCGACCCTATATAAATCCACGATCCCGCCGTCATCTGCCCGTACATCATCAGGCCGGCGCGTTCAAGTTCGTTGAACTTCTCCCAGTTCGACCAGTGCCCCACCAGATTCGAATTCGCAATCAACACGCGCGGCGCATACTCGTGCGTCTTCAGCACGCCGACCGGTTTGCCGGATTGCACCAGCAGCGTTTCGTCGTCCGCGAGCGTCTTCAGCGTCGCGATGATCGCCCGGTAAGCCTCCCAACTCCGCGCCGCCCGCCCCGTCCCGCCATACACCACCAGATCCTGCGGCCGCTCAGCCACCTCTTCGTCGAGATTGTTCATCAACATCCGCATTGCCGCTTCCTGCTGCCATCCCTTGCAAGAAAGCGAGGTTCCGCGCGGCGCGCGAATCGGCGTGTAGCGGCTCTGTTCGATTTCAGTCTCTACAGGCATAACCTCTAATGTTATTTGGTCTGCGAGAACCGCGCAAATGAACGCGCCCCCGAAATCAGCCCAGACTGATTGTGAGGAAGATAAGCAGCGGGAAATTCCTCAATCCAATGAAAGCCGAGAGCTGACAGCTGAAAGCTCCCCTACCAACTGCTATACGCCGTCCCATCGCTAGCAATCTGATTCGACGAGCTGTGCACATCCACAATCCCCGGCTCCTGCTGATCGACCGCCATCAACGAATCTTCCTGGTCAGTCGTCCAATTTGCGCTACCCGTCATCGGATCGGTAGGGACCACTTTCAAATAGCCAGCCGAAATCACATCGTCCAGCGATTGCGGTGCCTTCTGCTTGTCGAGGGTGTATTGCGAGATTACTTGCCGCAGCGTGAACAAATCCTGCCGCAACACGGCTTCTTTTGCGCGCACAATCGACCGGTTATAGATGGGTACGGCAATGGAGACCAGGATCAGAATTAGACTGATCACCACCACCATCTCAATTAGCGTGAAGCCCCGGCTGGATCGTCGCAAGCGTCCCATCTACCAATCCTTGTACTTCGTCCCGTCCAGCCCGGTTCCGTCCGACTTGGTGAACACGTCGAACACGTTCTGGCCGCCCCACGAGTCAGAATCCGACTCGTCTTGCATAGAACGCATGCCCCACTCCTCCTTGCCGGTCATCGGATCCACCGGGATGCGCCGGAGAAACTTCAGCTTTTTGCCGTTCGAATCTATCCCTTTGACCAGCGTTTCCAGATCCGGCGGATACCCCTCCGTTCCCACCTTGGTCTGGAACCCGCCCCGCTCCGCCGCGTCCTTATATCTATCGATCGCGTCCCGCATCATCCACAAGTCGCGGCGCAGCTCGCGCTCTTTCTCGCGCTTGATCGAAATCCGCGCCAACGGCAACGCCATGGAGGTCAGAATCACCATGATCGCCGTCGCCACGATCAACTCAATCAGCGTGAAGCCGCCCTGCTGCCCCACGCGCGTCCGCGCCTTGCCTGCCATTCCTACTGACTCCTGAGTCCTCGCTCTTACTGAACCGTAACCACGGCCTGCGCCCCGTTCACTGGGATGGCCTGCATGGAAGGATCACGCGCCCCGCCGCGGATGATGGTCACCGGCGACTGTCCGCTAGCCTTCGCCAGGAACGTCAACGTCACGACCGCCCCTTGCCCCGACACGCCGCCCGCGCCCGGTGGCCGCGTGGCTGTGATTTGTACACTGCCCGTCGCCTCATCGCCGCGGTGTACCAGTGCGACTGCCTGTCCGTCTTGCGACAGGAATCCGCCATTCGATACGTTGACCAACTCCAGTTTCGCCGGGTCGTAACTCATTTGCAGCGGCACCGAGAGCACGTTCTGTACTCCCGATACCATAATGTTCATTGTGAACGTCGCGCCCTTGGGCTGCGTAATCGTTGCCGGGTCAAACATAAAGCTGGCAGCTCCCTGCGGCGCCCCTTCGCCAGTCGGAGGATTTGCGTCCTGCGGGTTGCCCGAAGGTGCAGGCGTCGGCACAGCCGGCAGCTGTGGCGCATTCTGCGGCGGAACCCCAGCAGGCATTCCCGGAGCCATTGCTGGCGCCGCACCAGGAGTCATGTTCGGCCCCCCCGCTTTACCCGCCCCCGGCCCCGGCTCCTGCGCCTCGGTCTTGGTCGACATCGGCCGCAACTGGATCGCATTCGCCGTACCCACTTCGATCATCCGCTGGTTCAGTTCGTTCACTTCCGGCCCCCGCACAATGTGCGGGATCAGAGCAAACACGATTTCGTTCTCGGAGTGATCCGTATTGGTCTGCGAGAAGAGATATTTCAGGATCGGAATATTCGCGAGCCCCGGAATCCCGGTCAACGACTTAGTCTGCTGATCTTCCAGGATGCCGCCCATCAAGCTGACTTCGCCTTCCTTCAGCCGAATCTCGTTCTCAATCTTTCTCTGCCCGATGACCGGTTGGTCGATGCCGCCGATATTCTGGTGCGATGTGACCGCTGAGATGTCCATTGCGATCTTCAGCGTGACTTCACGTCCCTGGTGCACGCGGGGCGTCACGTCGATGTTCACGCCGACATCGAGGTACTGAAACTGCGTGTTAACCAGTGGGTTAATACCCACACCACCGATACCAGGCTGGAATGATCCTGTCGCTACCGGCACGCGGTCGCCGATCTTCAGCGTCGCTTTCTGCCCATCCAGTGCCCGAATCTGCGGGTTCTGCAAAATCTTCACGCCGCTGTCGTTCATCAAAGCCGTGGCCGTCGCCGGCGGAATCGTGACCGTGAAATCGGTCGCGTCCAGGTTGTTGATCCGATTCAGGCTTATCGTGTTCGGAGTACCCGTGCTCTGGTTGATGGTCGTCGAATTCCCATTGGTGTTCGTACCGGTCGTGGTGTTCGACGTATTCAAGTTGTTCTGCAACGCAACCGTCACGCTGGTCGGCGGGCTGATGCCATACGTACGCGCCCGATCCTTACTGACCTGCATCACGGCTACTTCCACGATCACTTCCGGCTTGGCCTTGTCGAGATCGTCTACCAACTTCTGCGCCAACGCGACCTGGTCCGGCGTTCCGCGCACAACGATCGCCTGCTGCGACGGCAATTGCTGGATGCGGCTCACTTCCAGCAGCGTGCGCATAGCGTTCACGATGTCCTGCAATTCCGTCGGCTGCGACAGGTTCGCCAGATAAAACGTCTTGATGACGCTCTGCTCCACTTCCTTGCGCTTCGCCGGATTATCCTGTGCCACAAAAATGGTATTGGACGTCACCGGACGCCAGAACGTCTTCGACTCGAGCGCGATAATCTCCAGCGCTTCTTCGAGCGTGACGCCATTCAACTCAATCCGGATCCGTCGCGAAGTGTAGTCTGGGTCGAACAGCACGTTGATGCCGGCCAGTTTCCCGACCGTCTCGTAAATCACCTTCGTGTCTTCGGTGAGCTTCAGGGTGATCGGGACATTCGAGATCGGTGCGAGTTCGACTGGGCCACCCGAAGACTGCACACGACGCCGCAAACCGCTCGGCGGCGGCACCGTAACTTGCTGTGGATTATTGGTCTGGTTAATCAGGTCGCGGGTTCGCCGGTATTCCTGCTGCGCGATAAAGCTCGACGGATCGATGTCCATCGCCTTCTGGAATTCGTCTAGCGCTTCCTGCAGCTTCCCGCCGTCGCGCAGCAATTGCCCGCGATGCACGTGCGATGCGCCGGCCAGAAACTTCGTGCGCTCGTACGAGGCCCGATACCGCAAATCCTTTGGTTTCAGATCGTAGGCTTGCTTATAGAAGTCGAAAGCAGCCTCGTAGTTCTGCCGCGCCTCGGCATCCTGGCCCTTCGCCCACAAATCCTTAGCCTTGTCGGCCGCCGCTGGCAGCGTGACCGCGAGGACCAACAGCACAAGTGCTGCTGGTCGAAGCACACTTCTCATGAATTCATCCTTCATTGCCTGATCAGCCGGAGCTTGGCCACAGTCCGGGTGTTTGGGGGATTTCACCTATCGCGGAAACCTGTAGGCCGCGTGATTATAACATTGCACTTCCAGCTGCCGAAGTGACTGGTAGCAGGACAGTTACCACTCATTGGTCGTAGTCCTAATGGCGCCCGCCCAAAGCACCAGTTTGGTCCTCCCCGCCAAGGTCAACGTCGAGCAATCTCACGAACCGGTTCGCAGGGAGCCCAACCTCTTCGCGCCTTCGCGATCCACTTAGCGCCCTTTGCGATGAAAAGCTCTTCTCCACGGACTTCGCGATGAGCTCAGCGTCTCCGCGATAAGGCCTTTACAAAGCAGCTCTCCCCGAACCCTAACCGCTTCCCTGTGATACCGTTTTCATACCCATGGCACGTTCCACCACGCACCAGACCAAGCCGAATCCCACGAAGAATCCCCGCCGCGACCCAACCGCCGCCGGCGAGCGAGACGCTGCCGTCAACAGGATCGCTTCACATAACTATTTCTTGCTGGAAAAATTTGAGGCGGGCGTGGTCCTGACCGGAACCGAGGTCAAGTCCATTCGTGCCGGCCAGGCCAACCTCAAAGACTCGTACGGAATTCTCAAAGACGGCGAACTCTGGCTCCTGAACGCCCACATCGGTCCCTACGACCACGGCAACATCTTCAACCACGCCCCCTTGCGCACCCGCAAGCTCCTGATTCACAAAGAGGAACTCCGCAAGCTGGTCGGAAAGACGCAACAAAAAGGCCAGACCCTGATCCCGACCCGTCTCTACTTCAAAAATGGCAAAGTCAAAGTCGAGATCGCCTTGGCCAAAGGCAAGCAGCTCTGGGACAAGCGAGAAACCGAACGCCGACGCACCGCCGACAAAGAAGCCCGCGAAGCCGTCTCCCGCGTCCGCAAAGGTGCATAACTGGGACTGGCCTGACCTCTCAAGGCCGAAACGAATACGTGTACTTCACGGTTCTCGTAGAACTGTCCCGGGTTGGCTGCGGCCAGGCTCGCAAACTTCTGCCCTGCCGTGTAGACAACGTACAGATCGCTGTCGGGCCGGTAATTCCCGCACGACTGGTTGTGTTGGGGGATCCGGGCGACGATGTCGTCGCACAACTACTGGCGCGTCGCCACAAAAAAGGCGCGCATGGCCCTCATCGAGCGCCATCGGAAAGTTGCCGCGCGGCCTCAGGAGCAAATCTTCACTCTCTCCCGAAGTTCGATCGACAAACAAAACTTTGTGCAAATCCGGGACGTTGATATACATCCGACTTCTCGAGTCGAGCAGCTGAAACGACTCGGGATGAGCGTCTTGTATTCTCGAGGAAGGCGCTGGTTAGTCTTCGCATCTACCATGCCGATCGCTGCAGGCTTCCCTTCGCCGAACCCCACGTAGACGCGCGACTCTGCCTCGTCATAGCGGAGATTGTCGACGTCATCTCCGAAATCAATCGTGGCAATTGGCGCGAAGCTCGCTCCGTCGAGGACATACAACTTGCCTTCGTCACTGCCTACAAAGAGCTTGTTTCATCGGGCGCAAACAACACGCCCTGGGGACTAGGGACCTCAATGCGGTGCACCACGCGTTGCGCACTCAGCGCAATGACTTCCACGGTGTTATTCCCCAACGCTGAAACAAACAACCGGTTCCCCACAGGATCAAACCCGAAATGGTCGATGCGCCCCTTCACGTCAGGCAACGGAATCGCCCCGGTTAACACTAGAGGCTGGCTCTTTTCGACAGACCTCTGCAGCGCAGGCACATGCTTTTGAGCGATGCTACTGACCGCTGCGGTCAGAACAATCGCGCCCAACGTGACGTGTGCAATCTTCAATCCCGGACCTCCGGACAACCATTTGAAATTCGACTTGGCAGGCTGCTGACCACGCAGCTAACTCGCGATATAAGAGACCGCTCATAACGATTACCCGTGCCGAAATACCAACCCGGCTGCTGCGGCACACGCAATGAGTAGCGGCTCGGGGACTTTCCAGCGAAACAAGACCGCGACACTCACCGCGCAAATCAAAACCGTGGGCAGATCATAGACCGATCGCCTTGCCAGAACGATCACCGCGCCCGCGATCGCTCCAGTGGCCGCCGCCGTGACGCCGCGCACGAACGCATTGAGCTGCGGATTCTTCGCCCACCTCTTATATGACGGAGCGAGCACAACCACCACCAGATAGACCGGAAGAAAGATTCCGAGCGCCGCTGCAGCGGCCCCGCCCACACCTGCCACCAGATACCCGATGAACGCAACGGTGATCACCACCGGTCCCGGTGTAATCATGGCCACCGCCACCGCATCCACGAACTGATGATCGGTCAGCCAGTGATGCCCTTGCACTACGCCGCCATAGAGAAATGGCACGACCGCCAAACCGCTGCCGAATACAAAGAACCCTGCCTTCGCGAAGTACACAAATATCTGCAACAGAACTCTCGCTCCACCGGCTGACGAAACTCCTGATGCAAATAGCGCCGCGGCACCGCTTGCTTCCAACCGCTTCGGCAGGCCGTGGGCCAGCAGGTTCACCACTCCGCCCATCAGGAACAGCCATACAATCTCTTGCGACGTCCACGCGGTTGAGACTGCGAGCACCAGGAAAATCGCCCACAACAGCCGATCCTTCCCGAGCGTCAGCTTCGTGAGTTTGAACGCGGACCGCGCGATGATCCCGATCACCGCCGCGCCGATCCCGTAAAATATTCCCTGCATCCAGGGCAAGCCACCGTAACGGACGTAAGCCGCCGAGAGAGCCAGCACCATCAGGAACGACGGCAACACGAAAGCTATACCCACCGCCGTCGCGCCCAGCACGCCTGCGCGGATGTAGCCAAGATAGATCGCGAGCTGCGCTGCTAATGGCCCCGGAGCAAGTTGTGCGAGTGCGAGGCCCTCCAGATATTCTTCTTTTTGAATCCAGCCGCGCGCGTCGACCAGATCCTGCTGCATGTGCCCGGCCAGGGCAATCGGTCCCCCGAAGCCTACCGTCCCGAGCCACAGGAAATAGCCAAAGAACTGGCTCAGAGGCACATGCTTGGTGTTGCTTGTTTCTAACTCGGATCGCGCGTTCATTTTGCGGAGTTCGTATTATCCAGAGCCGCTCGCAATCCCTTGGCCAGCTTCATGGCATCATCGTTCGCCCAGAAATGCATAAAGAACAGGCGAGGCTCTTCGGTCAGCATGTGACTATGCAAAGCGGTCACGGCGATGCCATTCTGCCGCAGCGCCTTGATCACCGGATTCACTTCGCTCCCCAGCAACACGAAATCTCCTGTGATCGCGGCCTTGCCATTCCCCGTCGGCTGAAAGTTCAATGCGGTGGCCACGCCCATGGAAGGCGGAACGGTCATTCCAGAATCCGTGATCGTCTCGGAGCGCGGCACTGCGACCTGCAACACCCCGCCGTTCACCTTGCCCGCGTGCCCAAGAAGCTGCTCGACCTGCTTCTGATCGAATCCCAGATCGGGCGTGGAAGGGGCGGCCGGTGAGGAATCCGGTCCGGGCGTCTTCGTGAAGCCCACCGCTTCCTGAATTGCTTTGGCCATCTGCACTGCGTCGCCATGACTGGCGATGTGCATATACACAACGTGCGGCGATTCGTTGATCAAATGATTGTGCACCGCAGACTCGTGAATGCCACCCTCCTGCAGCTTCATCATCACGGGCTCAACTTCGTCCTCGGTCAGCACCAGGTCGCCCATCACCATGGCTCCGGCGCCGTCCTGCTTAAAGGCGATCCAGGAACCCAGCGCGAGGGCAGGCTTCAGTTCCACTCCGTCCAGCACGACGTGCAAATCTTTTCGAGGCATGCCGAACTTGATCACGTCGCCCGGTTGCGCTTGCCCTGCTCGTCCGATGGCAGCTTCTACCGCTTTCCAATCGACCGCCGTTCCGGGAGACATCTGCCCGGCGGCCACAGTTCCACAAAAGATCCAATAGAAGGCGCAGATAACGGCGAGCGTCGCTCTCAACAGAGTCTTCCGATCTGCCGCTCGAGATTTACGAACTGGGCATGACATCCCGCATTGTGCTATTCGCGCAAGCATCATTGTTTCTCCTTAATTCCTAAGCTGGTTTCTCCTAATTCCTAAGCAGCGAATTCTAGGCGGCAAAACTCAATGGAACTCCAGCCTCTTGCTGCTGCGCTTTCTCATACACGAGGGCAGCTGCGGCTACGTCTTGCAGAGCCATGCCTGTGCTGTCGAAGATCGTGATCTCCTCTTCGGATTCGCGGCCTGGCTTTTTCCCTGCTACCACCTCACCCAGTTCCGCATAGACATCGGACCGCCGCACGAAACCTGCATCCAGCGCATGATGCAAGTCGCCCATTGCCATGCACTGCTCAATGCTGTCGCAGACGATTTTGCTTCGTGCCATCAACGCGGGATCGATTTCCTGCTTTTGCGGGTTGTCCGCGCCGACCGCTGCGATGAATGTTCCAGGGTTCACATGTTCCGCACCCACCATCGGCTGCCTCGACGGAGTGCACGTCACACAAATGTCGCTCTGCCGGGTAGCCCACCTGAGATCATCCACCGGCCTCACCTCGATCTTCAGGTCAGAGCTCATCTCGCGTGCGAACTGCGCCGCCCGCTCTGCGAGGTTGTCATAGGCGTATACGGCTTCAAGAGAAAAGGTGCGCGCCAGCGCTGCAAGTTGCACCCGTCCCTGGATTCCGCACCCACAAATAGTGACGATCCGTGAATCAGCCCGCGCCAGGTACTTCGCCGCCACGGCGGTCGCCGCGGCGGTCCGCATAGAGGTAATATCCCGCGAGTCCATTACTGCCAGGGGCGTTCCGTTCTCCCCGTCGCCCAGCACGATCACTCCCTGAATCGTTGGCAGCCCAAATCGCGCGCCATTTCCCGGAAAGTTCCCATTCACTTTTGCAGCAAAGTAACTCCTGCCCAAGTCTAGTAACCCCGCCTTTATGTGAAAACTTCCTTCCCGTGCGTGGATAGCCAACACTCCTGGCGGAATCACCTTGCCCTCCCCATACAACCGAAAAGCGTACTCGACCGCCCGGATGCATTCGTCCAGCGTCAGAAGTCTTCGTATCTCTTTCGGTGCCAGGAACAACGCTGCTTCAGTCTTCATGCGGCCGTCCCGTCGAAGAACTGCTTTCACCGAGTAGCCCGCACAGATCGGTCTCAGGATCGGCTTCAAAGGGTTCTTCACCGCGGCAGAAGATGCGTGCCGAGTGAGGTCCTCGCAACACCACGGTTCCGCCCTCCACCCTGATCATCGAGCCCTCCCGTAAGCCCACGACCGGCTCGTCGTTTTCTTCGAGGAATTGCAGGATGCGCTCCTCTTGCGTCTCCCCCATGTGCGTTGAGGACGGATCCGGATCGAGATAGTGAGGGCTGATTTGGAAGGGGACAAGGTCTAAAGCCGCATAGGAAGCGGGCTGCACCACCGGCATATCTTTGGTCGTCTTTAAGGTCGGACACGCGACGATGGAGCCAGCGCTTGATCCGATGTAGGGCACACCCGCTGCCACTCTCCGCCGGATGGGCTCCAGCAGGGCATGATCTTGGAGCCCTTTCAACAACCGGAACGTGTTTCCCCCACCAATGAAGATCACCTCGGCTTCTTCAACCGCCCGTGGCATGTTAGAGGAGTCGTGCGCAGACCGAAGCGAAAGTCCCATTGCCCGGAAACGAGCTTCGGCCTTCGCCGCATACGCCCGACGATCATTCATTGCGAACGGAATGAATAGGACGCGCTTCCCGCCATCGACTAGATCGACAATCTCGCTTTCCGCGTGGTCCAAATGTCCCCGGCCATACAGAGTCGAGTTGCTGATCAGCAGCAGTCGCCGTAAGTGGTCGATCATCATCTTCGCCCTCCGGGCTAGGAGAGGCCTTCATACAAGCCCTCAATCAGATCCACGCCGCGTTGTAGTAGCTCGCTATCCGGCAGGTCTTGCT
>Ga0306921_10007424_pt1 | contig 11521 bp, 12 predicted proteins | sample sta12Cox44000080_FD_203760 | JGI IMG/M metagenome (GOLD analysis project Ga0306921, IMG submission 203760) | Lab enrichment of tropical soil microbial communities from Luquillo Experimental Forest, Puerto Rico - statoxic.12C.oxic.44.000.080 (v2)... | ecosystem: Environmental > Terrestrial >... | reverse complement strand
GACCTCCTTCTCTCGCGGTTTGCTTGATCCGAAAAGATGGCAATCATCGGGCGAATTCGAAGCGCGCTGTGTGAACCGCCTCACATTAGGAGGCGAATTTTGCTTGGCGGCTTCGCCCACATCCGACGCCGTGCGAAACATTTCATACCGGCCGGCCTCTCGGTGGCCGCCTGTTTCGGCTGCGCAGTTGGTTCTATAACGTGCAAGGCGTCAGTCGGCCGTCCGCCACGATTGGCCACCGCGGGGCAAAATTGCCTTCTGCTTGGACGGCCGCCGCTGTGATGATCAGCTTGGCACTCGATCTCGTGGAGAACAAATACGGACCCGCAGCTTGTCGGAAAGACTGCGTTGGTTACCGCGGCGAGCACTGGGATCGGCCGTGCGATCGCTAAAGCACTGGCAATCGAAGGTGTTCAAGTCGCCGCCGTCGCGCGGTGTACTCGTCGCCTCGATGAGCTCGCGAGCGACATTGAGCGGAGCCAGGAGCCCCGCCCTGTTGTTGATCACCCAAGACATTATGGCGCCGGACGCGGCAATAGGAATGCGCGACGCTGCGCTCGCCGGGCTCGGCCGTATCGACATTCTGGTCAACTGTGCCGAAGGCAGCCATCCATTGCCGTTGGATGCTTCTGAGGAAACCTGGGAAGAAAGCGATCGCGCTCAACACTGCTTCCGCGGATGATCCAGCGCCGCTGGGGCCACATCATCAACATTACGGCAAATCGGAATCCGATCGCCTGAATGCCGCGTTTTCCGTCAAGGCCGCGGTTCACGCCTGGGCCAAAGGCCTGTCACGCGACGTCGGCAGATTCGCCCCAACTACCCCGAGGGGCACCCAAGAGCCATGCCGTGGCCGAAATCCCGGCCGGGACCTATGGCGAGCCCGAGGATCTCGCCGTGCTCACGCTTTCTTGGCCTCGCCGCTGGCGCACTACATCAACGGCGCCGTCATCCCGGTAGATTGCGGGCTATGCCGTTATGCGTTCTGAGCTCATCGGACCTATCCGCTCCGTCGGGATAGCCCGCGAGGTGCCCGCGTAAGAACCCTTTGGACGTCCTGCCGTTTACAGCTTGGACACGTTAAAGGTGAGTTCAAGTGCGGCTTGCCGCTGATGTTGCGTCGCGACCGGTGGCTGATGGCAGGCAACACGCAGCAGCCGCCGTGGAAGAGCATACCATCGAGAACAGAGCGCGCGGCGCAGCGGTCAGCAGGCGATGCCGGTTCTCGCGGCTATGGCCGAGCTCAAGGACGTACGTACCGATTATCGTGCGCCGGATCGGTTCTGCTCAGGTCTTCAATAAGGTCACCGTCAAGAGCCGCATCGCCGGCAATATCGTGAGAGTTTCCGTTACCGAAGGCCAGTATGTGCATCAGGGAGATCTGCTGATTGAGGTCGATCCGCGGCCCTATCAAGCACGGCTTCAGCAGGAGGTACCCAACAAAACCAAAGATCAGGCTAATCTCGAAAACGCGCAGCGCGATCTGCCCCGTTATTCGGCGATCGTCAGCAATCAACTGCCCGTGACGCGGCAGCAATAGGAGTGCAGCGCACCACGGTTTATCAGCTGGAAGCAACGTTCAGAGCGATAACGCACAGATCTGAACGTCGCCTACTGTTCGATAACCTCGCCAATCCACGGCATTATCGGCACGCGGCTCTTCGATGTCGGCAATCTTGTGCAAGCCGCGCCGCGACCCCACTCGTCGTGGTCACCTAGATCAATCCGATTTTTTGCGGCGTTTACCATCCCCGAACGAGATTCTCGACCGAGTGTGGCGAGCGATGGCGCAGCGTCCGCTGACCGTTCTGGCGTTCGACGGCGACGACGACAACCAGCTCTCGAAGGACACCCTCAAACTGGTCAACAACCAAGTCAACCAGAGCACCGGGACGGTGACTTTGAAGGCCAAATTCGCCAACCGGAACGCCGCGTTGTGCCTGGGCTAGTTCGTCAATGCCCACCTCGTGCTCGTCAAATGGCGTCACGATCCCGGTCGTGGCGGTTCAAATCGGCCCGGGCGGGTCTTTATACGGACTTTCGCTATTCCCAAGATGTGGTAGAATTGGATTGGCGATCTACAGTGGATGGTGGGGGCCATGTCGGTGTACTTTTTCCGCAGCGAGCCGGGGGCGGCGGAGCTGCGGCGCTTGGCCCGGCGCGAGAGCGGCCGGGTCTGCCAGCGGGTTTTGATGATCGCCCATATGCTCGAGGGGATAGACCATGAGGAAGCAGCACGGCTGGTTGGGCTGAGCCGGTCGGCAGCCTACCAGCGTCATAACCGCTATGAAGAGGAGGGCATTGAGGGGTTGCGCGACCGGCCGCGCCCGGGGCGGCGGCCACGGGTCGATGACGCGACGGCGGAGCGACTGAAGGAGCGGCTGATCGCCGGTGCGGGACTGGAGCGTGACGGGGTGGTGGCGTTTCGCGCGATCGACGCCCTACGCCTCTTGAAAGAGGAGTTTGATCGGGATTGCAGCCTGTCGAGCACCTACCGGTTGCTGCACCGGATCAATTTGAGCTGGCTGGCACCGCGCCCGCGCCACCCGGCGGTCGACGCGACGGCGCAGGCGACGTTTTGGCAACTCTGCAATTACAATTAGAGCGAGTCCAGGCCGAGCAGGCACGCGGCAAACGAGTCGAAGTGTGGTTTGCCGATGGGGCGCGGATTGGTCAGAAAAACAGCTTGACCCGGGTCTGGGCACAAACCGGCAGCCGGCCGCCGGCGCCAAAGGATCTGGGCTTTGCCTCGGCCTATCTGTTTGGCGCGGTCTGCCCGTCGCAAGCCAAGGCGGCGTCGCTGATCATGCCGGTCTGCAATACCCTCGCCATGAACCACCATCTCCGCGAGATCAGCAGCCAAATCGCCGCCGATGGCCATGCCGTGGTGATCCTCGATGGTGCCGGCTGGCACCGCAGCCAGGGGCTCGTCGTCCCTGGCAATATCACCTTGTTGGCGCTGCCGCCTTACAGCCCGGAGCTCCATCCGGTCGAGCGGGTCTGGCACTATCTGCGCAGCCGCTGGCGGGCCAACTCGGTATTCCGCAGCCTGGGCGATATCACGGATGTCCTGCGAGGCGGCGTGGAAGCGCTTCGCCGCTGACCCCGGCTTGATCCGCTCGCTTTGCGCAGTCGCCTTGACGCAAGCGGTGGCGGCTCGATAGTCCCGCTATCTATCCGTGCTCTGCAACACAGATTGCACTTATCTCGAGATGAACACGCGCGAGTCTGAGATCGGGCCGGAGGCGTCGGCAGACAGACATTAACACCGCGCCTTCCGGCCTCGGCGGGGTCAGCCCGCGATGAGCATCTCGGCGCGCTTCATCCGGCGACCGATTGCGAGGGCGCTGTTGACGGCGGTGCGCTTTGTGGGTGGCATTATTGGTTGACAAGTTGCCTCCGGTAGCGGCGCTGCGGAGCGTCGATTCTCCGACGATCAGCGTCCGCGCGAGGCCTGCCGGGGCGCTACTCCCGAGATCATGGCCTCGTCGGTCACGCAACCGCTCGAGCGCCGTCCGCAACGCGAATGGCGGCGAATCGAGCGGACCGGTCCCTGTCGACGATCCATGGAACGCCTTCGCCGATGACCAATTGGGCTGATGGACCACCTCGGCATTCGCGATTTCTTCTACATGGGCTACTGCATCGGCGGCTGTTTTGCTGGGAAGCTCCTCGAACGCGCGCCGCAACGTGTTGTCGCCTCGTATTCTGCCAGACGGTCGGGCACCGGCCGGAAGACCCGACCGTCATGTACCGGCATTGTAAAGGAGAATTGGGCCCCCGAGTTTCTGCAGCGCCGGCCCGATCTGACGATGAGCACGATCGAGAAGTACTTGCACAACCTCTACAGGGTGCGGCCCGATTTCACGTACAGTGTATCGCGCGATTTCATCAAGAACTGCCGGACACCCATGTTCGTGTTGCCGGACGACGCACCGGCCCATCCGCTCCAGACCTCGATTGACGTCGCCTCGCTGGCGCCGAATGCCAAGATCGCCGTCTTCCGGTGGAAGGAGCCGCCGGAGCTGGAAGAACGCACGATTAACCGCGTGCGCACGTTTCTCAAGGCGCACGTGCCCATGCGCGCGACCGCGCAATAGGACGAGCTGCCCGTTCCGATCCTGGTCGCCCTCCGATCCCGGCCCACCAACGGAATCGCAAGCGACCTATATCGAGCTGTCAGCCGCGACGCTGGCGCTCGACTTGCATATTGGCAAGAAATGGCACCAGTGGATGGGCGCCCATCACGACGATTGCGCGGGTGTCAAGTGCTATCAGCGCCCCGCGCTGCTGCGCCGTCAAGCGGAAGCGATCGGCGTAGGCGGCCGCATCGGCGAGAAAGGCGGTGCGGCTCGCCTCGTCATGAGCGAGGCCGTGCAGCGCGACGGTCAATTCGACGAGCTCGGGCTTGATCGAAGGGTAGTGCGGTTCGGGCGGCACCCCCGGCGGGCTAAACCAGCCGAGCGAAGCATAATTGTGGTGCCAGCTCGGCTCGAGCGAGACGACGTCGGGCTTGCGCTCACCAAGCGCACCTGCGGCGCACGCCCAGCAGCGAAGCTCGACATTGCCGGCGGCGTCGAGTTCGGCCGCGTCGTAACCAGCCAAGGATTTGAGATTGCCAGCGGCAATCCTTGCGAGCGCCTCTCGGTCCCAGGCGAGGTCCGGCGCGGCATAGCGCTCTGTCCCGGGGTAGTGAGACATGCCACCGCTCGCCAGCACCACGGTCTTTACTCCCATCGCGCCGACGATGCGCGCCAAGGCCTGACCAAAGGCCCAGCAGCGCTCCATCGACGGCTGCGGCGGTAGATAGGCGTTGACATAAATCGGCAGAACCGGGTCGGCGATTTCGAGATGGGTTAGCGGGATGCCGAGCGCATAGTCGATCTTGGCGACGCTGGTGAAGGCCGGGTCGAAACCCTGGGCATACATCTGGCGCACGATCTCGAACCCGATCTCGCCCGGCACGCGCCAATGAAATTGGCGACCGGCGAACTCGCCCGTTGCCTCGTCGCCGACATGGATCGTAAAGGGTGGTGCGGCAGTGTGGAAGAACTGCTCCGCATGGTCGTTTGCGAAAATGATCCATAGATCGGGGCGCAATGCCCGTAGCCGGCTGCCGATTTCGGCCGCCGTCGTCTTGACGCGCTCGACCGTGTCGCGATCCTCGGTTTCCGGCATCGTGAAGAATTGCGGGGCATGAGGAAGCATCGCCCCGCCGATCATGCCTGAGATCATCGCCCTTCCTCCCAATCGCTCGCCGGTCCACGCCGTCAGCCGTTGGCAACCCAGGCGGCGGCAAGTCTATAGACCCTCCAGCCTAGCCGAAATCCTTGAGATGATCATATCAGCAAACAGGGAGGAGGCGCCGATGTCGTCCGAGGCTCAACGGAACGTAGAGGTGTTCACGCGATGGCTCGACGAGGTCGTCGCGAACGGCAATCGGGCGGCCGAGATCGGCCTCATCTCCCCCACCCTTTACCATGCACAGCGACGGCGGTAAGCAACACCTGTACCGCGACGAATGGTCGAAATTGGGTGAAACGCAATCGGGCTCCTGATTGGCGCCTGAGCAGACCGGCCGAACAATCGTTAAGCATTCCATTCCCATCCTGCGGTTGGTGGCTGGGCAATTCGCCGAGGCATGGATCGCATCGCGGTCACCGGAGTGTGGACGTGGCCGAACCTCCCCGAGAACCGCGCAGGATGGTCTATAGCAGTGGATTTGCCGACCCCCGAGGAGGCGGCGATGGCGCGCTAACAGCAGATCCGACGCACGTGGAAAGCGGAAGGGCTGCGAGAACTGTTTGTCGATCCGATGATCGTGCACGGACCGGGCCCAACCCGCGAGGAGAACCTCAAGGAGTTTGGGCGCCGCGTCGCCGCGGAACGACAGACGATGCCGGGGTCGGTCATGGCAGCGCTCGACTGCTTCGTAGCGGGCAATAAGGCCATGCTGCGGTGGAGTTATTCACTTCCAGCTTCGACCGCGGGCAGCCGAGCCCGATTGTCGGGCTGACCCTCTATGCGTTCCGGGACGGGAAGGTCAGCGAGCGTTGACAGGCTGGATTGCCGCCCGGCATCGGCTGGTGAAGTCGTGTCGGCGCTTTCAATAATCGCTCTCACCATCGTAATCCCCGGCAGACCCTTGGAGCTCACGGGTCGACATCTCCCATTGCATCCGCCCCGCCGGGAAGGGAGCAACACTAACCTTTCTTCGGCGACCAGCCATAAGCCTTGGCGCAGGCGCCGCCCATCAGCATTGCCCGCTCCGTGTCGCTCAGGCGATCAGTCTTAACGAAGGGCTCGACGGCCTGTTCGTAGTTGACGACGGCGAACGCGCGCGTCCAGTCGGTGCCCCACAAGCAGCGATCGAAACCCCAGGCATCGAACACGCGGGCGAGCGGGTCCCAAATGTCCGGGAAAGGATACGGCTCCCGCGACAGCGTACAAGCGCCGCTGACCTTGATCACCGCGTTCGGGCGCTTGGCGAGCTCCAGCACCTGCGGGAGGTCGCCCCAGGGCTGCGGCGGCGCGGGCGGCACGCGCGGCTGCAAGATGCCCAGATGGTCGATAATGAACCGCGTATCGGGATGACGGTCGATCAGCGCAGCACCCGCGTCCACATTGCCCCAGAACAGCACGTTGACCGGGAACCCATGGCGGGCGGCTGCGCGTGCGATCCGGTCGAAGCCTGGATCGTCCAGCGTGCGGTTCGCTTCCTTCGTCAGCATGATGCGCACGCCGACCGTACCGGGCGTCATCTTCCAGTCGGCGATGACATCGGCCACCGCCGGGTCGTCCGGGTTGACCGGTTTGACGAGCGCGAACCGGCCGGGATGGGCCTGTTGCACCTCCACCGCGTAGCTGGCGTCATACTGGTACATGGAAAAGGCGGAGATGAAGATCGCGCCGTCGACGCCGACCTCGTCCATCGCCGCCACCATCTCGTCACCAGTGACGTGATCGGGCCAGTTCGGCACACTGTGCCAGGGCCGTTTTGGAGTGTTCGCCTCATAGACATGGACTTGGGAATCGATGATCGTCATCGGGAAGCTCCTCTGTGCCCCGCGAGTTTGGCTGTCACCGCTGGTTCGTGTCCAGAGGGCCCAGGCTTTGGGTGTTGCCGATGCCGGCGACCATAAGCGGCAGCTCCCGACCGCGGCGGCCGGGGCCGATCAAATCGGGGCGTTCTTGCCTGTCAGCGAGCGAGCCGCGCATCGTAGTCATAAGCGACGACCAATATGCCGGACGGGACCGATCCGGTGGATGCCCGAGGGGCGTATCGATGGCGAAATAGCGCCGATACCGATCGTTCCCTCGAAGCGGCCAACCCCTGGTTCGACCCGTACCCGGTCGCGGTAGGCCTTGCCCAATCAAACCTCAGAAAGGCGCTGGGCGTCTCAGGCACCTTAGGCAGAACGTACTAATCAAAGACGCCGTCACTTCGACCGTTCGTAGCGTCCGACGATCTTAGCCGTGGCCAGCGTGTTGGAACGCAGCTCGGAGCTGACCGCAGGACCCGGTGCGGTGTTATCCAGCGGCAATCGAGCGACTTTGACCGCGTACACGGTGATCTCGTAGTGGTGGGCGTGGTCGCCGACAGGCGGGCACGGACCGCTATATTGCGAAAGCCCGAAATCGTTACGCCCCTGGCCTGCGGCTGCGGGCAAATCCCTTGAGCCTTTGCTGCCGGCGCCAGCCGCCAAGCTATGCACGGTCGCCGGAATATTGAACACGGTCCAATGCCACCAGCCGGCGCCCGCCCGGGCATCGGGATCGTAAATCGTCACCGCAAAGCTTTGCGTGCCTGCCGGCTCGCCTGACCAGGAGAGCGCCGGCGAGATGTTTTGCCCCTTGCAGTCGGTGAAAGCCTGAGCGAGCGCCATCGGACTGCCGCTCTTGACCTCCGTCGAAGTCAGCATGAATTCTGCCGCAAGCGCGGGCGCCGCCACGGCCGACAATGCGGCTCCCAGAATCAGCCAGCGCATCCCTCCCCCCTTTGCTTAACGGTCACGACAAGGCCCCCAAACCGATCGCAGTCGGACTCGCCGTCCGGCGTGAGCGATTTGCCCAGAACAGCTTGTGTACTCGGATGAACGTCACGTTGCCATCGGCATCGGCGTACAGCGCTAAATAGATGGTGGGTCAAATGGCTGGTTTCGCGCAATCCTTCGCATTCGTCGATCGCGGAGCACCGGCAGGTCAGCGCCGATTTGCGAGGTGCGCGTGACGACGATGGGTCGGCCCAGCGGGACCCTGAGCCGATCTTGACGGCAGCCGGGCACGGAATCACTAACCGCGCTCGCCCCCGTTCTGCGCCGGGGCAGGCTTGACGGCGATGGGCCGGTTGCCAAAGGTACTGCCCGCGATCAAGAGTGAGAGAAAGGAGATACCGATGCTGCCCTTCGTTCTCTCGTCTGACTCTCACGTGTTCGAACCGCCCGATCTGTGGCAGACCCGCATCGATGCGGCCTTCCGCGATCGGGCGCCGCGGATCGAACGCATCGACGGCGGCGACCATGTCGTGGTCGAGGCGGATCAGATCCTTTCCGGGATCGGCCTGATCTCAAATGCCGGTGCCCGGTTCGAGGCTCCCGAGACCATCTCCCCTCAGGGGCGCTTCGAAGACGTGCTCCGCGGCGGGTACGACCCCGAGCAGCATCTCGGGGACATGGCGCTCGACGGGGTGGCCGGCGAAGTCCTCTATCCGTCGCAGGGGCTCTTTTACTTCAAGGTGGCGGACACGGCGCTGATGTCCGCGATCTTCCGTGCATACAACGACTGGCTCGCCGAGTTCTGCCGCACCAATCCCGCGCGCCTCAAGGGCATCGCGATGATCAACCTGGACGACATCCGGGACGGGGTCAGGGAGCTGGAGCGCGCCGCGCGGCTCGGTCTCTCGGGTGCGATGATCACCGAATATCCGGCCGAGGACCGCCGCTACGACCAACCCGAATACGAGCCGTTTTGGGCCGCCGCCGCAGCACTCGACATGCCCTTGAGCCTGCACACGGCGACGCGGCGGCAGGGCAAGATCCGTGGGGCCGGTCCTGGGACATTGCGCGACGCCAGCAGCCGCGCGACCAAGGCGTTCTATCCGGCATTGTCGATGTGCGACATGATCTTTTCCGGCGTCTTTGAGCGGCATCCCGGCCTGACACTGGCCATCGTCGAGTTCGAGCTGTCTTGGGTGCCGAATGTGCTTACATCTATGGACTACACTTACCGCGAGCGCCACGGCGAGGCGATTTACCGGTTCAAAAGCGGCATGAGGCCCAGCGACTTCTTCCACCGCAATGTCGTCCTGAGTTTTCAAGAGGACGCCATCGGCATTCGCCTGCGCGACGTCATCGGCGTCGACAACATGATGTGGGGCTCGGACTATCCGCATAGCGAGTCGACATTTCCTCGATCACGCAAGATCCTGGCGGACATCCTGGACGGCGTGCCGGAAGACGAACAGGCAAAGATCGTGGGCCTCAACACCGCCCGCGTCTACAATTTTGACGCGGCGAGGCTGACCGGTCCCGCTTGAAGACATAAAAAACGTATCTATCCGCTTGATAAAGGACCGGCGCAGGCGGGGCGGACGTCAACCAGCGGCGGCTTTAGTAATGGCAACCCTACATTTCATTTGCGGTAAAGCTGCGTCTGGCAAGACCACGCTGGCCCGAGAATTGGCGGCGTATCACGCAGCAGTCATGTTTGGCGAGGACGAATGGCTGACGCTTCTTGACGCCGAGATTAACAGTCTGGCCGACCATGTGCATCATTCCAAGCGGCTGAAAGCCGTATTAGCTCCCCTTTGTATTCGGCTACTTCAGTTGGGCGTGCCGATCGTGTTTGACTTCGCAGGAAATACACCAAACGATCGCGCCTGGGTTCGATCGATATTCGAAAGCGGCAACGCCGATCATGTGCTGCATTATATCGTCGCGTCCGATGAGTCCTGCAAAGCGCGGCTGCGTTTGCGCAACGAGACCAAACCGGAGGGGATTTATTTCGGCTTTGTCGGCGAAGACCGGTTCGATGAAGTCACGCGATACTTCACTCCCCCGTCAGATCGAGAAAAATTTCATGTGATGTACTATGACGCCGACGTTCCTTTGGCAAAGGGATAGATACGCTACGCCACGACGAGAACAAGCTTTGCCCAGATCCGCCCCATTCGCAAAATTTAATTTGGCACCCAGACTGCGGCCCTAATCTCGCCGAATTCACGCGCGATCTTGCGCCAGGACGCGCCGGCATCCTCACTAACGTACACCTCACCGAAGAGGCTGAACGCCACGATGCGGTCGGCGTCAGCAGGATGCGTGACAAGGCCCCATACAGTGGCATTGGGCTGGGTCGGGAGTGGCAGAATTTCCCAACTCTGCCCAAAGTCTGTCGTGCGCAGGACGTACCCCTTTTCACCGGTCGTGGTCTCGCCACACCCGGCGAACAGCACGCCGGGATCATCGGCCTTGACGATCAGGCCACGAGCATAGGGCAGCGGCCATTTCTGCTTGATCCCCAAGGGCTGCCAGGTTTCGCCCAGATTGTCGCTGACAAACATTTCGCGCGCCGTGCTGGCATAGATCCGCTTGGGCTTCGTCGGCGCGATCGTCACGGCGTGAATGTCCGGATCGTACAAACCTGTCTTGAGGTGCGTCCACGTGTCCCCGCCATCGAGGCTACGGAAGACGCCATCGATTTCTACCCCTACCCAGACAATTCGATGATCGACCGGGTCCACGTTGACGCTGGTCACGAAGGGTATGCCAATCGAACACTCCCGGGCGATATCGACCGCTAATTTTTCCCACTGCTGTCCGCCATCTCGCGAGCGATAGACCCCAGCCGGGCGCGTGCCGGCAAAGAGAATATCGGGATCGACCGGGTCGATGCTCAGCGACCAGATCGTTGGCAAAGCCCCATTGGCGCCGATGCGACCCCACCGCGCGCCGCCATCGTGGCTCACGAACAAGCCGGTATCGCCGCCTGCGAAAACGGTATGCGCCTGGGTCGGATGGGCGACCAGCGCCTGTATGCGGCTGTTGAGCGGAAACGGGGCGCGATGCCGTATCCACGACTTTCCGGCATCTGGACTGTGCCATACGCCCCAGCCAACCGTTCCAAGACATATACTGTAATCGGCTGCCATATGCTGCCTCCCTTCGTCTCGATCCCGGCGTCACTTGCAAGCGCGAAACATTGTACTTTGCCTGACGCTCCCAACGAATGCATCTTCTACCGGGCGTGCAGCCGCACCAACCTCGCCTTGGCTCAACAGGCATCAACGCGATGATCAACCCCGACGACATCGAGGACGGATCAGAGGGCTGGCGCGCGCCACCCGCCTGAGCCTCTCCGGCGCGATGATCACCGCGTATCCGCTCGAGCACCGGCGCGATGATCACCGATTATCCACCGAGCACCGGCGCTATGACGAATCCGATTACCTCTCCACGGCTCGACGAGCTCGGCTTGCGCGCATCTCTGGCTCCAGGTGGAGGCCGCCCTAGCCGGGTGCAGCAAG
>Ga0306921_10007423_pt1 | contig 11522 bp, 9 predicted proteins | sample sta12Cox44000080_FD_203760 | JGI IMG/M metagenome (GOLD analysis project Ga0306921, IMG submission 203760) | Lab enrichment of tropical soil microbial communities from Luquillo Experimental Forest, Puerto Rico - statoxic.12C.oxic.44.000.080 (v2)... | ecosystem: Environmental > Terrestrial > Soil... | reverse complement strand
GAATGCGCGGCCGATAAACACTGCGCGCGCGCCCAGGGCGACCGCCTTGAGCACGTCCTGGCCAGAACGAACGCCGCCGTCCAAAAAGATCTCCATGCGATGACCGACGGTCCTGACGATCGAGGGCAATGCGGCAATTGACGACAGCGCGCCATCCAGCTGACGTCCGCCGTGATTGGAGACGATCATCGCATCAGCGCCAATCTGCAACGCGCGCTCGGCGTCCTCAGGGTCGAGAATACCCTTCAGGATCAGCTTACCGCCCCAGCGATCCCTGATCCACTTGATGTCGTCCCAGCTGAGCTTTGGGTCGAACTGCTCGGCGATCCACATCGAGATCGAACGCATGTTGTCGGCGCCGGGCGCATGTCCGACGATGTTGCCGAAACTCCGCCGCTTGGTTCGAAGCATGCTGAGGCACCATCGCGGCTTTGTCGCGATATTGAGAATGTTGGCAAGCGTGGGGTTTGGGGGGGTGGTGAGCCCGTTCTTTATGTCCTTGTGACGCTGGCCGATGATCTGGAGGTCTAGCGTCAGGACCAGCGCCGAACATCCCGCCTTTTTTGCCCGGTCGATCAGCCGTCCGATGAAGTCGCGATCCTTCATCACATAGAGTTGGAACCAGAACGGTTTCTCAGCATTTGCGGCTACGTCCTCGATCGAGCACACACTCATGGTCGAGAGCGTGTATGGAACTCCCGCCTTCGCCGCGGCGCGCGCTACGACAATTTCGCCGTCGCCGCGTTGCATGCCGATGATGCCGGTTGGCGCCAACGCGACCGGCATGCTGACCGCCTGGCCCACCATCGTGGTGGCAAGCGAGCGGTTCGACATATCAACAGCGACGCGCTGGCGGAGCTTGATCCGCTTGAAATCGCCCTCGTTCGCCTCGTAGGTGCTGCCAGTCCACGCGCCCGAATCGACGTAGTCGTAGAACATCCTCGGAACGCGCTTCTTGGCAAGGACCCGCAGTTCCTCGATGGTGGTGATCTGTTGCGGCATCGTCAGGTCCCGATCAAATGCTGCCTCAGATATGGATCGCATGGCCCAGCGCCCGCAGCGCCGATTCGTGGAATGCTTCGGTCAGCGTCGGATGAACGTGAATCGTATCGGCGATGTCCTCAAGCACCGCGCCCATCTCAATCGCATGGACGAACTCGCCGGAAAGCTCGGACACATGGGTGCCGACTGCCTGTACGCCAAGCACGCGATGATTGTCGCGTTGCGCGACGATTCGGATGAACCCGCCCTCGCTGCCGCCTTCCATCGACAGCGCCCGACCGTTCGCAGAAAGGGGGAACAGTGCGGTGATCGCATCAATGCCGGCCGCCTTCGCCTCTGTCGGGAGCTGGCCGGCAGTGACGATCTCAGGCTCGGTAAAGCACACCGCCGGGATGGTCGTCGGCTTGAATCGCCGTGGCTTGCCGGCGATAATTTCGGCAACCATCTCCGCTTGCGCTGACGCCTTGTGCGCGAGCATCGGCTCTCCGACCAGATCGCCGATCGCCCAAACGTTCTTGACGGAGGTTTTGCACTGATCGTCGACCTTGACGAAGGGCCCTTTCATATCCACCGCCATTTTCTCAAGGCCCCAGCCTTTGGTCTTTGGCCGGCGGCCGACGGTGACGAGGATCTTGTCGGCGGGAAGATCGAGGTTTTGACCGTCCTTCAACTCGACTTGCAGCCTCGTGCGATTGGCGTCGCCGCCTATTCCGCGCGCCTTCGCGCCGAGATGGACCGTGACGGCGGCACGCTCGAGCCACTTGCCAACAGGATCGGTGAGCTGCTCATCATAGAGCGGCAGAATACGATCAAGCGCCTCGACGACCGTGACCTTCGAGCCCAATTTGCGGAAGGCGATCCCGAGCTCAAGCCCAATATAGCCGGCGCCCACTACGACAAACTGATCAGGAACCTCCTGAAGCGACAACGCTTCGGTCGATGAAAGGATGGTGCCACCGAACGGCAGCGTCGGCAATTCGACCGGCTCGGAGCCGTTTGCAAGGATCACATGTTCAGCGATGATCGTTACCGGGTTGCCGTTGCCGCTGACGGCGCAGGTCTTTGCATCTTGGAACGTAGCCCAGCCTGGCACAACCTTCACCTTCGCACGCTTGAGCAGCGCGCCAACGCCGCTATTGAGCTTGTCGACGATTGTCTCCTTCCACGCAATGGTCGTTGGCAGATCGAGAATCGGCGGCTCGCGAAGGCGGATACCAAGCGAGCCGTTGCCGGTCGCATGCTTCATCGCCTCGAACTTGCCGGCAACATGGATGAGTGCCTTCGAAGGGATGCAGCCGCGGATGAGGCAGGTCCCGCCCAGCCGTTGATCTTCGACGATCGTCGTGTCGAGGCCGAGTTGCCCCGCGCGGATCGCCGCGACATAGCCGCCCGGCCCGCTGCCGACGACAAGAACTTTTGTCCTGATTTCATCAGTCATGATTCAGTCCACGAGAAGCATCGCCGGTGTTTCGAGCTGAGCGCGGATCTGCTGCACGAACTCGGCGGCGTGCCAGCCGTCCACGACACGATGGTCGAAGGACGACGACAGGTTCATCATTTTGCGGATCACGATCTTGCCGTCCTGCACCATCGGACGTTCTAAAATCTTGTTGACGCCGACGATTGCGACTTCGGGATAGTTGATCACCGGCGTCGTTGCGACACCGCCCAAAGCGCCGAGACTTGTGATGCTGATCGTCGAGCCGGACAGTTCGTCGCGCGTCGCCTTGCCTTCGCGCGCCGCCGCCGCAAGACGCGCAATCTCCGCCGCGCATTCCCATAGGGTCAACGCCTCGGCATGCTGGATCACGGGCACGACGAGACCCGTCGGTGTCTGCGCGGCGATGCCCAGATGCACGCCCTCATAGCGGCGTACGAACCCATCGTCGTCATGGAAGCGGGCGTTGATCTGCGGGTAATCCGACAGCGCGTTGATCATCGCCTTCGCAAGGAACGGCAAAAGGGTCAATTTGCCCCGCGCCTTTCCCCACCGTGCATTGAATTTTGCCCGCAGCTCCTCGAGTTCGGTCACATCGACTTCCTCGATATAGGAGAAATGGGGGATGCGCCGCTTCGCATCCTGCATGCGCATGGCGATGGTTCGGCGAAGGCCAATGACCTTGATATCCTCCGTCCCGGACTTCTTCCGCAGGCCCGTGCTCAAAACCTGTCCAATCGTCCCGCCAGAGGCGATGTAAGCGTCGAGATCGGACTGGCTTATGCGGCCGCCCGGGCCGGTGCCTGGCACGAACTGCAGTTCAACGCCCGCCTCCCACGCGCGTCGGCGAACGGCCGGCGAGGCGATGGGCTTTTCGCCCGGCGTGCGCGTCGCAAACCCCGGCTTTGTCGCACCTTGCGCTGCCGGCGTTCGCCCGGCCGCGGAGGGCATGGGTTTCGCGGCTGTACTTGCTGCTTTCGCGGGCGATGATCTGGTCGCTTCCGGCGCCGGCTTGGGCGACGACGGTGCCTGCTGCGGCAGCACAGCGTCGATGTTGCCTGGTCCTTCCACCTGAAGGACAAGGATCTCGGAGCCAACCGCGAGCATTTGGCCCGGCGTGCCCCTGGTCGAGATGACCTTGCCGGCCGCAGGCGCTGGAATCTCGACGGTAGCCTTGTCCGTCATCACGTCGACAATGTGCTGGTCTTCCGTGATCACGTCGCCGGGCACGACGTGCCATGCGACGAGTTCGGCTTCCGCGGTTCCCTCGCCTACGTCGGGCAGTTTGAAGACGTAGTTGCCGCCGCTTGTGCCAAGCGGGGCGTCTTTGCTCTTGACCGGCGCGGCACTCACAGCCTTCGGTTGTTCGCCCGCCACCAGCCTCGGCGCGGCTAACACCTCGGCCTCTTCCGCCCCCACATTGCCTGGCCCGTCGACTTCGAGCACGAGGATCGCCGCGCCGACGGCCAGCATTTCGCCTGGCGCGCCCGTCACCGAAAGGACTTTGCCTGGCGCTGGCGCGGGGATTTCGACCGTCGCCTTATCAGTCATGACGTCTACGATGTGCTGATCCTCTTCGATGAGGTCGCCCGGCTTGATGTGCCACGCCACAAGTTCGGCCTCGGCAGTGCCTTCGCCAACATCGGGTAGCTTGAAGACATAGCGCCCCATCTCAAGCCTCCATGGTCTCGCGCAGCGCCTCCGCGACCCGCTTCGGTCCAGGAAAATAGGCCCATTCCAGCACGTGAGGATAAGGCGTGTCCCACCCGGTCACGCGCGCGATCGGCGCCTCGAGATGATAAAAGCACCTCTCCTGCACCAGAGCGGAAAGCTCCGCGCCGTACCCACCCGTGCGCGTCGCTTCGTGGACGATGACGCAGCGGCCGGTCTTTTTTACCGACGCTTCGATCGTCTCGATATCGACCGGAAGCAGCGTGCGCAAGTCGATGACCTCCGCCTCCACATTGGCCTCGCGCGCGGCCGCAATCGACACGTGAACCATGGTGCCGTATGCAAGGATCGTCAGCTCCCCGCCCTCCTGCACGATCTTCGCCTTACCGAGTGGCACGGTGAAATACTCCGCCGGGACTTCGCTCAGAGGATGCTTTGACCAGGGAACGACGGGTTTGTCCTGATAACCTTCAAATGGCCCGTTATAAAGGCGCTTCGGTTCGAATATGATGACGGGGTCGTCGTCCTCGATCGCGGCAATCAAAAGCCCCTTCGCGTCGTAGGGATTGGACGGAATGACCGTCTTCAATCCCGCAACATGCGTAAAGATCGCCTCCGGACTCTGGCTGTGCGTCTGCCCGCCAAAAATCCCGCCGCCATAGGGCGAGCGTACGGTCAAGGGCGCGGTAAATTCACCGCCTGAACGGTAACGAAGGCGCGCGGCTTCGGACACGAGTTGATCGGTCGCCGGATAGATGTAATCGGCAAACTGAATCTCGACGACAGGGCGCAAGCCATAGGCGGCCATGCCCACGGCAGCTGCCATGATGCCGCCTTCGGCGATCGGCGCATCGAAGATACGATTAAGACCATACTTCTTCTGCAGACCTTCGGTTGCGCGAAACACACCGCCAAAATAGCCGACATCCTCGCCGAAGATGACGACATCGGAGTTGCGCGCCAACATGACGTCCATGGCCGAATTCAGGGCCTGGATCATATTCATGACGGGCATCGTCAAACCCCCAGTTGCTGGCGTTGTTCGCGGAGATTCCAGGTCGGCTCCTTGAATATGTCCTCAAACATTGTGCTGGCGCTGTGGGTGGGCCCGTTGCCAAGCGTGCCATAGCTTTCGGCCTCCCGCGCCGCGGCCGTCACGTCCTCCACGACCTCCTTCTCCAAGGCACTGTGTCGGTCCGCGCTCCACTCCTCTAAGACAATCAAATGCTGTTTCAGCCGCTCGATCGGATCGCCGAGCGGCCATCTTTCCTCTTCCTTGGCCGGTCGATATTTCGAGGGATCGTCGCTCGTCGAGTGGGCGGAGGCCCTATAGGTGAAAAGCTCAATCACCGTCGCGCCGCAATTGGCGCGGGCGCGATCGGCAGCCCATTTCGTCACCGCGTACACGGCAAGCAGATCATTACCGTCTACACGCAAGCCCGGAAGCCCATAGCCCAGCGCGCGCGAGGCGAAGGTCGCCTGCTCGCCCCCCGCCACCCCCTGAAACGTCGAGATTGCCCACTGATTGTTGACGATGTTGAGGACGACGGGGGCGCGATACACCGAGGCGAAGGTCAGGGCATGATGAAAGTCGCCTTCGGCGGTCGCACCGTCGCCAATCCAGCTGGCCGCAATCCGCCTATCGCCTTTCAACGCGGAGGCCATTGCCCAGCCGACCGCCTGGCAGTATTGCGTGCCGAGATTGCCGGAAATGCTGAAGAAACCAGCCTGTTTGCTTGAATAGAACACCGGCATTTGTCGGCCCTTGAGCCGGTCCCGCGAATTCGAAAGGACCTGGCACATCATGTCAACCATCGGCCAGTTGCGGGTGATCAAGAGGCCCTGCTGACGGTAGGTCGGAAAACACATGTCGGTGTCTTCGAGCGCAAGCGCCTGCGCAACCGCAACAGCCTCCTCGCCCGTGCATTTCATGTAGAACGACGTCTTGCCCTGCCGCTGCATGCGGAACATGCGCTCGTCATAAGCGCGGGTACGCATCATGGCGCGTAGCCCGCGACGCAACGTATTCGGATCGAGTTTCGGATTCCACGCCCCGACCGCCTGGCCGTTGTCGTCAAGCACGCGGATCAGGGCGTCCGCATAGGCGTCCAGTTCCTTGGCGCGGACCGCGATGTCGGGTCGCTGCACCGACCCCGCCTTTGGAATCTTCAGATCGCTGAAGTCCGGCTGGTCGCCCGGACGGACTTTTGGCTCTGGGATATGCAGACTTAGCCGAGCCGTACTCGTCATTGCTCCCTCAATTTTAGCCGGTCATGATTTGGAGATTGGAACTCTCGTGCCGCGGCGCAATCATCAAAACATTAAGCCGGCGGCGCCGATCATTCGTCGTCCTCCCGCACCCGGCTCCGCTTGTTCCCGGCCGTCCACTTTTTCAGTTTCTGACGTCACACTCTAGCAAGCCGGCAACCGCACAGAACAGCATGAGAAACAGCACAGCCACTGTGCATCAATGCGCTAACCAGTTCGACCGCCTCCTTGCTTACAGAAACGTCGGTGTGCGTTATCATCCTTAAAACTGAGACTGAAGTCGGCACGGGAGAGGCGTTCATGAGGATCGCGTTAGTTGGCGTGTTCGCTGCCGCACTGATTGGTGTCGCCGCCGCCCAGGAGACCAAGCAGCCCATAAAGCTTGGCGCGATCGAAGTCTTGACGGGGCCCAACAATCGCTACGGCATTCCTTGCCAGCGCGCGTTCGATCTGGCGATCGAGGAAATCAACAAAGCTGGCGGCGTCCTTGGCGGAAGGCCGCTCGCGATCGCCTACGAAGATTCCGCGGGCAACAAGGATCAGGCGATGAACGCAGCGCGAAAACTGATCGGCCGCGACAAGGTAGCGTTGATCCTCGGTCCCACGCTCTCAAATGAGATGTTTGCCGTCGGCCCGGTTGTGAACGAGCGCAAGATCCCAATTATCGGCACATCAACGACGGCGAACGGCATTACTGCAATCGGCCCTTGGGTATTCCGCACGGCAATGCCGGAATCCGACGTCATTCCCGTCACTCTCAAAACCGCGAAAGAGAAGCTCGGCGTGAAAAAAGTTGTTGTGATGTATGCCAACGACGACGCGTTCACGAAATCCGCTTACGATGTCATGAAGGAAACACTCGCCAAGCTCGGCGTCGAAACCCTCACCACCGAGACGTTCAGCGACAAGGACACCGATTTTACGGCCCAACTCACCAAAGCCAAGAACCTCAATCCGGATGCGATTGTTGTGTCGGCGCATGTCGACTCCGGCTCGGGCATCATCCTACAGGGACGCCAGCTCGGCATTGCCAAGAGCGTCAGATTCATCGGCGGCAACGGCTTTAATTCGCCGAAACTCGCCGAGATCGCAGGCGAGGCGGCGGATGGAACGCTCGTCGGCAGCCCCTGGTTCTTGACCAAGAATGATGAGGTCAACCAGAAATTCGTTAAAGCCTACAAGAACAAATATGGCGAGGATCCAGACCAGTTCGCCGCGCAGGCCTATGACACGATGTATCTCATCGCCCGTGCAATCAGCGCCGCCGGCAGCACCGAGCCGGAAAAACTAAAAGACGCCCTGCAGAAGGCCAAGAATGTTGGCGTGATGGGACCGTTCTCCTTTACCGAAGGACGCGACCCGGCAGATGCTTCGGGCGTCGTGATCTTGGAAATGCAGGGGGGAAAGTTTCGCATATTTGGCGAGACGTCATGACGCAGCGGCTAAGAACAAAAGTGTGTTTGTAAACTGCCTCTGACGGGTCGTCCGGTGAACAAATGCTTGTGCAGCAACTGGTGAATGGTTTCGTCCTCGGCGCGACCTACGCCCTGTTCGCGCTTGGCTTCACCATGATGTTCGGCGTGCTGGGCGTGATCAACCTGACCTATGGCGTCTATTTCGCGCTTGGCGCGTTCGCAGCACTTTGGGCCTCAAAAGCGATTGGCCTGAGCGTCTGGCTGGCGCTGCCCTTCGGCGCGGCTGTCGCCGGCTGTATCGCCGTCCTTGTCGACACCCTGTTGCTGACACGCCTGCGCCGCGCCAAGGCGCCGGAACTATCCTCGCTCATGGTGACGATCGGGGCGACGTTGTTCCTATATACGGGGCTCTCGGTGATCTATGGCACCGAGGTCCGCCGCTTTGCGGCGGATTTCGCGCCGTCGGCCGCCTTCGAAATCGCCGGCGTGCGTGTTGTCGCAACGCAAGCACTCATCGTCGTTGCGGCCCTCTTGATGGCAGCGGCCCTGATCTGGATCGTGCGCGGTACCAAGGTCGGCCTTGCAGTTCGCGGCGTAGCCGAGAACCCTGATGCCGCGGCGCTGATGGGGGTCAACGGCGCACTCATCACTCATCTCGTCTCGTTCATGTCCGGCGCGCTCGGCGGCGCCGCAGGTGTCCTGATCGGGCTCAATTTCAACGCGATCCAGCCCTTCATGGGGGAGAACATGATGTTGCGCGGCTTTGCCGTCATCATTATCGGCGGCCTGGGCGACCTGCGCGGCGCGCTCATTGCGGGCTTCCTTCTGGGGATCATCGAAGTTTTAACGGCCGGCTATTTCGCCTCGGCGGCCAAGGATCTCATCGCATTCGCGTTGCTTGTTCTCACACTTTGGATCCGACCGGTTGGACTGTTCGGACGCGCCGCCGCCAAACGGGCCTGACCATGCTCGACGAACTCAGCGATCTCTACTGGACCTACCAGAACATCATTCACGGGATCGCGGTGAACGGCATCCTCGGGCTTTCGGTTTATGTCGTTTTGTCGATCGGTCAGCTAGCGCTCGGACAGGCCGCCTTCATGGGTATCGGCGCGTATTTCGGGGCGATCGCGACCACGAAACTCGGCCTGCCGTTCCCCATCGCGATTCTCGCCTCGGTCCTGACACCGGCCGCCGTCGCCTTGGCGATAGGCGCGCCGACGCTGCGCCTGACCGGCGTCTATCTCGCCATCTCCATGCTGGGATTGGGCGAAATCTCACGCCTTCTGCTTCTGAATTGGGAATACGCCGGCGGCGCGCTGGGTCTGTCCGGCATACCGGAGCGCGGAGACGTGTTCCTGCTCTATGGTGTACTGATCGTCCTGATCATCGCCCTTATCTTCATCAGTCGATCCCGGATAGGTCGCGCCATGGAGGCGATGCGCGAAGACGAGACGGCCGCCGGCGTGATGGGCGTCAACGTGCCCCGCTACAAGCTCGCAACCCTCGTCGTCTCGGCCATGCTGGCCGGCCTTGCCGGGTGCCTGTCCGCTCACCTGTCGTCCTTTATCGGTCCAAACGAATATGGCTTCGAGGAGGCGACAACAATCCTGAGCTTCGCGCTGCTTGGCGGCATCGGCACACCCCTCGGCCCTGTCGCTGGAGCAGCGATTCTCACGCTCCTGCCCGAGGTTCTTCGGTTTTTGGCTGACTACCGCCTGATGATCAACGGCGCCATCATCGTGATCGCCGTGCTGTTCATGCCGCGCGGCCTTTTGTCCTGGCGCATGAGGCGGACGGTTTAGCATGGCCGACATAAAACCCAAAACGACGCTCGACGTAGAGAAATTGAGCAAGCAATTCGGCGGATTGCTTGCTGCCGACGGCGTGACCTTTCGAGTGAGCCAAAACACGGTTCACGGCCTCATCGGTCCCAACGGGGCCGGCAAGACCACAGTGTTCAACATGATTTCCGGCGTTCTGCCCGCAACAAGCGGATCGATCCGCCTTCTCGATGAGCCGCTCGACGAACTGCCGACCTGGGAGCGCACCAAGCGCGGCGTCGCGCGCACCTTCCAGAACATCCGCATGTTCGCCGACATGCGCGTCGTCGAAAACGTCATCACGGGAATGCACAGCCGACTGAAGAGCGACATCCCTTCAATCCTCATCCGTCGGCGATCGTTCAGGAAGGAGGAAAAGCAGGCCGAGGCGCTGGCGCGTGAGCAACTGGCTTTCGTCGGCCTGGACAAGGCCGCCGATCGCCGTGCCGGCGATCTCTCCTACGGCGATCAGCGTCGGCTCGAAATCGCGCGCGCGCTCGCATCGCAACCAAAAATTCTCCTGCTGGACGAGCCGGCCGCTGGCATGAATCCGGCGGAAACACATGCCTTGATACCCTTGCTGCAAAAACTGCGTGACGAGCGCGGCCTCACTCTGCTCATCGTTGAACACGACATGCATCTGGTGATGTCGCTCTGCGACAGGATCACTGTGATCAATTTCGGCAAGCGGATCGCCGATGGCACGCCCGCGGAGGTCCGCGAACATCCCGCCGTCATAGAGGCTTATCTCGGTCATAAGGTGGACGACAACAAGGCGACTAGTCGCGCAAGCAAGGTGACGTCATGACGCTCGCCCTTCTCAGCGTGCAGGGTCTGCGTCTCGGCTACACGCGCAGCGACGTCATTCACGGGATCAGTTTCCGCGTTGCCAAGGGCTCGATCGTCTCGTTGATAGGCGCCAATGGCGCAGGAAAATCGACGACGCTGCGCGGGCTCTCCGGGTTGCTCAAGCCCCGCGCGGGGTCGATCACCTTCTCAGGCCAGGAGATCGCGGGAGAGGCGCCGCACACGATCGCACGGCGCCGGCTCGTGCAGGTGCCGGAGGGCCGTCAACTCTTCGCCGAGATGACCGTTGCCGAAAACCTTGCGATGGGTGCCTATCTCGTCACCGACAAGGCCGAGGCAAAGCGCCGCTCAGATGCGGTTATCGCCCGTTTCCCCCGACTGGGAGAGCGTCGGACCCAACAGGCCGGCTACCTCTCGGGCGGCGAGCAGCAGATGCTGGCAATTGGCCGCGCAATGATGGCAAGGCCAGAGCTTTTGCTGCTTGACGAGCCCTCGATGGGACTGGCGCCGCTGATCGTCGAAGAGATTTTTCAGATCATTCTGCAAATCCGCTCCGAAGGCAGCACCGTGCTTCTCGTCGAACAGAACGCTCACGCGGCGCTGGAAATATCCGACTACAGCTACGTAATCGAAGGCGGAACGATCGCACTGGAAGGCACCGGCGCCGAAGTTGCACACAATCCAGCGGTAATGGCCGCCTATCTCGGGGTCTAGCAACCCGCCAGGGGCAGAAACATGAAGGCGATCGGATTTTTCAAATCTGACCCCCGAACCGGCGCCGAGAGTCTGCGTGATATCGACATTCCAAAGCCCTTGCCGACGGGACGGGACCTGCTGGTGAAGATTGAGGCGGTTTCCGTCAACCCCGTTGACGTCAAAACCCGCGCCCGGGTTCCGCCCGACAGGAAGGATGCGACCATCCTTGGCTTCGATGGGGCCGGCGTCGTCGAAAGCGTGGGAGAAGAGGTGCGGAATTTCAAGCCAGGCGACGAGGTGTTTTATGCCGGCACGCTGGTGCGGCCAGGCACCTACGCTGAATTTCACCTTGTCGACGAGCGCATCGTTGGGCCGAAACCCAAGAGTCTGAGTTTTTCCGAA
>Ga0306921_10007422_pt1 | contig 11522 bp, 11 predicted proteins | sample sta12Cox44000080_FD_203760 | JGI IMG/M metagenome (GOLD analysis project Ga0306921, IMG submission 203760) | Lab enrichment of tropical soil microbial communities from Luquillo Experimental Forest, Puerto Rico - statoxic.12C.oxic.44.000.080 (v2)... | ecosystem: Environmental > Terrestrial >... | reverse complement strand
TCACCTGGACCGGGGACACCCCGATGAACGTCCCGGGACGCGTCCTGAACCCCCGGCACGACCACCGGATCATCTACACCCGGCCCGGCGCCGATGGCCAGGTCCCGCCGCCGGCCGGCCAGCAGCAGCCCGCCGCCACGGTGCACCAGCTCCCCGGCCAGCAGTACCAGCCCGTTTACCCGGTCCAGCCGCCGCAGCAGCCGCAGTACCAGGCCCCGCCGCAGCAGCCGCAGTACCAGGTTCCCCCGCAGCAGCCGCAGTACCAGGCCCCGCCGCAGCCCGCCCCCCCTACTGCACCTGGTGCGACCACGATGCCCACCGCTGCCCCGGCTGCGGCGAGCCCCTACCCCACGGCGTCCCCGCCTGTCCCGCCTGCTCCCGCCTATAACCAGCCGCAGTACCAGCCCCCGCAGGCACCGCCGCAGCCGGCCGCCCCGGTACTGGCCGCCCCGGGCAGCATGGACGAGACCGGGGCACGCGACCTGGCCGAGGTGACCGGGCAGGACATCGTGTTCGGCCCGCCCGGCGCGCAGCAGGTCGCCCGCCCGGACGGCCAGGTCTTCCCGTACCAGCAGTAACCCCGGATCGCCCCGGCCGGGCACGCGCCTTCCATCCCCCGCGCGGCCCGGCCGGGGCCTGGATACCCGGAGGGGCAGATGGCCATCACCTCCCGCTGCACCCCGATGTGCGGCATCTGCGAACTCAGCGACGGGATCCTCCGCGAAGGGCACTACGGCTGCCCGCAGGACCCCGGCGGCACCGGCACGTCCTGGCTGTCCGGCGCGGGCGTCACGCGGACGGTGCACGGACCGGACGGCAGGCCGCTGCGGGGTACCCCGCTGTGTGACCGCTGGTACGAGCGGACCGGCGGCGTCCGGCCGTGGGAAGAGACCGGGTGATCTCATGCCCGCCCTCTTCGGTGAGCTGAGCGCTGACGGGCAGTCCATCGCGCTCGTAGCACCCGGGGCCGATGACTGGGACGTCAAGCTGATCGCCGCCGGCCTGGACCGGCTGACCGCCGCGTGGACGACGGGCCGCCGGGCGGACGGATCCGAGAACCCCGACGTCCTGGTCGTGCCCGCCACCTGGCCGGCCGTCACGCAAATCGGGGCCGCGTTCACCGGCAACGGGTCCGGGGCGGCCTGGCATCCGCTGCCGGGGCTGGCCGGGTGGATCATGGCTGAGTGGGAACGCCGGAACTGCCCGCCGCCGCCGCTGCCGGAGGACGCGTACCCGCCGTGGCTGAAGCTGTACGGCTACCAGGAGCAGGACGCCGCCGCCATCGCCACGGCCGGCAAGGTCCTGCTGCTGCACGACCCGGGGCTGGGCAAGACGATTCTCTCCATCGTGGGCCTGGAGGCCCGCCGGCTGGCCGGGCACGAGATCTTCCCGATGATCATCGTGGTCCCTAACTGGGATATCGCCCGGGTATGGGACGAGCACATCCGCGAGTGGGCGCCGGGCTGGCCCGGGCCGGTCTTCCACAAGGGAACGGCCCGGGCCAGGGTCCGGGGCTGGCGGGACCGCCGGTACATCCTGATCACGACGTACGCCACGGCCCGGATGGACGCGAGGCATGCCGGCGACCTGCTGCCGGGGGTGCGGCCGGCCGCTGTCATAGCTGATGAGAGCCACATGATCGGCAACGACCGCAGCAGGCAATCCCAGGCAGTGCAGCGGATTGCGAAACATGCCGGCTCGTTCATCGCCGCGTCCGGGACGCTGATCACGCACAGCATGAAGAACATCCACCCGGTGCTGGTCTGCCTGGACCACCGCAGCTACCCGGCCTGGTACCGGACGAAGGCCCGCTGGATCGCGACACGGGCGGACCCGGGCGGCGGGGACGACATCATCCTGGGCCTGCGGCCGGAGATGCAGAAAGAATTCTTCCGCTGCCTGGCCGGCCAGATCGTCCGCCGGGCCAAGGCCGACGTGCTGGAATTCCTGCCGCCGAAGATCTACTCGGTGCGCCGGCCGGAGATGCCACCGGAATGGCGCCGCGCGTACGAGGGCATGGAAGCGGCGATGCTGGCCGAGCTGCCGGACGGCGGCGAGCTGCCGGTGATGAGCATCCTGGCCCAGCTCACCCGCCTCTCCCAGCTGGCGTCCAGCGCGGCCGACGTGGAGGTCACGTACGAGCCCGACCCGGACACCGGCCTGCTGGTGCCGCACTACCACGTCACGCTGAAACGGCCGTCGTGGAAAGCGGAGTCCCTGCTGGGCTACCTGGCCGAGCGGGAAGGCCTGCCCACCGCGGTGTTCACCGAGTCCCGGCAGCTGGCCATGATCACCGGGGAGTACTGCACCGAGGCCGGGCTGCGCACCGGGTTCATCACCGGTCCCGGTCCCGGCCTGCCCGGCGGGCCGCCTGTCACCCAGCGCACCCGGGAGCGGGACAAGGACGCGTTCCAGGCCGGCCAGCTGGACGTGATCATCTGCACCGCCGGGGCCGGCGGCATGGGCATCACGCTGACCGCGGCCAATGCGGCGGCGATGCTGCAGCGGTCCTGGCAGCTGGACCTGGGCCTGCAGCCGGAGGACAGGATCCACCGGCCGGGGGCTGAGCGGTGGGACCACGTCGAGATCACCGACTTCGTCACGCTGGGGACCATCGACCAGCGCAGGAGGGAAGTCCTCAAGGACAAGGGCGCGCAACTAGGCCAGTTGCTGAGGGAACCCGGGTTCGTGAGATCCCTGCTGGGAGGACTGAAATGACACGACACAGGACAGGAGACAGGACATGAGTGACATCCGGTACCACGACGACGAGGGGCACGAGAACATCCTCGCCAGGCTGACCCCGCCGCGGCTGACCCCGGCCCAGCAGATCATCGCCAACGCGCCGTCCGAGCTGGACGACCTGATGCACGTCATCGAGGTCGCCGACGCGTGGCTGGACGGCGAGGCGCCGGCCTGGGCGAAAGACTGCCCCGAGGCCAACATGGCCCGCCGGGTCGGCAAGGCCCAGCTGGAGGCGGCCGAGGCGATGGAGGAGTTCGCCCTGCTCACCGGGGAAAACCCGCGCAAGGGCACCGACCCCGGCGCGTATGATCGCATGCTGGCCGAGCTGGGCGATACCGCGGTGACCGCGCTGCTCGGCATCCAGTCCCAGGTCAAGGACATCGCGGCCACCTGGGCGGTGTTCCGGGAAGCCCTGGACAAGATCCACGCCCGGGTCCCGGCGGAGTACGAGAGGGGGCGGCCGTGACCGCGTGGACCAGCGGCGGGGACCCGCTGCCGTACGTCCCGGTGCTGGAAGACCCCGCGGCGCCGCACCAGATCGTCATCCTGTTCGCCGGCCACTGGGTCGCCGTGTCCTGCACCTGCCTGAACGGCCACGGCCGGCTCAGGCGGAACCGGGCGCGCCAGGTGATCGAGGCCCGCGACGTCTTCACGATCCCTGACGAGGTCGCCGCGTGGCGGGCCTGGCACCAGGAGAGGGGAGTGCCGGCATGAGCGCCGCGGAGGAAATCTGGCGGGCCAGCGAGGAGGCCGCACGGGCCCTGGACTACGAGGCGCAGGTCCGCGAGGCCGACGCGATGCTGGAGCTGACGCGGCAGCCGGATCCGCGCACCACGACCACTCAGGCGCTGGGCATGCCGCCCCGGGAAACACCGCTGACGCCGTACCGGCAGGCCAGGACTCGTTCCTGCCCCGGCTGCGGGTACCCCGCCAGGTACGTCGGGCCGGCCGGCCCGACGTACTGCCCGTACTGCGGGTACCGGTTCATGAACGGCGTGCCACCGGGGCCCGGCCAGCTTCCGGGTGCCGCGGGGCCGCGGCCGTACGAGCGGGACGGCGTCCTCGTCCACCCGGGCGGCTGCTGCTGTACCGCGTGCAAGCCGCCGCCCCCGCCGCCGGACCCGGCGGACGCGATCCGGGCCGTCATCGCCGAGCCGCTGGGACTGACCGGGGAGCAGCTGCCGGCCTACGAGGACATCCCGGACGGCTGCTGCAGCGCGTGCCGCCGCCCGCCGCGCGCCGCAGGCTCCAGGCTGTGCGTGTACTGCGCCGGGCTGGCTACGGCGGCCAGGGAACAGCACACGGCCACGGCGGGAGGGGGTCCCAGCGCGAACCGGGACGCCCGGACGGCCGCCGGGTTCCTCGCCGCCGCCGCGATCCTGCTCGTGATAGCCGCGGCCACCGCGTGGTGGCTGGCCTTCCCCGCCGCCGCGATCCTGCTCGTGATCTTCACGGCCGCGCTGGAGTTCACGTTCCGGGCCGGGAATCGGAGGCGGCCGTGATCCCGCCTGAGCCGTACGACCCCTGGGACGCGATCTGCGCGGCCGGCGACGACCTCGCCGCCGGGAGGATCGATGAGACCGAGGCGCTGGCCCGGCTGGAGGAGGCCGGCTGCACCCCGGCCGGCGCGGAGGAGCACATCAGGAGGTGGCGGCCGTGATCACCGTCCTCGGCATCGACCCCGGTGACACCGCGGGCTTCCTGCTGGCCGGCTGGGTGCCCGGCGGGCGGAGGGCCGCGTTCGCCCGGGCCTTCCAGTGCGACGGGGCCTCCGCCCCGGGCCTGTGCGAGATGATCCTGGCCGCCGGGCCGCGGCCGGGCGCCGTGCAGATCGAGGCGTTCGATGACCGGCCCGGGGTCAGGGGGCTGCACGGGACCCGGCCGCCCGCGATCCGGGCCCAGATCGACGCCATGGCCGTCCGGTTCCGTGAGGCCGGCGTCCCCGTTTTCACCCGCCGGGCGGCCGACGTCCTGCCGTGGATCAATGCCGGGGACGAGCGGCTGGCCAGGGCCGGGCTGCTGGACGCCGTCTCGCCGGCCACCATGCGGCACGCTAAAAGCGCTGCATGGCACTGCCTGTACTGCGCGGTGCGCAACTGCGGGATCCCCGACCCGGCAAGCAGGAAGGCGGCAGCACGATGACCCGCGATGACCTGTCCGCCGTGAAGCGGCTGTATGCGGAGATAGGGAACGCGATCACGCTGATTCCCGTCCCGCACGACGCGGACATCACGCCGGGCGAGCGCCGTACGCTGCTGGCGATCACCAGCGACCTGCTCCGCGCCGGAGCCCGTCTCGCCCGGCTGGCTGACCGGGAGCCGTCGTGAAACGCGGCAGCGAGGGCTGGTTCGCCCTGCGGCACCTCTACGTCACGGGCGGCGCCTGCGGCGGGGACCACGACGCGACCTGCGACGACCTGGCTACCGGGCACTGGGTGCTGGCCGCCCGGGCCCGGCACGACCTCGGGGCCATCCCCGGGCCGGCGGACCCGGCGCTGCGCGGGTGGCTGCTGGGGGTGTTCCCGGGATGAGCGCGCGGGTGTACGATGGCGGGATGAACGTTCAGGAATTGCTCCCGGGACAGACGGCGGAACAGAGGCTGCTGCACAACCGCGTGATGAACGCCCGCCGGGCCGCTTTCCGGCAGGGTGCCACGCTGCGTAAGTCCCGGACGCGCGATCCCCGCGGCCGGGACTACGGGAAGTTCTGGTTCATACTCGGCAGCGGTGAGGTGATCGGCACCGACGAGCTGGGCTGGCCCTGCCTCACGCTGGAGGACGCCGAGGCCCTGATCGATCAGGGGCTGAACGCCGCCGCCGCTTAGCCGGGAGACGACGCCGGCCGCCCCACTGCCTGAGGCGGCCGGCCAGGAGTCCCTGAGGGAGGACATCACCATCATGGGCATCATAGCTCACCAGGCCGCCTGATGGGCACCGCCATGCCGCGGGGCCTCGATACGGCCGTTGACCGGAGCACCTGCCCGGAGTGCGGTGATGATAACTGGGCCACGCTCGGCTGCATATCGTGCGGGCTTCAGTTCTTCCCGCCGTCTGAGGCTTACTGGGCCGGGACCTCGCTGAGCCGCCGCATAGAACTGCTCTGGACTGACTGGCTTCCTGATCCGGGCCAGCTTCCGCTCCGGGCCTCAGCATCACCGATCGAGAAGAAGTTCTGGGACGCGCATCTCCGGCTCCGCCTGCCCGAGCTGGACGGCCTGGTCTTCCAGCACCGGGCCGGGAAGTTCAGCATCGACTTCGCGCTGCCGGATGAGCGGATCGGCTTCGAGCTGGACGGATTCCGGGATCACTCCACGACGGCGGACATCACCAGGGACCACGTCCGGCAGCGCTGGCTTGCCTGCCTGGGCTGGAGCATCCACCGCTGGGGCGGCTCCGAAGTGACCCATGGTGCCGAGGGATGCGTCCGGCAAGCTGCGTTCCTGGCCCGGGTCATCCGGGAAGGCATCTCGCAGTGACCGCCGGCGCAGCTCAGCTGCGGGTTTACGCCTCGGCATGCGCCGCTTATTACAAGGCCGGCTGGCGGGGTGTCATCCCGGTCCCGCCCGAGGCCAAGTACCCGCCGCCGAAGGGCTTCACGGGGACAGACGGCCGGGATATCACGCCGGATGACCTGCTCGGCTGGGCCTGCTCGCAGCCCGGGTCATCGGTCGCGCTGCGGATGCCGGACGGCGTCGCCGGGTTCGACGTGGACGATTACGTCAAGGGCAGCGTGGTCAAGCGCGGCGCGGAAACCATGGCGAAGCTGGAAGCGGAACTGGGACCGCTGCCGCCGACCTGGTCCTCCACCGCCCGGGGACCGGGACAGCCGAGCCGGATCAGCTTCTACCGGGTCCCGCCGGGGCGGTATGCCGGGCAGCTCGGCCCCGACGTGGAGGTCATCCAGCGGCATCACCGGTACGCCGTGGTCGCTCCCTCGCCGCATCACGGGGCGGGAGCGGACTATGCCTGGTACCGGCCGGACGGCACGCCCGCGGACCCGGGTGAGTACCCGTCACCGGATGATCTGCCGGAACTGCTGGAGGCGTGGGTGACGTACCTGGCCGGGGGCGCATCGGCCGCCAGCGGCACGGCGGCCGGCACGGAAGCCGGGAAGGGCTGGCTGGAGGAGCTGTACCAGCGGCCGGATGCTGTGGCCTGCGCGGAGCTGTCCAGGACGCTGATGACCGTCCGGTCCGCGTGCGCGTCCGCGGAGGCGGGCTGCCGGCACGGTGAGATGACCAAGGCCGTGTTCGCGGTCGTGATGGCCGCCGCGAAGGGTCATCCGGGCGGCCCGGCCGGGCTGGCGGAGCTGAAGATCCTGTGGGAGCAGCTGACCGCCGGGGAGAACCGCGAGGCGGAGTTCGGCGGCCCGTCCGGGATGGTGCTGACGGCGGCATGCAAGGCGGTCACCGAGCACGGCCCGCTGCCTGCCCGGGAGGACCCGTGCCGGACGGCGTTCGCGCTGCCGTACCAGGCCCCGGCCCCGGGCGTGCCGCCGGGCGAGCCGGAGCAGCCGGTGGCACCGCCGCGGACCTGGTCCGCGTACGAGGCGGTCGGCACGCACCTGTTCGACCCGGCCGGCGAGCTGGACGCGGTGCTCGCCCGGGACGTGCTGGCCCGGACCTGGCCCGCGCTGCGGTTCGCTCCCGACGCCGGCGCCTGGCTGGCACGCGGCCCGGAGAAGTGGGAGATCCGCAAGGGCAACGCCGCCGCGTGGGCGGTTGACCTGGTGTCCTGGCTGATGCCCGCCGGGGATCCGGACGCCGACGACGGCACCCCGGACAAGGACCGGGCGAAGCGGCGGGCCAGGTTCGCCACCAACGCCAGCGCCAACGCGATCGCCGGGAAGATGAACGCCCAGGTGGCGGTCGGGCACCACCCGTCCGCGCTGGAGCTGGCGGACCTGGACTCCGACCGGGAGGTGCTGTGGGCCGGCGGGATGGCCTTCGCGCTGCGGGGCTGCGGTGACGGGCCGGTGCTGGCCGCCGGGTACGATCCCGGTACGCCGCACCTGCACAGCGCCGCCGTCGCGCCGGCAATCGACCCCCGCTCGCCGGCCCCGCTGTGGGACGCGTTCCTGGCCGCGGTGTGGCCGGACGAGGACATGCGGGCCTGGGCGCTGCGGGTGCTGTCGATCGCGGTCACCGGGTACTCCGACAAGGCGCTGCCGATCATGCTGGGCGAGACCGATCACGGGAAAACCTCGGTCATCGATCTGCTGATGTCCGTGCTGGGCACGTACGCGCACGTGGCTGACGCCCGGCTGCTGTCCCCGGCAGACCGGTCGCACGCCTCCATCGTGTTCGCGCTGAAGGGCCGGCGGCTGTCGTTCATCGATGAGGCCCCGCGGGCCGGCGCGCTGGCCACCGAGCGGCTGAAGCAGCTGACCGGGGGCGCCGACCTGACCGGTAACCGGATGGCCGAGAACCCGATCGAGTTCCACCCGACGCACACGCTGATCCTGACCGCCAATCCCGAGCACGAGCCGGTGCTGACCGACGCGGCGATCCGCCGGCGGGTCCGGCTGGTGCCCTGCAACGGCGACCCGGCGGAGGTCATCGCGCGGCGCGCCGAGATCGGTAACCTGAACGGGCCGGCCTGGCGGAAGGAAGCACCGGTCGTGCTGGCCCGGATGATGGCCGAGGCCGCCCGCTGGCTGGCCGACCAGCCCAGTGCCGGGAACGACGCGGCACCGGAATCCGGGAAGGCGGCGGCCGAGGAGATCCGGGCCAGCCAGGACCACGTGATGGCCTGGGTCCGGGACGAATGCGAGGACTGGGACGAGGGCACCGCGGCGCATGAACTGTTCATGGCGTTCACGGACAGTTGCCGCCGGCGGAACATACATCCCTCCGCGATACCCTCCGAAACCCTGTGGGGGCGGCGTCTCAACGACATGGGATACCCCTCATGGCATACGGTGCGCGGCAAACGGCGGCGGCTACGGGTCAGGCCCGCGGGGCCTTTCATGCCGACCCGGGCTGAGGTGACGGGTGCCAGCGGTGGTGCTGCCGGATCCCGTGACGGGTATACCCGTCACAGTGACGGGTTCAAAACCCCGCCGGAGCAACCCGTCATGAACGGCGAATCCGCTGGTCAAACCGTGCAGCATACCCGTCATGATGAAGGGTTGACAGGTTCTCAGCCTATTAAGCGTGTACGCGCGCACGCACACACGCGCACGCAGGAAAATGGGGATCCTGCCGTCAGCGCGTCATCCCGTCAGGAAGAAGAGGCAGAGCCCGGAGAGCAATCACAGCCGGTAACCACGGCGGAAGGACGCAAGCCCCGGCAGCGCAAGCCGAAGGTCCCGGACCCGGAGCTGGCCGGGCCGGTGCTTGCCCTGCCTGCCGTGGTCACCGCGGAGGGCGCGGTGATGCCGTGCCCGGTGCAGACCGCTGAACTTGCGATCAGGCTGACCGCCGGGGGCGACCTGACCGTGGACGTGGAGACTACCGGCTACCCGCCGGGGCATCCGGACTACGCGCTGCGGACCGTGCAGCTCGGCCACGCCGGCCGGGCGGCGGTGTTCGATGCCGGCGACCCGGACCAGCGGGCGGCGGTGTCCCGGCTGGTCGCGGAGGCGCGGCTGCTGCGGGCGCACTCGGCGTCGGCGGACCTGGTGCCGCTGGACCTGGGCGGCCTGGCGCCGGCCGGGCAGACCTGGCCGAAGATGCACGACACGGTGCTGGCCGCCAAGCTGGCCGACCCGTCGATGTCCGGGTCGGACGCGGACGGGCTGAAGGACCTGGCCCGGGACGTGCTGCGGGATGCCGCGTGCAGCCCGGCGGCGGACAAGCGGCGGTCGAGGCTGTTCACCTCCGGTGGCTGGCTGGGTGAGCCGGACGCGCTGACCCCGCCGGGGCGGAACGGCTGGGCGCAGGTGAACTCCGCGTGCGAGGCGATGATCACCTACGCCGCCTCCGACGTGCTGGACACCGCCCGGATCGCGCGGCGGCTGCCGACCCCGGACCCGCGGGTGTACGAGCGGGAGCGGGCGGCCCAGCGGATCTGCGCCCGGGTGAGTCACGCCGGCCTGGCCCTGGACGTGACCCGGGTCCGGGAGCTGATCGGCCGGGAGAGCGCCGCGCTGGAGGCCGCCCGCGAGGTGGTCACCGGCACGTACGGCATCGCCAACCCGGGCAGCCCGAAGCAGGTCGGCGCGGTCATGGCGGAGCTGGGCGTGCCGCTGCCGCGGACCCGGCCGAGCACGAGGTTCCCGCAGGGTCAGCCGTCCGTGGCCGAGGCGGTGCTGTCCGGGCTGGCCCGGTCCGGCGGCGAGCCCGGGGAGCTGGCCGCCTCGATCCTGGACTACCGCGAGCACGCCACCATCCTGGGATTGACCCTGAAGCCGTTCCTGCTGCTGTGCGAGCACGGCGACGGGCGGACCCGGCCGGTTATCTACACCCTGGCCGCGGACACCGGCCGCATGTGCCTGCCTGATTCGCATGCCCTGGTCACCCCGGACGGGTTCGTGAAGCCGGGTGAGATCCAGCCCGGCATGCTGACGTTCGACGCAGCCGGCCACCTGACCCGCGTCCTGGCCGTGCACCGGTACGCAGACCAGCCGGTGGTAACGATGGCCGCCCGTGGCCTGGAGCTGGCGGCTACCGCTGAGCATCGCTGGGTCACCACCCTGGAGCACCGGCCCGGTAATCCGCGTGAGCCGCGCAGGATCGGTGACCGCCCGCGACTGCGGATTCACCTGGCCCCGGACGTTGAGCCGTTCGATTTCCGGGCGTCACGCATCCCGGCTGAGACTGATGCGCAGCGATTCGCCGCGCTGATCGGCATGCTGGTCACGGACGGGCGCTGCGCGACGAGCGAGATCCCGGAAACGGGGATGCGCGCGTACGTGTACCAGACCGAGCGTAAGCACCTGGCTGAGTTCCTGCGGGTAATTCCCGGAGACGCCGTGATGTATGACCGGATCACGAACGGCGCGGACCATCATGAGGTCCGGATCAGGACGCGATGGCTCCGGCCCCGGCTCGCCGCCGCGGGCCTCACTGCCGGGCCGTGGGCGCTGCTGAAGGAATCCGCCCGCCTGTACGCCTGGGCGGCCCGGCTTCCACTGGATGAGCTGCGCGCGTTTTTCGCCGCATGCTGGCTCTCGGACGGCAACGGGACGGTAAACTGCCGGCTTAGCTGCGGCAGCGCAAACCTCCGGTCCGTGCTCGCGATGGCAGCGTGCCGGCTAGGCGTGACCGCGCACGTTACCGATCAGGGCCTGGGCGGCTGGGCCGTTAAGCCGCGGCTGGGCCTGTCGTTCTGCCGGCCGGTGGTGACTACGCATAAAGCCCGGTTTAGCCGCAGCCGGTCTGATGTGTGGTGCGTTACGACGGAGGCTGGCACGTTCACTGCGGTCAGTCCGCAGGAGACCGTGTACGTGACCGGGAACTCGGCTCGCCGTCCCAACCTGCAGCAGATCAAGCGGGAGGGCGGGTACCGGTCCTGCATCACCGCCGACCCCGGTTACGTGCTGATCTCGGCCGACTTCGCCAGCGTGGAGGTCCGCACCATGGCCGCGCTGAGCCAGGACCGGACCCTGATGGGCTGGCTCAGCGCGGGCGATGCGTGCACCGACGAGGAGCAGAAGAAGAACTACGACCTGCACTGGCAGGTGGCCCGGATGGTGCACGGCCCGGACGCCACCAAGAGCCAGCGCTACCCGCTCAAGCGCGCCGTGTTCGGGCACATCTACGGCGGCGGGGCCGAGGCGATGGCCAACGGCGCCCGGATCAGCCTGGAGCAGGCCCAGGCGGTCAAGAGCGCGATC
>Ga0306921_10007417_pt1 | contig 11525 bp, 8 predicted proteins | sample sta12Cox44000080_FD_203760 | JGI IMG/M metagenome (GOLD analysis project Ga0306921, IMG submission 203760) | Lab enrichment of tropical soil microbial communities from Luquillo Experimental Forest, Puerto Rico - statoxic.12C.oxic.44.000.080 (v2)... | ecosystem: Environmental > Terrestrial > Soil... | reverse complement strand
CCCTCGGCAATCTCGCGGCGCGTCAGGCGGAGGCCGGAAACCGCGAGCGTTACGCCGTCGAAACGCTTTGTATAGTCGATGAGGGCGGCGTCACCGCGCTGGGCGACATCCTCGATGATCACCGCGACTGAGGCATCGACATCAGCGGCAACTTCTCGTTTGGTGTCGAGCAGTCGCTGGAAAGCCGCTTCGAACCCGACGTCGCGAGTTGCAAGCCTAACCGGCATCGGATCTTCCCAGGTGGGCTTCCGCCTGGCGGCTTCGTGTTTGATGACGCTGCTGGCCGATCGCCACGCGAAAGCGTTCGATCCAACCGGCGATCTCCTCCGGACTCGTCTTTAGCGCCGGCCGGTTGACAATCAGTCGCGAGCTGACCTCGGCGATCTGCTCGATCTCGATCAGACCGTTCGCTTTGAGCGTGGCCCCCGTCTGAACCAGGTCGACGATGTGGTGGCAAAGACCGAGATGTGGAGCGAGTTCGATCGCGCCGTTGAGCTTGATGCACTCTGCCTGGACCCCGCGCGCGGCAAAATGGCGCCGGGTGATCTCCGGGTATTTGGTGGCAACCCGAATGTGGCTGGCGCGCTCGACATCCTCCCGCGCGACCCAATCCGCGGTCGCCGCCACCGCGATACGGCAATGCCCAACGTCGAGGTCGAGCGGCGCGTAGATCTCCGAATAGTCGAATTCCATCAGCACGTCGTTGCCGGCGACGCCGAGCTGGGCAGAGCCAAAGGCGACAAACGTGGCGACGTCAAAGCTGCGCACGCGAATCAGATCGAGCGCAGGCTCGCTGGTCGTAAAGCGAAGCTGGCGCGAACCGGGATCCTCGAACGCGGGCTCCGGCTTTATACCGAGGCGTTGCAACAGCGGCATCACCTCGCCGAGGATCCGTCCGTTCGGCAGCGCCAAGATTAATGGTTTGCGGGCGAGGGTCGCGTTGGCAATGGCGCTCACACCCGCTCATCCACATCATGCGAAGGTTGCCATGGGGTCGGCCAGGGCTCGCCGAGATCCTGCGCATGGCAGAAGATGCGGTTGACCTCAAGCCGTATCGTAGCCCCCCCGGAGAATTCGAGCAGGATCGCCTCCCCATCGCCGTCGAGCGCCGGCTGAATCGCCAGCAACGACAAGATTCGCTCGTCCTCGCTGCGGCGAAAGCCGTGATACGACACCGCGGCGACCGCGCCAAAGGTGATGCCGCACAAGGTGCGCTGGTAGCCGGCCTCACCATACGCGGAGCGCGCCGCTCGCTCCCAGCGAAACCGGTTGGCGACCATCAAAAACGTAAGATCTTGTTGCACAAAGGCGAGGTCGCGGACGGCGACGAGCGCGTCTTGCAGGCACGCCGAGATCACCGCGAGGTCGTCGGCATCCTCGGCGCGCAGCTTGAACTCGGCACCGCTATCGTCAGGGGACATCGCGCATCCGCTCGATCCGGGCGCCGCACGCCGCGAGTTTTTCTTCGAGACGCTCGTAGCCGCGATCGAGGTGGTAGACCCGGTTGATCACCGTCTCGCCCGCCGCGACAAGACCGGCCACGACCAGCGATACCGAGGCGCGGAGATCGGTCGCCATCACCGGCGCCCCCATCAGCGCCGGCACCCCTCGCACGAGGGCGGAAGCACCGTGGACGTTGATGTTGGCACCCATCCGGGCGAGCTCGGGAACATGCATAAAGCGGTTGTCGAAAATCGTCTCTGTGATCATCGAGGCGCCTGTGGCGGTCGCCATCAGCGCCATCGCTTGCGCCTGCAGGTCGGTGGGAAACCCCGGGTAAGGCTCGGTCATGATGTCGACCCCCTCGAGCGAACCACCACGTCGCCGCACGCTGAGCCCGTCGGCAGTGGCCGACACCTCTACCCCGGCTCCCTCCAGAGTGCGCACGAGCGCCGCCACGAGGTCGATCCGGGTGCCGGTCAACCGCACCTCGCCACCCGTCGCCGCTGCCGCCATGATGTACGTCCCGGTTTCGATGCGATCGGGGAGGATCTTGTGGTTAGTCCCGTGCAATCGGCCGGCACCGACGATGTGCAGGCGGTCCGTGCCGATCCCGTCGATCCGGGCACCCATGGCAAGCAAACACACGGCAAGATCGGTGATCTCCGGTTCGCGAGCGGCGTTTATCAGCAGGGTCTCACCCTGTGCAAGCGTGGCCGCCATCAGGAGGTTCTCGGTGGCACCTACCGACACGGTCGGGAAGGCGACTTCTGCGCCCTTCAGACCCCTTGGGGCACGCGCGTCGATATAGCCTTGGCGCAGCTCGACCTCGGCGCCGAGGCGTTGCAGCCCTTTGATGTGAAGATCGACCGGTCGCGGCCCGATCGCGCAGCCACCGGGGAGCGACACGCGTGCCCTGCCGCAACGCGCGAGCAGCGGGCCGAGCACGAGCACCGAAGCCCGCATCTTGCGGACGAGATCGTAGGGTGCGGTTGTCGATGTGATGTGCGCGGCCGACAATTCGAGCACGTTCCCGCCATCGCCGACCGCTTCCGGCGAGATGGCGACACCATGCTGAACGAGCAGGTTAGCCATCGTCGCGATGTCCGCCAGATCGGGGACATTCTCCAGGATCAGAGTATCCGCTGTCAGTAGCCCGGCCGCCATCAGCGGCAACGCCGCATTCTTGGCTCCGCCAATCGGAATCACGCCCTGAAGCGGCGCACCACCCTTGATCCAGATCCTATCCATCGCCTCGTTCCGTGGGCCGGCTGCCGGCGCGGCAGCGAGAGCACGCCGTGGATCGGCGCGCTATCGGCCACCGTAAATGCTTTTACTGGAACCAGGGGTAGCGGCTCAAGCGGGCGGCTCGCGCTTCCGGCCCGACGGTTGCGATTGCGGAACCGTCCGGCCTTCCTGCGCGCGCTTCTGTTCCTTGCGCCGTACCAAGTTCTCGCGCAGCGCCTTGGCGAGGCGCGCTTCGCGAGCCTCCCGCTCGACACTCTTTTTTGGGGTGATGATCGGGGCCCCGCGCATGCGGTGATGCAACGGGAGCGCCACGCCGCTGTCAAGAATTCAGCGACCGAGGGCCGGCGATTTTCACGGAGCCCGGAGCGCAAAAAAACAACGAAAACCGCGATCGCACACCGGAAAATGGGCGGCCCATGCGACAAAGCGAGCCTGATCATACGCTTAGGGTCGATTTAGGCTACCGCGGAACAACCGAATCTGCGTGGGGTTATCAACGAAATCTGCACAGCCGACAACGAGCGAGAACAATGGAGGTGGCGACGCTTTTGCCGCCACTGTGGGATCGGACGGCGATGCCCTAAACCCAAGGTGCAAGCCCGGTTCCGCCCCAACCGGGCCGGGCAGACACATGCCAGTTAAGCGCCGCCCTTGCCAGCCTCGGCACCCTCGTGTATTGGCTCCCGCTCGCGTCGGGACGATCTACGGACCGGGACGCTGCCGTAGCTCAGTGGTAGAGCACTCCCTTGGTAAGGGAGAGGTCGTAGGTTCGATACCCACCGGCAGCACCAGCCTTTCGCCTTATTTGCTGTGAACCACCGTGCCGGTGGTACCAGCCCGTCTCGCGGGTTCGCGTCACTTCCGTCCGTTCGGCACAATAGGGTTCTCTGTACAACCACGCCGCCGGCTCACCGTCATGTGGTGTTCGCGACCGCGAGCGCCCTGCAACGCATGCCGTAAAAACTGGGCCTTAACTGGCCCTGCTGATGATGGGCCAATGCCGCCCTCCGACGTGCGCGGATCTGGAGCGTTCCGCGTTCTGATCAGGTTCATCGCGACGGCGCCCACATGATTTGGTTCGGGGCGTTCTGGCGCACAGCCTGTGAGCGAACCGCGAGCGATCGGCTATGTACGCATCGGAGCTGAGAACCTACGCCCTTGGTTCAATTGTCTGTGTCCTGCTCGGCGGGGCCAGCGGTTTCGGCTGGCACCACTTCGTGGACACCACCGGTGCGAGGGTCGTGGGTTCGGCGGCAACTCCCTCTGTGCGGCAGGATGCGTCCAATTCTCCAGCGCCGAACCCCTCCCGCTCCGCGACCGGATCCAGCCTTCAATGTTTCTCAGTCTCCGGATTTATCCCGCCGCGGACCACCAGCCCGACACGATCCGCGCAAAATGTGCACTAAAGGTCACGCATGCCAAAAGTACCAGGCGCGCCGATAGGCGCCACGGCTGCCGACCGCGGCTACGGTCATTGATTTCCCAGGGTTCCACACTTCCGGCGATCCTGGACGAACAGCAGCCGGGTGATCCCGGAGTTCGTGCTCGAAGTTGTGTGCGTCAAGTTCAGCAATTTAGCTGGCATTGGTGATGTTGGGCGTGGGCGGCGCGGAGCCCCCGTGCAGCGCAGCGCCGTTCGCGCCCGGCCGCCGTCAGGCGGCCATGGCCCGCAGGGCCTCTTTTTTGTGCTCCTTCAGATGGTTCATGTTGAGATAACGGGTCGCTTCAAGCCAGTTCTCGTGCATCTCGACGGCCAGTGCCCGGACCAGCCGCACGCAGCTCTCGGGGTTGGGGAAGATGCGCACGACATGGGTGCGGCGCTTGAGTTCCTGGTTCAGCCGTTCGAGCATGTTGGTTGATTTCATATGTTTATGATGCGGCAGCGGCAGCCGATAGTAGGTCAGCGTCTCCTCGATGTTGTCCTCAACCCAGTTGCATAGCCGCGGATACTTGGCCTGCCATTTGGCGAGCCATTGGGCGATGTCGCGCCGCGCTTCGCCGAGATCGCGCCGGTCATAGAACCAGCGCAATTCCTGCAGGCAGTCGTCATCAACCTTGCGCGGCACGTAATCGAGCGCATTCCTCAGAAAATGCACGTAGCAGCGTTGCCAAGCCGCCTCGGGGAGCACTTCACGAATCGCCGCCTTCAGCCCCTCATGATTGTCGGAGACGACAAACTCGACGCCGGCCAGACCGCGCGCTTTCAGCCCGGAGAGGAACTCGCGCCAGCTCGACCGGCTCTCCCGGTTGGCCAGCTCGATCGCGAGGATCTGCCGCCTGCCGTCCTCGTCGACCGCCACCGCAACCAGGACGGCCTGGCTGACGATGACCCCACCCTCGCGCACCTTCTCGTAGCGCGCGTCGAGAATCAAATAAGGGTAGCTCTCATTGAGCCGGCGCTCGGCAAACGCCTTCAGCCCCTCGTCGAGCGACTTGTTGATCGCGCTGATCGAGGAGGCCGAGAAGCTGTGCCCGCATAACGCCTCGGTCACCGCTTTGACTTTGCGCGTCGAAACTCCCTGCACATACATCTCGGCCAGAGTGCCAACCAGTGCCTTTTCCGAACGCTGATAACGCTCAAACAGCTCGGTCGAGAACCGCCCCATTCGGTCTTGCGGCACCCGCAGCTCCAGCGTGCCGACCCGGGTGATCAGCGAACGGCTGTAGTAGCCGCTGCGGTACGACACCCGTGTCTCGCTGCGCTCGCCTTTGGCGGCGCCGATCGCCTCGGTCATCTCCGCCTCGAGCGCCGCCTGAACCAGCGCTTCAACTGCCGCACGGATGAAATCCTCGTCGCGTGCCAGCAATCCTTTCAGGTCGATAACTTCCCCTCTACCCTCGCCCTTGGTCATGGTATGCACCCCTTCACGGGTTGGTGACGTGGAACATCACCAGCATGCCATGACCGCTCCCGGTCTCAGACTTTCTGCTGAACCTTCAGCACACTATCGTGCTCGAGTCCCGACTGCGGGGGTCGGGCGATCCTCGAGCGCGTATGGAGCCCAATGATGGCCGCAAATGCTCGAAGTCTTCTCGTGACTTTGCGGGCGCTGCAGCGGAACCGGCAAGCTCGCTAAGCCGAGCGCCGGCAGCGGGAATAGTTGACGACGCGCCTGGCTCGCGAGCCAGGCAGAGGTATGCTCGGGCACGCTCTACACCCGATCGGGCTGTCGCGCTTCGTTGCTAATCCGTGTCTCCAGCCCGGACGATCGGAGCCTTAACCAAGCTGACTGTGTGGAACGCGGCGCTGCGCCCGGTGCTCACCATCTCGATCGCAACGACCGACGCCACCGCAATCCGCGGTGAGCAAGCTGTATTCGAATCGCGGTGACACCGTCGTTCTGACCGATTAGCAAGGGAAAGCAGCGCCCGGGCTTCGGGTCGCTGATAAATCACGGCAAGCGGGTGCCGAACTCCGCATCGTCGATTTCTCGAATATTCCGCCGAAACCAGATCACAGAGACTGCTGAACCCTTAAGGTTCTTCCACAGTCCGATGCGACACCCGCCCGCGGCCTCAACCCTGCGACGTACTATTGACCTCAGATTGTTGACCGGCCGGGCTTGAAAGCAAGCGACTGCGCGTATCGCACGGACTGGCGATCTAGAGTCCCGTGATCGCCACGCTTGGTCACAAGGATGTCGGAGCAGCCCACCAAGCCCTGAGCTGGTCGACCGTGCCGGCGAACTTGCTGCGGTCGCAAGGCCCCACACCCGGAACCGGCACAACGGCACTGCCGACCTGGCCGTCGGTGTGCTGCCAGAGCTGCCACGCGCTGAACCCCGGCGGGCAAATCGGCCGCGTGCCGTATTCGGCCAGCCATAGCGGGCAATTCGATAGCGTGTTGTTCGGCGCCGACAGCATGCCGCGAATCGTGTACAGGACCGGCCATGTTCCGGTGGCAGCTCGGACGCTCGCGACCGCCGTTGCGGCCTGAATGACGCTCGCTTGGGAGGCCGGATAGGGTTCCCAATCGACTGCCAACCAATTGACCATTCCCTCGGATACCGCGACCGTCAGGAAGTGCGCCACCTGTTCGGCCGGGTTGCTGCCGTCGAGGAAGTGATAGGCGCCGACCAAGAGGCCGGCCGACCGCGCCTCGGCGGCCCGCTCAAGAAACGTCGGGTCGACGAAGCCCGTCCCCTGCGTCGCCTTCAGAATCACCGCCACAATCCCCGCCTCGGCGGTGGTGACGAACTCCTGGCTGACGTTCTCATAATGCGAGATATCGAACACGACATCGGACATGAGGGGCGGCAAATATGGTGCTAGGCTCGACATTGTGAATCTAACATTATAGTGAAGAGGGCTATATTAGTACACATTATGTGTAAAATAGTCAATTATTATTTTAGAAATTGACTAGCAGGCTATACACCTACCCGTCAGCGGTTGTCGATGAGCCGGAAAGCGCCCCTCCGTAGTCCAGTCGCTGCCAATTCCAAGGCGCTCGCCGCGGTATCTCCGGGTCCAGATCGGCTCCCACCACCAACGGTTCGCGAGATACCAGGAAACTGTCTTGCACAGCCCGCTGTCGAAGTTTTCCCTGGGCTCCCAGCCCAATTCGCGGCGGATCTTGGCGATATCCATAGCGTAGCGCCGATCGTGGCCTGGACGATCGGCGACAAAGGTGATCAGACGCTGATGCGGGCGATGGGGCGACTCCGGCAGCATCTCGTCGAGCAACAGGCAGATTGATTGCACAACATCGAGATTGGTGCGCTCGGCATCCCCTCCGATATTGTAGCTCTCCCCCGCCGGCGCTCCGTTCAGAATTGTAAACAGCGCCCGGGCGTGGTCATCGACGTAGAGCCAGTCGCGAATATTGTCGCCTGTCCCGTATATCGGGATCGGCTCGCCGTGCAGCGCCTTCAGAATGGTAAGCGGGATTAGCTTTTCCGGGAAATGGCACGGCCCATAATTGTTTGAACAGTTGCTGATCAGGGTGGGCAGCCCAAAGGTCTCCCGCCAGGCGCGCACCAGGTGGTCGGCGGCCGCCTTTGATGCCGAATAGGGCGAGTTGGGTTGATAGCGCGTGGTTTCGGTGAACCTGCCGGCAACCCCGAGGGAGCCGAAAACCTCGTCGGTCGAGACATGGTGGAAGCGGAATTGGGCGGCGCGCTTTGCCGGGAGGCTCCGCCAATGCGCGAGCGCGGTCTCGAGCAGCACATAGGTCCCCGCGACATTGGTCTTGATGAAATCAGCCGGACCGTCGATCGATCGATCGACATGGGATTCCGCCGCGAGGTGCAGAACGGCATCGGGGTCGAACTCGCGCAGCAGCGCGCCGATCGTTTGCCGATCGCAGATATCGGCCTGGCGAAACGCATAACGGGGGCTCGATTCGATCGTCCAAAGCGAGCTCAGATTGGCCGCATAGGTTAGCTTGTCGACATTCAGGACCGTGGCGTTCAGTTCGCCCGCGAACAACCGACAAACTGCCGAGCCGATAAAGCCGGCACCACCCGTCACCAAAACTTTCATCGCCGCCGCCCGTGTTCGCGATACCGGGCCAAGCTATGCCGAGCCGCGCCGACTGGGCAATGCGCCGCCGGAGGACCCTTTGCTTGCTGGCGCCGACGAGTTTGAAATATGTTGCTTCGGCGGGTGAGCGTCGGGTGTCTGCCGTTGTCGGCGCCGATGTCGAGACACAATAGAACCGCCATCGAAAAATGGCTCGATAATCACGGTTCGATCGTCAAGGGGGTGTGCCCGCCGCCCATACCGGGAGGGCGAATGTCGAGACGGGTTCCTATCTCCACGGCGCTGAGTGCGTTCGGGCCATCGGCAATTCGCGCTCTCTGGCTTGCGCTGGCCTTGACGGCCACGCCCTACGCCGCGGATGCCGGGGACAAACTCGTGCTCCAGCTTCACCGCGCAGCGCAGTTCGAGTTCGCCGGTTACTATGCGGCCTTGTGGCAGGGATTTTACCGGGAGGCCGGCCTCGAAGTCGAGATCAACCCCGGTGCGCCTCCGGGAGCTCCGCCGATCGATCCGGTCCGTGAAATAGTCGAGAGTCGTGCCCAGTTCGGGACTGGAACGGTTCAACTGCTGATTCGAGCGGCCGAAGGACAGTCACTGCGGCTGCTGGCGCCGATTTTCCAACAGAGCGACGCCCGGATCTATTACCGCGCAAGTGGCGACTTCTCGTCTCCCGGGTCGCTGCTCAATGGCAGGATCGGACGGTTGCCCCCGAGCAATGTTCTCGATCTCGAGTTGCGCACCGCGCTCTATGCCGAAAGGGTCGATCCGGACAAGCTGCGATCGCTGTCAACCGAGCCGCGCCAAACGCTCGCCGATCTGGCCAGTCATCGGGTCGACGCGACCGTCGGCTCGGCCTGGGAACTGCCGTGGCAGGCACGAGAGCGCGGCATCGCGTTAAAAGCTTTCAACCCTGCGGGCTATCGCGTCGAGTATTACGGCGACAGCTTGTTCACCTTGCAGCGTCTCGCGCAGACCCATCCGGCGATGGTTGAGCGCTTTCGCGAGGCTTCGCTTAAAGGCTGGGGGTATGCCCTGCAGCATCCTGACGAGGTCGCGGCGCGCCTCCTCGCCCAATTGCGGGTGGAGGCAGCCGTGTCCGACGCAGCCGGCCTCACCCGCTACCAGACCGAGGTTGCGCGCGAGCTCGCCCGCTATCCCGACGTCCCGCTCGGGCATTCGAACCGGGAACGCTGGGGCCGGATCCAACAGAGCTTGATCGAGGTCGGAGAAATAACGCGACCGGCCGATCTCGACGCCTTTCTCTACAATCCCGATGCGGCGGCCCGAAACCCGAGCGACAGGCAGGCGGTCGTCGTCGCCGTGGCCGCTGCCGTCACTCTGCTTGCCGGTGCGGGCTTGCTGTGGCGGTGGGGGCAGGGGCGGGGGATACCGGCCGCGGGAGCCGTCGCCGGTGGCGGCGACGGCGGCAACCCGCCCGGCCTGCCAGCACCGACGATTTCGGGCGCATCCGGCAAGATGCACCACAAGTTGACAGTGATTGGGACAGACGCGCTGAACCGTCTGAGAAAGCTCCGGAGCCAATTGAGCCAAAAGCCTCGTTTCGCGCGATTGGCTGCTGGGGCACCGGACACGCGGGAGCGCCTGAAGTCGCGCCTTGTCAGAATGCGGGCTCATCTGGTGCGGCTGCGCGCAGCGGCGGTCTCGGCGCCGAGCCGTTTGGCGAATGTGACGCGCCAGCGCCCATCGAGCGGGGAGAGTGCGGTGGGCCCGCGCCCCACCGATCTCAATGCCATGCTGACGACGATCGAGCGCTCGATCCGGCGAGGAGTGCCGGGCAGCGTCAAATGCCGTCTTTCGCTGGTGCCCGAGCCCTGGCTTTGTCATACCGATCCGGATGCGATTGCGGCGGCGACACTCGATCTCGTCGCCGCAGCGGTGGCCGATATGCCGGCCGGCGGGGATCTGATCGTCGGGACCCGCCAATACGCGATCGACGAAGCGAAAGCCGCGGAACTCGCCGGCAGCGCTCCCGGAGATTATGTCCGGTTGACCGTCAAGGACAACGGGGCGGGCTTCTCTTCGGAACATCTCGATCAGATCTTCGATCCGGCCGCATCCGCCAAGCCGGCCGTCTCTGCCGCCGGCGAATTGGTCCGCCGGCTCGGCGGCTTTGCCCGCGTCGAAAGTGCCGAAGGGATCGGCACTGCGGTCCACCTCTATTTTCGCCGGGCCATCCCCACCGATATCGGAGCACAGCAAGCACCCGATGACGACGAAGGCACCAAAGCCGTCGCCGCATAGTCTCCTGAACCAAAAGTTCGCACTATTAAATTGAGCCCCGACGCTCCGTCAGACCGGCGAAGGCCGGTATCCACGGCAGGAATCGACCCCAGCCTGCGCCGGGGCGGCAAAAACGAGATATGGCGACGTTCATGAGCACAGCACGCGCCGATCACAATGTCAGCTCCGGCAGATCGATCCAGCGCCGCTCCCGGTTGCTTTGATGGCAGGCCTCGGCGAGCTGGACGCTTCTGGCGCCTTCGAGCAGGGGCGAGGCGAACGGAGCGTCCTCGGCGACGTGTCTGAGAAACATTTCCCACCCGGCGCGGTAGCCGTTGCGCAGCGGCTCCACGTCCGGCAGCTCCTGCCATTGCTCGTCGAAGACCATCGGTTGCGGCCGTTCGGGGTCGAAGAATGGCTTTGGCGTCGCGACCAGAGGCTGTACGAAGCAGCGGTGGAGACCGCACACCGCCGAACCCAGCGTGCCGTCGACCTGGATTTGCAACAGGTCATCGCGCTTAACGCGGCTCGCCCAGGACGAGCTGACCTGTGCCAGTACCCCGTCGGCGAGCTCGAAGGTCGCAAACGCGTGGTCCTCGACATCGACTTCGTACTGTTCGTCATTCTCGTCGCGGCGTTTCGGGGTCGTGGTCGTATGACGGCACGACACGGCTTTGATCTCGCCCAGCAGCCGGTCGAAGATGTAGCGCCAATGGGCGAACATATCGAGGACGAGACCGCCGCCCGTCGCCCTGCGGTAGTTCCAGCTCGGGCGTTGCGCCGGATATAGCTCTCCGTCGAACACCCACCAGCCGAAATCCAGCCGGACCGAAAGCACTCGGCCAAAGAATTCGACGTCATAGAGCTTTCTGAGCTTGCGCAACCCAGGCAAGAACAACTTGTCCTGCACGACGCCGTTCTTGAGACCGGCACTCTGCGCCTGCCGCGCCAGACCGAGCGCCGCGGGCAAAGTCTCGGCAATCGGCTTTTCGAGATAGATGTGCTTGCCGGCGTCGATCGCCGTGCCGGCGCGCTCCGGCCGTCCGCCGGTAGCGCTCGCATCGAAATAAATCGCGATATCGGGATCGGCGAGGACTGTATCGCGGTCGATG